>LKMJ01003439.1_pt1 | contig 14746 bp, 22 predicted proteins | sample 643391 | NCBI WGS metagenome assembly LKMJ01 (sample SAMN04112250, study PRJNA286221) | soda lake metagenome | biome: soda lake; feature: Kulunda Steppe; material: water; isolation source: sample PL-Br10 brine of Picturesque Lake | place: Russia: Kulunda steppe | collected 2010-07
CCGTTCGCGACGACGAGGACGTTTCGCGCGTTTCCCAGCCCCGTCTCGATCGGCGTCGTCACCCACTCGTTCGCCTCGGTTCGATCGCTTCCCGGCAGTATGCCGATCGTTTCGGCGTCCTTCGCAGCGGCTCCACGACAGACCGCTTCCATGACGCCACCCAGCCCGCCACAGACCACCGTGTGGCCACGCTCACCGAGCAGCCGTCCCACCGCTACTGCAGTCTCGTATGTCGATGTCTCGATCCGCGAACCACCGATAACTGATACTCGCATATCTGCGTTTATGTCGGTCAGAAAAGAAATCTATCGGGCTAGACCGCTTCTTGAATGATCTGCAGTGCTTTTTCGCGATCTTCCCAATCGAGGAAGACCGCGATCGAGGTCGCACTCGTGATCAGATCGAGGATATTGATGTGCTCGGTCGCGAGCGGGCTGATGATCTCTTGGAGAATGCCCGATTGGTTCGGGAGTTCGCCACCGGTGATCCGGATGACCGCGACGTTGTCGTCGACGGTAACGCTCGAGACTGAATCGAGGTCGATAACTGCCTGATGGAGGACGTTTTCAGCGTGCTCTGCGATATCGCTATCGACGTAAAACGAGATCGAATCCATTCCGCTCGCGACGGCGTCGACGTTGATCTCTGCGTCGGCGAGGACGGCCGAGAGGTCCGAAAGCACACCGGGGGTGTTTCTGATCGCCCGGCCGGCCGTCGTCAGACACGCCAGTGGCTCTTCTCGCATGTCGATGAGGTTCTCGAACTGTCCTTCGATCGTCGTCCCGCCCTCGAGTAAATTGCCGTGCTGATAGTGTGCGACCCGGACGACCATATCGCCCGTCTTATACGAGAGCGCCGACGGTGCGACGACTTCTGCGCCCCGGAACGACAGGTTTCGGAGTTCGTCGACGGTGATCTCACCGACGTTTCGGGCCCCTTCGACGACGCGTGGATCGCCCGTCATGACGCCTTCGACGTCGGTGATGATGACGACTTCGTCGGCGTTCATGTAGTTCCCGAGCATGACTGCCGTGGTGTCGGAGCCGCCTCGGCCGAGCGTCGTCACGTTGCCGGCGTGATCCTGCGCCAAGAATCCGGTGATGACGGGGACGTACCCTTCCGCGGCCATATCCGCGGCGAGCTGTTTCGCCCGACGCTGGGTCTCCTCGACGTCGACCTGTCCGTGCTCGTCGGTGATGACCGGCCAGTCTTCGCCTCCGGGCTCGAGGAACTTCGCATCGATCCCACGAGCGCCCAGCGCGGCTTTGAGCATCCGAACCGAGGTTCGTTCGCCCATCGAGACGATCTCCGCTTGATCCGATTCGTCGGCCTCGAAGGTGATCGCATCGAGTAAGAAGTCGGTCGTCGACCCCATCGCGCTCGCCACGACGGCCACCTCGTGGCCTTCGTTGACCGCGGCCGCGATCGAATCCGCGGCTCGGTTGACTCGGTCTCCGTTCCCGAGGCTCGTGCCGCCGAACTTGGCGACTACGCGCATCCTCTCACCTGCTGTTCCGCATGGTAGTGCATACCTCCCGATTACTGGTCATGGGAGATAACGGTGTTCATCTATGTCGTGATCTTCGCTACGTTTCCGTGCCGTCGGCCGGTTCGGTCGATTTAATTGGTTCGATCTGTTCGGTGGTGGCGGTGATGGGTGACGGCGTCAAAAAACACCGTTCTGTGCCAAACGCTAATTTCGCGCCAAACGTTAATATCCGAGAGTGCGCTAGGGCATCACATGAACGTACGGGACGCGATCGAGGACGACGCCGAACGGTTGGCGGCGCTGACCGACTCGCCGACCGATGTGATGCGGAATCTCGTCCACGATCGGACGGTCCGTGTTGCCGACGCGGGCGATACGGTCGAGGGGTTCGTCAGCTACGACGTGGAGGGATCGACCGTTCACATAACCCAACTCAAAGGAAGCGCAAAACTGTGTGAGCGGCTGTTAGCGGAGCCGAAACGGTTTGCCGACTGTGAGGGGATGGTCATCGAACTGCTCGTGATGGAGAGCGATGACGCCGTGAAAACCGCCGCAGAACGGGTCGGGTTCGAGCGATGTGGACCGGGACCGCGGTTCGACGGTGATCAAACGATCCGGTATCGGCTAGAACCGAGCGGCTGACTCCAGTCCGATCTGTTAAACTCGGCGGTCGATGACCGCCTTCGCTTCGGTCGCGGCCTGTTTCCATCCGTACCCTTGGTCGTAGACGTGTTTTTTCGAATCGACGAGTTCGTCCGGTGACGATTCTTCGAATCCACCTCTGGTCCACGTCCCCGACTCTTCGAGCCACTCGATGGTGTTCTCTCGGGTTTCTTCCCACGAAAGGCCGACCATCTCGTAGAACGCGATCATCGCGAAGACCGCGTGATCGTGCGCGCCGGGGACGCTTCCTTTCTCGTAGATGGTCTGAAGCGGCTCGAACGTCGGCCTCGAGACGCGATCTCTGTACTCTTCGGGCGGAAGCAATTGAACCGCTCCGTTCTCTTCGACGACGCGTTGGTCGTTTTCGAGCCGTCTGAGGACCGCGGTGTGGAGTCCGCTCCAGCGACCCGGGATCGCCTCGCGCAGGCTGTCCTCGTCGGGATACTCCCGGATCGAGAGCGGCCCGATGAGGTCGATGTAGGCTTTTTCGATGTGGCGACGGTCGGTTCCCTCGAACTCACAACCGGGATCGTGGAGGTTGCTCGTCGTCCGACAGCCGGGACAGCGATACCTGAGGCGCACGGATAACCGTGAGGACGGCGGGCTTGAAAGGCGTATCGCTCGCGAACTCGTGGGTCCCACAGGTCGGTGCGTTTATCGGCCCCGCCGCGATACCGGTGGGTATGGAGCGGCTCCACGCCCGGTATCCGTTCTTGGACGTCTCGCGGACCGCGGTCGAGGCCGCCGATATCGATCTCGCCGCGCTCATCGCGGAGAACGGCCCGGCGGTCGAGCGCGGTCACGAGCGGGTCAAGCGCGCGCTCTTGGACGGGACGACGGCCCCCGCGGAGCCACGGCTGTGGAGTTCCCGTGCGGAACTGCTTTCGTATCCCGTCGCTCGAGTGCTCGTCTCGCTGCTCGACGTTCCGGGAGCGACCGAAAAGTATGCCGCCGCGGAGGCGGCGACAGCCCGCGAGCGGTTCGTCGAGGATTTCGAAGCCGATCTCGAGTTGAAAAGCACGGGTGCCGATCGGCTCACGCTCGAACAGTTACTCGCAGATTTCGACCTTACCGGCGGCGTTAGACCCATTGGAGACGGTGAATTCGATGTGAACGTCGCGACGTATCTCGAACTCGCCGCCGAACTCGACGGCGACGAGTGGCGACTCACCCGCCGGCCCCTCGATCAGGGAACGGTCTCGATCACCCGGCCGGAGCTCTACACGCTCTTGCGTGAGGCCGTCGCGGATAACGTCGCGGACGGACTGCCGCTTTCCGTTCCCGAGAGCATCGCCGAACCGCTGTCGCCGGAACTCGCCTCGATTAAACGATCGATCGCCGATCTCGACCCTCCGATGTCGTTCGAGGCGGTGGTCCCTGGGCTGTTTCCGCCGTGTATGCGATCGCTGTTATCACGAGTGAGGGATGGCGAACTGCTGGACGATCACGCGCGGTTTTCGCTCGTTTCGTTCTTGCTCGCGACGGGCCTCGACGCTGAGGAGGTCGTCACGCTGTGTTCGGTGTCCGGCGAGGCTGCAGATACCGTCCGCGAGCAGGTCGGCCGACTTCGCGACGATGAGACGAGCGTCACCGCACCGCCGTCGTGTGTCGTGATGGACGAGTACGATCTCTGTGTGGAGATGGACGATACCTGCGAAACGATTCGGCACCCGTTGTCGTATTATGAAAAACGCATACAGCAGACGCCGGCCGATCGGATCGCCGACTGGCGTCAGTAACGCCGCGACAGTCCGACGCCGATCGCCGACATAAAGACGATGAAAAACGCCACCGAGGCGACTAACATGAGTCCGCCTTCGTCGGTCAACGTCTCGTTGGTGTACGTGTTGCCGATCCACATGATGATAACGGCGAGCGTCCCGACACCGATGAGGGCGACCACGGCTTCGACGACGGCATCCCGGTCCATGCCAACGAGTGCGGTGCTGTAGGAGAAAAACGCTTCGAAGGCGTTGCGAGACGTAAGTGGGAGGACACCCAGCGAACAGCGCGCTCCGGGTAGTGAGAAGCACGGGATGATGACCGGAGATGGACGATCCGCGAGTTGGGCTCAGTATACGCGTGTACACCCCACGTATCGGCATCGACGAACAGCTCATAACCCTCGAACACGTAGATATCACCGCATATGACGCATCCAGCATACACACCAGCGTCATCGGACTCTCCCCGCCGTCGACCCCTCGCACCCGACACGCGAAAACTCGACGATCGGGCGGTGCGGGCGTGGACCGAGCCGATGGCGGTCGTCCCTCTCGGTAACGGTCGGTACCGCGTTTCGAGCGGCTCCGGAAAGACGTATCTCGTCGATCTGTTGAGCGGCGATTGTTCGTGTCCCGATCACGAAATTCGCGGCGAGCGTTGTAAACACCTGCGGCGCGTCGCCATCGAGGTGACGGAACGGCGCGTCCCGCCACCGGGTCGAACGCGTGCGGACTGCGCGGTCTGTCGTCGACCGTCCTTCGTTCCCGAATTCGGTCCGACAGTCTGTCAGGACTGTTGGCTCGAACGCGGCGATATCGTGACCGACAGAGAAACCGGGGATTCCCTCATCGTCTACCGTCTCATCGATGAGGCTGCCGACGAGCGGTTCATCGAGGCCGCCGGGTGTACCGTCGCCGAGTATCCGAAAAACGATGGCTATCCACCATCCGATCCGATCGTCGAGGTCGTGTATCCGTTCAGCGGCGCTTCGGAAGCCGGACTCGACGATCGACCCCGGTATGCGTTCCCTCGCTCGCGGCTCGCGGCTCGCGATGAGATGCTGATCGAATAACACACGCGTTAAACGAAAACGCGGCACGCAGCGCTCATCGAAGCGCGGTAGGGCATCACTCATTTATTCGCTCCCGACATAGCTCCTATATGACTGATTGGAAGGCGGTTCTCGTCGGATTTCTCGTCGGCGTTATCGCGAGCCTGTTCGCGTTTGCAGTCCCCGTTATCGGACACATCTTCGCCGGTCTCATCGCCGGCTTCGTCGCCGGTTATCTCGCCGGCGGTGGATTCTTCAGCGGCCTTTGGCACGGGCTGTTAGCCGGTGCGTTCGGCGGGCTTTTGATCGCGCTTTTACTCGCCCTTGCCGTCTCGCTCGTCGGGGTGTCGATCGGCGGCCCGTTCGGTTTGCTCGGTGGCGTTGGCGTCTTTGCGATCGGTGCGATTATCGCGTTACTGTTGGCGATCGATAGCGCGATCGGCGGTGCGATCGGCGGCGTCCTCAGCGGTTAAGGGGTTGAACGTACTAGTCCGCATATGCCTGAAATAGATCCGGACGCGCTTTTGCCGAACGAACGCGTGAAAACGGCGGTACTCGACGGTGAGATAACGCAGCTCAGCCGCGGTGCCTCGAACCGGTATGCGTCGGCGGGGGATACCTTCCTCATCGATGGAACGAGGTTTGAAGTGACGAGCGTCGACGACAGAACGCTCGGCGATCTAACCGACGCCGATGCCCGCCGAGAGGGCTCGCCGTCGCTTACGGCGTATAAAGAACGAATGCAGGCGGTTCACCACGGCGATTTCGAATGGGACGACACGAGCGAAATCAGAACCTACCGATTCGAACCCGTCGAGTAATTTGCCGTTATCGGCGGCTATTCGACTGATTCCGCTGTTTCAACCTTCTTCGCGTGTTTTTGCAGATCGGCCGCGATCGTCCTCGCTTCTTCGGCCGACAGTCTGACGGTATCCGCATGCGGCTGTAGCGTCTCGAGCTCCGTGTTATCTAGTTCAATCTGCAGCGAAACGTGGTCTGGGTTCGTCTTGGGACTCGTTACGTTCAAGACGGCGTACGCTTCTTCGGTGAAGTCGTGACCTTCGGCTTCACCTTCCAGAAGATCCAACGTCGTGTACGCGTTGACCCTCATGATCCGGTCTGCCATACTCGATATTGGCCGTGGTGGCTGGTAAGCGTGACGCCCGGTCCGTTGTCGGTTATTTTGGAAGCGCGGTTTGATCTTGGGCGTTATACGGATGGGATCCCGAAACCCACTGATAAATCCGCTCCATAGCCGTCTGGTCGGCTCGGACCCCGTCGTGATCTGTTTCCAACAGCACGTTCGTCGCTCCATCGAGTATCGGACTATCCTGACAGCGCCAAAAGAGGTTGTCATCGGTCCCGCGGAGCGTGTAATACTCGATATCGCCTGGTGTTTCGTTTATGTTCAATACCGAAAGCGGATGGTTCGGAATGGTTTCGTAATCCGCTCGGAGAAATTCACTGCTGCTGTATGGGCCGCCGTTGATCCCCGCGTCCGAACACCACGTACAGAGCACGGTCCCATGGTTTGCCCCGGCCAGTCCGACGAACGTGTTGACCCACTCGAACCGGCTTCGACTGACGAGCCAGTAGCGAAGTCCCGTGACGCCGAGACTATGTCCGACCACATCGACCGTCTTTTTACCGGTCTGTGCTTGGATCTCACCGATAAAGGCATCGAGCTGTTCGGCCATCGATTCGTGGCTAGACGTCCCCTCTTTGAAGCTGATTGCCCACAGATCGTCGCCAGCGTAGCCGCGCTGTAAGAAGAACTCCGCGTGTGCCTCCCAATCGCACGCATCGCGCTGGTTACCGTGGACGAAGATGACCGGTCTTCGATCGCTATCCGTCTGTGTTCCGTGATACCCATGTCCACCCCACCCACCGTATGCACCGTTCGTCGACCACGGAAGGCGGCTGTCGTCAGTCCGTTCGAACGCACATCCGACAGCACATCCCCCCCGCCGCTTGGCGTCGCGAAGCCGTCTGAGGCTCCGAAGTATCGCCCACGGAATCGTCAGCCCTTGTGGAGATGTACCAACTGACACAATATTCTTTCTAACCGTTCAGGGATACTTAAATCCTCGTTATTGCTAGCGTTCTTGATATCTATTCAATTAGCCTCTACCGCCGTATTATTCCCTTACTATCACTATTTGTATATGTTCTCGTCGAACTGTCCGTTCTCGCGATACCATGATGCTCGGTAGAGCTTGTTTTCTAGCTGTCTCTAACAGCTTTCTCTCGAACGCAGTCGTTTTGCGCTTGGCGCACTCACATCGAAACATGGGATACGCCTGCCCCGTCTGTTCGGATCCCCAAGCCGATGCGGGACACCTCGCGAATCATCTCGCGTTCACCGCGATATTGGGCGATGATGAGCACGAGATGTGGCTCGACGATCACGCTTCGGGGTGGAACGAAATGAACGAGCGCGAACTCGCCACAGTCGTCTCCGAGCGAGTCGAAGAAACCGAATTTCCACGGATTTTCGACGATACGGCTGGCGGACTCGAATCCGAAAGCGAACCCGGAGATCCGCTTTCAGAGCGATCCGGCGCACTGTTCGATGAACATCAGCACGGTCGAACGCACTCTCACGCCCGCGGCGAGACACATCCAGGTGGTGGTACCGACATGGCTGGACCGTTTGATGCAGAGACTGAAGCGGTGCTCGAAGAAGCCAAAGAACTGACGCGACAGATGCTTACCGATGACGAGGAGGCTGAAGAGTGACCCCGACAGACATCTCCGAATCCGAAGATCTCGTATACGGCACGTTCGCTCCCGTCTCGTGGTCTGAGGCCGAGCGCCGCTATCGGGAACTCGCTTCGACAGCGCAAGTCGTCGTTCGAGCCGTCGCGAAGGCGATGGACTTCGATCGTGAAACGTACCAACAACGCGTACATAGCGATGTCATCGAGACGGCCCGACAAGCGATTTTCGCGGAGTCACTCGAAGTGCACGTCGCCGATTCGGAGACGTTCGATTCGTGGCGTCGCGCATATACACACGACGTTCATATCGCCGGAGGCGATACCGTCGGAAACGTTGCGTGGCACGTTTCCGAACCTGCGCAGACCGCGGTCGCGGCCACGTTCGAGAACGAACCGGAGGCGGCGGTCGGCACCGTTCGACGAATGGCGTTCAATCGACTGTATCGTGAGCGATTGACGGGGGAACCGCTGTGACCGACGCTGACCCGAGCCCGGTCGATCACGAGTGGTCCGTTATCGAGTCGGTCACCGAGTACGAAACGGGATGGTACACCGGCGGGTACGATCTCGTCGAACTTCCGGACGGACAAACGAAGCGGTATTACTGGGCCGAGCTACCGGCCGCCGTCGTCGTCGTGGCTGTGGTCGACGATCCGACGACGCTCGGCCTGTCGGATACCGCACGAGCGGTGACCCTATCTGCCGAATCGCCCCCGGATCCGACCGACCGCTCTCTCGTCATGGTCGAACAGTTTCGACCGACCATCCGCGAACTCTGTTATGAACTACCGGCGGGTATCGTCGAAGACGGCGAGGGGTATGCCGAGGCCGGCGCGCGCGAACTCGAGGAGGAAGTCGGTCTCGTCCCCGGTTCGATCGAACTCCTCGAATCGTTTTGGTGTTCGACCGGTGTTCTCAGACACCGCCGTGGCATCGTCTGGGCCGAGGGGTTCACCCGCGGAGAGCGAAAACTCGACGGCAGTGAGTTCCTCGATGTGGTGACCGTTCCAGTTCCCGATGCGCTGACGATCGCACGGAACGACTCAGCGAACGACGCGACGATCGAGGGGTTGTTGCTCGCGGAAGCCGACGGATTCCTCTGAACCTGTTTTTGACATCCACCCACGACTGAAGTCGTGGGCTCTCTTCTCACTTCTACGAACGCGGGGCCGACCCGTCGGTTTAAGTTCACCGTGCCGTATCGGCATATATGGATGGCGAGATTTCAGCTGACGGTCTCTGGGAACTGCTTCAGGCCGACGAACCGGTCCGAATCGTCGATATCCGTTCCCCGATGCAGTTCTCTCGGAAGCGTATTCCGGGTAGCGAGAATGTCCCGTTTGCGGAACTGACCGCTCGAATCGAAGAGTTCAGCGGTGACGATCACATCGTTACCGTCTGCCCGTACGGTCAATCCAGCATTCAAGCCGCGCGGCTTATCAGTTCGTTCGAAGGGTTCGACGGCCACGTCGAGTCGCTCAGCTCAGGTATCGATGAGTGGCCGTACGAGTTCGAAACCGGTGACCGACCCGTTTCGGACGGAGCGGACGCCACGGACGCACCGTTCTAATTATCGCGAGATATCGCAGCCGCTCGGCTCGGGACGCGACTAATACAAAACTCGACCGCGGAACGGATACGTCAGAGGACTCTCACGCGACGTTGAACCCCTTCTGTTGTAAGAACTCCTCGATTCGACCGAGGTGGTTCCCTTGGAGTTCGATGGCGCCGTCTTCGACGGTACCACCGCAGGCGAATTTCGACTTCAGGTCCGACGACAGCGAGTCGAGATCGACGTCTCGTGGATCGAACCCTTCGATGACTGTTACCTCTTTTCCGTATCGGCGCTCGTCGATGCGGATTTTGATCTCCTGAGACTCTTTGGCAACGTCTTCGCAGACGCAGAGTTCTTCAGGCAATCCGCACGTCGAGCAAACTTCCGACATTACAGTTCGAGGTTACACGACGGCCATATTAAACACTATCGGGACCCGACACTGTCTCTTTTAGGACCGGGTCGAAAACGTGAGTGCGACCTACGTCTCTCGGATGGTAAATGCGGGCTCGGAGACGCTCTCGCTTTTGCACTCCGGACAGCGCGACGGCCGGTTTATCAGGTCGTCGAATCCGTGGAACCCGCAATCGCGACATTCTGGTGGCGAAACGAGTAGTTGTTCATCACCTTGCTCTAGTGACTCGGCGACGTGTTCGACGTGCGAAAGCGCCGTCTCCGTCGTCACATCGAACTCCGCTGCGAGTTCTCCGGCGGCGGCGGGCTTTTCACGCAAAAACGCAGCGATTCGCTGTCGGGTGGTTCGCTTTGCACCCTTCATACCGTTTTATTTCCGGGAGGGCACAAAACGATACTGGGTCGGCTATTTCCTTCCGTTCGTCAGCTGTGTGTGTGCACCGATCAACGCCCCCGCGAGATCGATGTTCTCGATTCTAGTTCCTTGATCGATAATCGTGTCGTGGATCTCACATCCCTCGACGACCGCGTTTTCGAAAACCAACGATCGGTTCAGCGTCGAATCGACGATCTCTGCTCCTGCCATCACGTGGACGTTTTCGCCGATCGTCGACCGCTTCACTGTCGCCGATTCGGCAATCACGCTATCGCCGTCGAGTTCCCACTCGACCGCCTCTAGATACGACTCGGGCGTTCCGATATCGAACCACGGTTCCTCGAAGACGTACGCGTGAACCGCCTCTCGGGTCTGAAGCCACTGGAGGAACCACCCCGGCTCATCCGGGTTGTTCCCGCTGGAGAGGTACTCTTCGAACCGAAGCGACTCTTGTGGAAATGCATAGCAAGCGATCGAGACGAGCGTGCTGTTGGGCTCCCCGGGCTTTTCTTGAAAATCGACGACCCGATCGTCGTCCAACTCGACGAGGCCGTAGGATTTGGCTTTTTCTCGATCATCGACATCGTAGGCGGCGAGCGTCGCCGTCTCTTTCGATTCGAAGTAATCGAGGAACTCCGAGAGATCGAAGCCGATCAGGTTATCGCCGGCAACGACGAGCAGATCGTCATCGACCCCCTCACGCTCTATGAGTTGTCCGAGCGCGCCGACGACGCCGAACTTCTCGGCCTCTTGTGCCGTCTCTTCGATAGACAACACCGGCTTTTCGAACGCGGTTCGATCGAGATGTCTCTTAAACTCCGGTGCGAACCGTTCGTTCGTCGACACGTATACCGTATCGATCCGGTCGTCACGCTCTAACGCGGCAAAGATCCGATCGATAACCGTTCGCTCGCCGATCGGCAACAGCATCTTGGGCCGATGCTTCGTGATCGGCCACAGACGCGTCGCGTACCCCCCAGCGAGGACGACTGCTTTCATACCACAATCCGACCGACCGTGCGGATAAGTGTCTTTTCGTCCGTCTCCTCGAATTTATATACGATCACGGGGCCATCCATCGCATCGTCTGACGATAGCGACGATCCGCCGAGGAGGTTGCGAGAGAATGGGTATCTCTCGATGCAATCGGGGGCGAAAGCTCTCGAAAGCGCGGTACACGGATCGTCGAGCCGACCGTATCGCCTGCTCGCCCCGTCGACCCGACACCGATTCACGTCTCGGTAGGATCGCCGAGCTGTGCGTCCGTAATCTGGAACGTTCCGCGGATACCGTCGAACGCTGCCTCGCCGTCGAGCTCGATCGGCCGCTTCATGTGCGGGCCGTCGGTAACCAGCGTCTCGAACTCGCCCCCCTCGCCGAGAATGTGAACGCCGTGCGTCTCGTTGAGCGCTTCTAACTCTCTGACGGCCTCGTGATCGATCGTTCGGCCCAGCCAGGACTCACCGAGGCCGTCGGCTGCGACTCGAACGATCGTGATCTCGAACCCCGCATCGAGCATCGAGTCGATCAACGCACGCGGTTCTCTCTGCCACAACGGCGCAAAGAGCTCCGCTCCGAGCCGATCACACATCCGTTGGATTCGGTCAGTTTGGTAGCTACTCTCGACGGCACCGGCGGTCACACCGCCGATCGAGCCCAACTCATCGGCCAACGCGGCGAGTGCCTCTTCGAGCGGCTCGAGTTCACGGTCGCCTCGTTCGCCTGCGGTTTCATCCGATTCAGCCGTCGCCTCGAAGTCAGTCGGATATACGTCCACAAGTGGAATCCCGATGCTCTCTGCGGCTAGCTCGGCCAACTCTGTCGCCGGCATATGATACATAAACGACTCGCTCGTCGGGTGGACTGTCACTAACCGCTCGATCGGGCGTTTCTGTTCTATCGCCTGATATAGCGCCCACGAAGAGTCTTTTCCACCGGAGAACAAGCTCACCCACGGATCCATACCGTTCGTATCGAATCACCGTTGAAAGAGGCGTCGGTTCAGCACGTCGGTTGTCCCGATCACTCCGGGAGCTCTTTGATTGGTTGTTCTCGCTCCGTCATCCGAGACGTGAAGACGACACCAACGAGGCTGACGAACACGCCCGCTGCGACATAAAAGGCGAGCCGTCCCCAAATAGAGACGACGAACCCTTCGACTGCCACCGGGCCGAATTCGAACGCTGGAACGACGAACGGATCGAACACGCCGGCGCGTTCGAGAAAGTATCCGGAAAACCCTCTGATTACCAGTCCAACCGCGACGACTCCGAAGGGGAGGTTCATCAACGCACTGGATACCCCTTCTTCGGCCAGAAGCTCGTCGATAAGTCGTCCCGTTGCCGCAGCCAGTGCTGCCGTCGCAAACCACGGGACGCTGTCGAAGAGAAACCGAAGTATCACCAGAAGATCACCACCAGTGGTACCTGCGGCACCGATTCCACCGGCGAACACGCCGATGAGTGCGAGTCCGACGCCGACGACATAGGTTACGAGCGAAACCTGCCCCGAGTAGAACGCGTCCCGGATGCGAACTGGTAATGTCGAGACGACGTCGTCGACACCGAGTCCCTTATATAAGAGAAATAGTCCGATAACGCCTGCGATCGCCGAAAGGGCAACCGCGACGTTGTCGGCGAGTAAAAGCAACATCGGAAACGCTAATAACGCAGCGCCGATCGGGACGAGAACCGTACCCCTCAGCTCTTCGTCACCGAGGAACTGCTTCAGCAGATAGTACGTCGATTGGATGTCGTGTGATTGCCGAACGACAACCCGATCGACTGCGTCGACTCTGATTCTACTTTCGATGATCGGAATAAGCCGTTCGTCGCCTGCCGAATCAGTGACAATGATCGCGGAACCGAGGTCGTACTCTTCGACCAACTGATCCGTCTGTCTAGCGATCTCTCGATCACTTTTGATACTCTCTCCGCCGCCTGAAATCACTGCTACGAACGCGCTTTCGCCGCTATCGCGAAGCTCTCTGGCAACGTGAAGTGTCTCTAAGAGACAGTTCACTCGGCTGTCTTCGGGATCTTCGAGGCCGAAATCGGTGACGAGCGCCTGGACGGCCTCCCATCCGATGACGGGACCGTCGCGGCCGATATCACCGCTTCGATCGACGTAGACGACCAGCGTACTCACGACCGATCCTTTCACTTCGGTGTTAAAAAAGCTTCAGGCGTATGACGCACGGTAGTGCCGATGTACTATCGTCAACCGACAACGCCGGGATTTATATTCACCGTGGGATATCCTCCCGGTATGGAAACTGCTGATTCGACCGATAAAGGGGTCGGTTTCCCCGTCTTGTTCGGCGTGATTGCCATTCTGGGCGCAGTCGGGCTCGCGGTATTCGGATTCACTGGCGATCAAACCGCCGCTGGCTGGTCTTTCGCCGTCGCGATGATCGCTGCGTCGCTTTCGATCGCTGCGTATCACCAATATTCCTGAAGGGACGGTCTTAAGCCGATCGCAGTCGTACTGGATAGTATGGGTGAACTGAGCGACGAGGACGAGCGTATTCTCGCGTACCTCCGTGAGCGAGCGAAAGGTGGTGAGCGATATTTTCGGTCGAAACACATCGCGGACGCGATTGATCTCACGGCGAAACAGGTTGGCACGCGACTTCCACGACTCGCCGAGCATTCCGAAGACGTGGATATCGAAAAGTGGTCACGAGCTCGATCGACGACGTGGCGAGTGACGCCCGAGTAATCTGTTTCCGATCAGAACGATCGCTCTTTTAACGGTCCTTCCCGATTGGGTAGTATGACCGCCCGTGTCGAGCGCGTATTCGAGATTCCAGCAGCTCCAACGGATGTGTGGGCCGTCATCGCCGATCCCGAAAAGCGAGCACGTCCGATAAGTGTCGTCAAAGGGTTCGAAACGACCGGCGATCGAACTGCCGTGTGGCATGTTTTGCTTCCGATCCCCGGCCTCAATCGGTCGATCCGTGTCGAGACCGAGGATATCGATGTCGATGCGCCATCGTACGTTCGATTCGTCGGCCGATCGAAGGTGATGGACGTCCAGGGAGAACACCGTCTCGAAGCGACCGACACGGGGACACGCCTTACGAACCGCTTTACGGTTGATGGGCGGTTCCCCGGCGTTGAACGGTATTTCAAACGAAAACTCGACACTGAACTGGCGAACTTAGAGGCCGCGATCCGGGAGGAACTCGACGTATGAAACTCGCACTCGCACAGATCGAGATCGAAACAGCGGCGGTCGAAGCGAACGTTCAACGCGCGCTCGCCGCGATCGAACGCGCAGCGACTTCGGGGGCGGATTGTGTCGCCTTGCCCGAAATCTTCGATATCGGCTACTTCGCGTTCGAGTCGTACGCACGGCACGCACAACCGCTCGGAGGAGATACACACGAACGGATTCGCGCCGCGGCGATCGAACACGATATCGCGGTGCTCGCCGGAACGGTCGTCGAAGATCTGGAGGCTTCGGCGGACGCCGGCGAGTCCGTCCCAGCAACGAGTGGCTTCGCGAACACGGCGGTTCTCTTCGATCGCGACGGCGAGCGACGACTCGTCTATCGAAAGCGGCATCTCTTCGGGTACGAGTCCGCAGAAGCCGAGTTACTCGTCCCCGGCGAGACGCTTTCCACCGTCGAGCTGTGTGGCCACACGCTCGGTGTCACGACGTGTTATGACCTCCGGTTTCCGGAACTGTATCGCGAACTCATCGATCTGGGTGTCACGATGATCCTCGTTCCGAGCGCGTGGCCGTATCC
>LKMJ01003440.1_pt1 | contig 14745 bp, 12 predicted proteins | sample 643391 | NCBI WGS metagenome assembly LKMJ01 (sample SAMN04112250, study PRJNA286221) | soda lake metagenome | biome: soda lake; feature: Kulunda Steppe; material: water; isolation source: sample PL-Br10 brine of Picturesque Lake | place: Russia: Kulunda steppe | collected 2010-07
AGAACGGTTTTCGGAGCCAGATTGCCGGTTTCCCCGTACTCGTCTCCCAGTCGACGATCAGTCCGCCTGCACCGGCGATTTCGCCAGCCCCATCCTCGCCCGGTTTTGGTCGGATTACGTACTCGGCGCGCTCCCCGTCGTTCCACTGGGCTTCGAGCGAGTCGAGATACTCGCTCGTCTCCTTGACGCTCTCGTGGGGACTCCACGGCAGGTAGCGGGTGACCATCTCGATATCCGTCCGCTTGCCCGAGCAGAGTTCGTGGTACTCGAAGACGTCGACGGTATCATGACAGAGCCGTTCGAGCGTCAGCCGGTCGGTTTCGATCAGCTCGGGAAACAGGCTCTGCACGATCACTCGCCGGGGGAGACCGAGGGGGTTCCCTCTTCCGTCTCAGTGCCGGTGAGTTCCGGATCGAACAGTCTATCCTCCGGGGCGGTCCGACCGGCCAGTGACTCCTGCAGCCGGTCTGCCACGTCCTCACGCAGCTCGTTTGCACGCTCACGGTCGATATCGATCGCTCTGGCGTCCTGGCCGATCAGGCTACTTGACCCAGCGGTATCCACCGTCAGCGTCGCGAGCTTGCGGCGACGCTGGAAGATCGTCTGGCTGTCAAGCACAGTCTGAACGCGATGGTACGGAACCACCGTTGTCTTCCGGTTCCAGAAGCCCGCTCGCGTGACGATATGGTCGTCGACGAGCGCGTAGCCGAGGTGTTTCCACTTGAGATGTGCACCGATCGGCACCGCAATCAGGCCGAGCAGCATCCAGTACCACTCCAGTCCGGGCACGTAATACTGTTCCACGAGGTAGACGATCCCCGTCAGCACGGCCAGCACCCCCAGATATCGGAAAAAGTATCGCTCCCGGGCACGCTTTGGGGGGCGTTCGAACTCGACGTCACCGTACGGCTCGATCGAGTGCGCGAGATCGAGTACGCGCCCACGTTTGGCGATCGGAACTGCTGACTGGGAACCGCCGGACTCGCCGGGCGAGTAGCCCGCCGTCTCGATGAGCAGGGAGGCGTAGCCGACGGCCCGTTCGAGGACGTTTTCGCTGATCGTCAGCGTCTGGACCTTCGACAGCGGAATCGTACCGCTGTAGCGCTGGAGTAGTCCCCGCTCGAACCGGAGTTCGTCGCCGGTGCGCACGAGCAAGAACCCGTAGTAGTTCGTCACCGAGATGATGCCACTGGCGATCGATGTCAGTAGATAGAGCACGATCGCCGCCAGCGGCGCGACGACGTACAGCGGCCCGGCCCACAGCGCCGGATCGGCCAGTGCCGGTGAGAGGAATGGAATGGCAAGGGTCAACAGCGGGATGAGCCGCAGGTCGATCGAGACCACACCCAGAACCACCAGTTCCCAGTCGGTAATCTCGAACAGCCGATCGGTCTCGGGTTCGCGGGGGACTCCGTCTTCAGTTTCACTTTGCGTACCGTTCTGATCGGTTGTCGCTCGCCGGCGCTTGCGCTCACTGAGCTCGTCCTGCAATCGCTGTGCCTCCTCGTAGCTGACGTAGCGCAGCTGTGCTTCAGCACCACTCCCGCCAGCAGTCTCGAACGAGACTTCGGCGATTCCGGCGAGCCGCTGGATCACGTTTCGACTGATGCCGACGTTCTGTATCCGACGGTAGGGGATCTCCCGGTTCCGCCGCGAAACGACGCCGGAGGCCAGATCGAACGTGTCCTCGGTCAGCTCGTACTCGAACCGCTGGTAGTAGAGGATCTCCCAGACGACGGCACCGACGAGTCCAGTGAGGATCGCCGCTCCGAACACCAATGCTCCGGTCGTACCGCCGATAACTGCGGTGCCCGAAAACCCGATCAGGAAGACGATCCAGAGCAGACCAAGCGCCGTCTGGACGCTCCGGTAGGGGATCGAGAGGGGATGCAGTTTTGTCGTCATACCGCGTCGTCGCCCTCGGCGAGGATCGCCATCTGCTTGAGCCGGTGCTGGAGGTCGTCGGCATCGTCGGCGGTGAGGCCGGGGATCGTCACGTCAGCACCGCGTGAACCGGCGGTGTAGACGACCGCCGAGGCGAGACCGACGAGCCGTTCGACCGGTCCACGACTGTTATCGACGTGCTGGATCCGGACGTACGGAACGACTGTTCGCACACGCGTGATGACGCCGCGTTCGAGGTATAGCGCGTCCTCGCGCACTTCGTACTCCCAGACACGATAGCGCAGCACGGCGTGGACGACGCCGAGCAGGGCAAAGGCGCCGAAAACGGCGGGTCCGACCCACAGCCCGAGCCCGATCAATCCGAAGTCGACCGCGCCCGCGAGGGCGCCGAAGAAAGTCGCCGAGATCAGCGACTGGAAGATCCAGACGATCCGTACTTTCGGATTGAGCGATTGTGGTGGGATCGTCAGTTCCGACGCGGAGACGTCTTCGAGTTGCTCACGCAGATCGTCGGTCGTCACGCTGTCACCGTCATCTGATGGTCCCGGAAACTCTTCCTCTGGTTCCCGCGGAGCGGGTTCAGCCTGTGTGAAGCCGTCCGATGCGACTGCTGTCTCGTGGTCCGACTCCGTGGAGGGTCCGTTCGTCTCATCGGGCTGCCTGCCGGACGAGCGCTCAGGCTGCTCCGACTCGTCGTTTCCGCTCATTGTCGAGGTATCAGTGAGTGAACCGTATATAACCCGGCGATTCAAACGGCAATCACGAGATCGAGTACCCGCCGTCGGCCGTCAGGGCGTGGCCGGTGACGAACGACGACTCCTCACTGGCGAGAAAGACAACGCAGTCGGCGATCTCTACGGCCTCGCCCAGCCGCCGGAGCGGGTAGTCCTGTACCATCTCCTCACGAGCAGCCTCGGGGTCGCTTCGACCGGCAAAGTACGCGTCGGTGAGCTGCGTGTCGATAAAGCCCGGGCAGATCGCGTTCGCCCGGACGCCGTCGGGTCCGGCTTCGGCGGCAGTAGCCCGAGTGAAGTTGATCACGGCCGCTTTCGTCAGCGCATACACCGACTGGTAGGGAAAGCCGAGGTGGCCAGCGAGCGAGGACATGTTGACGATCGTTCCGTGGCCCTGTTCTCGCATGATCGGCAGGGCGGCGTGTGTGCCGTTCCACGGTCCCTTGAGGTTGACCGCTATCACGTAGTCCAGTACGGACTCATCGACGTCCTCGATCCTGCTCGGCGGCTGGCCGATCCCCGCGTTGTTGACCAGGACGTCGAGTCCGTGTGTTTCGGCGGTCTCCTCAATTGCAGCCTGAAACGCGTCGGCATCGGTCACGTCGAACTCGTAGTGGTCGGCGCTCCCACCCGCCTCGCGGATCTCCGCGGCGGTCTCCGCGGCGGCGTCTCCGTCCACGTCGGTCGAGATCACGGTTGCGCCCTCCTCAGCACAGCGCAGCGCGCTCGCACGGCCGATCCCCGAGCCTGATCCCGTTATAAGAACGGTCTTGTTATTGATTCGCATACACGTGGAACGGTCCCCGGGATTATAAATTTTCAACTCGTGGCACGATGGAGCTCCCAGCAACGCACAGTCGTCCGAAGGAGCCAGTTCCGGAACGCACAATGTGCAGACATTCTACAATGTGTGAAATTTGTGCGGTGCGCGGTCCTGTCTCGGTAGCGACCAGATCGAAATTCCCCGATCGTTACAGAATCGTGCCGTGTTTCTTTTCCGGCACCTCCTTTTCGACGTCCTCGTAGAACGCAAAGCGGGCGGCCAGTTGCGCCCGCAGGTCGCCCGGCGGAACGATCTCGTCGATGACGACCTCGCTGGCCATTCGGTGGACGTCGATGTCCTCGCGGTACTCCTCACGGAGCTCCCTCTCGCGCGCGGCGCGCTCCTCGGGATCGTCGATCTCGTCGAGCTTGTTGGCGTAGACTGCGTTGATCGCGGCTTCGGGACCCATAATGCCGATCTCCCCTGACGGGAGCGCAATGACACTCTCGGGATCGTAGGCGGGGCCGCCCATGGCGTAGATGCCCGCGCCGTAGGCCTTGCGCGTGACCACCGTCTGCTGTGGGACGGTCGCAGAAGAGGTGGCGTAAATGAACTTCTTGCCCTGTTCGAGGATGCCCTCTTTTTCGACCTGCGAGCCAGCCATGAAGCCGGGCGTATCGCAGAGATAAAGGATCGGGATCTCGTAGGCGTCGGACTTCCAGATGAATTCGGCGGCCTTCTCGGCGGCGTCGGGGAAAATGGCTCCTGCACGTACCGCAGGCTGGTTGGCGACAATACCCACCGTTCGGCCGTCGATTCGTGCATACCCCGTGATGATCTCCCTGCCGTAGCCCTCCCTGAGCTCGAAAAAGGAGTCAGCGTCGACGATACGTTCGATCAGGTCCAGCACGTCGTAGCTCTCGTTTGGCTTCTCGGGGACGACCGCGTCGATTCCGTCGGGCGTCTTCGCCGGTGGTGCGCCCTCCCGTTTCGGCGGCTTCTCCCCCGCCTTGTCGGGCAGATAGCCGATCAGGTCCGCGACCAGTTCGCGGGCGTGGTCCTCGTCGCGGGCGATCAGGTCCGCGCTTCCGGACTCCTCCATATGGATCCGGGGACCGCCGAGGTCCTCCAGGTCAATCTGCTCACCAGTGACCATCTCGACCATCCTGGGGCTGGCGATTGCCATCGCGCTGACGTCCTCGACCATCACGGTGAAATCGGCGAAGACGGGGGTATACGCCGCGCCAGCGATACAGGGCCCGTAGAGGACACAGATCTGCGGGACGCGTCCGGAAAGCATCGAGTGGTTGTAGTAATACTTCCCGATTCCCTCCCGGTTGGCGAAAAATCCGGTCTGTTCGTCGATCCGACCGCCCGAGGAGTCCATCAGGTACAGCACCGGTTTGCCCGATTTGAGCGCCCGCTGTTGCATCCGCAGGAACTTCTCGACCCCCCGTCGGGCCATCGAACCCGCTTTGACGGTGAAATCGTTCGCCATGAAGTGAACGTCCCGTCCCTCGAACGCCGCAGCACCTGTCAGCAGACCATCAGCAGGTAGTCTCGTGTCGGCATCGTACTCGTCGACCTCGGGACTGTTCGGATGCCAGCTATCGAAGTTGGCGAATGCACCGTCCTCGAAGTGGAGGGCGGCCTCTTCCCCGTCCGACACATCGTCGTCGCCGAACCACAGCGCCAGACGCTCGCGGACGAACAGTTTACCCTGCTCGTCGAGACGCTCGCGATACTTCTCCGGACCGCCCTGTTCGATATCGTCGATCTCCTCCCGAAGTCGTCGTTCCCGGTCCGTCGGTCCAAGGTCGGCTTCCGACCCACTGATATCGCCGTGTTCTCGGGGGGGTCGGTCCGGATCGTGACCTGGAGAACGTGTAACGGTCGGTTCCGGCTCCGTTCCGACATAGACCTCGATCCGCTCGTCGACGTGGGTCGCAAGTGCCGCGGCGATCGCTGTGGCCTCCTCGTCGGTCGCCGTGTTCCCGATACGAACTTTCACGTCACTGAATGGAACGACTGCCGATAAAATATTTTGGTCGTTCGTGATATTAGTTCCCGGACGTTGCCGGTTTCCAGCTCACCTCGATCTCGATCGTCTCGTGATCCCCTCTGAGCAGCGCCGAGCGTTCGATAACGTCGATCGAGTAGTTGACTTCCTCGGGCGGAGACACTCTGACGGACTTGTTTCCGACCGAAATTCGCGTCTCCGCATCCTCGAAGGCGTCCGCGAGCTCTCGGAGGTACGCTGCGATCTCTTCGGTCGACACCGTCTCCGAACTGGACGTTCGTTCTGCCATGAACCAACAGCATTGTCGACGCGGAATAGTAATACTGTGATTAAAAGGTAACGGCCGAACCGTCCCCCTTCAGCGGCGCGTGTGACACGGCCGTCCTCTCTCCTCTTTCCCCCTGGCGGCCCGTCTCCCCAGCGGGCCGCGCAATGGCCTGTCTCCCCAGCAGGCCGGCGGACGCTGCTGCGTCCACTTGCTGAAGAGTGGGAGTATTCGCTTTGTTATACAGTTTCTACTGGGGAGTAGGTACTGATTACTGCAGGTTCACGTGGCGAGCGAGCGTTCGAGTTCGTCGATCAATGTCTTGTTACCGACGTGCAGGGGACACCGCTCGTGTAAATCACCGGGTTCGATCTCGAGGATGGACCGGCGGCCGTCGCTAGAGCGTCCGCCTGCGCATTCCACGATATAGGCGATCGGAGCGGCCTCGAACTGGTGGCGAAGCTTTCCGGCTGGTTTGGATTCGAGTGCCGGGTATGCGAACACGCCACCGTAGCCCAACACCTGATTGACGTCGCCGACCAGTGCACCCCCATACCGGAGCTTCAGGTTCTCACGGATCCCCTCGGCATACGCCTCGAAGGATTCGGACCATTGGTCAACTCTCCCACCGAACCCAAAGACGCTGGGTTCGGACGGGAGTGTCAGATCCCGTTCCTGGCACTCTAGCTCACCGTGGACCACCTCGTACTCGGCAACAGTTCCGGCCGTCGCCGAGACCATCGTGATCGTGGGGCCATAGACGACGAAGGCCGCCCCGACGAGATCACGACCGCTCGCCGGCAGCGGCCCATCGTAGACACCAACAACTGTCCCGACGAGATTGTTCGAATCGAGGTTCGAGGAGCCATCGAGTGGATCGACGGTGACGCTCAACCCGTCGCCGACATCGACTGGTTCCGAGCGTTCTTCGCTCGCGTACGTTCCCACTCCATCGATGTTGCCGAGCCGCTCGGCGAGCAGTTCGTCGAACCAGAGATCGGCTGCTCGCTGTCGCTCACCGCTTCTGTTCGTTGAGTCAGTCTTCCCGCGACGGCCTCTGATCGCATCGCGCAGTTCGGGCGTGCTCTCGGCGACCGTCTCGAAGACCTGGTCAGTGATCGACGTCCGCACCTGACCCGTCGCAGTCGGTGTTCGTACCGTTTTCATACTGTCACTCATCGACCGGTCCCTCCGTTCCGTGTTCGCGTCGACTCTGGAGTTAGTGGGGCAGTGCGTACCGAGTATAAAGTGTCGCTCGGAGCGTTCATCTATTTCGTAATCCGGTAATCAAATATATATACCTATTGGTAGGGCACCAGTAGGAGGAACGGAGTGCAGAAAACAATACAGGGTATATGCTCCTATTTGCGCCGCTTGTCTGACGAAAAGCAGATTACTACAGAAATAGTTAATTCGTCGCTAGTGAGTACTCGTCGTCGCCTCCGAACGCCAGTGCTCGACTCGCTCGTGCTCAATGTCGAGTAGGTCAGCGACCTGTTCGGGATCGGCCGTGGCAAGCCGGCGTACCGACGTAATTCCCGCCTCGGCCAGCAGTTCTGCATCGTCGTCCGTGACCCCAGCAACCGCAGTGACGGGATCGGACTTCGACCGCTCGCGCCACGCCGATTCGGCCGCGACAGCTGTCCCTCCTCCATCAGTCTCGGCGTCGGCCGCTGCAGTGGTCGTTCCGCGCCCGGACGTCCAGTCGTCCTCGGTGAAAGAGTCGTCAGTATCGTCGATGTCTCCGGACGGCGTCCAGTCTCCGTCTCGAATCTCTGACCGGTTCCCGGTGTGACCAGCCGACGATCCAGCGGGAGACCAATCGCCATCCATTGCGGAGTCGGTAGTCGAATCGTCAGCTCCCGAACTCGCCGCAACCCACTCTCGTTCCCCGTCACGAAGCCCGCGAACGTTCTTCGAGCGGTTGTCGAGCTGGCTTCCCTCACCCCCGAAGGACCACGGGAGCGAGTGCCAGCGCCTGATCTTCGTCGCCACGCCCGCATTGATACCTGCGTCGACAAGTTGCTGATAGGAGACGCGCTTGTCGCGGATATCCGCCACCTCTACGCTCTCGGTTCGCAGCGTTTCGGCGGTCGCCGGGCCGATATAGCGCAACTCCTCTAACTCCTCTCGTGTATCCTCGCTCACGGGTTATCACCTGATTATTCAAGGATTATTACACAGGTTCTTGAAACTTGCTCCCGATATCATACGACTGGATCCGTCAGACTTGTATTGGTTACTGTAGTTTTCCTGAGGAACAAACGTTTATCGCGGCTGCCGTTCTACTGGGCGCCATGCACGGGGATCTCGATGCCATCGAACGAGTGGGTGTCGTCGGTGCCGGGACGATGGGCAGTGGAATCGCACAGGTCGCCGCAACCGCGGGCTACGACGTCGTACTGCGAGATATCGACCCCGACCTCGTCGAGGAGGGGCTCGACCGGATCGACGACAGTCTGGGACGGCTCGTGAATCGCGGCGACATGACGGAGGCCGATGCGGAGGCTGCCCGCGACCGGATCGACGGGACGACTGATCTCGACGACCTGGGGAGTTGCGATATCGGTATCGAGGCTGTCGTCGAAGACATCGAGATCAAGCAGGACCTCTTCTCGTCACTGGACGACCTGGTCGACGAGGACACCTATCTCGCCACCAACACCAGCACCCTCTCGATCACCTCGATCGCCAGCGCGACCGATAGGTCAGAACGAGTCGTCGGTCTGCACTTTATGAACCCGGTCCCGATCATGGACGGCGTCGAGGTCGTCGTCGGCGAGAAGACGAGCGAGGCGACTGCGGAACTGGCCCACACCTTCGCCGAAGACCTCGGCAAAGAAACGTGGGAAGCCGACGACAAACCCGGCTTCGTCACGAACCGGATCCTCATACCCTGGATCAATGAGGGAATCCGTGCCTTCGACGAGGGCGTCGCCAGCAAGGAGGATATCGACCGCGGGATGACACTCGGTACCAACGTTCCGATGGGGCCACTCGAACTCGCAGACCACATCGGGCTAGACGTCGCCTTACACGCCTCGGAGACGCTCCACGAGGAGCTCGGTGATCGGTACACCCCCGCGTATCTGCTCAAGCGGAAAGTTGCGGCGGGCGACCTCGGCAAAAAGACGGGTGAGGGGTTCTACGAATACGACTGATCACGTTCTCATCGGGTGGGAAACCGCGTCGGTATTAAGCCGTATCGTGGGAGACGGCTCACCAATGACCGGTAGTCGAATCGCCACAGAGAAGAGTACGACGATCAAGCACCCACACGGACAAGTGACAGCCACTCGACCGGAGGACGACTGCTGATGCTCGGGACCGCCCTCGCCCCAGTACTGGGAATGCTTGAGCCGACGTTTCTGAGTCGGTCACAGTTCGCGTGGACGATCACGATTCACATCATTTTCGCGTCGCTATCTGTCGGGCTCGCACCATTTATCGTCTACTTTACGTGGAAAGACGTCAGAACGGGGAGCCAGCGGTACGCCAGGCTTCGGGAGTTCTGGGTAACGGTGTTCGCGATCGGCTTCGTGATGGGTACTGCGACGGGTATCCCGATGAGCTTCCAGTTCGGCACGAACTTCCCCATCTTTTCGGAGGTGACCGGCGAGCTGATCGGAGGGCCGCTTGCCTTCGAGGCGAAGATGGCCTTCTTCCTCGAAGCAGTCTTCCTCGGTATCCTGCTGTTTGGCCGCGAGCGGGTCAGCGATCGGACCTACGTGCTGTCGTCGGTGCTGGTTGCAGTCGGGGCGTGGCTGTCGGCGTTCTGGATCATCGTCGTCAACGCGTGGATGCAGACACCTCAGGGCTACGAACTCGTCGACGGCGGGAGCGGACTGGAGGTCGCCACGATGACTGATCCTGTCGCTGCACTCTTGACCCCGCGACTCCCGTGGATGTACGCCCATATGCAGCTCTCGGCTGTGATCGCCGTTGCCCTGCTGATCGCGGGGATCGCGGCCTACTTCATCTGGCACAACCGCGACTCGAAGGTCTGGCGAACCGCCCTGATGATCGCGATCGTCGTCCTGATCGTCACCGCGCCGCTACAGGCGCTCCAGGGTGATGCGTACGCGCGCCACGTCGAGGACACCCAGCCCGCGAAGTTTGCCGCGATGGAAGCCCACTACGAGACTCAGACTGGGGCCGATCTGCACATAGTCGCGTTCCCGAACAGTCTCGACGGACTCACTGACCCACGGGCAGAGAACCTCTGGACGATAAGTATCCCCGAGTTAGCCTCGGTGTTAACGGGTGGTGATGCGGACACCGAGGTGACCGGCCTCAACGAGTTCGAGGATACACCCCCGGTAGCGGTGGTGTTCTGGTCCTTCCGGGTGATGGTCGGCCTGGGGATCTGGTTTATCGCCCTCTCGTTGTGGGCGGGCTACCGGGCCTATCGAGGACAGTTGACCGAGAGCAACCGGTTACTGGCCGCATTCATGCTGTCGACGCCGCTCGGGTTCATCGCGATGATCTCGGGGTGGTACACCACCGAAGTCGGCCGCCAGCCGTGGATCGTCCAGGACATCCTGACGGTTGAAGAGGGTGTGTCGGAGACGCTCTCGACGACCGAGGCACTCCTGTCCTTTGTTGCTTTCTTCATCGTGTACACGCTACTGTTTCTGATCTTCGTCTACGTCATCTGGCGGATCATGGGCCGCGAACGGGAACGGATCGAAAGCGTCGCTGCGACCGAAAGTGCCGACACCGACCCGGGGACAACCGCTGACGCCGCCACTGACGGTGGAGCGAACACGGCGCGGCGTGACGACGAAGACGCGCCAGAACAGCCGAATATCGGGGACGAAGCCACGGAGGGCACCCACAAATGACGCCGCTGTTCGTCTCGCTGGACGAGTATCTCATCGGCTCGCTCCCCGAACTGTGGTTCGCTGTCGTCATGCTCGCGCTGGGACTGTACGTCTTCCTCGACGGCTTCGACTTCGGGATCGGTATGCTGTATGCCACCTGTGAGACCGAGGCCGAACGCGACACACTGATGGCTGCGTTCGGGCCGATCTGGAAGGCAAACGAGGTGTGGCTTGTCGGGTTCGGTACGTTCCTGATAGCCGCGTTCCCCCCGGTGTACGCCCGACTGCTCAGCGAGCACTATCTCCTGGCGGTCGCGATCCTGTTCGCGCTGATCGCGCGGGGTGTCGCGCCGAAGCTTCGTGACGAACGCGAAGACGCCACGTGGCAGGAGACCTGCGACCGATCGTTCATCATCGGAAGCTTCGTCTCGCCACTCCTGCTCGGGACACTGGTGGGCAGCTGGGTGTTTGGCACCGGATCGCTCTCCTTGCCCGCCGTCCTGACTGGCGTTGTCGTGGTTGCACTGTCGCTGAGCACTGGAGCAGCGCTACTTGGTCTCAAGACCGACGGCGCGCTCCGGCACCGGATGGCACGGTACGGGCAGGGTGCCGTGATCAGCTATCTGGGCGCAGTTGTACTGTTGCTCACCGTCGCCGTCGTGCTCGACGCCGGGGCGATCCGGTCGGTCGTCGCGTCACCCAGCGGCATTGCGATCGTCCTCGCGACGATCGGGCTGACAATCGCTTCGGTCCTCTTTGCCGAGCGTGGCGCTGACGGCGCGTGGTTTGCCAGCACTGCTGGCCTTGCGCTCGCCTTGCTCGCGGTCGTGGTCTCGTTGCTGTATCCGACGGTCTACCCGGCTGCCGAGATGACAGTTCGGGATGCAGTCGTCTCGCCGATCCCGCTCAACGTCTCGACGATCGTTGGACTACCCGTGCTCGTGCTCGTGCTGGGATATTTCGCCTATCTGTACTCGGTCTTTTCCGGCCCCGTCGACGAGAACACCTTCAAGGGCGGGTACTGACAGATTTTTCGCTTTGACATCCGCCAATATTAAGTCAGGTGGAAGGCTCTCTACCAGTATGGCAACCAACACACGCTCGGGCGGACTGGGCTTTTTTGACCGCCTGAAGACCGGCTGGACGCTCACGAAGGATAGCGTCGGTGTGATCCGCGACCACCCGAAGCTGATGATCTTCCCGCTTCTGGCGGCGATTTCGAGTATCTTCTTTCTCGTGCTCTTTTTCCTCCCGATGGTGCTTGCGGAGTTCATCGGCGGTGGACTGGAGTACGTCGTCCTGTTCGTGCTGTACTTCGTGACGACCTTCTTCAGCACGTACTTCTCTGCGGCGCTGGTGTATGCCTCGAACGAGGCGTTTCACGGGCGCGAGCCGGGGATTCGGTCGAGCATGTCCGCGATCAACGATCAGCTCGGACCGATCGTCGTCTGGGCGCTGATCTCCGCGACGGTCAGTATCCTCTTCCGGATACTGGAGAACTCCGATAGTCCGGTTGCGGCCATCATGCGGTCGCTGTTCGCACTGGGCTGGTCGATTATGACCTTCTTTATCGTCCCCGTCATCGTCTTCGAGGACGTTTCGACGACGGAGATGTTCAAAAAGAGCGGTGGGACGTTCAAAGACACCTGGGGGGAGACGCTCGGGGCTGGCTTTGGGATCACGGGGATCGTCTTGCTGTTTGGCGTTGGCTTCATCGTCGTTGCGCTTGCGCTGTCTGCCGTCGTGGCGACGGCGCTCCCCGGCGTCGGTATCGTGCTTGCGATCGTCTTCGTCGCGGTCGCGATCACCTTCAGTTACCTCCTTAGCCAGACGATCTGGGGTATCGCGAAGACGGCACTGTACGTCTACGCTCAGGAGGGTGTCAAACCGGATCAGTTCGACAACTTCGACTTCGAGACGCTCGGGGGACGGACCGAACAGAAAGCAAGTACGGGCAGTAGTCGTGGGCCGACCTCGGGGACCTTCGTCGACGACTGAGCGTTAGTAGTCGCCGTTTTCTCCGGCCAGTGCCTGCTGGCGCAGCTGTTCTTCACGCTCCGAATCGACGACGAGATCCGGAACTTCCACGGTATTCCGATCCTCGTCGATAGCGACGTAGATGAAATAGGAGTCTGCGGTCTGTTCTGTCTCGGCAGTACGCGGGTTCTCACGGTAGGTCTGGACTCGCACGCGGACGCTCGACGTTCCGGCCGCGTAGACGTACGCCTCGATCAGCGCGGTATCGCCGACCTCGATCGGCCGTTTGAAATCGACCCGGTCCATTCGGGCAGTGACGCAAGTCTCGCCCGCAAAGCGCATCGCGGCCATCCCACCCACCTCGTCCATCCACTTGACGACATTGCCGCCGTGGGCGGTTTCGAGACTGTTGGCGTGGTTCGGCTGGACCATCTCGCGGTTCTCGATGTACGAATCGAGGAGGTTCGTCGGCATACTCGAACTCGTCCGAGACGCGGCAAGTGTGCTACGATCGGCTGTCGATTTCCGGGGGCGGAACCAGTGACACGACAAGCGTAAAAACCGCGCCCGTATATGTCGCCGTAGATGACCGACGCAGCGGAAGCCGAGGACGTGGACGCCGTCCCCTCGGGGGAAGGGAGCGTAACCGTCGTCGGGACTGCCCACGTCTCCGCCGAAAGCGCCGAGCGGGTCGAAGAGCGGATCCGCGAGGAGCGCCCGGACGTCGTCGCGGTCGAACTCGATGAGGGGCGGTATCGGCAGATGCAAGGCGAGACGCCGGACGATATCGAGGCAAAGGACCTCCTGAGTGGGAACACCGTCTTTCAGTTCCTGGCCTACTGGATGCTATCGTACGTCCAGACGCGCATGGGCGACCGGTTCGACATCGAACCCGGTGCCGACATGCGGGCCGGGATCAACACGGCCGAAGAGCTCGGGATGGGCGTCGCGCTCGTCGATCGGGATATTCAGGTCACGATGCAGCGCTTCTGGACCAGACTCTCGATGGGTGAGAAGGCCAAACTCGTCGGCGGACTCGCGCTCGGGATCACCGATCCGCGAACACTCGGCGTGGTCGGCGGCGGTGTGCTTGGGATGCTGTTCGGTGGGATCGCCGGTGTCTTCCTCGCGCCAGCACTCGGGTACGGCGAACTGCTGACGCTGGGAGTGACGAGCGCAGGACTGCTCCAGCTCGTCGGCGCTGTCTCGTTCGGAGCGATCGCCGGGCTTGCACTCGGCGTTCTTTTCTTGCCGTCGATACGCACCCCACCGGAACTCCCGCTCGATGGGTTCACGGCCAGACTGCTGGTCGGCGCTGTCGCCGGAATCGCCGGGACCGTTGCGCTCGTCACGAGCGGGGCCGCTCCGCTTGGCTTCTTCGGCCCGGGGACGTTCGAGGGCTACGGCGTCACGGCGCTCCGTATCGGTACTGGCGCCGCTGCTGGCGGCGCGGTCGGCCTGCTCGTCGGGACGCTGATCGGGGTCGCGCTCGACGCCTCGATGGAAGAGGTAGAACACATCGACGAGGAGTTCGATATCGAGGAGCTCACCGACGGCGACGTGGTCTCGGCGATGATGGAGGAGTTCCGCCGCTTTAGTCCACGCGGTGCAGAGGCGCTGATCGACGAGCGGGACGCATTCATCGCGCACAAACTCAATGCCCTGCGCGCGAATGGCTACAACGTCGTCGCTGTGGTCGGGGCTGGCCATCAGGCCGGTATCGAACGCTATCTCGACCAGCCGACGACGCTGCCGGATATGCAATCGATCTCGACGACCGCGAAGAAACGCCGATTCTCGATCGGCAAGGCAGTCGGCTACCTGTTTACCCTTGGCTTCGCGGCCTTCTTCGTCCTCCTCCTGCTTGCGGGCGTCGAGGACGGCTTCCTGCTACGGCTGTTCGGCGCGTGGTTCCTGATCAACGGCGTCTTTGCCTTCGGCCTTGCCCGACTCGGCGGCGCACACTGGTCGAGCGCGGGCGTTGGCGGTGCGGTCGCCTGGTTGACCAGCATCAACCCGATGCTCGCGCCCGGCTGGTTCGCCGGCTATATGGAACTGCGAAAGCGCCCGGTCAACGTCAGTGACATCGGGACCCTGAACGAGATCCTCGATGATACGGAGAGCCCGATCTCCGAGCTGATCGACCGGATGTTCGAGGTGCCACTGTTCCGGCTGATTACGGTCGTGGTGCCCTACATGGCACCCGAGATCGGCGGGCTCAGCGGCGTCGGCAACGAACTGATCAACGGCGCACGGAA
>LKMJ01003441.1_pt1 | contig 14744 bp, 7 predicted proteins | sample 643391 | NCBI WGS metagenome assembly LKMJ01 (sample SAMN04112250, study PRJNA286221) | soda lake metagenome | biome: soda lake; feature: Kulunda Steppe; material: water; isolation source: sample PL-Br10 brine of Picturesque Lake | place: Russia: Kulunda steppe | collected 2010-07
GGATCTGATGTTCGAAGGTCTCGTAGGCACCTTCGATGACGATATTGTACTGTCCGGGTATCTGTCCGGGACCTGCCATTACGCATATAACCGTCATCTGGGGTGAAAAAGGGATACGTTCGGGTCGTCGAATTCCGCAACTGAAGTTCTACTCCTCCCAGAAGGCACGCTGTCGGTCTTCGATCTCTGAAAGGACCATCGAGAGGACATCTCGCCAGTCTGCCGGATGCGATGTATCGTTACCGGGTGTCGGTGCGTCAGGCCCTGGATGGACATGGTTACGGGTGTTGTGATCGGACAGGTGTCTGTCCCAACGGTGATCGAATTCGCCGCTCTCGTGGTCTTCGTGGTATGTAGCGAGAAGTCTCCGTTTTCGAACCAGACGATCTCCAAGCGAGTAGCACGAACTTGTTTCGGGTAGAATCGTTGATCGTACACGCACACCAGACGATCCGGGGCAAATACCGGCTGATCATCGATTCGTCTGAAGCGGTCACCAGCGGCGAATCGCTCTCGAATGGCGTCGAGTCGGTCGAAATCAATCGGCGTACCGCTAAGCGAGTCAGACGTGTTCTCGTCGTCGCCACTCATACCGCAGATGTAGATCTGCGCCGTCACCGGACTCGGTTGTGAGCGCTCGTTCGAGCAGCGCCACCCGACGACGAGCCGTTTGCCACGCGGAGAGGCGTTCCCAGACTTCCTCGATGGATTGGTCAGTCTCGCTCGCATAGCGTGAAACCGATATTTTGTCCGGTGATTCGACGCCAAATTCCCTTTTTAGCGTCTCTGCGCGCTCCGACTCCGTCTTCAGAAGGTCGAGAAGCTCTTCAGTGGCGTACTCCTGCCGGAGTTTCTGTATCCGTCGCCAGTTCAGGTACTCCTGGTTACGCTCGTAGGTGGCTGGTGATTCCGTGACCTGTGTCACGATCCCCATCCGTTCGAACCAGTCCATGTACTCGCGTGCGGAATCGACACCGTGTCCCTCGAGTTCGGCGACGTCGTTCGCTGTCGCTGGACTGTCGAGTGCGAGGACGGCGTCAAAGAAGTCGTCCCGCGTTCGGTCGTCGCGCACTAACTCCTCCGGGGGAGTCAAGGCCTTGAAGTCGGGTGCCTCAGAACGCTCATCAGCGTCGGCCTTCAGATCCTCACGCGGTTCTTCCATACACGACCCTTCGTCTTGGGACGGAATAAATCTCTTTCACACGTAATAATCCGATACAACTTACACAGTCACCGACAGGTAACTCGGTGTGAGAGGTTTAGACGGATCACGGAAACCCGACGTTAGGTCGAAATCTCTACGGTAAGCGCCTCATCAGTGGGCGACCAGGTATGCTTGTTCTGCTCAGCGAGGCCGACGTTCTGGAGACGACTCAGAATCGAACCCACCTCGCTTCGTTCCGTACCGTTCGAATTTGGCTCTTCGAACGGTGAGTCGGGAAGTTCGCTCGCATCCCCGTGGATGACCCGACGAACCGCGCCGCCAGTATTCTGTCGGAGTGCCAGAAGAACGAACTGTTCCTCCCTCGTGAGCCGGTCAATCGCGTCTTCAGGTCCCTCAACGCCGCCAAGACGTGTCTCTGGCGTCGCCCATTCTTCGAGGACAAACTTGATTATCATCTCCTCGCGGTCCTCGATTTTTTCAACGGACCACTCGTCGTAGTCGTTCTGGATATCCCATTGTACCCAGAGCTTCGACTCCACATATCCCTCATCGCACTTTGTCTCGAATGTAGCGTTCCCCCACTTCGAGTTCCACGATCTACTCGCTAATGTGAGATTCCCGAGACGGTCCACGTACGCGTCGTACCGCGCTTCAGGGCTGGGGTACCCGTCGGCATCTTCGATGAGAAGTTCTTCAGGGCTCTGTGGCCAGATGTGTTCAACTGTGTATTCGTTGCTCATCGCTTCCGTGAGTGTTGGCCCACCGCGCTCACCCTTCTCGTCTGCTCGATGTTCGTTATAGAAATAAAAGAGGTACCGGAGGTCTTGGGAGCTCGCTTTCGAGTACAGGTCAGCAGAAGCGAGGGATCTTCGGAACTGCGAGTCATCCTCGTATCGGTTCATCAGAGAGACTACTTTGCTTACCCAGATGTCAGCGGGGCTGTCTTCGTTGATATTCCGCGTGCGGACGTAGAGGCTGGACTCACCGGTGTGACTTCGATGGTTGCCGATCGAGTAGACGCGGAAAATGTACGTCTCGATCGCGTTCAGTAGCTCCTGTCTTTCATGGTCATCAAGATTCGGCCACGCTTTGAGGAGCAACGGGTAGAATTTTGTTGCGTGACGGAGCCGGTGTATTCGATAAACGAGTGCTGAAACTTCGTCATCGCCGGTGCAGTCGAGTACCTGAGCTAACGCGTTGAATCCGCGCTCCAGACTGTTAGTGTAGTCCCGGATGTATTCCAAACACGCTTGTGGATCTTCCCGCCGAAGCGTACGAATGTGCTCTTTCAGTTCGCTAAGGAAGGCGGGATCGCTGTACTCATCGGAATTCGACCAGTCGAAATACGAGATGAAGTGGTAGCGCTGGACCGCATCATCGCTGATGTCGGTGACATACGGAGACTCCAGCATCGTCTGGTGGTCATTGTACATTTCTCCGAAAGACTGCCGAATTCGGCGGATGGTCGCCTGCGCTTCGCTTTCGTCCGCAGCGAGGTAGGCCATCCGCATCAGGAAGGATTTGGTCTTGTCGAACGTCGAGAGTGACCGACCACGATCGTTGACACTGTCGAAGATGAGTGTCGCTTTCTCAGGATTGGCTGCGTCAACGACGTACACCATCAGTTCGAGTTCAAGGATGGTCTCCCAGAGTTGCTTGAGTTCCGTAGCGACGTCCACGGGATCGACATCGGGGGACGCGGTGAGATCGTCGAGTTGTTCGTCGAAGTATTCCTTCGCCTCGATCATCTTCCGTTGGGACGGACGCTCCGGCTCGTGAACGTCGTGCCCGGTGAGCAGCCATTCGAGGTACTTGTTGTCCTCCTCGTCGAGTAACTGGAGCTGGTAGATGTTGTCCTCAACGAGAAGTGTCTCACGCATCTCTTCGACGTCGTTGAGTATTTCGTCCTCGTGGTCCGTCTCCGGTGCGATTTTCTCCAGACACTCCGTCATCGAGCGAACCAGCAGCACAAGCGAGGTGAGTCGTTGTTGGCCGTCGATAAGGAGGTTAATTGGCTTTTCTCTCGAAGAGCCGTAGCCACCGGTACTCCCACCGCTTTCCGTTTCGTCCGTCTTCTGGATGATGATCGTCCCGAAGTAATGCTGTTTGTCCGGTGGAAGCGTGTAGAGATCAGTCCAGAGGTCATCCCACTCCGGTTCTGTCCACGAGTAGTAGCGCTGATACTCCGGAACGTGGAATACCCCTGCCGTCGTTAGTTCCTCTAGCGACTTCTTTCCCGATTCCATATGATCGTGTATTCAGAAGAGATAGAAAGTTCCCAGGGTGGTATTCGCTCCAACAACGTTCCTCGGTCAGCCATCCAAAGTTCTATTTCGCGGTGCGGCTAATAAACTATCGAGCCCAACGGTGCTGCGTAGAGCCTGTGTGACCATGTCCCGGAAGCTTGGCGGTGCAAGCCAACAGGCGTCGAAGACGGACGTAGGTACAGGAAATGCACCGATTTCTTGAATCTACGGTACGGAGAGCTACTACCGGCTCAGTAGCTCGTGATGTCCCGGTCTCCGAGCACACGCGTGTACGTGTCGTCGCCGGTCACGTCGGCGAGCCGACCGGCGAGTTCGCGCAGGTCGTCATCGACGTCCCACTTCTCGACGTAGTTCTGGACCGCCTGGCCCTTCTCGTAGCGGTACCGGAGGAACTGGAGCTTGTCGAGATTTGTGAGGTGGTCGCCACCGTCGCCGTTGACACGCTCTTGGATGTACGCCTGACGCTTCTCGTTGTCCCAGGCACCGAGCTCGAAGCCGTCGTCTTGGTTGTACAGGCGCGTCTCCTTGAGATCTTCCGGCGTGGCGTTCGTCCCGCGGCAGAGCTTGTTGACGTCGTCGAACGAGGGATTCGGCGTGTCCAGCAGGTCGATGAACACGTCCTCGACGCCGATATCGCTGGCCTCCTGGATGATGCCGTAGATCTCCTGGACGACCTCCTTCGCGCTCATGATCTCGCCGTCGCGCTGCACCTTCCCATGGTGCTTCGAGTACTCGTGGAAACACGCACCCATCTCCATCACGCCAATGTCGCCGCGAGAGAGATCTCGGTTCTCTTCGAGTTGCTTGCGAGTGCGTCGGGCCGTACGGTAGATGTCTCGTCGGAGTGAGTTCCACGACGCTGCTTCTGTCTCGCTAACAGGACGAGCCACGACTAAGATGTCGAAGGAAACTGCCTCACCCCCGATGAATTTGCTTATGTCGGCAGTCAGTGGGTAGGTGGCTGTAACTTCAAATCCGCTATCACATAGTGATTCAAGCAGCTCTCCCCAGGATTCGGAGTCACTATGGTGATAAGTGAACGCTAATACTCCATCTGTTTTCAAAGCGTTCTGTATAGTTGTGAATGACTCATGGAGTTCCGATTCAAATTCTTCAGATCCCTTGTTTTCAGCAGGATTTGCAACTATACTCTCTTTTCGTGGCGTAGCATTTTGGTTGAATCCCTCATATCTCTCAGATAGGATTATCTTCAACCATACGTAAAAGAAATCAGACACCTCCGAGTATATAATGTTGTCATAGTAAGGTGGGTCGGTTATCACCGCATCGTACTCGTCTTCAGACTCAATGTTACGAACGTCCCCTATCTCTATACTTGCGTTCTCTCCTACAGGTTTCGCAAAGGGTTCTGTTTCGACAGTTTCTGGGTCATCAAGAGACGAATTACGCGGAATTCTTGGATAACCGTCTTTATTCGGATATTCCACATATCGATCAGTTGGAGCACCACCCCACTCAATTCCTCTGAGAACTTGATCCCAAGATGACGAAAATGTTCGAGTTCCGTATTTTGCACCCCACAGATTACTTTCACAAGGGCGCTGTGGCGGTGAAAATGAGTTCGTTTTGAAAAGATCGTCAGACTGGTTGTAGGCTTGACTATATCCGATCATCATAGTATTTCCACGCAGACAGTCAGAAAATGCAAGAAGAAGATATTCTTGTGCATTTTCATTCTCTAAGCTATCAATTGCTTTCATCAGAAGACTGTGTGTGAGTTTCTGACGCTCGTTGAACATGTCTTCCCATTTATTTATATTGTGTTGAAAAACGTCATTTCCAGACACAGAGGAAGCTGCTGTGATAGCACCTTTGGGGATCTCCTCTTTGGGGATGTAATTATGTAGATCGGTTCGACTTTCCCACTCTTTTTTTGCCTTTCGAGCCAGTTCCAAATCAGTTTGTTGAACTTCCCGGTAACCTTTGACTTTTGCCCGGCCATAGTCATGCTCCTCATCACAGATTGAACAGTAGTATTCTAGTCCATACAGTTTCAGGTCATAGCCATCCTGTTCCTGAATGGCATCAGTAATACTGTATTTTTGTCCACAGGAACGACAGGTGTAACTGCCTCTATGAGCGGTTCCTTGCTTAGGAACAAATTCATGTCTACACTCACTACAGGTGCACTCATTTTGCCAATCACCAACAAGAACAATATTCTCACATTCGGGGCAGAAGACATGATACTTGTCATCATTCTCATATCTTCCTTTAGCCACTCTGTAATCATCAAAGAGGGAAACCACATCACCACAGGATGTACAATCTAATTGCTTCACCCAGAAATAATTCATCACCTCTGCATCATGTTCTTCTGGGTGATGTGGACAAGGTGTTTTATAATAGCTCTGAATGTCACTTTTGACCTGACGCTTCACTTCTTCAAAACTCTCAACTACTTCCTCGGTCTTCGTCTGACCTGTTTCGAGCTCCTTTTTAGTTGCAAACCAAGCAACAGGGTTTAGATCACGCCCATGACATTCTGCACCAAATCTGGATGCTTCGACAATACTGGTACCCCCACCCATGAACGGATCAAGGACTTTCTTATTATTGATGCGAACGTCTTTCGGATAGAGCTCCCAGAGTGAGTCCGGATTTTTAACAGATACTCCATTCACTAACTCCTCAACATCTATGGAATCCGAATTGAAGTCTGATAACTGTGTATTACTACCTGGTTCAAAAACATCAATATCGTCTGGGTTATCAGCTAGTGTGTAGAGACTAATCGCTCTAAAGACACTACCCAGACGTCGAGCCCACCATTTATGCATAGTATAGATAGGACGGTACCATTGACGAGCACCCCCGTAACCCTCTTTTTCTGAAATATCATTCAATTGTTCTATAGGGAATCCTCTTTCAATGGGTAATTCTTTTCGCTTACTCGTCTGCTGTGGGTCTTGACTCATGTCTGGAAGCTGATTTCAATTTTCAGGCTTGACGCCTCATCTGGAATGTGCTCGAACAGATCCTGTACTCCGGTGTAATCCTGTTCAGATCGCAATGTCAAACTTACCTGAGTTCGTTCGACATCAGCCGTCCCCTGTAATGCACTGGGAACGCCTTCTCTATCAGGCAATATGAAAGTGACGTCGCCGTATTCGACGCTCCCCGTCTGGTGGTTGTTCCGCCACTTGCTCCGCATCGCGGCGACGTCGTCACCGTTGTATTCGAAGCGCCACGTGTCAGCCTCTGTGTCGGCCTTCCGGAACGGGTAGCCGGGAACCCAGTCCGAGGCCTTGTCCGACCCGGTCGTGTTAACCACGTACTCCGGCTCCTCATCCTTCCCAATTTTTTCTAGCAGGTACGTCCGCACCATATACTCGGTGACGCTGTCGTCGAAGCGGTCAGTGACCTTGTTCACGGTAAACTGGTCACCCGGATCCAGGTCCTCGATGTACGAGAGTATCTGGTCACCGATCCGGTCCGACACCGTCGGGACGATCTTCACCGTCGTCGGGTCACGGTCGCCCAGTGACGCCAGATACCTGCCGCCCGCCTCCAGTACGTAGTCGTCAACGAGGAACTCGTTGACCGCCTCGCGGGCGACGGACTCGGTCTTGTCCGGCGGGAGGAAAACCGCTTCGTCCGCACGAATTTCGCCGATGATCGTGTCAAGGTTTGCGTAGCCGTCGTCGTCGATGTGCGCTTCGATTCGGTCCACGAGGGAGGACGCGCCGATGACTGTCGCGCTCCCGACATCGCGGAGCGTCGCGTCGGATTGCGGCTTATCGAGGATCTCGTTGCCGCGCACGATGACGTACTGATCCTCGCGGTTCAGGCGACCGATGGCCCTCATCACGACGTCATGACTGTCGCCGTCGATCCAGATCTCGCCGTCCTCAACGAGCTCCAGTTCGAAGTCGCCAATGTCGAGCGCGGTCGTCCCGCTCCCGAAGCGCTGGCGTAGCTCCTGCTCAACGTCATCGACGCCCCACACGTCCACGTCGTCCTGTTGGACGAGCACGGTGTCGAGCGAGCTGCCGGAGGGGTCGTTACGGAACCCGCCCGAGTCACGCGCCAGTACCGGCTTCCCATCAAGCGCTTCGACTGTCGCGTTCAACACGTCGTTCGCGCTTCCGGGGATCGGGAACTCCGGGTCGCGGAGGAACTGTTCGTAGATGTCTTCGACTGAGATCTCCCCGCGCCGATCCAGGAGGTCTTCAGTGATGTCCCAGACGTGTGATTGAAGATCGAATGGGTCAGCAGCCGCTGAATCCCCGATGTTCGTTGCGTCGAGTTCGGCGTCATCGAGGACGAAGACATCGAGGTCCATCGGCTCCACTTTCGCCCACTCGTCGTCATCTAACAGGTTGTCCCCGTCAATCACCTCTCCGTACAGGAGTTGGAGTTCTTCGCGGAGTTCGTTCTCCTCCTGCTCCCGCATCCCCTCTATCGACGTGCGGATTTCGTCATCGAGCGACTCGTCCGCGAGTACCTGCCGCGCACCCTCGACGTATCGTGCCTTGTCGATGTACCGTGTGCCGGACTCGATGGCCTTGTCGCTCGAAGGTTGAACGAACACGAGCGTGTTGCGCCACTCGCGTCCGCGGCCATCATTGGTGATGACCTTCTTCACTTCCTCCTGGCTCCACTGGCTGTCCTTTACGACGACTTTGACGTCGCGGTCGTCCGGGATGTCTCGCATATCGTTCGTCCGGAACCCGACCGGGTACGCGTTCGAGCCGAAGATATCCGTGATGAAGTCCGCGATCTCGGCCTTCGCCGACGTCTCCGACACGTCCACGGCTGCGTTCCGGATGAGCGCGTTGGGATTTTGTCGGTCCCTGATTGCGTACTTACCATTCAGCTTGTGGAGATGCCACGCGACGCCATGCAACCGTTCGAGGTTGAGGACAACATCGGAGACGAGGTCACCCGTCTGGTAGGCACCCATCACGATCTCCGACACCTCCGCACCCTCGCCTTCGCTAGGCTTCAGTGAGTAAAGCAGAATCGTGTTCAGGATGCGCCGACCGTGAGGTACTTCACCGGTGTCGATACGGCTTTTGATGTCACCCGTGGCGGCGTTCAGCCGCTCGTAGTTGATCTTCGCCAGTTCGTCTTCGAACTCGATAGCGTCGATGTCGCCGTGCGTGATCAGATCCGTCTGATCCTGCATCTGCAAGAGGACCTTCGAGAATAGATAGATCATCCCGCGCGTGTTCTGATTGCCCTCATCGGCGTAGTAGCGCGTCTCAAGCGCGTCCAGAAGCACGGGATGGAACGGATAGAGGTCGTGCATCTCCGACAGCAGGTCGTCGGGCAAATCAACGTGCCCCTCTGCCTGATCGTACGCGTCGAAGTACCCATTGACGATCTCGCGGGCAGCACTCTCGTCTACGGAGTCGATCAGGCGGTGGCGGAGGACTTCGCGCTTGTCCACCTGGTTATTCATGTTGACCTCGACTGCCTGTTCCCGATTCAGAATGTCGTGAACCTCGGACCCTTCACGGAGCACCGAGACAATGGTGTAGAGTTCGAGATCAGAGAGTGCCGTAGATTCGAGCAGCGACTGGAGGAATGCTTTGTTCGCGCTCTTGCGGTCGCCCTGTAGCGTGTCGAACCAGTCCTCCAGCTCGTCTACGAAAAATGCGACTGTGTCGTCGCCGACGGCCTCCTGAATCGTCTGCATATCGGGATACCCACCCGACTCGAACGTCCCCGGATCGTAATCAAGGGCCTCGAAGAACGGCTCCCAGAGGTACTCGTACTGTTCGTTCTGCATGGCAACCGTGATCGGTGTCGCCGACTCTGGAAGTGCGGCGTCGAACCCTTCAACCGAAGCACTCGCCCACGTCCCTGCTGCCGGAGGATTGTCGAAACAGTGGTACAGTGCCACCATCTGGTGGGACTTCCCACTGCCGTACGGGCCATAGAGGATGTGCGTCCCACGTGGATCGTCGCCGGTTAACGAGTCACAGAGGATCGAGAGGGCCTCTCGAAGGCCCTGCGTCATCAGTGTCCGCTCGAAGAAGAGCTCTGCGTCGGACTCGAATTCGTTGTCGTCGTCAACGTTGTAGAGCTTTACTTGACCGTCGATTTGCCCCTCCTCTCGAAGCTCACGGCTAAGAGTCACCGTGTCTTCGAGAGTATTTGATAAGGATCCCGTCTGTGCCATCTTGATACTTAAACACACCTCAGTGGCACCCAATAAACACTATGGTCCTGTGAACACAGCCCGAGGCGCAACAACAGTACTGCGTACCGATCCCGATTGTCGGTCACACAAATGTATTTCACGCACACCTGTCTCTACGAATGTATGAGCGGGTACGATCTCGTCGATATCGAGGTCACACATGAATCTGCTGACGATCTGCTAGATTCACTGTCTGACGACAGCACCGAGAGAGACCATCTACAGAGTCTCCAGGCAGTCCGTCTCCAGGCTGGGCAACCGGATTCCGAACTCCGGTCGTTGAAAGAACTGGATGAAAACTCCGTCAAGCTACTCGAACACCAGGTGGATGCGGCCTACCGTGCCCTCTTCGAGATGGACGGGAAGGCCCTCCTCGCAGACGAGGTCGGGCTCGGGAAGACGATAGAGGTCGGGATGATTCTCAAGGAGATGCACTTCCGTGAAACGAACGAATCTGTCCTCATCCTCACTCCCGCACAGTTAGCCAAACAGTGGCAGGCAGAACTCCGTGAGAAGTTCGGACTCGACTTCATCTGCAACTACGACGACGAATTTGAGGATTTTGACGTCCACGACTATATTATTGCGAGCATCGACACTGCGAAGAGCGAGCGACACCGTCAGACGGTTCTCGACCGCGACTGGGACGTTCTGGTACTCGACGAGGCACACTACGTCAAGAACGAAGAGACAGACCGCTATGACCTGATTGACCGGCTTTCCTACAACTATGCGTTCTTTCTAACGGCAACGCCGATTCAGAACGAGCTGACTGATTTGTATAACGTCGTCTCGCTACTCCGCCCCGGATTGTTCGGTACTCGTGATGTCTTCCACCACTACTTCGTGAACAGCAATCAAGAGACGCTCGTCAACCGAGACGAGCTACAGGATCGGTTGAACAAAGTGATGATCCGGAACCGACGGGAAGACACAGACATCGACTTCACAGACCGGACTATCGACACACGGACGTTCGATCCTACACCAAAGGAACGTGAACTCTACCAGGCAGTCTCCGACTACGTCAAAGGTGCGTACAGTCAGGATCAGGGTCAGAAGCTTGTACTGATGCTCCTTCAGAAAGAGGTCGTCAGCAGCCCGGTCGCGCTCAAGAAGACCATCGAGAAACGACTCTACGACCAGTCGGAGCTCACGCACGCAGACGAACTGGAGTCTATCTTGGATCTGATCGATGAAATTGATACGGTAACTAAACAAGAGCGACTCCTGGATATCGTCGAAGAAGCCCGCGACAACGTCGAGATGGGAAGGGCCATTGTCTTCACTCAATTCCGAGCAACCCAACAGCAGATCCTCGATAGACTCGTCTCTGAGGGATACACAGTACACGCGTTCCACGGTGGTCATTCCAGTAGCGAGAAGGAGCAGATCGTCGAAGACTTCGAAGAGGAGGGAGGAATTCTTGTCTCAACCGACGCTATGAGTGAAGGACGCAACCTACAGTTCTGTAATATATTAGTCAACTTGGACTTGCCGTGGAATCCGATGCGTGTTGAACAACGTATCGGACGCGTACACCGGATCGGCCAGAAGCGAGACGTTTTCATCTTCAATATGGCGCTAAAAGATACCGTCGAGGAGTACGTACTGGAACGGCTGTATCACAAGATCGATCTGTTCCAGCAAAGCGTCGGAGAACTGAGTTCGATCCTGAGCCGCTTGGAAGAGTCTGGGACAAGCTTCGAAGACGAGATTTTCGAACGGCTGGTGGCCGCTAATTCCGAAGTTGATCTGGAAAACGACTTCGATGCGATGGCTGTTGACCTCGAAGAACAGCGCGAGCTGGCTGACAAACTTGAGGAATTCAACAGCGGCGTATTCGAAGGGTTCGATCTGGGTGAGAGCGATGACTGACGCCGCTGTTCCAGTTACCCAATCCGCGGTAGAGCAGTTTACAGAACGATATCTCCGCACTCTGGATTGTTCCATCGAGCGAAGCGACGACCGGTGGATGGTGTCAGTACCCGATACAACCGAAACCGAAATCTCTCACGGGAAACACACGCTCGTCCTTGGAGAAGGTACTCCAGACGATAACGATGATAACACGAAACGGCTACACCCGGAGAGCGCATTCTTTCAACGGCTCCTCCGTGAAGCAGGGGAACAGTCGCCTACTGGCAAGCTATCGATAGAGAGCAAATCCGATATCGAGACGCCAGAGTGGATCCAACACGGCGCTGTCGAACTACAGAATGCGCAGTTCACTCCGTACTACGACCGTACAGCCGTCGTCATGCTCTTTCGTGTCGGTATCGAAACTGTTAGTGAATACCAACAGGAGTACCTCCGCGCTGTCGCCGTGGATGCCCGGTCAAAGGAGCACCTACCGAGATTGGCGGAATCGTTCCTCGAACTGACATCGGTAGAGTCCACTGAAGTCTCCAGTAGCAACGCACAATTGACACAGACGGAGGCACAATCTCTTCTGGATACGACTCGTGAACTGGTCATAGACGGACTACAAGACCGACTCAACGAGATCCATCAAGAAGCCTCCCGTGCTGCAGATTCAGAAGTTGAAGAGTACCGCCAGCTACAAGAACAGCGCATTGAGGAAATGCAGGAAGAGCACTCCAATTTGTCGTCGAAGATCAGCGACCTAAGTGAGCAAATCAACACCGGAGACGGAGATTCACGCGTCCAAGCGTTGCGGGAACGCAAGGAACTCAAATCGGAGTACGAGGAACTCGATGAGACGCTCAGCGAGTTACGGGAGCGCCGTGACAGTGGGTTTCCCGAGCGACAGCGAGAAATCCGAGAGCGGCACTCACTCGACGTGCAGGTCAAGCCGCTTACTTTGACAGAGGTTGAATACGAGCGGGGCGAGGTCGATTTTGAGCTTCTTAGTAGGGGCATTAGTCGGACTGTTACTCTCGGATATGGGAGCGGGCTCGGGTTGACTGAGACCGTACGATGTGCGTCGTGTGATCTAGAGTTCTCTGAAAGCAACCCGCTACAAACGATTTCGGACGGTCTCGAATGTCAGAGTTGTTCTAAACAACAGTGAGATACCAGTTCTGCCACTGGCAATCCGGAATGAAATAGTTCGATTAGACACAGCCAGTATATCGATTAGTTGGCGATTTACGAATCCCATTCATCGAGAGGGGGGTCAATAAATCCATACCTATCTCTATGAGGTCTTGTTGAGTCTCTTCTCTTTCAACTACCGAGTGACAATAAGAAATGACCACCGCCGAAACATTCATTATCCAATTCATGTATGAAAATGTAAATGGCTGGTCTAGTCGATTACGAGTACCATTTCTTTGATGACTACCAGGCCGATGTACTCGCTCGTCTACCATCCATAGAGCAACTCATCCGATTAGATGATGAAGTCGCTAATAAAGTCACGATGCCTCGATACGAGGGGCCAGTCGACCCGATTGAATGGCAGTTCCTAGAAGAGTACTATAGTGGCCTATTTGCGGACTTCATTACAGACCGTATTCAGGGGATCGTCGATACAGAGCCAATCAAGAAAAACCGATATCGATTCCACAGCTTCCGGAAAGACATTGCCTCGCTAAACAAGAAGCTCCCAACACAGCGATCAGCTCGAACAGGAGTGATTTCGAAGCCCGCAGAGACAGTCCTTCTCAAACGACTACGCGAACTTGGATTCGATCCGAGTGCTTTGGATATCTCTCACATCGGCAGTGGTGGTGGTCTCTACCTGTTAGAGCTGTTCGTGACTGCCGCTCAGCAACAAGCACTGTCAGATACAGAATTGCTAACCGCTCTTCTTCACCAAGCTGACGAGCTGGGGAGCATGAATAGAGATGCAGCGATGTCGCGCCTGCATCGGCCAGTTCTGATGGTTTCTCTTTGGGATAATCAAGAAGACGGACTCACTGAATGGTTGGATAACGGTCGACATGGGATCCTTGAGATGGCTACAGCCACAGGGAAAACCGTTGCTGGGATCGCTGCCATCGCCGAATGCTGTGGGGTCCTCCCAGAAGATCCGAACCACGAGCCACGAACAGACAACGCGAAAATCATGGTCGTTGCTCACTCGAATGCGATCCTCAAACAGTGGGAGCAGGAGATACAGGAGAAACTTGGACTCCCGATGCCTGCTGGGCAATCGGGAGAAAAGGCAGACAGCGTATCGTTTAGTGGGGGAGAAGTTGAGTTCTATACTGCCCAGTCTCTTCTGCCTCGATATGATCGCGACCTCGCCGATCAGTATGACCTCGTCATCTACGATGAGGTCCACCACTACTCGAATTTAGATGGCTTCGGAGCTGCTATCGACAGACCGAATTATCGGGCTGCGATGGGTCTTTCGGCGACAATCGGCGACGACGGTGAATTGAAACGTGAGCAGCTTACCGACCTTCTGGGTGATGTTGATTTCACCTATGGTGTTGAAAAAGCTCGTCGTCATGGGATCATACCCGAATTCGACTGGACGGTACACCCGACGCCGCTTGATCCCTATGAGCGAGAAGAGTGGGATGAGGCGACAGAGTCTATCTCCGATCAGTTCAACCACATCCAACAGTCGAAAACGACCAAACGGATTCTTGAGCAGACACCTGTCCCGTTCAACGAACTCGAAGATCTCGGAGACTTCATCCGTGCTCACGAAGCTGCATCCGCGGTCTTCGATAGCGATAAAATTCCCGACGAATGGTCAAATCTTCAGGCCACGATTCATTCACGGACTTGGATTCGTCATCGATCACAGCCGAAAATCGAAGAGGCAATTGAATTAGCGAGAGGGTATCTTGAAGATCCAGACCGGCCTATCAAAATCGTTATTTTTGCGATGGATATCGACACGGCTGACGAAATCGCAGATCAACTCGGTGAGGTTTCAAATCACGTCTATCGCGCGCATAGTCAACTTGAGAGCTCCTCACGAAAGAATAATCAGAGGGTCCAGCGGAATCTCAAGAAGTTCGGGAAGTGTGAAAACGGGGTCCTTGTTTCTCCGAAGATGCTCGACGAAGGGATTGACGTTCCAGATGCCGAAGTCGGTATCAACGTCGCGGGGACCAAAACGAAACTTCAACTCGTACAGCGTATGGGGCGTGTCCTTCGTAAACACGGCGACCAGCGACCCCACTTCCACCATTTCATCGCTATGCCCGACGAGAAC
>LKMJ01003442.1_pt1 | contig 14742 bp, 10 predicted proteins | sample 643391 | NCBI WGS metagenome assembly LKMJ01 (sample SAMN04112250, study PRJNA286221) | soda lake metagenome | biome: soda lake; feature: Kulunda Steppe; material: water; isolation source: sample PL-Br10 brine of Picturesque Lake | place: Russia: Kulunda steppe | collected 2010-07
ATAATTGCGGTTACAGGCAGTAACGGCAAAACTTCAGTTACGAACTGGCTGGCTCATACCTGGAAACTTGCGGGTAAAGATTACATCATCGGTGGAAATATAGGAACAGCATTTTCTGATCAGGTGAGATATTCCTCAACCGAAAAAGAAGCCCTGCTGGAAGTCAGCAGCTTTCAGCTTGATCACATTGATTCCTTTCATCCATTTGTAAGCATGATTCTGAACATCACTCCGGACCATCTGGACAGATATCAAAACGATTTTAACAGCTATGCGCAATCAAAGTTAAAAATCACAAGAAATCAGGACGCTGACGACTGGTTCATCTACAATTTTGATGATCCTGTGCTTTTCAGCCATGCAAAAAAACTTTCTAAAACCGAAGATGCTCCAAAAATCATGGCTTTTTCGAACCGGTCTGAAGTATCGAACGGTGCTTTTATACGAAATGATGAACTAATTCTAAAAATCAATAACAAAGAGGAAAACCTCATGCAGATAGGTGAAATAGGACTTCCGGGACAACACAATCTGAAAAACGGTATGGCAACAGCTTTGGCTGCTCGGGCTTCAGAAATCAAAAACGAATACATACGTGAAAGCCTGCGAAGTTTTGAAGGCGTGGAGCACCGGCTTGAGCTTGTCCGGACTCTTGACGGCGTTCGTTATGTGAACGACAGTAAAGCTACCAACATCAATGCCGTTTGGTTTGCTCTGGATAGTTTTTCCATGCCTGTTGTACTGATTTTGGGCGGACGAGACAAGGGAAATGACTACACCGAACTTTCATCTCAGCTTCGCGAAAAAGTACATACGGTTGTTGCCATCGGAGAAGCAAGAAAAGCTATAAAAGAGCAACTAAGCGATTTGGTGCCGGATATTTTGGAAGCCGACTCCATGAAAGAAGCAGTTAAAATTTCCAGAAGAAAAGCCAAGCGTGGCGAAGTGATTTTGCTGAGCCCGGCCTGTTCTTCTTTCGATATGTTTGAAGATTACACAGATCGCGGAAACACATTCAAACAATCTGTTCTGGAACTCTAAATACTCAACAAATATTGCAATTCACCACACCAAATAGCAAAGTAGGATCCATCTTTGAGACCACTCAGGATGAGATGGAAATTCCCCAAAAGGGAAGCGACCAGATTCTGCTCATCTGCATTTTTCTGCTGATGATTGTTGGTTCGCTTGCCGTTTTTTCATCGATTGCCTATTTCGCGCAGTCGCATGGAACAACTGCCGGCAACCTGGTAACGGCACATCTGATCAAGATGGGGATTGCCTTTTTTATAATGATTATTGTTTCAAAGCTGAATTACAGTATCATAGCCCGATTCAGTCACCTGGCCATCATTATTAGCTGGATACTTCTGGTTGCCGTAATGATTTACGGTGATTATGTATTTGGAGCCCGGCGGTCATTATCCATAGCCGGATTTTCCTTCCAGCCGTCTTCATTTGCAGCACTTGCATTAATAATTCACCTGGCCGTTCTCCTGCATGAAAAACAAGATTACATCAAAGATTTTTCAAGAGCTTTTTTGCCCATAATGTTTTGGGTTACGATAACCTGTTTTCTAATTGCTCTCGAGGATTTCAGCAGTGCTGCTCTTCTTATGGCCATCTCAATATTTATGATGTTTGTTGGCCGCATCAGCACAGTGCAATTATTCGGTTTGGTATTGATAGGAATGGTTGGCGCAGCGGGTATTCTTTACACTTCTGCAGAGCGTCAAAGTCGCATCACTCAATACGTAAAACAGGTAACAAATATTAATAACGAACATTTCGAATCAGGAAGCGGATACCAGGCTCAGCAGGCACACATAGCAATTGCGCAAGGTCAGCTGCTTGGTGTTGGGATTGGCAAAAGTACACAGCGAGATTTCCTGCCGGCACCTTATAACGACTTTATTTACGCCATTATAACGGAGGAATATGGTATTGCCGGGGCATTCAGTGTTATGCTTTTATTTCTGATCATTTTATATCGCGGCATTGTGGTAATTGCAAGAAACGCTCCGGATGTGCTTGGAACACTGATGGCACTCGGAGCAACATTAATGATTACCATGTACGGTTTTGTAAATGCTGCCGTAGCCACCGGATTGTTTCCCGTAACCGGTTTACCGATGCCATTTATCAGTTATGGTGGTACAAGTATGCTTTTTGCCGGAGTGATGGTTGGCATACTTCTCAATATTTCAAAGCATAGCTACAATCTTAAAACACAGTTTTATAACGGCTGATGACAACGGAATTAAAGAACATATCATCCACAGACACCCCCACCGCTGACGGAGGCACGATTCGTGTGCTTCTGGCAGCCGGGGGTACGGGTGGACATGTTTACCCGGCCATTGCGATTGCAGATGCACTCAGATCCATAGATAAAGATGTAAGCATTCTGTTTGTTGGAACCCGTGATCGAATGGAGTGGACAACCGTGCCTAAATCAGGATATGATATTGAAAGCGTATGGATAAGCGGGTTTCATCGTCGATTAACCATTCAAAATTTACTATTCCCGATAAAATTGATTGTAAGCCTTATTCAAAGTTTTGTCATCCTCAGGCAATTCAGGCCTGATGTTGTTGTAGCTTGCGGCGGCTTTGCTTCAGGTCCCATCGGCTGGATGGCAGCTAAAATCGGAATTGTACTCGTACTCCAGGAGCAAAACAGTTTTCCGGGTGTAACAAACCGCATGCTTGCAAAACAGGCTAAAATTATTTTTACAGCATTTGAAGATGCTCAGAATTTCTTGCCAGCTGACAAAGTAAAGCTAATAGGCAACCCAGTGAGAAGTAAACTTGAAGAAAAAGATCGTTCTGAAGCACTTGAGCATTTTCAATTTACATACAACAAGCGGGTCATTTTGATTTTAGGCGGAAGCGGTGGTGCTCTTGCATTAAATAATGTAATGCAAAAAGAACTTAAAACGCTGCACAACGAGTTAGATCTGCAAATTATCTGGCAGTGCGGTAAAAAATATCTCGACAAAATTTCAGCAAAAATTGACACCGAAAAATATCCAAACCTCAGGCTGCTTGATTTTATAGATGATATGGCAGCAGCTTACAGCGCGGCTGATTTAGTAGTTACCCGTGCCGGAGCCAGTACCTGCAGTGAGCTGATGATGATAGGCCAGCCGGCTGTTTTTGTACCCTCTCCCAATGTTGCAGGCAATCATCAGGAAAAAAATGCACGGTCGATGGTTGAATCCGGTGCAGCTGAACTGCTTAAAGAAAATGATTTAGAAGAAAAGTTTACAGCTACCGTCAAAAACCTGATTAATAACAGTCAAAAACTTTCAGCAATGGGTGCTGCAATGAAAAACCTTGCCAAACCTAATGCAGCTGATGACATAGCCAAAGAAATTTATTCACTCGCAGAACAGAAACACGCATGAGTAAAAAAATTCAAACGCAACCTGTTTTCGGACGAACCAAACATATCCACATGGTGGGTATTGGCGGGATTGGTATGAGCGGAATGGCCGAAATACTGTTACTTCGTAAATACAAAGTTACCGGTTCAGATAAGAGTGAATCAGATACAACCAGGCGTCTGAAAAAACTTGGAGCAACTATTTATAAGGATCACAACCCTTCAAATATCGAAGGAGCAGATGTGGTGGTTTACACCAGTGCTGTAAAAGCTGATGAAAATGAAGAGACTCTGGAAGCTATGAACCGGAATATACCGGTTATTAAACGTTCTGAAATGCTCGCAGAACTCATGAGAATGAAATATGGTGTCGGGGTAGCTGGCACCCACGGCAAAACAACTACAACAACAATGGCCGGTCATGTGGTACAGGATGGCGGTTTCGATCCCACTATAATCGTGGGCGGACGCGTTCACAGTTTTGACAAAACCAATGCCGTAGTTGGTGCCGGGGATATTATAATTGTTGAAGCAGATGAATACGACCGTACATTTCTGAGACTCTCCCCCTCTATGGCTGTCATTACGAATGTTGAGGCCGAACACCTCGATATTTACAAAGACCTGGAAGATATTAAAGATGCATTTGTCGAATTCGCCAATAAAGTGCCTTTCTATGGTGCCGTTGTTGTTTGCCTTGATGACTCTTCGGTAAAAAGTATTTTGCCCAGAATTGAACGACGAACCATCAGCTACGGATATAACCCCCAGGCTGAAGTGAGAGCTGTCAACATCAGAAAAAATGCCTTTAACAGTACATTCACTGTTCTGGTAAATGACGAAGTAAGAGGAGATATAACCGTTCGGGCACCTGGTGATCACAATATCAAAAATGCACTTGCCGCCGTAGCCATTGGCCTGGAACTTAGAATGGATTTCAAAAAAATAAAGTCCGGTCTTGAGCGGTTTGAAGGTGTATTCAGAAGATTTCAGCCAAAATTAAATACAGATGAACTTATTGTTATTGATGATTACGCCCATCACCCCACTGAAGTTCGTGCTACAATTGAAGCGGCAAGATCAGGGTGGAAAGAGAGAAGAATTATAGCAGTTTTTCAGCCTCATTTGTATTCAAGAACACAACAGCTCTACGAAGAGTTTGGGCAGTCATTTTTTGATGCCGAAGTATTGGTGATAACGGATATTTACCCGGCCCGCGAAAAGCCGATTGAAGGAGTAACAGGCCAGCTGGTTGCAGACACGGCAAGAAATTACGGTCATAAAGATGTCCATTATCTGGAAGATAAGACCAAACTGCCGGAACAGCTTAAAAAAATTGTACAGCCCGGTGACATCGTAATTACTATGGGAGCCGGTGATATCTATAAATATGGTGAACTATTTACCGAAACAATGAAAAAAGAAAATTGAATTGAGTAAGAAAAAATTAAATAGCAAAAAGAAAAACCGGATGAAGAGTGTAAAAACTTTCCTTTGGGGATCTGCTGTTGTTGGAATTGCCGCTGCAGCGGTTATGGGCGGACTATACCTGGAAAAAAACACGCGCATAATTGACATCTATATTACAGGAAATCATTTCACAGAAGACGAGTCTGTAATTAATGCCATTGATTCACCAATCGGGCTACTTGCTGATAGTCTTGACTACTCAAAATATTATGAATCCATCCGTGCTCTGCCATATGTGGATGATGTGAATATCCGAATGAATTTCAGAGGCATCTTAACTTTTAATATCACTGAAATTACTCCGCTTGCTCTGCTGACCCACGGTTCAGACAGAATATATGTAGGTGAGGGCGGGATAAAACTTCCTGTAAAAACCGAAAAAACCGTTGATGTACCCATTTTATATGGATTCAGCGTAAATCCGGTTGCCGACACACTCAACAGCGAAGCTTTTAAGCAAACTGAGAAGTTTCTAAAGGCTGCCAGGGACAGTGAATTTGGCTGGATAACCATTAGTGAAGTGGCCTGGAACGACCGCGAAGGTGTTGTAGCCCTGAGTTTTGAAAACGGAGTAAAGCTCATTTTCGGAGAAAATGACTTTGAAGAAAAAATCAACCACTGGCAGGCATTTTATTCCCAAGTAGTTTCCAGGCAGGGAATAACATCGTTCGACGAAATAGATCTGAGATTTAGCAATCAAATTGTAACCAGGAAACCATAAACCAAATTAATTTAGCAATCACTTAAAGTATCAGGTATCAATTATGGAACACGAAAATGAAAGAATTGTTGTAGGTCTCGATATTGGCACAACCAAGGTTTGTGCTGTTGTCGCCTCAATCAATGAACAAGACCGCATTCATATTCTCGGTGTTGGAAAAGCGCCCAGTGATGGCCTGAATCGCGGTGTGGTTGTCAATATCGATAAAACAGTAAATGCAATAAAAACTGCCGTTGAACAGGCGCAGCTTGCCTCGGGTATTGAGGTTAACTCAGTAAATGTTGGCATAGCAGGCGATCACATCCGCAGTATTCGAAGTAAAGGTGTGATTACCATCAATAATAAGAACAAAGAAATTACGGTACAGGATGTGGAGCGAATACTGGAAGACTGCCAGCGCATTATGCTCCCGCCCGATCAGCAAATCATCCATGTCATACCCCAGGAATTTGTTGTGGATGGCCAGGATGGCATCAGCGATCCGGTTGGAATGAGCGGAATGCGAATGGAAGCCGAGGTTCACATTATTACAGGCCTCGTTTCAGCAGCAAAAAATCTGTATCGCTGTGTTGAACGCGCCGGTTACCAGGTGGCTGATATTATACTTGAGCCGCTTGCCAGTTCATACGCCGTTCTTGATGACGAAGAAAAAGAAGCCGGTGTTGTTTTAGTTGATATTGGCGGCGGAACAACTGATTTAGCCGTTTTCCAGGATAACACTATCCGTCATACGGCTGTCATTGCAATTGCCGGCAAAAAAGTAACTGACGACATAAAAATTGGCCTCAGTGTTTTGGATGATCAGGCTCAAAAACTGAAACATCAGCACGGTGAATGCTTTGTTGATCTTATTGAAGATGATGAAGTCATCACCATTCCCGGAATTGCCGGGCGGCCACCTAAAGAGATTACAAAAAGCATACTTGCCAAAATTATCCAGGCACGTATGGAAGAGATCATGGAAATCATAGCCATTGAAGTAAAACGAAGCGGCTATGCAAGCAGCCTCAGTGCCGGACTGGTTGTTACCGGCGGAGGTGCACTCATCAAAAATATATGTCCATTAGCCAATGAAGTTTTGGGTATGGACGCAAAAATCGGAAAACCTCTCGGCCTTGCCGGAGGGTTAATCGAAGAAGTAAACAGCCCTATTTACGCAACCAGCGTTGGGCTTGTACTGCACGCACTTAATACTGACGGAACGGAATCGCAGGCAATGGTTCCGGAATCATCCAAAGGTTCAGGTGTGGAAAAGGTGATGAATAAAATCACTGATCGTATGAAAAGCTGGTTCAAAGAGCTTTAGCAACCAAAACGAAACAATACAAACAAGCAATCTACAGATTCAATCATTAGCAATCACAAAAGGAGTTCATTATGGAATACCAAACATCACGCTTTAGTTTTGACGAAAAAGGTCAGGATAATGCAAAGATCAAAGTGATCGGTGTTGGCGGCGGCGGAGGCAATGCCCTCAATAACATGATCCGAAAAGGTCTTGAAAGTGTTGAGTATATAGCGCTCAATACCGACTCGCAGGCACTTAAAAATAACTCAGCCGATATTACCATCCAGGTCGGCTCGAACCTCACATCCGGTCTTGGAGCCGGAGCACGGCCCGAAATTGGCCGCGAAGCCGTTGAGGAAAACCGGCACGATCTGGACGAGGCAGTTGATAATGCCGACATGATATTCATTACCGCAGGAATGGGTGGCGGAACCGGTACCGGGGGAGCACCCGTTGTTGCCGGAATTGCAAAACGCAAAGGCATCCTTACCGTAGGAATTGTTACAACGCCTTTTAACTGTGAAGGAAAAGTTCGGATGAAATATGCCCTTGAAGGCATTACCGAACTGAAGAAAAACTGCGATACCGTTATCGTAATCCCGAACGAACGACTTCTTGATATATCAGACGAAAACACATCGCTGATGGAAGCTTTCGAAATGGCCAACGAAGTTCTCTACAACGCAACCCGCGGAATTTCAGACCTGATTTTAATGCCGGGTCTTATAAATCTCGACTTTGCTGATGTGAGAACCACAATGATGGACGGTGGCGCCGCAATTATGGGTTCTGCAACCGCAAGCGGTCCAGACAGGGCAGAAATAGCCGCAAGGGAAGCCATCAATTCTCCCCTGCTGGATGGAGTAAGTATCCGCGGAGCACGGAATGTGCTTGTTAATATTTCGGCCGGAGCGAATCTGGGTATGAAAGAGACCACTACCGCTACCAGCATAATTCAGCAGGAAGCCGGTGATGATGCCGAAATTATTCTCGGAACCGTTCTGGATCAGTCATTTGACGAAGAACTGAGAGTTACGGTTATTGCAACCGGTTTTGAAATGAGCGGTGACAGAAGTCAGGCCAAAGTTGCTGCAAAATCCGAGAAAGATACGATTCAGAAAAAAAGATCTACCAGCCTGCCGAAAGCCGATCAGATTGCACGGCGTCACGCCAGCAGTATTGACGGGCCTTTTTATAAGGGTGAGAAAAACCTGAAAAATCTTGACTCACCTGCCATACATCGCAGAAGTCTCAAGTATATGAGAACAGTAGATGAAGCAGAAGCTGATGAGGATACAATTAACCAGGAAGAACCGGCACAGAAAAAAGCCGGAAATGATGATTCAGGATTAAATAACAGGCCTCAGCGTATCGACAAACGCGATACGGATCAGCCTGCATTTCTCCGAAAAATCATGGATTAACAGCCTGTAATTTTTTGAAGTTTGATTGCTAAAAGGACATAGAAGGGCACTCTCTGCCCTTTCTATAGATTGCTAAATCAAAAGGGAGTCTCTTTGAACGGAGGCTCCTTTTCTTTTTTATAAGCTGGAAAGATTTCACAATTTTGAAAAAAAAGAAATCCATCTACTCAGATTTGTTTTATACTAAATCACTTCCTGTATTTTTAAAAAGTAAATTTTCAATACCTGTCTTTAGATTAAAGGCCCAAAAATAGTAATGATATGCAAACTCCCCAGATTTCAAATCTTTCAAATCCTGATGAAATCGTTGAAGATTTAAATACATTATCTGCTTTTTTGGCAAAAAGGGACATTAACGCGTTGTCGAAAGATGATATATCAAAAATTACAGGAAATAATAAGTTTGATTTAGCAGTTCTGCTCGGTAACAGTTTAACCTATTCAATAGAGGTTTTCGGGAAGGCTGTGCAGAACGAAATTGCTGAATATTATATAATCGCAGGCGGAAAGGGGCATTCAACAAACTTCCTGAAAGAGTCCGTAAAAAATGATACGGAATTTCATAATAACCTCAATAGCTATCATTCTGAGGCTGAAATTATGTTCAAAATTCTTGAACGTAATTATAATCCTGAAAGCAATAGAATATTTCTTGAAAAGCAATCAACTAACTGTGGTGACAATGCTCAAAAAGTTAAAAATCTGCTGAATGAAAAAGAGTTATTTCCGCGCAATATCCTGCTTATACAAGATCCAACAATGCAGTTACGAACTCATGCATCTTTCAAAAAAGTCTGGAATACTGATTCTGAAGTATCTTTTTACAGCCATGCGCCCTTTATACCAAAAGTAAAATATGATGGTAAAAGAATAGTTTTTCGAGAAACTAACATACCCGGTCTATGGCCTATGAACCGCTATATTTCACTGATAATGAGTGAAGTTCCAAGATTAAGAGATGACAAAAGTGGATATGGCCCAAAAGGAAAAGACTACATTTCAAGTGTTCAAATTCCGGGAAATATAGAGAAGGCGTATCAACAGCTTTTAAAGCATTTTGAAAATGTTGTAAGGCCGGTGTAAATTATTATAGGTTCTACCGGAAACTTTGTGGGTTCCTGAATTAAGCAATGGTACTTGCATAGAAATTATTCTTGTTCATTTTGTCTTGACATCCCGATTTAAAAGCAGTCGGGACAGGCGGCACGAACCAAAATGTCAAGGCGACGAAATAATTGTCGGCGGTCACGGAATATCCGCTAGCTTTTATCGATGGTCTACCGAGCTGGGTATCTGTAATCGGAAATCGAGCCAGTGCGATAAAAGCTTCCCGCGGATGTTCTGGCTCCCTCAAACCGCCAATTCTTTCGAGGCCGTAATTTTTTCAAAGCAATTTCATTTTCTTTAATCGACGAATATTATAGGACCATTCGGAAGGTTCTAAAACACCTTACCCACAAAGTTTATTGTAAATTTTCAATATATAAATAGAAAACTTCTGCCCGGTCTTTGAAAATATTACAGGCAGAAGTTTTTAATATTAAGAATTATGCGTCTGTCAATGCAGCAACACCTGGAAGTTCATTTCCTTCGAGATACTCAAGGCTGGCCCCTCCTCCGGTTGAAACATGAGATACTTTGTCTTCAAGTCCTGCAAGTTTAATAGCTGATGCTGAATCGCCACCGCCAATAATCGTTGTAGCACCTTTTTTCGTAGCTTCTGCGAGAGCTTCAGCAACCGTAAATGTTCCGTCTGAGAAATTTTCCATTTCAAAAACTCCCATCGGACCATTCCAAACCACTGTTTTTGCATCTTTAATCTGGTTTCCAAACCCAATAGCGGATTCAGGACCGATGTCCAGCGCCATCCAGCCGTCTTCGATTCCATCCTGAGGCACAATTTTGTGCTCAGCATCATTTTTGAACTCTTTGGCAACAACCGAATCAACCGGCAGCATTAAACTGACACCTGCAGATTTTGCTTTCTCCATTAACTCTCTTGCAAGGTCTACTTTATCATCTTCAACCAGAGAGTTTCCAATCGGCAAACCCTTTGCTTTGTAAAATGTATAAGTCATTCCGCCACCAATAATGATGGTATCTACTTTATTGAGTAAATTTTCAATCACTCCTATCTTATCGGACACTTTGGCACCACCCAGGATTGCAACAAATGGTCGTGCAGGATTATTTACGCTCTCCTCTAAATAGCGGATCTCCTTTTCGAGTAAAAATCCAGAAACAGATGGCTGCAAAATTTCTGTAACTCCGGCAACTGATGCGTGTGCCCGGTGGCTGCTTCCAAAAGCATCGTTCACAAACAGATCGGCATGTGCTGCGAGTTGTTTCGCAAAACCTGGATCATTTTTCTTTTCTCCTGCGTGGAATCTCACATTTTCGAGCAGAACAATTTCACCCTTTTTTGCTTTTTTAATCACACTATCGGCTTTTTCACCAATGCAATCTTCGGCAAAATGAACCGGCACATCAACCAATGTGGCAAGATGATCAGCCACAGGCTTCAGGCTGAATTCGGGTGATGGCTCACCGGCCGGACGCCCCAGGTGACTCGTTAAAATTAATTTAGCCCCATGTTCTACCACGAATTTTATGGATTTCAGAGCCTGAACAATTCTGTTATCATCAGAGATTTTACCATCCTTAATCGGTACGTTAAAATCTACTCTCATCAGTACCGTTTTCCCCTTACAGTCAATATCGTTTAATGTTAGTTTTGCCATTTTATTTGATGTTTAGTTAGTATTTATTTTAAAAGTACGGGTTAATCTGCAGGTTTAGAAACGTCAGTCGTAAAAAGGTTTATAACTGTGTCCATGACCGTCCAAAAAAGTTTAAAAATCACTATAAATCATCGTCTCTGTTCATTTAAGATGATTAAATTGGTGATTCATAAATCAATCCCCTCTCCCTCTATCAACTTTCTCGCACCAGAGGCTTTCCGTTGGGGGTAGAGTAGAGTCAGGTGTTGCATCGTTAGGTTGAGTGAACCTGCTTCTCCACGCACAACCACATCCTACCAAGGATATCTCCTGTCTTTCGCCATGTCGTTGAATCCAGACAGTATAGCAGGCTTCGTCAAATCCGAGAGCTTGGCCGGTATCAAAGCGTAACGAGGCTTAACTGTGGCAGCTCATGGATGGCATATGCCGAACTCAGCACGGGTTGTTTCCTCCCCGCACCTCGGCTTTTCTTCAACCTGAACGACATATTGGGTTGTGAAGAACTTGCATCTTCATAGGTATTTACGTTAATAGGCAACATGCACGCCTCGTGGCGTACCTGAGTTTCGCAGATTTTCCGTAATCAACGCTCATCTGCGAGCCTATCTGTGCAGGTCTGCGATAAAATATTAATTGATTAGGGGGGTGTAATTCGTAAAGAAAATGGTATTTCTACCTTTTATTCATCCTCCTGCCACCGCAGTACGGGATATCCATCTTCCGTAGTTCGCCACACATTAACCCAGTCGAACTCCGGCATGTATTGTTCGGCGGCGGGGCCGGTCATCTGCTGCGTAGTGAGGCCAGTTGCGCCTTCGGGACTGCCTTCGCCCACACCTTCGTGTTGACCGGTTGATTCGGTGTCCCAGTAGGCGGCGGTGATAATACCCTCATTGAATACAGCAACGGCATTATTAGCACTTTCTATATCAGAATCCACAATTTTACCAGCAACAAAAGATTGTTCAATGACACCATTTAGTTGATTTTTTACTACCAGTACAGCGGCACTTTTATTATCATATCCAGGCGAAAAAACATGTTCAATAGTCATTTTTGAGTATGAATCACTGATATTACTGTTATTGATTGCCACAAAACCTGCTATTCGCTGATAGCCAAATACATATCCTTTTGCGAAGCAAGCATCAATAATTCCCTCATTGGTGCCAACAAAAGCTGCTGTTGTATGACCTCCCCATATTTCGCCTGTGACGGATGACTGAATAATTTCTCCTTGATTTATTGCCGACAAACCGTATGCTGCCATACCATCGAATTGTCCGGTAGCGTGGGAATCAATGATAGTGCCAATATTCCGTACAACCAACCCGGATGCATTGCCTCCACTAACATTTCCTTCAAAATGAGAGTCTTCAATCAACCCGTTATTTAATCCAACCAGGCCACCAACAGACTGACTTATATGCCCTGATACGTTTCCTTTAAATTTGCAATTTTTGATCACTCCTCTGTCATTTAAGCCAACCAATCCGCCAATACCTCCTGCATCTGATAAGTCAATATCAACAAAACTTTGACTATCTATTTGATCGGGATTGATTTTGAAAGCCGTTTGAAGATCCGGTTTTTTATTAGATAACTGATTACTGTTGTCTACAAAAATATTTTCCAGTTGGGCATCTTTGATGTACCCAAACAACCCATTGTTCCTATCAACTTTGTTGAAATTTATTTTCAAGTCTTTTATTGCATATCCATTTCCATTATAAGATCCGGTAAATGGTGCCTTTTGTGTTCCGATCCGTCTAAACCCCGAACCATCCTGAAACTCTGCCGAAGGTGATGCATCAATATCCCCTGTCTGAATAAAATGCTTGTTCAGGTATTCTTCATCATCAATGGCCTGGAGCTGATCTATCGTGGATATTTGATAGGGGTTGGTCTCGGTGCCATTACCTCCGTCGAAGGTGTCGTCTGAAAAGAGCGTGCAACCTTGCATTAAAAGAGCAGTACTTAAAATGAAAAATACAAAAGATGGTATGTGTTTTATTTTTTTTGATTGAGTCAAATGGTCTCTCATCATGAATGTGGTTTTTGGGCAAATATAATTAAATTCATTTTCTATAAATTATAATCGGATAAAAATTTTATGTTGTGACTTATTATCATTCACCTGTTAAATACATCTTGTCTTTTTACCAAGTATTCCAAATCCAAGGACCTAGATTTTCGTTCAAAAGTACCCTATCATCATGCCTCAAATCATCTTGTTCGATACCACAGTAGTGATTGGAAGAAGTAGTTGGAGCATGTGCAAAATTATTTGAACCTAAACCACAATCTGTTATTTCATCCGGTTGGTTGGATTGCCCACATATGTAACTTGATTGATTATTGCTAAATGTATCAAGACCATGATTACAGGATACAGAAGATGGATAAGCTGCTGCATAAAAACCAGTATTACTTACTCCAATTATTTGGTGACTATACATTTTATTATACTCAACTTTAAAGTTAGATCCACCCGCTAGACCAATACCACAGTTTCCTGGATTCACACCAATGTTGTTTTTTGCTTCCTGATACAAACCACCATAATCTCCTAAAACAATAAAGCAACCGCTATTTGATACCCCGCTGCCCGTTCCATCCGTCCTTGCTCTGTTATTATTAACTTTTATCCAATCACTGCTTGTCCCTTTGGATTTAAAAATATTGATAAAGTCTTCTAATTTCTGGCTTGCCACTTGTTGGTTGTGCTCCATAGAGTTGTTGTTTATTCTGATATTACCACCATTGCAATTATTACATTGAAAGAAATTCCTGCCGGGGTTTAATGCTGTATTGTAGGTAACAAATAAATTCCCACTACTATTATCTATAAAGCGAATTGCTGAGGCGACGTTCTCAAAATGTGAACTATTAATATTAATAGCTGAACTGTTTTGAAAACGAACAGCACCATATTCTTGCCCATTCCTATTATTTGCAATATTTATGAATACCATATTTTGAACTAAAACATTACTGCCATTATCAGATTCGATACCATATGATCGATAATTACTGATTTTGAGAAAATGGAAGGAATTGCCATTCATACTTCCTGAAAAAGCATAATTTATGCCATTAAACCCTGGAATAGATGAAGGATACATTCCATGCATTACGGCATCTGTAAACCCAATCCACTTGTTTCCGTTTTTGGGATTTGAAACCTGTGTTACGTGTGTACCGGAGTCAACGCAAAACGTGGTATTTGAGGGAAAAAACTATTTGCTGTATTAAAATTATCTCCTGGTGTTAAGACCACACAGGAAGAGGTTGCGTTAAAAAATTCTTCCTCTAAGATCTGTATGTCTTCACTTTGCTGAATGATTAAAAATATTTTCTTTAATTTATTCGAATCAAAATGTCGGCGCTGAGGCTCATAATTAGAATGAGGTTTTATGATTTTATTAACCTCATTACTTAACATAGAATGGTCTTTTCTTGTCATGCTTGTAATTCATGTATTGATGTCTTTTAGAACATTGTCTAATTCCTTTAAGGTTTTTTTGTCAAGAATTATGGTATTGTCAAAATTTAGAACAATCGGCTGTCCCAGCTCCATGATCTCATCCTCCGTTAATCGTTCTATTTCTTCTCTCTCCATATTCAGCACGGTTTCAACCATGGCAAAAAAGGCATCGGATATCTCTTTGGGGTCGACGTTCTTTGTTTTCTGGAATGCTTCTTTTTCCA
>LKMJ01003443.1_pt1 | contig 14739 bp, 14 predicted proteins | sample 643391 | NCBI WGS metagenome assembly LKMJ01 (sample SAMN04112250, study PRJNA286221) | soda lake metagenome | biome: soda lake; feature: Kulunda Steppe; material: water; isolation source: sample PL-Br10 brine of Picturesque Lake | place: Russia: Kulunda steppe | collected 2010-07
CCGTCGAGTCCACCGTCGGTGGTCGCCGCATCGTCTCCCGAATCACTGTCCGGATCGAGAGTGATGCCGGTTCCTCCCGGATCGTTCTCTTCGGCCGTGCCGTCCGGCCCGGGCCCGAAGACGTCGATGTCGTCGGCTGGATCGATTTCGAGTACGTCGGCGATCTCGTTTTCGGGCTCTTTTCCCCGGTATTCCTCCAGTATGTGTTCGGCCTCGTTCAGTATCTCTCGCGTCTGTTCGAGCATCTCCTCGCTCGCGTCGGGGCGTGGAACCATCGCCTCCTTGTCCGGATCGATATCGATCTCGACGGATTCCATCTCCCGGAGATCCTCGAGCGACCGCTCGAGTTCCCCTGTCGCGATGAGAGACAGGATCGTCTCTTCGTCGTTGATGAACGCCTGCAGCGTCGCCGCGACCTGCGTGTACGTGTTGAGCCCCTCGTGGATGAGATATGCGAGGACGAGCTCGCGGGTGAAGATCTCCCGGTCCAGCCGATCGCGGGACCAACCCCGATCGAAGGCGATGCCATCGAGCGTGTTCGAATCGCCCATCCGGAGGAACCGATCCGTTTCGGCCTGCCACTGGAAGACGTCCTGAACGTTTATCTCGTCGTTTTCGGGATCGTAGTGGTTGATCTCGGTGAGCGATTTGTTCCGTCGGACCTTCCGGTCTCTGATCCGGGTCTGGGTCTGAATCGAGACGAGATCCAGGGCCGTGAACATCGTCTTCGAGACGTTGATCGGGTCGGTCGTGAACCGCTTTATGACCTCGCCGACCGAATCGGCGTGAAACGTCGTCAGCGTCGTGTGACCGGTCGACATGACCTGAAAGAGCGTTCGCCCCTCCTCGCCGCGGATCTCGCCCATGACGATGTACTCGGGGCGCTGCCGGAGTGCGGCCTCCAGCAGGTCGAACTCGTCGACGTCACCTTTCTCCCCGTCGCTGAAGGACGGTCGGGTGACGCTCGCGATCCAGTTTCGCTGCGGGAGTTCGACCTCGCGGGTGTCCTCGATCGAGACGATCTTCGCCTTGCTCGGGATGAAAAGCGAGACGGCGTTGAGCGAGGTCGTCTTCCCGGACGCCGTTCCGCCCGCGAAGACGAGCGATTTCTGGTTTTCGATACAGAGCCACAGAAACGCCATCTCCTCGAGCGAAAAGGTGTTCCAGTTGACCAGATCGATCGGGGTGTGAGGGACGTCCTTGAACTGTCGGATCGTGTAGTTCGTCCCGTGATCGGAGACCTCCCGGCCGAGGGTGAGCTGGGCCCGCGACCCGTCCGGCAGCGTCGCATCGACCTGCGGGCTCCGCTTTGAGATCCCCTTCCCCGAACGCTGGGCGAGTTTGACGACGAACTCGTCGAGTTCGTCGGTGCCGTGATAGACGTTCGAGATGATCTGTTCGTACTCGGAGTGATAGACGAACACCGGCGAGTTGTACCCGTCACAGGAGATGTCCTCGACGTTGATATCGTGTTTGATGCCGTCGATGCGCTCGAATCCGATGAAATCTCGCTTGAGGAAATAAAGGAGCTTCTCGATTTGGTGTTCCGTGAGCGACTTCGATCCCTCCGCCAACACGGCGGGCTCCGGGCGGGCGGCGATTCCCTGCAGCTCCTTCGGCCCCGTCTCGTCCGTTTCCACGTCGTCTTCGAGCCCCAACCGGCGCAGGACCGAATCGACGAGCCCATCGCTCTCCCCCGGTCGAGCACCCTCCGCATAGAGGTCGTACCGTTCGAGCAGGTTGTGTGTCTCCGTTTCGATGACTTCCCGGCGGGTATCCTCCCCGTCCTGCTTGACGATCTCGTCCTCGGAGTATTTGATCGCCGTCTTCAGCTTTCCGACGAGGAATTCCCGGAGGTCAGCCTCCAGTGACGTGAGGTGTGGCTCGATCAGGTAGTATTTCTTTTCGTTTTCCTTCTCAGAATGAAAGATGATGACGAAGGCGTACGGTTTGTTGACCCAGTACCGTTCGACCTCTCGGAAGTGGCTCTTTTTCTCCTGTGGAACCGCCCGTTCGAGATCATAGCGCGTAACGACGGTCGTCGTGCCGTCCTCGTTCGAGAAGAACGCGTCCTCATCGAGGTCCGGGTCGACGTCGACTGTACGCGCCTCGAAAATCTCTTCGAGCGCCTCGACGGCGTCGCCGCCACCGCCGAGACGGGGGCCGATCTCCGCCGGCGGAAAGCCCAGGTACGATTCCGGATCGAACGGCTCTTCCTCGGGCGGGTTCCCCTCTTCGTCGTAGTAGTACTCCCGTTTGAAATCCTCCCAGCTGTAGTGACCGACGGCGACCGGCGGTTCCGGTCCCGTTGGCGGGGACTCGGCGTCGGCACCCTCCGGCACGTCGCCTGGCGGCTCGGTCGCCGGTGTCGCATCGAGATCGCCACCGTCGGAGCCATCGGTCGACATTGACGCCGGGTAGGCGTTCCCGCTGAAAAAGGATTCCGTAGGAATCGAACCGTGAAACCGACGAAAGATGCCGTTATATGTGCCCAAATCGGCGTTTATCCCCTGTACGGGAGGAATCGTTCGAGGCGGTCCATCGCCTCTCTCAGTTCCGGGAGGCTGGTCGCATACGAGACCCGGAGGTGACCGTCACCGCCGACGCCGAACGCGTCGCCGGGCACCATCGCGACCGACTCGGCCTCGAGGAGGTCCTCGGCGAACTGTCCTGTGTCGTCGCCGGGACACTCCGGGAACACGTAGAAAGCGCCGGTCGCCTCGAAGCAGCTGATCCCCATCTCCGAAAGGCGCGAGAGGACGAACTTCCGGCGTCGATCGTACTGGGCGCGCATCTCCAGGACGTCCTCCCGACAGGTTTCGAGGGCCTCGATCGCGGCGTACTGGGCCGTCGTCGGCGCCGAAAGCATCGTGTACTGGTGGATGCGGTTCATCGCCGCGATCGGTTCGGCCGGTCCTAACGCGTACCCGAGCCGGAGGCCGGTCATCGCGTACGCCTTCGAGAAGCCGTTGAAGACGATCGTTCGCTCGCGCATACCGTCGAGTTCGGCGATCGAGACGTGCTCTCCCTCGTATGTGAGATCGGCGTAGATCTCGTCGGCCAACACGCCGATATCGTGCTCTCGGCAAAAGGCGGCGATCTCGGATAGCTCCTCGCGGTCCATCGTCGCCCCCGTCGGATTGTTCGGATAACAGTACACGAGGAGGTCGGCTCCGTCGGCGCCGGCGCCTTCCAGCGTCTCCCGGGTGAGAGCGAACTCGTCTTCGACCCGCGTCGGCACGTCGAGTATCTCCCCGCCGGCGAAGGTCACGCCCGGTCGATAGGAGACATAACAGGGCTGGGCGACGGCGACGGTGTCGCCGGGGTTTACGAGCGCGCGGAAGGCGAGATCGATCGCCTCGCTCGCGCCGGCGGTCACGAGGATCTCGTCGTCGGGATCGTACTCGAGGTTCCACCGGCGGACGTCCTCTGCGATCGCTGCCCGAAGCTCCCGTTTCCCGCGGTTTGCGGTGTAGGACGTTCGACCGAGTTCCAGGGACGTGATCGCGGCCTCGCGGGCAGCCCACGGCGCCGAGAAATCGGGCTCGCCGACGCCGAGTGAGATGACATCGTCCATCTCTTCGGCGAGTTCGAAGAACCGACGGATTCCGGACGGCGGGACGTCAGCGAGGCGATCGGATGGCTCGAGCGTCATGGCGTGACCGAGAGCCGATCGTCGTCGCTCCCGTCGTCGAAGCGGTGTCCCGACTGCTTGTAGGTCTCCATGATGTAGTGGGTGACCGTCTGGGTGATCTCCGGTATCGGGGCGACCTTATCACTTATAAACCGCGAGACCTCACGCATGTTCTGGCCCTCGACCTCCAGCGCGAAATCGTAGTCGCCGGAAACGAGCCGAAGTCCCTGCACCTCCCGGAAGCCGGCGAGCCGTTCTGCGACGTCGCGGTAGCTGGTCTCTCTGTCGAGGGTGACGTTGAGTTCGACGTGTGCCCGCACGCGATCACTGCCGACGGCATCCCAGTCGACGACCGCGGTGTAGCCCTGAATGACGCCTTTGGATTCGAGTTCGACGATCGTCTCCTCGACGGCCGTCTCCGAGAGCCCGGTGAGCCGTGCGAGATCCGCCGTCGAATAGCGGGCGTTCTCACACAATGCCTCCAGCAGTTCGTCGGCGTGCTCCATACGTCATAGGACGGCAGCGCGGACTAAAACGTTCCGAGCCACGGCGACTTCGAAATCGGCATTAATATAATAGTTCTTCATTACGGTTGGAATATAAGGTCATGGGTTGATATATTATCTCTCGATACTATTATAACATTTGGGCGTCTCGATCTGAGCATGAAGCAGCACGCGATGCAGACCGCGATAACGCTCTATCAAAACGGCACACTTGATCTGCAAACGGCCGCGAGACAGGCCGGCGTTTCGGTCGATCGGCTCCGCCGTGCTGTCGAAGGTATCCCCGAAATGGAGCCGTCTCCGTCGACCGAGGCCGACCGGGTACCCCTTCAGGCCGACTGATCGGCGGCGAATCCTCGTCCGATCGCGCTTTCGTCTTCGAGCGACGCGACTGTCTTTTCGACGCGAGCGATAGCTCCCGACCTAGCGGAGATGGTTCGTATGAAAACCCCCAAGCACTTCGCCCGACTACGGGAGGTATGTCCACCGTCCGAAACATCGCACAGGGCGTCAGATCGTTCACCAGCAACGCGTTTCTCGTCGACGGCGATCGAACCGTCCTCGTCGACGCCGGCAACGAATTCGACTCGGTCGAGCGAATCGAGACTGCCGTCGGGACCCTCGATGCGATCGTGTTGACCCATACTCACTCCGATCACGTCGGTAACGTCACCCCGGTCGCCGAGGCGTTCGACGTAGACGTCTGGGGGTTCGACCTCGATCACGAACTCGTCGATCACGCGATCGCTGACGGCGACCGCGTCGAGATCGGCGACGACAGCTACGAGGCGCTCCACACGCCCGGCCACAAGGACGATCACCTCTGTCTGTACTCCCGGGCGGCCGGCACGCTCTTCGTCGGCGATCTGGTGTTCGCAAACGGCGGCTTCGGCCGGACCGATCTGCCCGAGGGCGACCGGGAGACGTTAATCGAGAGTCTCCAGTACCTGCTGTCATCGGTCGACGAATCGCTGTCGGTGATGTACTCCGGACACGGCCCCGCCGTCGATACGGAGCCGAGACAGCACATCGAACTCGCCCTGCAGGCCGCACGCTTTTGATCGCCTGAGCCCGGCCCCGAACTCCCGTCGGCTGGGAAGCACCCTCAGAGTTAAGGGCTCTCTGTCGGGTCCTCACGAACATGGGAGACAAACTCGATCCCCGTGCGCTCGGCCTCTCCGCCGGGATCATGTGGGGCGCGCTGGTCGCGTTTCTCGAACTGATGGCCGACACCGACTACGGCGCGCAGTGGCGACGGTTGCTCGAGGATATCTATCCGGGATACAGTCGCTCCCCCGGCGATCTCGTCTGGGGGACGGTGCTCGGATTCGCGGATGGATTCTTCTTCGGATACGTGTTCGGCCGGCTCTACAACCGACTGGCCGATTGATCGACGGTATCCTACTGCGTTTTTCGGGCTCGACAGACGAACGTCTCCGTCCGGGAGACGGCGTGATCGACGGTCAACCCGACGTCACCGAGCGCCGTGATCGCATGTCCGAGTTCGTGTCGCTCTTCCGGGACCGATCCGCCCTCTCCGTCGCCATTTCTATCCCAGTCCACGATGACGATTCGACCGCCGGGGGCGAGGACGCGTTCGATCTCCGCCATCGCGTCCTCACCGGAGAACTCGTGATAGGTCATCGTCGTGAAGATCCCATCGAGCGCTTCGTCCTCGAACGGTAGATCGGCCACCTCGGCGGTGACTCGTCGGACGTTCTCCGGAACGCCTTTCTCTTCGTACAGTTCGTGCATCTCCGGCTGGACGTCGACGGCGTGAACCGTCCGGACCCGCTCGGCGATCGGATCGGTATAAAAGCCGGTGCCGCTACCCAGATCGGCCATCTCGTCGGTCGGCTCGGGCGCCAGAAGCGAGATGAGTTCCTCCGTCGAACACCACCGATAGCGGCTCTCGTCGTCGAGATTCTCCGCGCGTTCCGGATCGAACGTGTGAAATCCCATATCAGAATCACGAACCCGGTCGTGATAACGGTGGCTGATCGCCGCAGGGATCACCACGGACAGTCGATCGATTCACGTCGCCCATCGAGCACGTCGAAGCGCTCCTCGCGTCGCCGTTCGAGCAATCGAAGCAGCCGTTCGGCCCACTGTAACTTCTTTGCTTTCTCGGGGGTGACCGACGAATCGTCGAAGTCCCAGCCGGCGAAGACGAGTCGATCGGCTCCACAGCAGTCGGCCAGAAACGCCGCCCGGTCACCGTCGGTAAAGCCGCCGGGATTGACGACTGGCGGAACTGGAGCCGCCTGCGTCGTCGGGAGCAGCGATTCGACAGCGAACGTCGGCACGTATCTCTCGATCGCCTCGACGTTGTCGCCGTGGGCATGAACCGCCACCGGAACGCCGCGCTCGGACAGCTCTTTTGCCGTCTCGGGCGTCTTATCGAGATCGGTGACCATACAGTCGACGGCCACCCCGTGCTCGAGACAGACCGCGGCGGCGCTCGAGGCCGCGAGAACGCGGTCGGCATTCCGGGCGGTATCGAGTTCGTCAGGTAACGATCTGGCGGCGCCGCAGATAGCCACCGTTCCACGGAACTCGAGCGTCTCGGGTGCGAGCGGATCACTCCCGGCGAGCATTGCCGCGAGCCGATCTCGCGCTCGTTCGTCGGCCGCCCGATCGTATCCGAAATCCGAGAGAATCGCCTCGTAGATCGGCCGCCACGCGTCGTATTGCATAGCCACTACCCGTGATAAAGACTGGACCCGAAGCGCACCAAGGTACCCCTACCCAGTTGTGCCCTCCGGGCTTCCGGTCGGCCATACCCCTGCCTCTGGTATAAGCTTTCTTGTACTGTAAGCCGTCTGTCTGTCATCTGTCAGACCTGTGGAACCCCTCACAGAGGCGTGCTATCGCGTCAGCACCGTGTCTCGAGTCGGCTCGAAGCGACTTCGCAAGCGCCTCGAACTCCGCGGCTGTTCCCGTAAGTATCAGCCCATCGCCCCGATAGACGTCGATGCCGACCGTTTCGGCTGCGCTGGCGATCTCTTCTTCGTCCCCGTCGGGCGGGGTGACCTCGATGGCGTGAGTCAAGACGCTGGGACCGTCGGCGTCGGCGTCGAGACGGTCCAGATGTCGAGCGAACTCCCGGTCCGTCGTCACGTCGAGTTCTTCGAGCGTTTCGGTCCGAACCCGACCTCGTTTGAACTCGTCTCCGACGAGCGCCGCATCCCGCGTCTCCGCGACGTCGTGGGTGCGGATAACGTGAGCGCCGCGTTCGACCGCCATAGACGTCGCAGCGAGCGAGACCGGGAGGGCGTACTCGGTGTCGCGACCGGCGATCTCTCTGAGGAAGTTCTTCCGGTTTATCGAAACCAGGATCGGCCGTCGATACCCCCGAAATTCCCTGAGCCGCTGGAAGGTCTCCCTGTCGTCGTCGGTCGTTTTCGCCTCTGACCACCCGCCGAAGGCCGGATCGAGTATCGTCTTCTCGGTGAAGCCGTTCCGGGCCAGCGCCTCGTAGATCTCGTCGACGTCTTCGACTGCACCGGGGCGCGTCAGATCCGGTGGCGATGCCATCTTCGAGACGACGACGTCGTAGTCGGCACAGACGGTCGGCATCTCTGGATCGGCGAACCCACAGATGTCGTTGACCATCTCGAAGCCCGCATCGAGCGCGGCCGCCGCGACCTCGTGATAGCGAGTTTCGATCGACCAGACGGCGTCTCCGGAAGTCGACTCGAGCGTCTCGATCGCCGTCTGGAGCCGGTCGAGTTCTTGATCGGCCGACAGCACCTCGAAGCGCTTGTTCGCGGATTCGAGTCCGACGTCGACGATATCGGCCCCCTCGCCGATGAGCCGTTCGTCGACGTATTCGGCCGCCTCACCCGAATCGTCGAAGACGCTCGGATTGTAGGGGGACTCCTCGGAGACGTTCAACACGCCCATGATTCGGGGCGGATACTCGTCGCCGATCTTCAAGCCGGCGGCGTCTACCGTTCGCATACTCGCCTTTCGGGCGGTCGGGCGTAAAACCGATCGATAGCGGAACGTCTCACCCGAGACGAACGGCCTTATAAGCGGTCGTCACTAACCGACGCCGATGCCGACCATCGCAGTCGCCGTCGTCGACGCCGAAACTCCCGGTAACGTCGGCACTATCGCTCGTTCGATGAAGAACTTCGGTCTCTCGGAGCTGTATCTCGTCGATCCGCCCGAGCTCGACCCCGACGGGGACGCCTACGGGTTCGCCGGCCACGCACGCGAGGACGTGTTACCGAACGCCCGGTCGGTCCCCTTCGAGTACCTCTCCGAGAATTTCTACACGGTCGCCTGCACGGCGACGACGAATCAGGACGCGAGAAAACACGTCAGGTATCCGTTTCTCGAACCGGCCGACTTGTCCGACGAACTCGCCGGTCTCGACGCGGACGTCTGTATCGTCTTCGGCCGCGAGCGGATCGGGCTGACGAACGAGGAGCTCGCCGAACTGGATCGGATCTGTTCGATCCCCGCAAATGAGGAGTACCCGGTGTTGAACCTCGCGCAGGCGGCGACGATCGTCCTCTATGAACTCCGAGAGCTGACCGTCGACGAGACACAACATCCCGAGAATCCCCACGAACGCGCTGCCGAACACGAACTCGAAGGACTCTATGCGACCTTCGCGGAGTATCTCCACGACGTCGGTCACCCCGAAGAGAAGATCGAAAAGACCGAGCGGCTGTTCCGACGCCTCCTCGGACGGGCCCACCCGACCGGCCGGGAGGCCCGGACCATGCGTGGAGTTCTCCGTCGCGGTGCGATGCGAGCCAGCGGCGAGATCCCGCGGGACGACGGCGAACCCGAACCGGAGACCGAAAAGAAAGGATAGCCGAACTACGCTCGCTTTTGGATCTCTTCGCGCAACAGTTCCGAGACGACCTCGCCGTCGGCCTTCCCGCGGAGCGCGCCCATGCACTCGCCCATGAGTCCCGAAAACGCCCCCATCCCTTCCGTTTCGACCTGCTTTTCGTTCCGCTCGATGACTTCGACGACCGTCTCTCTGACGGCGTCCCGGTCGACGCCCGAGAGGCCGGCTTCCTCGATCGCCGCCTCGGCCGAGAGGCTTTGGTCCGTCGCGAGTTCGGTCAACACCGGACCGATACCCTCCTTTGCGAGTTCTCCGTCTTCGACTAGTTCGAGAACCGACAGGATCGCCTCCTCGGTGAGGTCCTCGATGGGGACGTCGTCGCGGCGGAGCTCAGTCAGGGTCGATTCGAGCGTGCTGGCGGCGGTCGTCGGATCGACGCCGCGCTCGACGGCGGCCTCGAAGGTCGGCATGTATCGCCCGTAAGCGACCTGCTCTGCGAGCCCGGCGTCGAGTCCGAACTCCGAGCGGTATCGCTCGACGCGTTCGGTGAGCAACTCGGGCGGTTCGATCTCTGAGGGATCGGGTTCGACCGGCGGGACGTCGGTTTCAGGGTACATCCGCGCCGCGCCGGGCAGCGGCCGCAGATACCGCGAGACGCCGTCTTCGCTCGCGCCACGGGTTTCTTCCGGCACGCCCGCGATCGCGGTCTCGGCGCGGTCGGCGACGGCTTCGATCGCCCCTTCGGCGATCTCCACATCGGCGGCGACGAGCGCGACAGCGTCGTCCGGTTCAGCGCCGACCGCTTCCCGGAGCGCGTCGACCTCCGCTTCGCTGACGCCGTAAGCCGGCAGTTCGTCGGTGTGGAAGATCCCTCCGGCACCGTGGCGTTTGGCGTGATCTGACAGCTCCGTCCCAAGGCGGCGATCCGGCTGAATTTCTCGGCCGACGAGGCCGTCGAATCCCGCGAGTCGGACGGCGAAGACCGATTCCGCGCCGGCGATGACGCCGCTGTCGGTATCGGCGAAAACAGACGTCACGTCCGTCGGTTCGGCGACGGTCGCATCGCGATCCTGTAACTCCTCGGCGATCTCGAGGAGTTCGACCTGTCTCGCAACCTCATTTGCCACGAGATCGTCGATGTCATCGAGGCTCTGGACGCCCTTCATCTCGACGCGAGCGCCCTCCGCGATCGAGACGTTTACGTCCTGCCTAATCGTTCCTAGGCCGCGCTTTACCCTCCCCGTCGAGCGCAGTAGCATGCCGATCCGCTCGGCCGCCTCACGGGCCTGTTCGGGCGTCCGAATATCCGGTTCGGTTCCGATCTCGACGAGCGGAATGCCGAGTCTGTCGAGCCCGTAGGTCACTCCGCCTTCTCGCTCTTCGATCCGGGCCGCGGACTCTTCTTCGAGCAGCATGTCCGCGATCCCGACCGATCCCTCCTCGGTTTCGATCTCGCCGTCGGTCGCCAGAAGCATCGAGCGCTGAAAGCCCGTCGTGTTCGATCCGTCGACAACGATCTTTCGCATGACGTGACCGCTATCGACGACGGTGCAGTCCAGAAGCGTCGCGATTTCGAGCGCCGTCTCGAGCGCTTCGCTGTCGAGCCGTCCCGGCGGTTCGTCGTCCTCTTCGACGAGACAGGTGGTATCGAAGGCGAGATACTCGAACTCGCGATCGACGCGCGATTCCTCGAGTGCGGCCTCGTCGAGCTCGCCGAGCTCGGATTTCGTCGGGTGGAGATATCGCGTAAACGATCGTACTGACTCCTCCGGTTCCCGGCGTTTCGTCGGGCAGTTACAGAAGAGCTTGGTCTCGGTGTCGAGCTGTTGGTGGATCTCCAGCCCGGCGACGAGACCGAGTGCTTCGTAATCGTGACTCATTATCCGAGTTTGAGACGCCGACCATGAAAAAAGGCACCATCCGATCGCCGATACCGCCGGCTGTACTCTCTCAGTGTGATCGTCACGGGATTACAGCCGGCAGTACGAACCGTCCGGCTCGAACGGCAGATCCGCTTCGAAACGAAGTCGAACTCGGCGGACGGAAACGTAACGAAAAGCGTCCCCTCGCGGGTGAAACAGCTCGTTCCGATCCCGAAATTTCGGTACGGATCCGGGCTTTTTCGAGCGGGCGCTAAAGCCTACTCGAAATCGCCCTGTTCGAGGGCGGCACGGAGAACCATCCCGAGTGCGAGGTGCTGGCGGGCCGCGGCGGCGACGTTCCTTTTGGCCAAATCGGCGTTGTCGAGGGTGTACTCCTTCGTTTTGACGAGTTCGCGCTGTTCGAGTACCTCCTGATCACAGAGGTCGTGCAGTCGGGGATAGACCGTCCCCGGGCTGAGGATCGTATCGAACTCCTGGGCGAGATCGTCGAGGAGCTGTTTGCCGTGCGTGTCGGCGGTCCGCAGCGCGACCAGGGACAAAAGCAGTTCGTCGAGCGAGGATTTGACGTGGGTCTCCTCGAAGGAGAAGGAGTCGTCGCCGAAGAGCGAGGACTCGACTTCCGAGACGACCTCCGAGACGGCCGTTCCGGGTTCGTCGGTCTGGCCGGTCCCGTTCAACTCGGCGCGGAGTTGTGAGACTGTTATCGTGTCCTTACTGTCTTCGGCTCCGATCTCCGTCGGTGACTTCATCTGCTTCATACATCCACTGTAGGCCCCCAACTATTAACCACGTCTTACCGTTTTCAGAACGAGAATAACGGCCACCAGATTTATATATTAGCTATCGATCGACCCCGTCTCTCCGCGGCACTCGTGTCCGCGTTTACTCGTCGGCGCCGAGGATGACGCGTTCTGTCATCGCCCGCGGATCGAGCACTTCGTCGGCCTCCGATTCGGTGAGGTACCCGTCGGCGACGGCGACCTCTCGAACCGTTTTGCCCTCTTCGAGCGCCTTCTTCGCGACCTTCGAAGCGGCGTCGTACCCGATCGCAGGGTTAAGGGCCGTCGCCAGCGCCATCGACTGTTCGACCTGTTTGCTACAGTGGTCGGCGTTAGCTTCGAGCCGGCCGACGAACCGCTCGCCGAACACTTCGGCGCTATTCGCGATGATCGAGGCGCTCTGCAGGAAGTTGTACGCGAGCACCGGTTTATACAGGTTTAGGTCTATCTCTCCGCGGGCGGCACCGGCTGCCACCGTAGCGTCGTTTCCGATTACCTGTTTGTGGACCTGATTGACCGACTCGGCGATGACCGGGTTTATTTTCCCGGGCATGATCGAGCTGCCGGGCTGATTTTCGGGCTGTTCGATCTCGCCGAGCCCGTTTCGCGGCCCGGACGCCAGAAGCCGGAGATCGTTCGCGATCTTGTTCATCGAACCGGCGACCGTCCGCAAGGCACCGTGAGCCTCGCTCATGGCGTCGTGGGCTGCCTGCGCCTCGAAATGGTTGTCGGCCTCGCGGAACTCGAGTCCGGTTTCCGCGGAGATGTTCTCCGCCGCCAGCGCCGGGAAGTCGGGATGGGTGTTGAGTCCGGTCCCGGTCGCGGTACCACCGAGGGCGAGTTCGCCGAGCCGGGCCTTCGTCGCCTCGACCCGTTCTATTCCCTTCTCGACCTGGGTGCGGTAGCCGCCGAATTCCTGGCCCAGCCGGACGGGTGTCGCATCCTGGAGGTGCGTCCGTCCCGTCTTGACGATGTCGTCGAAGGCCTCCTCTTTCGCCGCCAGCTCCTCGGCGAGCACCTCGAGTCCGGGAATGACGTCCTTTTCGACGGCCTCCAGCGCGGCGACGTGCATCGCGGTCGGGATCACGTCGTTCGAGGACTGCCCGTAGTTGACGTGGTCGTTAGGATGAATCTCGCGAGTTCCGATCTCGCCGCCGAAGATCTCGGTCGCGCGATTCGCGATCACCTCGTTCGCGTTCATGTTCGAGGAGGTCCCCGATCCCGTCTGGAAGACGTCGACCGGGAACTGATCGTCGTGTTCGCCGTCTATGACCTCCGTCGCGGCCTCCAGAATCGCGTCGGCTTTCTCCTCTTCGAGCAATCCGAGTTCGAGGTTCGCCTCTGCGGCGGCTTTCTTTACGATCCCGAGCGCGCGGATGAACCGACGCTGAAACGTGAGTCCGGAGACAGGAAAGTTCCCGACGGCGCGCTGAGTCTGAGCGCCCCAGTAGGCGTCCGCCGGAACCTCCATCTCGCCGAGGCTGTCGCGTTCGATACGGTATTCCGCGTCTTCGTCCGTCATACCCGGAACATCTCCCGGGGGAAGCTAAAGGGCACCGAAAGCCGGCTCGACACCTCCGGTTCCGGTTACGCCTCGGGCGTTCGCGTCGTGAGTTCGAGCGCGTGGATGTCGGTCGTCATGGCGTCGCCGAGCGCGTCGTAGACCATCTCGTGTTGCTCGACGAGCGATTTCCCTTCGAACTCAGGAGAGACGACGGTCGCCTCGAGGTGATCGTCGTCGTGTTTCCCGCGGGCGCGGGAGACGGTCGCTTCACAGTCGAACTCGGCTTCGATTCGCTCCTGTACGTCTTCCGGAGTCATACCCGTCGGTAGGTCGCCCCCCGTCAAAAGGCCCCCGTTGACCGACGATCTCTTAAAACGAGCTCGCGCCGACGCCGGCGGTGTCGCCCGGGTCGATATATATGCCCGATCGGATCGGATCAGCTCCAGCGATCAAGCCCCGTCTGGACGACCGACTCCTCGATCCGTTCGAAGCCCCGTTCGACCTCCGCTATCGGAATCTCCCACTCGTCGGTAACGTAGCGTTTCGCCGCCGCGAGGTCGGGTTCGATATCGGTGTCGTAGTCGTACTCGTCGGTGACGGCGGGATCGAGAAACAGCTCTCGGATGCGGTCGGCGTGGGCGATCGACTCGCCGCGAGCGTCGAGCGCGCCCCACAGATCGCCGTGTTCTTTGATCAGCTTCACCGCCGTCTTCGGTCCGACGCCGTCGATCCCGTCGTTGAAATCCGTTCCCATCAAGATCGCGGCGTCGACGAGTCCCTCCCAGGTCAACCCCAGTTCCGAGAGCGTTCGCTCGAAGTACATACACTCGGGATTGCCCTTGCTCGTCAGCCCTCGAAGCGTATAGGGCGCGCCTAAAAGGAGCGTGTCGTAATCCTCCGAGCCGACGTAATCTACGTCTCCGCGTCGGGCCATGTGGGACGCCTGGGCTTCGCCCTCGGCTGGCGCCTCGACGATCGGGACGTCGAGCAACCCGAGTAACTCGCGTGTCGTCTCCTGGATCGTCGAGGTGAGTCGCTGCGTACGGGAGTCGAGCGTCGCGATTTCGGCGGCGTCGGCTTCGCCCTCTCGCGCCGCTTTCAGCGCCTCTTCGTAACGCTCGCGCTGTTCGCGTCTCGTCTCGACCTCCTCGTCTTTCAGCTCGGTGACGCCGCCGTCGAAGACGAACACGGGCGTGATGTCGTGTTCGAAGAACTTCGGCAAGCCCTGTACGATGCCGACGAGGTTTGCGACCTCCTCGTCGTCGTCGGTCGTGTAGGCCGAACTCGCCGTAAACCGGACCGTCGTCGTCAGATACCGATACAGCCAGTTGTGGGCGTCGATCGCGACGACAGCCCCACCCAGCTCCTCGAAGGGCTTCGGTTCGATGACCGCCAGCTGCCTGAGATCCGCGTTTCCCATCGGTTGTCCTTGGGTCGCCGCCGATTTCAAACCGCCGGTACTCGCGGTCGGTTCGTTCCCTCTCGTCCCCGCGCGGCCCAGCGCACCGTGATCTCTCGCGAGTGCGGTCCCGCGATCACGATCCGTGTGTTTTCAAACGTCGGGCCGAAACCTCCTCCCAATGAGCCGACATCGTCGTATCGATCGGGCTGCGTTATTCGTTC
>LKMJ01003444.1_pt1 | contig 14736 bp, 15 predicted proteins | sample 643391 | NCBI WGS metagenome assembly LKMJ01 (sample SAMN04112250, study PRJNA286221) | soda lake metagenome | biome: soda lake; feature: Kulunda Steppe; material: water; isolation source: sample PL-Br10 brine of Picturesque Lake | place: Russia: Kulunda steppe | collected 2010-07
GGTCCCCGCTGGGCGCCGCTGACCCTCGCCACCGGCAGCGCCTGATCCCTATCTCCTGCGCCCCATCTCCCCGAGAACCCCATGAGAACGACGCCATGACCGAGACGCCCTCCCCCGCCGCCGGCGATACCCTCACCATCACCCTGCCGGACGAGCGCGAGCTGACGCTGGCGTCCCCCACCAGCGTAGCGAAGATCGCCGCCGCCATCGGCCCCGGCCTGGCCCGCCAGGCGCTGGCCGGCAGGGTCGACGGCGAGCTGGTGGACGCCTGCGACCCCATCACCCGGGACGCCCGGGTGCAGGTGATCACGCCAGACGACCCCGAGGGGCTGGCGATCATCCGCCACTCCTGCGCCCACCTGGTGGGCCACGCCGTCAAGCAGCTCTACCCCGATGCCGAGATGGTGATCGGCCCGGTCATCGACGACGGCTTCTACTACGATATCGCCTTCGAGCGCCCCTTCACGCCGGAGGATCAGGCGGCCATCGAGGCGCGCATGAAGGCGCTGATCGCCCAGGAGTACGACGTCATCAAGCGGCGGGTGCCCCGGGAAGAGGCCCTGCGGATCTTCCACGAGCGCGGCGAGAGCTACAAGCGGCGACTGATCGAGGAGATGCCCGACGAAGCCACCCTGGGGCTCTACTTTCACCAGGAGTACGTGGACATGTGCCGCGGCCCCCACGTGCCCAACACCCGCTTTCTCAAGCACTTCCGGCTGACCAAGCTCTCCGGCGCCTACTGGCGGGGCGATGCCCGCAACGCCCAGCTGCAGCGTCTCTACGGCACCGCCTGGGCCGACCGCAAGGCCCTCAAGGCCTACCTCAAGCGCCTGGAGGAGGCGGAGAAGCGCGACCATCGCCGCCTGGGGCGCCAGCTGGGGCTCTTTCACTTCCAGGAGGAGGCCCCCGGCGCGGTGTTCTGGCACCCCGGCGGCTGGACCGTGCTGCAGACCCTGATCGCCTACATGCGCCGCCGCCAGGCCGCCGGCGGCTACGTGGAGGTGAACACGCCGGACATCATGGACCGCGGCCTCTGGGAGACCTCGGGCCACTGGCAGAACTATCAGGAGCACATGTACACCACCCAGACGGAGGATGGTCGCTCCCTGGCGCTCAAGCCGATGAACTGCCCTGGCAGCGTGCTGCTCTACCGCCACGGCCTGAAGAGCTACCGCGACCTGCCCATCCGCATGGGCGAGTTCGGCAAGGTCCACCGCTACGAGCCCTCCGGCGCCCTGCACGGCCTGCTGCGGGTGCGCCACTTCACCCAGGACGACGCCCATATCTACTGCACGCCGGAGCAGATGAACGCGGAGTGCCGCCGGGTGGTGGCGCTGGTGCTCGACATCTACCGGGAGTTCGGCTTCGAGGAGGTGCGCCTCAAGCTCTCCACCCGGCCGGAGAACCGCATGGGCAGCGAGGCCGTCTGGGACCGCCTGGAGGGGGCCTTGACCGACGCCCTGGAGACGATGGAGCTGGCCTACGAGCTCAACCCCGGCGAGGGCGCCTTCTACGGGCCCAAGCTGGAGTTCGTGCTGCGCGACGCCATCGGCCGCGACTGGCAGTGCGGCACCCTGCAGGTGGACATGAACCTGCCCGAGCGCTTCGGGCTCGACTACGTGGACGAACAGGGCCAGCGCCAGCGCCCCGTGCTGCTGCACCGCGCGCTGTTCGGCTCCCTGGAGCGCTTCCTCGGCATCCTGATCGAGCATCACGCCGGCAAGCTGCCCGCCTGGCTGGCGCCGCAGCAGGCGGTGGTGATGTCGATCACCGAGGCCCAGGCGGGCTACGCCGAGGCGCTTTGCGAGGCGCTGTGCGGCGCCGGGCTGCGCGCCGAGGCCGACGTGCGCAACGAGAAGATCGGCTACAAGATCCGCGAGCAGACCCTGCAGCGGATTCCCTTCCTGCTGATCGTCGGCGGCCGGGAGGCGGCCGAGGGCCGCGTGACCCTGCGCCACCGGGACGGCAGCGATCTCGGCACCCTGGACGTGGAGGAGGCCATCGCCCGGCTCCAGGCCGAATGCCAGGCCCCCGACCGGGAGGCTCTGCGCCGCGACCAGGCGGCCCGCCTGGAGCGCCTGCGCGCTTCGGCAAGCGTCGATGAGGCCTGGGCATGAGCATGCGCGACGAGACGCTGGTCGGCCGCCTCCTGGGAGATTCTGGAGGCGTGCGCCGCTGGCGAACAGGCGGCGCGGCGCGATACCATGCAGGCACCGGACGCGGCCCGTGCCGCCGCACCCTTCCCCCTGACCTGCAGGAGTCGACATGCCGCTACTCGACAGCTTCACCGTGGACCACACCATCATGAATGCTCCGGCGGTGCGCGTCGCAAAAGCCATGCGCTCCCCCTCTGGAGATACCATCACCGTCTTCGATCTGCGCTTCAACAAGCCCAACGAGGACATGATGGGCGAAAAGGGCATCCATACCCTGGAGCACCTGTTTGCCGGCTTCATGCGCCAGCATCTGAACGGCGACAGCGTCGAGATCATCGACATCTCCCCCATGGGCTGCCGCACCGGCTTCTACATGAGCCTGCTGGGCAGCCCGAGCGAACAGCGCGTCGCCGACGCCTGGCTCGCCGCCATGCGCGACGTGCTGAACGTCAAGCGCATGGAGGATATCCCGGAGCTCAACGAGTACCAGTGCGGCACCTTCCAGATGCACTCGCTGGAAGAGGCGCAGGCGATCGCCCGGGGCATCATCGAGCAGGGCGTGGGCGTCAACCGCAACGACGACCTGGCCCTCAGCCCCGACAGGCTCAAGTCGCTGGGCAACGACCTCGGATAACCCCGGCCGCCACGGCTCGGCCCACGGCGGCCGTCAGCCCGCCTCCCGCCGGGGAACCGCACCGCACCGCCCCGGCGAGCGCAAGAGCGGCCTGCGCCCCCTCAAGGAAGACGCCCCGACACCTCATGCTCACGGAAAAGACGCTGAATCTCGCCCTGTTCGCCCAGTTGAATGCCGCCCCCGACAGCGATCCTCGCCTGCTGCTGCTGGCAGAGCTCGCCGCGGTGTATCTGATCTGGCTGGTGCCGGCCCTGCTGGTCATCGGCTGGCTGCGCGGCAGCGACCGCCTGAAGCGCACGCTGCTCGAGGCGTTCATCGCCACCCTGTTCGCCCTGGGCGCGAGCTGGCTGATCGGGTACTGGTGGCCCACGCCACGCCCCTTCATGATGCCGGTGGGGCAGACCTTCCTCGAGCATGCGGCAACACCCGCGTTCCCCAGCAACCATGCGACCATCATGCTGACCATGGGCTTCAGCCTGCTGCTGCATGGCGGCACCCGTCGCATCGGCCGCTACCTGCTGCTGCTGGCCGTGCCGGTCGCCTGGGCGCGGGTCTTTCTCGGCGTGCACTTCCCCCAAGACATGCTGGGCGCCCTGCTGCTGGCCGTCGGTGTGGCCGCACTGGTCGGCGTCAGTCGCAGCTGGCTGATCCTGCCCTTCTATCACCACGTGGCGAGGCGGCTCTATCACCTGCTTTTCGCACCGTTGATCAGCCGAGGCTGGGTGGAGCGCTGAGCGCTGCCAACCTGTCGGCCCCGCGGCATTCCGGCACTCGTCTCTACCGGCCCGAACGCCGATACTGGTGAGTAGAGCCATCAGCCCCCGACGCTCCCCCGACGCTCTACATCAAGGAGGACCCATGGCCGTGATCCTGCAGGTACATTTCCCCTTCGAAGGCCCCTTCGGCCAGGCCATGGTGGAGGCCATGACACCGCTGGCCCGATCCATCAACGATGAACCCGGCCTGCTGTGGAAGATCTGGACGGAAGACGCGGCAGGCAAGCGCGCCGGCGGCGTCTACCTCTTCGCCACCCGCGCGGACGCCGAGGCCTACCGGCAGATGCATACCGCCCGCCTGGAAGGCATGGGTGTGACCGGCATCGAGGCGCAGGTCCTGGAAGCCAACGAGGCCCTCTCGGCGATCAACGGTGGGCCGCTGAACCGCGACTGAGCGCCCCTCCCCCGACTCGCTGCCGCGTCGGGGGCGTCGCCGCCCGCGATACCATCATGCTAGGGTGTCACGCTTGGCAGAATGCAGCGCCCCATGCCGACAGGAACCGGGAGAGGTGCATGACGAAGGGATCCAGGGTCTGGCTGGTCGGCGTTGGGCTGGTGGCGGTGCTGACCACCGTCGCGGCGTTTTTGATCTACTCCAATGCCGTCCCCGCTCCCATGCGGGTGTCCGAACCGATCTCCTCTGTCCCGGCCGTCGACACCGATGCGTTTCGCCATCTTCACTCGATCGTGCTGGGCAGTGCCGCCACCCCGGGCAACCGCATCGATATCCTCGAGAATGGTGAAGAGATCTATGCAGCCAAGCTCAAGGCCATCGAGCAGGCTACCCAGAGCATCACCTTCGAGACCTTCGAGTTCTGGGGTGAGGGAGTCGCCAACGACTTCGCCGAGGCTCTGTCGAACGCCGCTCGGCGCGGGGTCGCCGTTCATGCGATCTTCGATTACGTCGGGTCGATGCAGGCCAGCCGGGAGACGTTTCGCCAACTAGAAGACGCCGGGGTGGAAGTGGTGCGCTGGCGACAGCCTTCCTGGTACCAGCTATCTCGCTTCAACCACCGTACACACCGCAAGCTGCTGATTGTCGACGGCACGATCGGATTTTCCGGTGGGGCCAACGTCGCCGACCCCTGGCAGGGCAGTCCCGAGACGGGTGGCTATCGCGACAATCACTATCGCTTCGAAGGCCCGGTGGTCGCCCATCTCCAGCACTCCTTCATGATCAATTGGCTCGGCGCAAGGAATCAGCTTCTGTACTCGACGAAGTACCTGCCCGAGTTGGAAGAACGGGGCGAGCTTGGCGCCAAGGTGGTCGACAGCTCACCGCGCCAGGGGTCTCAACGCATACGGTTGGCGCTGCTCCTGGCCATGGCCGGCTCCCGCGACAGCATCCGCCTGGCCACGCCCTATTTCTATCCCGATGAGATGATCATGGACGCCTTGATCGACGCCCGTGACCGCGGCGTCAGCGTGGATCTTCTGCTTCCGGCCGAAGGGCATTACAGCACCCTGGTGAGGGAGGCTTCGATGAACCGCTGGGGCAGGCTACTCGAGGCCGGTGTGAACATTCATGAGTATCAGCCCTCGAAATACCATGCCAAGCTCTACATCATCGACGACTACTGGGTCTCCATTGGCTCCTCCAATCTCGACAACCGTTCTTTCAGGCTCAACGATGAAACCAACGTCATCTTCATGGATCGCGACCTGGCGGCGACGTTGACGGCACAGTACGAACGTGACCTCGAGCAGACGAAGACCTACGATCTGGAAATCTGGAATAAGCGCCCCCTTTCTAGACGGCTGCTGGGCCGGCTGGCCATGAGCATCGGCTGGCACCTGTAGCGCGCAGACCCGCGGCGGCGTGCTGATCGCGCTGCGGCGGGGCATACTCTCGAAAGTCAATGTCCTACCGAAACCATCCCATGCCGAACTCCCGCTTCCTGACCGCCTTCGCCGGCGGCCTGCTGGCCCTGCTGCTGGCGATCCCCCCCGCGGCGGCCAGCTGCCCCGAGCCCTCCACCACCGACCTGGCGGCCATCAAGGGCGTGGGCGACACCCCGGCCCTGCCCGAAGGCCAGGCGGTGGTGGCCGATGGCGTGGTGACCGGCGCCTTCCTGGGCCGCGACAGACTCAATGGCGTCTATCTGCAGCAGGCGACAGAGCACGGCCCCGTGGGCCTGTTCGTCTATATGCCCGCGGCCACAGCGAGCGACGCCGAGCGCCTCGTGCCGGGCAAGCATGTCCAGCTCCACGCCAGTACCGGCGAGCACCGAGGCCAGATCCAGCTGCAGCGGGTCGAGCGCGTCGAGATCTGCGCCCGCGATCGGCCGACGGCGCCGAAGGAGGTGGAGTGGCCACTGGATGAGGAGGCGCTGTCGCGGCTGGAAGGGCTGTTGCTGGCGTTTCCCCAGCCTCTCACCGTTACCGGCAACTACGAACTTGCCCGCTACGGCTCCCTCAAGCTTGCCGGCGAGCGGCTTTTCCGGCCCACCAATACACCCGACAAGCCCCAGGAGCGCGCCGTCCTGATGCTGGACGACGGCAGCTACCGCACCTTCCCGAACCTCATTCCCTACCTGAATGACGAAGGCACTCGTCGCGTCGGCAGCCGGGTCGAGGGGCTGACCGGGGTGCTCGCCCACGCCTTCGACGCCTGGCGCCTGCACCCGACCGAGACGCCGCGCTTCGCCGACACCAACCCTCGCCCGGCGCCTCTGCCGGCGCCGGGAGAACGCCTACGGGTGGCGACCTTCAACGTCGAGAACTACTTCATTACGCTCGGCCAGCGCGGCGCGGCGGATGCCGCCGAGCTGGAGCGCCAGCGCGCCAAGCTGGCCGCCGCGGTGGCGGGGCTGAATGCCGATATCCTGGCGCTGGTGGAAGTGGAGAACGACCCCGGGGCGCTGGCCGACCTGGTCGAGCAGCTGAGCGCGCGCACCGGCGTGCGCTACCGGGCGGTAGGCGGCCGCGCCGACCGTGGCTCTGATGCCATCAAGGTCGCCCTGATCTATCGGCCGGACCGGGTGGAGGCGGTGAGCGAACTCCACGCCGACAACGACCGCGTCCACCACCGCCCACCCCTGGCGGCCTTCTTTCGCAGCCGGGAGGGCGGCCCCGTCTTCGGCGTGGTGACCGCCCACTTCAAGTCCAAGACCGGCTGCCCGCCCCGGGGTGATATCGACCGCGGCCAGGGCTGCTGGAACGAGCGTCGTGTCGCCCAGGCCCGGGCCATGAATGCCTTCCTCGAGCGCCTCGCCGCCGCCGAGGGGCATGAGCGCCTGCTGCTGATCGGCGATCTCAACGCCTATGGCGCCGAGGATCCGATTCGCACCCTGACCGATACCGGCCTGGTCGACCTGATCGCCCGGGAGCTGCCGCCGGAGCAGCGCTACACCTACGTATTCCGGGGTGAGTCGGGCTACCTGGACCACGCCCTGGCAAGCCCCGCGCTGGCCCCGGGCATGGCCCAGCTCCTGCCCTGGCCCATCAATGCCGACGAGCCTCCCTTCCTCGGCTACGATGGCCCTGAGAGTGGCGTAAGCCGCTTCCACCCGGATCCCTTCCGCTCCTCGGACCATGACCCGGTAGTGGTGGACCTGGCACCCGAGGCGATGTAAGAAGAAAGCACTAAAATAATCACCGAGCCAGAGAGGATCCCAATGGAGTCACCGCAGGACGCTGCAGCACTCCCCCGGGACCGGCGCCCCTGGGTTCACCACTACGGTGCCATACCGGCCGATCTGCCGCCCCCGGCGCACTCCAACCTGGCCGCGCTGATCCACTCAAGCGCCGAGCGCTTCGCCGCCCGGCGGGCCTTCACCAGCTGCATGCCCAACGGCATGAACGGCTCGCTCAGCTATGCCCGGGTCGACGAGGCCTCCGACGCCTTCGCCGTCTACCTGCGCGAGGAGCTGGGCCTGGCGCCCGGCAGCCGCGTCGCGGTGCAGCTGCCCAACTGCCTGAGCTATCCGGTAGTCGCCTTCGGCATCCTCAAGGCGGGCTGCGTGCTGGTGAACACCAATCCGCTCTACGCCGTCTCGGAGATGATTCACCAGTTCCGCGACAGCGGCGCCGAGGCGCTGATCATCATCGACCTGTTCGTCGACAAGCTGCCCGAGGTACTGCCCCATACCGCTATCCGCCATGTGGTGGTGGCGAGCCTGGCGCAGTTCTTCCCGCCCGTGGTTCGCCAGGTGGTGCAGGCGGTGCTCAGGTACTGGAACCGGGTGATCCCGCCCTGCCAGGTCAAGGCGACCGAACTCGGCCTGGCCCTGGCCGAGGGCCGGCGGCTGCGCCAGGCGCAAGGCATCGAGGTCGCCGGCTACTGGCGCGACCTGGTTCCGGAGAGCCTCGCCGCGCTGCAGTACACCGGAGGCACCACCGGCATCGCCAAGGGGGCCATGCTCAGCCACGGCAATCTGCTCACCAACGTGTCGCAGATCGAGGCGATGGCCGGCTCGCACATCAGCGACGGCGAGGAGTGCGTACTCACCGCCCTGCCGCTCTACCATATCTTCGCCTTCTCGGTGAATCTGCTCGCCTTCTTCAAGCACGGCGCCCACAACGTCCTGGTGCCCAATCCGCGGCCGATCCAGAACCTGCAGCGGGCGATCGAGAACTACCCCGTCAGCTGGATCAGCGGCGTGAATACCCTCTTCAATGCCCTGCTCAACGAGGAGTGGTTCAGCCTCTACCCGCCGCGCAAGCTGCGCGCCGCGGCGGCCGGCGGCACGGCGCTGCACGCCGCCGTGGCCGAGCGCTGGGAGAAAGTCACCGGCACCCCGCTGGTGGAGGGCTATGGGCTGACCGAAAGCTCGCCGGTGCTCAGCTTCAACCCGCTGGTCGGTGTGCGCAAGCCGGGCAGCATCGGCATTCCGGTGCCGGGCACCGAGGTTCGCCTGGTCGATTCCCGCGGCAAGCCGGTGGCACCGGGTGAACCGGGAGAGCTCACCGCCAGGGGACCCCAGGTGATGCAGGGCTACTGGCAGCAGCCGGAGGCGAGCGCCGAGGCACTGCGCGACGGCTGGTTATATACCGGTGATATCGCCGCCATGGACGAGGATGGCTACCTGCGCATCGTCGATCGCAAGAAGGACCTGATCCTGGTGAGCGGCTTCAACGTCTACCCCAACGAGGTGGAGGACTGCATCGCCCTGCTGGAGGCCGTGCAGGAGGTGGGGGTGATCGGCGTGCCCGACCCCGACACCGGCGAGGCCGTGCGCGCCTATATCGTGCCTCGCGACGCGCTCGACCACGACACGGTGAAGGCGCACTGCCGGCAGCACCTGGCCCGCTACAAGGTGCCGAAACAGATCGCCTTCGTCGACGAGCTGCCCAAGAGCCCTGTCGGCAAGGTGCTGCGCAAGGACCTGCGCGCCGAGTACCTGAAGAATCATCCAGAAACTGCCACCGCCGGGAGCCCCGCATGCTGACGCCACTCGAAGAGACGCTTCTGGCATTCATGATGGCCGTTATCATGCTGGGCATGGGGTCGTCGCTGACCTTCAAGGACTTCCGCATCGCCCTGCGTCACCCCCAGGCGATCGGCATCGGCTTCGCCTCCCAGTATCTGTTCATGCCGCTGCTCGCCTTCCTGATCGGCCGCGCCCTGCAGCTGCCGCCCCTCCAGGCGGTCAGCCTGATCCTGATGGGCTGTGTGCCCGGTGGCGCTACCTCCAACATCTTCGCCTACTTCTCGAAGAGCCTGGTCGGGCTCTCCATCCTGATGACAGTCTGCTCGACCCTGCTGGCGGTGGTGATGGTGCCGCTGGTGCTGGCCGTCTATACCAGCGGCATCGACGCGGCCTTCCAGATCCCCTCGGCCAACATCATCGCGGTGCTGGGCGTGCTGCTGGTCCCTACTCTGCTCGGGATGTGGCTGCGCCGGCGCAACGCCAACGTCGGCGCCTGCACCGAGCTGGTGGGCGGCATTCTCGGCGTGGTGGTGATCGTCTTCTTGATCGCGACCTGGGTGCCGCGCAACTGGCAGCTGCTGATGACCACCGGCGCCGAGGTCTACCTGGCGGCCGTGGGCCTTGGCCTGTGCGGCTTCATCATCGGCTACGGGTTCAGCCGCGCTGCCCGTCTGCCCCCCTTGAAGGCACGCACGGTATCATTGGAGACCGGCATCCAGAACGGGCCCCTGGCGGTGCTGATTGTCACTCTCTCCTTCACCGGCGAGACCCAGCAGCAGATGCTGCTGATCCCGGTGATGTACGGGCTCTTCATCGTCATCACCTCCACCGTCGTGACCTTCTACTACCGCCGTTGCAGCCTGCGCGAGGAACTCGCCCGGGACCAGGCGAAGGTGGAAGCCGCGACACAAGGAAGATAGACATGCCCCACCCCGCCATCGGGACCTATCGCCAACTCCCCACCGACGAACGGTCACGCCTCATCGAGATGGCATGGGAGGATCGCACCCCCTTCGAGGCCATCGAGGCGCAGTTTGGCCTGAACGAGGCCGACACCGTGGCGGTCATGCGTCATGCGCTCAAGCCAACGTCGTTTCGGCGCTGGCGGCAGCGCGTGCAGGGGCGCGCCACCAAACATCGGGCGCTGCGCCCCGACGATGTCATGCGCGGCTACTGTCCCACCCAGTACAAGCCCCGCTGAGGTTCGTCGCAGGGGAGGCGGAATAAGCCGTCGAATGAACCGGCATGGTCGGCTGTCACAGCTTGACGGTCGGATCCCCGAAGCCCTGGGGCACATAGAGGTTATGTTCGCCAAGATTCTTGACGTCCGTTTCTCCGCACAGCGCCATGGTGACATCCAGCTCCTTGTGGATGATCTCGAGGGCCTTGGTCACGCCGGCCTGACCCGCCGCCCCCAGCCCATAGGTGAACGCCCGACCGATATAGGTGCCCTTGGCCCCCAGCGCCAGCGCCTTGAGCACATCCTGGCCGGAGCGAATCCCCGAATCGAGGTGCACCTCCACCTGATCACCCACCGCGTCCATGATCGCCGGCAGCATGCGGATGGAGCTGACGGCACCATCGAGCTGGCGACCGCCGTGGTTGGAGACGATGATGGCATCGGCACCGATCTCGACGGCGCGCCGAGCATCCTCGGGGGCCATGATGCCCTTGACGATCAGCTTGCCCCCCCACCACTCCTTGAACTGGGCGATACGCTTCCAATCCAGCGAGACGTCGAACGCTTCCGAGGTCCAGGTGGAGAGTGAGGACGGATCTGTCACTCCCTTGGCATGGCCGACGATATTGCCGAAGGAGCGGCGCTTGGTGCGCAGCATCTCCAGCCCCCAGGGGATCTTGGTGGCCATGTTGGCGATGGAGCGCGGCGTCAGCTTGGGCGGGGCCGACAGCCCGTTCTTGATGTCCTTGTGGCGCTGGCCGAGCACCTGCAGATCCACGGTGACCACGATCGCGGAGCAGTTGACGGCCTTGGCACGCTCGAAGAGGCGACGCATGAAGTCGTCATCCTTGAGCGTGTAGACCTGGAACCAGAAGGGCTTGGTCGTGTGCTCGGCCACGTCCTCGATCGAACAGATCGACATGGTGGAGAGCGTAAAGGGCACGCCGAACGCCTCGGCGGCTCGGGCCGCCTTGATCTCGCCATCGGCAGACTGCATCCCGGTCAATCCCACCGGCGCCAGTGCCACGGGCATGGCCACCTCTTCACCGATCATCCGGCTCTGGGTGGTGCGCCCGGCCATATCCACCGCGACGCGCTGCTTGAGGTGAATATGTTTGAAATCACTGGTATTTTCGCGGAAGGTCTGCTCGGTCCAGCTGCCGGATTCCGCGTAGTCATAGAACATCTTGGGGGTGCGCCGCACATAGTGCCGTCGAAGATCTTCGATATTGGTGTAGATCGGCATATTGGCTCCTGAGTCAGGTACTGCCGTGGCTATTGTTCGCGTCTTCGCCGCTGTCGGCAGGATGAATCCGGCCGAATCGGGCGGGCAGCTCACCGTCCAGCGGCAGGCACATGAGGTGACTACAATGCACCAACTGGCGGCAACCACGCCAGCCTGTATCCAACGCTGCGCCATCGAACGCGGTGGACAACGCCCGGCGAATATGAAGACTCTTGTCATTGGGCGATATGCACCCACAGAGGAGCAGGGATGAAGACCGTCACAATCGAAGCCGACGCGGCCCTGGAGGCACTGCAGCAGCTGGAGATCTTTCAACAGAGCCTGAAGGCCATCGCCGTCTCGCTGGAGCGCCACGGACTGCAGCCCGGCGACGTCACACAGCTCAAGGACTATGCGAAGGCGCTCGGCACCCTGCGCGGGGCGCTGGCCACCACGCTGCCGCCGTTGCCTGAGCCCGGCGCGACCTCCGAGGTCGTGCGCATCGCCTGGAAGACGCGTGCCCATGCCACTCGGGAAACCGTCGCACAGGCGCAGGGCATGACGAGCACGCTGCGCCGCATGGCAGGGGAAGTAGAAGAGGAAGCGTTCGAGGCGCGCCAGATGCGCCGACACCTCGACCCGGATAGCGCCGACAGCCGACGGGGCATGATCTACACCGATGCCCGCCTGACGCCGATGGCACAGATGGCGCGAGTGCTGAATCGGGCGGCCGATGAGATGCAGAAAATCGCCCGCGACCAGGCAGCATCCAACGAGGCGCAGAATGACGACTGACCCACACCCCTGGGCGGCCGAGCTTGAGTCGCTGCACGCCCACCTCTGGGCACGACTATCTCGCGGCGTGCACGACCGCCACGCTCCCGCGCGCCACCCCACCCTTGCCACCGTCGGCACCGACGGCTTGCCCCAGGCTCGCACGGTCGTGTTGCGTGCAGCGGACGCCCGCACCGGCACTCTGCACCTCTACACGGACCGGCAGTCGGCCAAGGTGGCAGAGCTCCAGGCAAACCCCCTGGCCGCACTGCACGTCTGGGACCCTTCGGCGCATCTGCAGATACGCATCGAAGCACAGGTCGCGATCCAGACAGGCGCGGATGTCGCGAATACCTGGGCGCGCATCCCCGAGCCCTCGCGCTATGCCTACAGCAGTACCGCCACGCCGGGCCGTCCTATCCCCGAGGCCCTGGCCTACTCCAAGACGCCCGACCCGACCTCGTTTGCGCTGCTGTGCCTGACCGTTCGCGCCATCGACGCCCTGCACCTCGGGCCCGACCATCGCCGCGCCAGGTTCGAGCGCGCCGATGACTGGGCGGGGCAGTGGCTGGTACCGTGAGTCCATGGGCCCATCAGTCACTGGCGATCCTCGAGATCGCGCATGTCATCGACACTTTCCAGGAACAGAATGCCCGCCACATCTTTCGCAGAGCGATGCTGCGGTGTCGCCCGATGACAGCCCTATCCCGTGAAGACGCTTAGGCCAGGAATTCGCCGCAGCATCAGAGGACAATGCATGAACCATATCGATATCACTTCCGCCGTGACGACGCTGGATCTTCACACCATCTGGCTGGAGTGCCTGGCCGAGTCGATGGAGCGTCAAGGCATGGACTCCGGCGACGTCGAGCAGGCCCGCCACCACGCCCGCGGCCTGGATAAACTCAGCAAGAACCTGGTCGACTTCATGCCGGACGACACCACCCATCGCATCGAGCGCCCCTATGCCAGCGGGGTCATTGAGGTCTACCGCGAACCCGAGATGGGGTGGTACGAGTGGCGCATCATGGACGGTGGAACGTCACTCCATGATACCGGCACGCTGAGCAACGAAGACGGCACGGTGGGCTGCAAGTACGGCTCCCCTGGCATTGCACTGCGCGATGCACTGAACCATGACGAACCTCCCCGGAAGCCAACCCTGGTCAGACGGATTGAATGGCTGCCAACGTGCGACGCCATGAGCGACAACATCGACCAGGTCAACCTGTTAGCGGATACGGTGAGCGGAATAGCAGCGGAACTGGCAAAGGCGTCTGTGAATGCGAAGGCCCAGCGCAGTACGCGCAATGCGGACCATGCCACCGGCAGGCTCGCCATGATCTATCTGGACGAGCGAGCCAGGCTCACCGACGAACTGGCTGACGAGATGAGCGCGACCGCCGAAAGGCTGCGCGGTATTTCACACCGCCTGGCTCCCGACAGCGGTGCTTGAGATCGCATCACGCCAGGGTCGCGAATAGATACCTAATGAGACCGCCGATCATGGATCGTTGGTCTCTTGTCATTCCTCTCGGCGTCGCCCTTGATACGGCTGACCTTCTCGTTAGCCCTCTCACCCGTTGGCGTCCACCCTTTCAAGGAACAGGATACCTGCCACCTCACTCACCTCACGGTGCCTGCGATGTCGCTCGATGACAGGCGGATCGCGTAGAAACGCTGTCGCTCGGAATTCACCACGGTAGGCCCAAGCGTTAACGGCCTGCTTGAGATATAGCGGCACTGCCTTGTCATGAGCCAGCAGGCGTTCTGCGTTAGCCACCTTGTTGGGCCCCAGGCCCACGATCAGTACCTCCGGCGCGTCAGGGTTATCACGGGCATTGATGGCAAGCCCCTTGATGTCTCCGTTCTTGGTTCGAAGAAAGGCATGGCCGCCTGCCAAGCGCTTTGCCAACGTTGATGTATCGATTGTGTTCATATGATCCGGAATGAATAGTGCCAAAGCGCGATGCCATGAGGAATCATCCCGCCCAGGGATGTTCGATCACCAGTGGCGAGTCCCCGCTGCCCCCTTGATCTGGCCTCTCAGATTGGGCGTAACCCATCCGCCATAGAAATCCCCGGGCTGGGGAATCACCTCGATATCACCGACCAGGCAGCGCTGCATGCTCGACGCATAGAAAGCCAGGTATCCGGCGATGGGGAGAAACCGGCGCGAAGGGGTCTCATAACACCAGGCGGCGCGGCGTGCCGTATGGTGTTGCCCCACAACATCGAAATAGCGTGCGATCCCCTTCCATTCGCAAAAGCTGCTGCCGGAGATCGGGCTCAGAACGTCTGTCACGTCATCGGGCGGAAAGTAATAGGTGGGCGCATGGTGGGTTTCGAGGACGCGGTAGGCCCGGTTCGTCTGGGCGACCAGGGTGTCATCCAGATAGATCGCCAGTGGCACATCAACCGGCTCCAGCGCCGGCGGACGCGGATAGTCCTGAACGTTCTCTATAGGCAGGGATGTCATGATCTACCTCAAAGGAAACGGGTCAACACGTAACCGTTGATGACAATGTGGGCAAGCCCTATTGCCACGGAAAAGCCGTGCAGACTCTTGAAGCGTGCGGTGTTGCCCTGGTCAGTGGCTTGATTGATGGCCGGCATCAA
>LKMJ01003445.1_pt1 | contig 14734 bp, 12 predicted proteins | sample 643391 | NCBI WGS metagenome assembly LKMJ01 (sample SAMN04112250, study PRJNA286221) | soda lake metagenome | biome: soda lake; feature: Kulunda Steppe; material: water; isolation source: sample PL-Br10 brine of Picturesque Lake | place: Russia: Kulunda steppe | collected 2010-07
CCGGGCACATTGACAAAGCTCTCCAGCCCGGAGCTGGTGGCGATGGCAAGCACAATGGTTGAGACGGCTGCTATGAGCCCGATGAGCGTCAGTAGATCCATGCAATACAGTTACGCTTTATAAACCCTGTCCGGACCAGCATAGCCCATCAGCGGGATTTGGGAAGTCAGGCCCGGCGCAGTGCCTCGATCACGGGCGCAGTATCCGGCCGCACCCCCCGCCACAGCCAGAACGCCTCTGCCGCCTGCTCCACCAGCATACCCAGACCATCCAGGGCCCGGGCGGCACCACGGTCCAGCCCCCACTGGTTGAATACGGTGGTCTCTCGCCCATACATCATGTCGTAGCACAGTGTAGTGGGTCCGACGACGCTGTCGGGCAGGGGCGGTAATTCTCCCTGCAGGCTGGCACTGGTGCCATTGATGATCAGGTCAAAGGGGCCTTCTGCCGCCTCAAAACGTCTTGCCTCGACAGCGCCGGCTCCGGAAAACAGCTCACACAGCGACTGCGCTTTCTCAAGGGTCCGATTGGCAATGACCACGCTGGCCGGCCCGGCTTCAAGCAGTGGACCCAGTACACCCCGGACCGCACCACCGGCCCCCAGCACCAGAATGCGTGCGCCCTCAAGCGCAAACTCATGGTTCTGCTGGAGATCGCGCACCATACCCACGCCATCGGTATTGTCGCCGCAGAGCTCACCATGGGAGCCTTCGGGGATCAGCGTGTTGACCGCGCCCGCCGATTCCGCGCGCGTTGAACGCCGATCCACAAGCGCCCAGGCCTCTTCCTTGAAAGGCACAGTGACGTTCAGTCCGGCACCCCCGTCCCTGAAAAAGCCCACGACCGTGCCCGCAAAATCATCCAGCGGCGCTTCCAGCCGATCATACTCAATGGGTTCACCGGTCTGCAGCGCAAAACGCTGGTGGATCGCCGGTGACAGACTGTGGTCTATGGGATTGCCAACCACAGCGTAGGCGTCCCGTGCAGTGAGATCACTCATTGTCAGCCTCCAGCCAGTCTTTCGGTTGCAGGAAATGCTCCGTGAGCCTCGATTCGGCGGAACCCGGCTCAGGCTGCCAGTTGTAATCCCAGCGCACCAGCGGTGGCAGCGACATCAGAATGGATTCAGTACGGCCCCCGGATTGCAGACCGAAGAGCGTCCCCCGGTCGTAGACCAGGTTGAACTCCACATAGCGCCCGCGGCGATAGAGCTGGAACTGGCGCTCGCGCTCGCCATGGGGAGTGTCCCGCCGAGCATCCACAATCGGAAGGTAGGCCGGGAGGTAATGGTCGCCGACCGAGCGCATGAAGCCAAAGCTCTCATCAAAGGAGGCCTCGTTGTAGTCATCGAAGAACAGCCCCCCGATTCCACGCTGTTCATTGCGGTGGCGCAGATGGAAATACTCATCGCACCACTTGCTGAACCGCGGATAGAGATCCTGACCGAAAGGCTCGCAGGCCTGCCGCGCCACCCGGTGCCAGTGGCGGCAGTCCTCGTCAAAACCGTAATAGGGGGTGAGGTCAAAGCCGCCACCGAACCACCATACGGGCCCGCCTTCCGGCGGATGGGCAATGAAAAAGCGCACGTTGGCGTGGGAGGTGGGCACATAGGGGTTAACCGGGTGCATGACCAGGGAAACGCCCATGGCCTCCCAGCTGGCGCCGGCCAGCCCCGGTCGGTTGGCACTGGCTGACGGGGGCAGCTCATCCCCCATGACGTGGGAGAAGTTCACACCGCCCTTTTCAAAAAGCTCACCATCTTCAATCACGCGGCTGCGTCCGCCGCCGCCGGCCTCACGCTCCCAGCTGTCCTCATGGAAGTCGGCTGCAGCGTCACGTTCACCAAGCGCCGAAGTGATCCGGTCCTGAAGGGCCAGAAGATAATGGTAAACCGCATCAGTCTCAGGTGTGCTCATGGCGCATCCTTATCAGCTCATCAGTCAATCGGACCATTGTACGTCAGTGCGCCCGCCAGCTCAGCCCCGCAGCACCTGTCCTGACAGGGGGTCGAGAATCCGGCTGGGCCGGCGCTGCCCGGCCACCCGTCCGGGCAGATAGCCATCAACGTCAGCACCGAAGTAGCGCCGTGCCTGCCAGCTGTATCGGGCAGGCGGTCTCGAGGCGGGGTTACAGGAGGTGGAGACAAGCGGGCCGCCAAAAGCCCGGCAAAGGGAAACAACAGGTTCGTAGGCGCTCACTCGCACGGCCACGCTGTCATGCTGACCGCGAACCCACTCCGGCACCAGCCCAGCCGGATCAGGGAGCAGCACCGTGGTGGGGCCCGGCCAGTGACTTCTGACCTCTTGCCGGAGCGCATCCGGCAGCGCCGCCAGCAGATCCCGGATCTGATCCGTGTCCGCAGCCACCAGAATCAGCCCCTTTCGCCTCGGCCGGTTTTTCAGAGCCAGTACGCGGGCCACAGCTGCCTCATCCCAGGGGTCACAGCCCAGCCCCCAGACCGCTTCCGTGGGATACGCCCAGACGGCTCCGGCCCGCAGTGACCGGGCCGCCTGACGATGATGCCACCAGTAGCTGTTACAGGGCTTTTGTGCCGCCACTCGCTCTTTCCTCCGGATCTGACTGGCAAACGGCGACAGTCTAACAGAGCCGGCTAATTGGCGCGTTTGCGATACCCGGCCGGGCTGCTTTCAACAAGCGACTCCATCTCCAGCAAAAGAAGAGACTGCAGCAGCTGATCCGCTGTCAGGCCGGCATGATTGCACAGGTCATCCGTTGAACGCGGTTCGTAGCTCAGAGCCGCCATGACCCGCTGCTCACGCTCATCCAGGTGACCGGTGGCGGAGGATTCGCTGGCCGCCGTCACCTCGGAGTGCTTCGCCACCGTGTCCCAGACGCCCAGCTCCTGGAGCACATCATCGACGGTTTCCACGAGAACCGCCCCTTCACGGATCAGCTGATGACAGCCGCGCGCCTGAGGGTTGTTGATGGAGCCGGGTATGGCGAAGACCTCGCGCCCCTGTTCCAGCGCCAGACGGGCGGTGATCAGTGACCCACTCCGGGGACTGGCCTCAACAACCAGCACACCCTGACACAGGCCACTGAGGATACGGTTGCGGCGGGGAAACAGGTCCGGTGTCGGCGGCGTGCCCGGGGGCATCTCCGAGACCAGCGCACCTCCGGCCAGCATGGACATGGCCAGCTCAGCATGCTGACGCGGGTAAAGACGGTCCACCCCGGTGGCCAGTACGCCGATAGTGACACCCCCGAGCTCCAGGGCACCCCGATGGGCCGCCGCGTCCGCTCCCAGCGCCAGGCCACTGGTGATGACACAGCCCGCCTCTGCCAGGGTCCGGGCGAAGCAGCGGGCGTGGTCCAGACCATCGCGGCTGGCGTGGCGACTGCCGACAATGCCGATCTGGGGCTGTGTCAGTACCTGCGGGTTACCCCGCACATAGAGCACCGGTGGTGGGCCGTGGATATGACGCAGGGACTCCGGATAGTGCGGATCCTGCCAGCTCAGCATGCCCGCTTTACCCTCCTGAAGGCAGATTTCGGCCTGGGAGAGACGCTGGTGGAAACGCCCGTTGTCCTGGCCAGCCTGCCACTGCTCAGTAATGGTCCTGCGTGCGGAAGGGGGCAGCCCCAGTGCCTTCAGTGCGCTCACCGGCAGATCCAGGAGCTCAGTCGGGCAGGTCAGCTGATCAAGCACCGTCTGCCAATGGCCGGGTTTCATTGCTGTAAGAAGGGAGAGAGCCAGCCAGCGACGGCGCATGCCACACGCCGCCGCCTGGGGTCTGTAAGCTGTCATTGTCACCGTCCATGGTTGTATCGCGGCGCGACCGGGTCAGGGGTTGCGAACCTCGTCCATCAGTTCAAGCGGCCGGGTCGCCTGGAGCACCAGCCCATAGCTGAGCCGGTCGTAGGTGCGGAAGACCATGAGCAGCCCGGCCCGCTCGGAGGGCAGCTGGATCAGTTCATCCGTCACCGGGTCCCGCGCCTGATTGCCGGTCTTGTAGACCGCCAGCACGTTGCCGGCCTCAACCCCTTCGCGTTTGCCGCGGTTGATGGTGACGACATTATACTGTCCGATGTTCGAGACGCCATCCTCCACCGCGATCATCTTGCCGTTGATCTGCGTATCCGGCGCGCTGGGCTGGAAGGTGGTGGTAATGCGCCTGTCCTCAGTGGGCAGAAGCCTGTCGGCGGCGAGGATCTCCTCGCGGCTGCGGGTCAGATCAACAGTCAGGATCTCGCCGTCCACCTCACTGATCCGGCCCCGGCCAATGGCACGGGCCTCCAGGCCCAGAAACTCATTGGTGTCCGGATCCACATGGGCCGTGCTGCGGCGGAACACACCCATGGTCTCACGCCGTGGCGCCTCACCGCGTGCGTAGATTCGATCCCCGGCACCACTGAGTATCCGCCGATCGCGCCCCTCGATAACGTAGGGCGCCTCCTCAAGCTCCGCTTCATCCACGATGCGGGTCTCAGAGAGGAAGCTCTCGATCGCGGCGAGAGGAATGGTCGGGATGGGCGTATCAATGGGGGTGGCCCGCACTTCCGGCGACAGGCGGATGACCCGGTCTTCCGGTTCGTGGGTGATGCGCGGCTCTCCGTCTATCCAGGTCAGCGTCAGGACATCACCCGGATAGATCAGATGCGGGTTTTCCACTTCCGGGTTGGCCTTCCAGATTTCCGGCCAGTTCCAGGGTTCACGCAGGAAACGCGAGGCAATGTCCCAGAGCGTATCGCCCTCGACAACAGTGTACTGTTCGGGATGATCGTCCCGAAGCTCGGTATCAGCCCAAAGGGTCGTTGCAGCCAGGCACAGTGTGGCTGTCAGAGTACAGAGCAGAGTCCTCATGTCGGGAATCCTTGCTGGCTTACGGGGATGAGTGACAGTCATTACCCCCTACTATAGAAGATGTGACGGAATTTGTGATTTTTCTTTGGCGTGACGCGCTCGACAAATGCGCGGATCCACCCCGCGCGGTTTGTACCCGGGTGCGCTGTTGAGCGATAATCCGGGCATCATCACGCATTCCGGAAACCGATTATGACACTGGACATCCTGCAATTTCCCGATTCACGACTGCGCACGGTCGCCAGGCCGGTGACGGAGGTGGATGACAGCATCCGCCAGCTGGTCGATGACATGCTGGAAACCATGTACGAAGCGCCGGGGATTGGTCTGGCGGCCACTCAGGTGAACGTGCACAAACGGGTGCTGGTGATTGATCTGTCCGAGCAGCAGAATGAACCCCTGGTGTTCATCAATCCGGAGCTCGAGATTCTGGACGGTGATAAGGAACCACGCCAGGAAGGCTGTCTGTCCATACCGGGGGTCTATGACGACGTCTCACGCATTGATCATGTGCGTGTCTCGGCGCTGGACCGCAATGGCGACCCTTTTGAGATGGAAGCCAGCGGGCTGCTTGCCATATGCCTGCAGCACGAGGTGGACCACCTCAACGGCAAGCTTTTCATCGACTACCTGAGCCAGCTCAAGCGGACCCGTATCCGCAAGAAGATGGAAAAACAGCAGCGACAGAAAGTGTCCTGACACCAGCGAAGAAGGAGAGCGAGCTTGCGCGTGGTATTCGCCGGTACACCGGACTTTGCTGCAGCCAGCCTGCAGGCCCTGATCGATGCGGGCCATGAGATTGCGGCCGTCTACACCCAACCCGACCGGCGCGCTGGACGCGGACGCCAGACTCAGCCCGGTCCGGTCAAGCAGCTGGCAGTAAACCATGGATTGCCGGTGGAGCAGCCGGTATCGCTCAAGGATGCCCAGGCGCTGGAGACACTGGCCGGGTACGCCCCGGAGGTCATGGTCGTGGCCGCCTATGGCCTTCTGTTGCCCCAGAAGGTGCTCGATATTCCCGATCACGGTTGCCTGAACGTCCATGCCTCTCTGCTGCCACGCTGGCGGGGAGCAGCGCCCATCCAGTGGGCGCTTGCCAGCGGCGATGGGGAAACCGGCATCACCATCATGCAGATGGATGCGGGGCTGGATACCGGCGACATGCTGCTCAAACACCGCACGCCCATCCACCCGGACGATACCGGGGGCAGCCTGCATGACCGGCTTGCCCGGCTGGGCGGTCGCGCCATTACCGAGGCGCTTGCCGAACTGGAGGCCGGCACCCTGACGCCTGCGCCCCAGGACGCCAGCCAGGCCACCTACGCCCGCAAACTGGACAAGGAAGAAGGACGGATCGACTGGAGCCAGTCAGCGGATGCCATTGAGCGCCGCATCCGCGCCTTCAACCCCTGGCCGGTGTGCAGTACCCACGACGGTGACACGACGCTTCGGGTGCTTCAGGGACAGGTGACGAGCATGGGCGAGCCCATTGATCCCCCGGGCACGGTGCTGACCCGCGATCGGGAAGGGGCGCAGGTCCAGTGCGGTGAGGGGGTACTGAACATCCAGCAGATCCAGCTGCCCGGAAAGAATCCCCAGAGCATAGCGGATCTGATCAACGGCGGGCGCCCACTGCTCAGCCCCGGCCAGAGACTGGAATCATGAGCCGGGAGGCGGAAGACGCCCCCCGGGTGGTGGCAACCCGCATCCTCTACCAGGTTGCCCACGAAGGACAGTCCCTGAACCGGTTGCTGCCAGCGGTGCTTGAGCGTTGCTCACCCCAGACCCGGGGACAGCTGCAGGACTGGTGTTTCGGCACCTGCCGCTGGTGGTTCCGTCTGCAGGCAGAGCTGAAACAACGCCTGCGAAAACCACTGCCCAAAGACCAGTCATTGCTGGAACCGCTTCTGATGCTGGGGCTGTATCAGTTGCGCCATACCCAGATCGCGCCCCACGCCGCCATCCACGAGACCGTGGAGAGCGCCAAGAAGCTCGGTGCCTCCCGGTATACGGGCGTGGTCAATGGCATACTGCGCAATGCCCTTCGCGAGGGGGAGCCCGAACCGGCCGATGAGGCCGTGCGCCTGAGTCATCCCCGTTGGATGGTGGCCAAGCTCCGGGCCAACTGGCCCGAAGACTGGGAACAACTGCTGATCGCCAATAACCAGCGCCCACCCATGACCCTGCGCTTCAATCCGGCGCATCACGATCGGGCCAGTGCCCTGGCCGCTCTCGCTGATGCCGGCATTACCGCCACCGCGGGAGTGCTTGCGGCGCGGGCCATCACCCTGAGCCAACCCTGTCCGGTGGAGCAGATTCCGGGTTTCATGGATGGGCATTTCAGTGTCCAGGACGAATCGGCACAGCTGTGTACCCAGCTGTTGGACCTGGCACCCGGCCAGCGGGTACTGGATGCCTGCGCCGCACCCGGAGGCAAAACCGGTGCCATTCTGGAGAGCTGTCCCGAGCTGGACACAGTGGTGGCTCTGGATGAGGATCGCGATCGCCTGGGCCGCATTACCGAGAACCTTGAACGGCTGGGCACCTCCGCTCGACTGGTCGCGGCGGATGCGGCCGATACTAAGCAGTGGTGGGACGGGGAGGCGTTTGACCGCATTCTGCTGGATGTGCCCTGCAGCGGCACCGGCGTCATCCGTCGCCATCCCGATATCAAGCTGCTGCGCCGCGAGAGCGACATCACGGCACTGGCAAAGACCCAGCTGCAGCTGCTGGAGCGTTGCTGGGAAACGCTCCGCCCCGGTGGCCGGCTGGTTTACGCTACCTGCTCAGTATTTCCCCAGGAGAACAGCCGCATCATCCAGCGTTTCAGCGAGGGCAACAACAGCGCCCGTGTTGAGGCGATAACACTGGACTGGGGGCGGGAGACGGGTTACGGTCGCCAGCTTATAACGGGTGAAGACGGTCACGACGGTTTTTTCTACGCCTGTCTGGTGAAAGCATCCGCGTAATCAGTCCCTGCGGGCTGACCATGCGCGGCAACGGAATGACAAAGGTCTGGCTCCGCCATGAAAATCATCATCCTTGGTGCTGGGCAGGTCGGCGGTACACTTGCCGACAACCTGGCCAGCGAAGCGAATGACATCACGGTGATTGATACCAACGCCAACAGGCTCATGGAACTGCAGGACCGATTGGATATACAGTCCATAACCGGCCGTGGCTCCTATCCCCAGGTGCTTAAGCAGGCCGGTGCCAAGGATGCGGACATGCTGGTTGCCACCACCAGCAGCGACGAGGTCAACATGGTGGCCTGTCAGATCGCGTGGACCTGCTTCCGAACGCCCACCAAGATCAGCCGGGTCAGAGCCAGTGCCTATCTGGCTCACCCCGAACTCTTTGACCGGGACAGGAAGGAAGGCTTCCCCGTGGATGTGCTGATCAGCCCCGAGCAGGTGGTCACCGAGCACATCACCCGGCTGATCGAGTATCCCGGCACCCTGCAGGTGCTGGATTTCTCGGGCGGGCTGGCGCGGCTGGTCGCCATCCGGGCAACGGCCGGCGGCCCTCTGGTGGGCCATGAACTGTCTTTCCTGCGCGAACACATGCCGCGCATTGATACCCGGGTGGCGGCCATCTTCCGACAGAACCGCCCCATCATTCCCCAGGGTGATACCATCATCGAGGATGGGGACGAGGTCTTCTTCATCGCCGCCGGCGATCATATCCGCGCCGTCATGAGCGAGCTCCAACCCCTGGAGAAACCCTACAAGCGCATCTTCATTGCCGGCGGCGGCAACATCGGTCACCGACTGGCCCAGACTCTTGAGAACCGCTTCCAGGTCAAGCTGATTGAACGCACCCGCGAACGCTGCGTTGAGCTGTCGGAATCGCTCAACCGCACCATCGTTCTGCAGGGCGATGCGGCCAACAAGGACCTGCTCCAGGAAGAGAATATTGAGGACATTGATGTGTTCTGCGCCGTGACCAACGACGACGAAGCCAACATCATGGCCTCGCTGCTGGCCAAGCGACTGGGCGTACGCAAGGTCATGACGCTGATCAACAACCCGGACTACGTGGACCTGATCCAGGGCGGCGAAATCGACGTGGCCATATCGCCGCAGCAGACCACCATTGGCAGCCTGCTCACGCACGTGCGCAAGGGTGATGTAGTGAACGTTCACTCACTGCGCCGGGGCGCCGCTGAAGCTATTGAGGCCATCGCCCATGGCGATCAGCGCTCCTCCCGCGTGGTCGGACTGCGACTCGATGAGATCCCGCTGCCCTGGGGTACCACCATCGGCGCCATCGTCCGGCATAACGAAGTGCTTATCGCCCACGATCACGTGCGCATCCAGCCGGACGATCACGTCATTCTCTTCCTTGTGGACAAGTCCCGCATCCGGGAAGTGGAGAAACTCTTCCAGGTCGGGCTGACGTTTTTCTAGGGGAGCATCACGGCACCATGCGATTATCCGTCATCGCCAAAATACTCGGGCTGCTGATGATGCTGTTCAGCCTGACGATGCTGCCCCCGGTACTGATCTCGCTGGTCTACCAGGACGGCCAGATGCTGCCCTTTCTGGAAGGCTTCGCGATTGTCCTCGTGCTCGGCGCCGCCCTCTGGTTTCCGGTGCGCCACAGCAGCCAGGACCTGCGCGTGCGCGACGGCTTCCTGATCACCTCGTTGTTCTGGATCGTGCTCAGTCTGGCTGGGTCCGTGCCGTTCTTTCTAAGCAGCGAACCGCAGATGAACTACGTGGACGCGCTCTTTGAGGCGGTCTCCGGACTGACCACCACAGGCGCCACGGTGCTGACCGGTCTCGACGACCTGCCGCATTCCATACTCTGGTACCGCCAGCAGCTTCAGTGGCTCGGCGGCATCGGCATCATCGTCCTGGCCGTGGCCATACTGCCCATGCTCGGCATCGGGGGTATGCAGCTCTATCGGGCGGAAGTGCCGGGCCCGGTCAAGGACAACAAGCTCACACCCCGCATCGCCGAGACCGCCAAGGCCCTCTGGTACATCTACGTAGCCCTGACCCTTGCCTGTGCGCTGGGCTACATGCTGGCGGGCATGAACTGGTTCGACGCCGTGGGTCACGCCTTCTCCACGGTCGCCATCGGGGGCTTCTCCACCTACGACGCCAGCATTGGCCATTTCGACAGCCGAGCCATCGAACTCATCGGCAGCGTCTTTCTGTTTCTCAGTGGCATTAACTTCGCGCTGCACTTCATGGCGTGGCGCCAGCGCGGCCCCTGGCAATACCTGAAGGACCCGGAGTTCCGCTTCTATGCGGGTGTTCTTGGCGGGGCCTGTCTGATCGCCATTGCCATGCTGATCGCCACACACACGCTGGAGCCGGGTCCCGCCATTACCAAGGGGCTCTTCCAGGTGCTGTCGATCGCGACCACGGCCGGTTTCAGTACAGACAATTTTGCCGCCTGGCCAGGCATGCTCCCGGTCATGCTGATTCTGATGGCCTTCATGGGCGGCTGCGCCAACTCCACCGGTGGTGGCATGAAGGTCATTCGTATACTGCTCATCTACCGCCAGGGATCGCGGGAGATTCGCCGGCTGCTGCATCCGAATGCCGTCATTCCTATCAAACTCGGGCACAGACCCGTATCCGATCGGGTGCTTCAGGCCGTCTGGGGCTTTTTCTCCATGTACATGGTGGTGTTCGTAATCATGCTGCTGATCAATCTCGCCATGGGCCTGGATCAGGTGACCGCCTGGACTGCCGTCGCCGCCACACTGACCAATCTGGGCCCGGGCCTGGGGGAAGTCGCCAGCACCTTCCAGACCATGCCCGATCTGACCAAATGGACCGGCATGGCGGCCATGATCCTGGGCCGTCTCGAGATCTTCACACTGCTGGTGCTGTTCACTCCGGAATTCTGGCGCCGCTGAGACAGACATGCCCCCTGTCCTGCAAGGGTGCAGGGCGCCCATCGTAATCCTTCACTGTTGCATCCCCGCTTCGCCTTGGCGATGATTCCAGTATGCGTATACCGGCTTCTGCATCCCGACTACCTGCCTTCGCTGTGGTTATTCTGCTTCTGGTTCTGACCAGTGGCTGCGAAGACGATGATGATTCCATTGTCGACTACCTGCTTGATCGTGATGTCAGTGAGGAGGACGACACGGACAATGACTTCGACACCGACTCGGGTCTGCGGCCCGATCGTCTGCCGGATTTCGACAGCGAATACGACGGTGAGACCGGAGCAGCCGCCATTGACGCCAATGAGGACGATGCCCAGAGCATGACCGATGCCGCTTTCGTGGTCTGGCACATGGTGCGCATCCAGCAGGGCATTGACGCCATGGTCGAAATCCGTACCCGAGAGGACAACACCGCTCTGACCGGTGACTGGGCCTGGACGGACGGGTTCAATGGCATCAACTGCGGCGACAGCGGTGATATCCGGTTTGATGGCAGCGGACGCTCCGGAGAGGGCAGTCTGGATGATGCCTGCATCGACAATATTGACCGCACGGACGGCAATCCGTTCCGGGTGGATGGAGAATTCGAGTGGGAGGAGGCCAGCGCGGCTGATGGTGTGACCGAAGAAGACAGTACAAGGGAAGTCCGCTTTGAGTCACTGACCGTCATCTGGCGGGATGAGGAGTACGAACTCAACGGCGCCACCAGTATCGAGGAGGGGAGTACGGCCATCGCGCTGGCACTGGATGTGGATGACGGGGAACGGGACCAGATGTATCGGTATCTGGCGGAGCTGCGCGCCACTGCCGGCAGTAACAATGATGAGTTTCTCTTCCATCCGGATCTGGGCGGTGTCCGTCAGGTCCGTGCCAGCAGCCCTGCCTGGCTCCAGGGCAATGATCTGGATTGTGATTCACCGGAACAGGCGGCGACGGGTCGGATACGGATCACGGAACCGGACGAGGACACGGATTTTCGGGTAACTCTGGCGGCCTGTGATCAGTTTAACCTCGATGGTGTGGATGCTGGCGGAAACAGCCTGGATCCGGGACCCTTCACCCTGTTCGACGCCCTTTGATATCGTAAATGACAACTGATCGAAGGTAAGTGATCACTCACTTTCGGCATCGCTGTCGTGCCGCTGCTGCTCCCACAGCCGGGCATAGGCGCCACCGGCAGCCAGCAGCTCCCGGTGACTGCCACGCTCCACAACCTGTCCGTCATCCATCACAAGAATGCTGTCGGCATCCATGACCGTGGACAGGCGATGGGCAATGACCAGTGAAGTGCGCTCCGCCGCCACCGCATTGAGTGCCGTGAGAATGGCCTGCTCGGCCACTGAATCCAGCGAGGAGGTGGCCTCATCCAGCACCAGCAGCGGTGGGTCCTTGAGGATGACGCGGGCAATGGCCACACGTTGTTTCTCGCCCCCGGAGAGTTTCAGCCCGCGCTCACCCACACGGGTTTCAAGACCCTGGGGCAGACGCTCGATGAACTCCTCCAGCTGCGCCATGCGCGCAGCACGCCGGACCTGCTCCTCCGAGGCCCCCGGAGAACCATAGGCAATGTTGCGGTAGAGGCTGTCATTGAACAGAACCGTGTCCTGGGGCACCACGCCGATGGCCGCACGCAGGCTGTCCTGGGTGACGTTGCGGATGTCCTGACCGTCGATCAGGATCCGGCCCTCATCCACATCAAAGAAACGGAACAACAGGCGGGCCAGAGTGGATTTACCGGCGCCACTGGCCCCGACCACGGCCACTTTGCGCCCCGCCGGTATACGCAGCGAAACGTCCCTCAATATGGTTCGTTCGGGCTCGTAGGAAAAATGCACGCGCTCAAACACCACCTCGCCCCGCGTGACCTCAAGCGGCGCGGCATTCGGGTGGTCAGTCACCTTGGCCGGCTGCTCCAGCAGCTTGAACATGCGCTCCACGTTGACCAGGGCCTGGCGGATCTCGCGATACACAAAACCCAGTGCATTCAGTGGAATGAACAGCTGCAGCATATAGGCGTTGATCATGGTGAAATCCCCCAGCGTGATCTCACCACTGGCCACCTCCACGGTGGCCATTGCCATAATCGCGATCAGCGTAAGCCCGATAATCAGTGCCTGGCCGGAATTCAGCGCCGCCAGCGACAGGCGGTTTTTCAGCCGCGCCTGCTCCCATTCGGCCAGATCCTCGTCATAGCGCTCAGCCTCAAAAGCCTCATTGTTGAAGTATTTGACCGTCTCGTAGTTGAGCAGACTGTCCACGGCCCGGGAATTGGACTGGTTATCCCGGGCATTGGCTTCACGCACGAAGCGGGTACGCCACTCAGTGACCTTCACGGAAAAGATTACGTAGGCAAACACCGCAATCAGGATGGTCACCACGTAACCTGGATTGAACACCACCAGCAGGATGATGGACACCAGCACCAGCTCGAGCAGGGTGGGGACAATGTTGAACAGGGTGAATCGCAACAGGAAGCTGATGCCATTGGTGCCGCGTTCAATATCCCGGGCAAGACCGCCGGTGCGTCGATCCAGATGGAAAGCCAGATCAAGCCGGTGCAGGTGCCGGAATACACGCAGCGATACCCGGCGCATCGCCCTTTCCGCCACACGGGCGAAAACCGCATCGCGCAGTTCGGCGAAAAAGGTTCCGGAGAAGCGCAACAGTCCATAGCCCGCCACCAGCGCCAGTGGCACCACCAGCAGCATATCGCTTCCCCGGCCTTCATCGAGATAGTCCACAATGAATTTCAGAGCCACCGGAGTGGCCACAGTCGCCAGCTTGGCCACCACCAGACAGATCAGAGCCAGGCTGGCACGGCCCCGGAATTCCGTCAGATAGGGCCACAGCCCGGCAATGACGCGCCAGTCCGGCTTATGGTCGGCGGGGTAATCGTTGTCCGCGTATGTCCGCAATCAGGCGCTCCTCTTGACCACCCGACCGGGGTCATAGGGGTGGGGACTGCCCGGGCGGCGCTTCTTGAAGCGCTTGTATTCCCACTGATACTGCTCCGGGATACGCCGGACCACCTTCTCCACAGTGGCGTTAAGGCCGGTCACAGAGGTGTCTATGTCCGACTCATAAAGACGCTCATCCACCTCATCAATCACCAGCCGGAATCCTTCACCTTTCGGAAGACGCTCAGCGTAGGTGACCAGGGCCCGCGCACCGGTCTTGCTGATCATGCGTGAGACCAGTTTCATGGAAAGGATATCGATGCCGAAAAACGGGGCGTAGACACCCCCGCTGGCCTCGTCCGGGTTCTGGTCGGGCAGGATGCCAACCACACCGCCTTCACGCAGGATGGTGAACAGCCGCAGTACCCCTCGGCGATCCGCCCGCACCAGCTCGGATCCCACACGCCCCCTCACCTCAGACATATAGGCCTCCATCTCAGGGACATTGGGCGGCGAGTAGAGCGCGGCCATGGAAAAACGCGAGGAGAAGAAGAGCCCGGCCAGTTCCCAGTTGCCGAGATGCGGCGCCAGAAGCACCAGACCCCGTTCACTGGCCAGGGCCTCATCCAGAAGCGGCTGCCCTTCGATCTCGCGGATCGTATCAAAACACTGCGACACCGGGCGTTCCCACATCAGGGGCACCTCCATCAGAAGACGCCCGGTCTCAACAAGGCTGGCGCGTGCAAGGATGCGGCGCTGCTCCGGAGTCTGCTCCGGAAAAGCCAGGTTAATGTTGATTTCCGTGGTCTGGCGGGTGCGTCCGTTGGACCACCAAAGCACCCTGCCGATCAGCGCGCCAAGGCGCTGCGCACCGCGCAGTGACAGCTGGCCCAGCAGCCACATCACCATGCGCAATGTACGAATCTTGAGTCTTTTCATAGTATGTCGGCTGTCCCTTTCGAAAGTGGGGGCCTGGGCGAGTATAATACGCGGCTTTGGCAAATGCAGAAGCCTATCATGCCAGAAGGGCAGGATGGGCCATTCATCAACCGGATTAGGTGTGGACGCCGTGACCGAGCTGGCAAAACCCGATGTAACGAC
>LKMJ01003446.1_pt1 | contig 14731 bp, 13 predicted proteins | sample 643391 | NCBI WGS metagenome assembly LKMJ01 (sample SAMN04112250, study PRJNA286221) | soda lake metagenome | biome: soda lake; feature: Kulunda Steppe; material: water; isolation source: sample PL-Br10 brine of Picturesque Lake | place: Russia: Kulunda steppe | collected 2010-07
CGGGAGATTGACGATTGAAAGCTTAATTTAATCAGTCGCCGGACGCAAATTTACTTAAACGCCTGACTCAAATCTTTAGATAGTGAGAACTCTTAACAATAAAGCCGTTCTGAAGCTGTTTCTAGGAGCAGTATTAACCGGTTTAGTGTTATCTCCGGTCTCAGCACTGGAAATAGAAAATATTGAAGAAGGAGACTTTCTGCCTGACGAGCCTGAGATGTTGGTAGGTTCATCAGACGCATTCAGCGGAAATATATCTTTTGTCTACGATGGTGAAGACTACTATCAGGAAACTATTGAGGGAGAAAGTATTGATTCTGGCGAAAATAGTTCTTATACTCCTATTGATGTCGGGGAAAACGATTATGGATCTTATGAGATAAGTGTTAACTCGACCTCTGACGGATTTAACGATACAGTAGAAGATATCACAATAGACGGTTCGGAGCCGGATGTAGAGTTCACATCCTCATCTGAATATGTTTCGAATGAAGAGCCGGAGGTTGAAGTCGAGGTTGAAGATGAAAGAACTGATCTAGCAAATATAACTTTAGAGTTTGAAGATAGCGACCTTGGGTCTGAGACTTGTGATAGTCTTTCCGGACAGGAAGACAGCTGTTCGATGGAGCCGGATGATGATCTGGAGGATGGAGAGGAGTATGAAGTATACGCCGAGGCTACTGACGAGGTAGGAAACTCAGGGGATGAGAGCTGGAGCTTCACGGTAGATACTGAATACGACGGAGACTCTGATCCGGATCTATCTGTAGAGTCGGCCAACGGCTATGTGATCTTTGATGAAGATGTAGATCTAACCGTGGAGATGGATGAGTCGGACTCTGTCTCTGAGACAGAGGTCACATGTTATGTAGAAGGCGAGGAAGTAGATTCCTTCTCAGTAGATGCAGGAGAGGAAGATATAGAGGAAGAATGTGAGATAGAGTATAACTTTGATGCGGACTACTTTGACCAAGACAACGCAGAGATTTACGTAGAGATGGAGGATGAAGCAGGTAACTCGGAAAGCTCTGACGAGATAGAGGTAGGTTTTGACGCGGAACCTCCTACAGTAACCGATTTCGAGACGGAGCTAGGTGCAAGCAACTTTAACGATGATTTTGTGGTAGAGTATGATGCTTTCAACTCAGTCTCTGATATGAACGGTACGGAGTATTACTTTGATTTCGATACTGAGGAAGGGGAAGGAAATCTTGTAGATTATACGGAAGAATCTTTCACGGTGGAAACCTCTGATCTGGAAAGCGGATCCCACACGGTATACGTTAGAGCGGGAAGCGAGGCAGGAAGATGGAGCTCCCCTGAATCGCTAGAGTTCGGATACTATCCTGACAAAGATCCTGAGATAGAGCTGGATACGGTTTCAGAGCTTCAGATAGACTCTGGAGAATCTGAAGAGCTGGAAGTAGATATTGAAAACGTTGGAGAGCTATTTGTAAGTTCTTTTGATCTGGAGCTGAACTCGGATATAATTTCGGCTGAGAGATCTATAGAGAATATGAGTATTAATGATACCAGGACAGAACAGTTTGAGATTCAGACAGGGGAAGAAGATATAGGCGATTACGAGTTGGAGGTTAGTTCGGACTTTTCCGATACTCATAATATAGACCTTAGGGTTAATGCCAACGATGAACAAGCTGAAAGGTTTGAGACTAACTTTTCTGAGAGTTTTGAGAGATTCCAAGAGCTAGAGCAGAACGTAACGGAGCTGTCCGAAGATCTAAATCAGGACAGACAGGAACGGCTTAGCTCCAACTTTACATCCTTAAACAGTTCTGTAGCTGATGCTAATGAATCTCTGGGGGAGGAAAAGTATTATGAGGTACAGCCTTTCCTTGAAGGTTTCGAGACACAGTTCCAGCAGGCGAAGGACTCCTATGATGAGATCAAACAGGAACATGAGACGGCCCAAAGAAACAAAATAATGATGATACTGTTCGGTCTGGTCTCACTGACAGCTATGGCGGGTGTTGGAGGTCTGGTTTATACAGGTAAGCTTGATCCGGAGGAGATTAAGGAAGGCATATCTGAAAAGGTAGACGAGCAGGATATAGAGAAGGATGATTATGTCAAGAGTTTGAAGAACGGTATTGATAAGTTAAAACTTAAGTTCCAGACCTCAACAGGACAGAAAGAAGAAGCTGAAGAGTTTGAATGGGAAGGCTTTGGCTCGGATTAAATACATCTCTCGGCGTTCCTAAATTTTTCCTTTAGTATTCCTTTATCCCTTACGGTTCGGACCATATCTCTTATCTCTTCTGAAAAGTTCTGGTTCTTGGCTGCTTTCGAGGTCGCATCGTCCAGCAAAATATCTATCTGTGGATCCTCCACGAGCTGTTGCACAATCTTCTTGTTAGCCCTCTGACCTCTGAGGTACTGTGATACGGCGGGCTGGGTAACCTCTAGCTCCCGGGCTATCTCTTCCTGGGTATGTCCGTAATCTTCATGTAGTCTGTCAGCCATAATCTTCCTGATCGCCGGTAAAATATCCTCGACCAGTATCTCAGACTCAAACTTCATGTAATATAACGGTGTGATAAGATTGAAATTACTGTTGAAAGGAAGTATCTTGACAATCTATAAAAACTCTCGTAGATAGATTTTAACTGTAAGATGTCAGAAGATCAGGATTTTGTAAAAATAAAGAAGTCGGAGTTGGAAGATCTCAAGCATGATTGGAAGGAAGAAGTGAAGGAAGAGCTGAAACAGGAAATGCAGGAAAAATCTTCTGTAGAGTCTGAAGAGGACTCCAAATCTGATCAAGATAGTATGAGTCGTCGTAGTTTTTTGAAGAAGTTAGGTTTAGGTGCTGTGGGTGTTGGTGCTTTGGCTAGTCCTGTTTCTGGTTTTGATATTCGTGATAGTGATGGTTTGAATGTTTATAGTGGGGGCAGTCAGTATTTGGATGTAGGTGAGGGGGGTGTAGAAATCACAAACGGCGGTCTGGATGTTGCCGGTGATGTCAATTTGAATAGTTCAGAGTTTGAAGGCGTTATGAGGTCCAGAGATAGTAGCACAGAGAATGTAGTAATAGGTTATGAGAACAATGATAACGGTCCTTATTTTGTAGGAGTAGATGTGGATGAGGGGGTTTTCAGTATGGTAAATGAAGTGACAGGCCTGCCAGGAGAGTTTAGTGTAGATATATCTTCAGGAGATACTAGTATAGGCGGAAACCTAGACATGAACGAAAACGATATTGTTGGGGTAAATGAGTTGGACTTCGGTAGTGGCGGGGGAATAGCGTTGGGTGAGGATCGTTCTAGGATCAGTACTAATGGTGATGATATTGATCTTTGGGATGGTAATAATAGTAGATCTATGTTAAGAGCTCATACTGGTGGTGATGTAGAGATTCCTCATCGTGCTCTTCGAATCGGTTATTCTGATGAGGATGGTGGTGGTAGAGATCAAGGTTTCGTAAGGTCTGAGGATGGTGAGGATAGATTAGTGTTTAATGAGGAATGGACATCTGTCCATCCGCCAGTTAGAGATAATGATGAAGGTGATATGACTGTCGGTCTTGGAGTTGGTACTGGTGGTGGAGAGGAGGCTAGTGGTGGTACTACGATTAGGACTCCGTTGAGGAACGAGGGACGTATCATGTTTGAAGTTTTTGATGATAATGGATTAGATACTGTATACGAGATAGATGCCGATGAACAGGTACATCGGTTTATGAGGCCTACACAGATCCATGAAACAAAAATTACTACAGAACCGGATAGAGATCCTGAAGAGGAAGATGACATTCTTATACTAGACCTTCCTATTAGTGATGATGCTGAGGATCAGCGTTTGGGTTATTCGTTCGGTATTGGAGGCGAAGAGGTTCTTGAGTTAAGAAGTTATGTCGATGAGGATGGGGAAATGGGTGGCGATGATGAGTTCACCAATACATGGATTGATATGACTGATAATAAATGGTCATATTTGCGAACTAACATTGCTGATGCTGAAGACTGGACAATGGCTATGGCAACATCTAGTGAAGAATGGCGGATAGTTCCTTGGGAAGGTGATGATAGGAAATGGGGTGAGAGGTTTTACTACAGTGTAGATGAAAGGGAGTGGGGGTCTAGAGCTGATTTTACTGTAAAGTCAGAGCTTACTGTAGAGTCGGAACTTACTGCAGAGTCGGAACTTACTGCAGGACATATAAATAAGAATTATATGTATGCTTCAGGTCATGATGGAGATGATATAGAGGAGAGACTTACAACTACATTAAACCGTCAAGAAGAAAGGTCCGATGTTATTTATTTGGAAGATCAGAGAAGGAACGAAAACTATGAAGAGCCCCGAGACTTCACTGACACAACTCATACTAGATTTGTTGGCTCGCACGCTACATGGGGTCCCCAAATAGACACTACTTGGACTACAGAACGAATTAGTGACATAGAAGGTGTAAGAGTAGGTACACCGGGCGAATTAAGATTAAATCTACGTAGTTTATACCATAGAGCCTATGTAAATGGGGATGTAGTAATACAGGATGATGATGTAGTTATTTCTATAGCAACAGGGGGTGGAGGAGAATTCACCTTCCAAAGCGGTACTTCCGGAGGAATAATAACTGCTGTAGCGGGTACATCCTCGGTTACAGATAATGGTAGCAATACGATAGGTGATATAACATGAGCCAGATTATATGGATGGCGCAAAAGGTAGGTGAAACCACTATAACTCTAAATAAAAAGTTTGGGTCTTCAGATGAGCTAAGAGCTGTCCTAAAACAAGTAGATGGTTTAAATGTGCTTACTCATGGGGAAGACGACAGGAGATGTAACAGCGTAATCTATAAGAAGAGCCGTACTGCAGTCGATGACAAAGATACTGTTTGGGTAGGTATTTTTGTAAATGAAGACTTGCCCGACGAATCACTTGAAGAAGGAATACAAAATGCTCTGAAAACACATTTCGGTCTTAGTGATATAGTATTTGCATCGGAGATCGGATCTGAAGACGGAAATTATCAAGATGTGGCAGAAGAGCTAAATAACGGTATTGATACTACTCAATGCACTAAGCCATAGAATATCTTATTCAAATCAGCCATTATTTATGCCGGTTATTTTCGATCTTGGTTGATTTTTTATGGTATAGTCTTAGAATTTGACTTCTTTACGGACGTTCTTCCGAGGAAAGAATAAAAACTTTGAGGTAGATCAGTGATCCGCTTGTTCTACCTCTCTGGAGAGTTTTTCTACGTCTGCGGACAGTGCATCCAGCTTTCTGGAGACCCTTTCTTTCTCTTTCAGGATGTTCTCTACTTTTTCATATTTTCTGGCTGCATGGTCTAGATCATGTTTTTCTACGTATGCTGCTTCTGTTTCCATCATTCTGTCGACTATTTCTTCAGCTATTTCTCCTAGTAGAAGGTTTAAACCGTAGTATACTTCGGAACGTACGTACTGTCCTTCATCTGCTTTCTCTCTTACCATTCTTTTGATTCTGGCATGTGTGAAAGGCAGATCTGAGACTTGAGTATCTTCTGGAACGTTTACCATTTTGTATCACATTAGTTTTTTCGGCTTAGAACCTTTTAACTGTTTGTAAAAATCGGTTTAATCCGCGGGAAATTATGGTCTTGCACAGTAAGTTATAAACCGCTGTACCACATATAACTGTTATGAAATCCGGAATTAACTTCAGTTCAGTATTTAATTCTAAATTATCTTGAAGGTGTATCAGATGACAAATGAGTTTTTGAAGGCTGCACAGAGCGCTGACCCGGATGAATCAAGCACAAAGAGGTATCAGAAGCTTAAAAAAGAGGAAGCAGGTACCGAACATGAAGATATGGCTGAGAAGAGGTACCAAGAGTTGAAGCAAGAAGCTAAGGAGAAGAGGAAGAAGGAGCTTGAGGAAAAGGCCAGGAAAGAAGAGGAACAAGAAAAAGAAGCAGAAGAACAGTCTGAGAGCTTTGTGACTTACTGATAAAGATGCAGTTTGACAGAGTGCCTGAAATAGCCCGTTACCTTTCATTAGTCTCATTTATCTACTGGTTAACAGCTTATACTGTATGGAGCTTTCTTCCTATATATTTTGAGAGACAGATGAGTGTTTTCTGGGTAGGGGTTCTCATGTCTCTTCCTTCAGTAGTTCCTGTGCTAATGGATCTGCCTGTAGGAAACCTTGTTCAAAGAGCGGGAGAGAAGACCGTAATATTTTTGGGTTTTGTGGCGGGTGTGATGCCTTCTCTAATGTATATAGCAGCTTTTCCTGTAGCACTTGCTTTTGGGAAGTTTTTTGAAGGGGTTTCCAAGTCTATGGTCTGGATAGGTTCGTGGAGTGTCACGATGAAGTCCTCTGACGGAGAACATGAATCCGAAGCACTTTCTGTCTTCCTACTCGGAACTATACTGGCTTATACTATGGGGCCGGTGATCGGAGGTTTCCTGATATCTAGCTACGGATTTCAGATCCCTTTTATGTTATGGTTTGGAGGGTCTCTGCTTGCTTTATGGACGTTCTACCTTTACATAGGGCTTGAAGGTAGCAGAGCTTTTGTAGATTCGATAAATCAAGTTTTCCACAGAGAAACCTATAAGGATGACTGGAAACATCTGAGACAGAACTGGAACTCTGTAAGATTTCCACTGACTTTACTTGTGCTTCACTCTGTAGTTTTTTCCACTTTTTGGCTTGTGATACCGCTTCTGCTGGATCAGATGGGAGCTGAGTTTATACTTATGGGTGTTATATTCGGGGCTGCCGCAGTTCCCGGCACTTTCCAGTATCTGTTTGGTGACTTAGGAGACAAATTTGGACAGCTTAGAACAGTAACAGTGCTTGCTTTACTAGCTATTCCAACGCTTATAGGTATGAGCATTACAGGAAATGTCTTTGTCCTAGGAGCGCTTTACTTTTTCAGTATGGCCATGGTTTATGGGATGCTCCCGTTAACACATACTTTATACGATAGATCTGTCCCGGATGAGTTAGAAGGAGAGATGGTAGGTTTCATGGAGATGTTCAAACATTCAGGTCATGCACTAGGCCCTTTTATCGGAGGAATAATAGCTTCTTACTACGGCTTAAGCTCCATATTTCTGATGAATGCATCGGTTTTGACCTTACTTCTTGGAATCGGATTATACAAGCTCAGTTCTTAAATCTTACCTATCTCCGGGAACTCGAATATCCCGGCCTCTCTGGATACCGCTACAGCCTTTAGCTGTGACTTATTGACATTATTTTTTAATATTGGAGATAGTAGCTGATTTTTAGGCACTTCGTTCATACTTGTGCCGTTAGATATACTGGAGAAAGGTGGAAGAACTATGATTTTTTCTCCTGCGGTCATATCTCCGTATAGGAAGCAGTTTACCTTCTCTTTCACCCCTATCTTATCCTTTAATGTCAGCGCAGGATGTTCATGGCCTATAACCGCTGTCTCAAAACTATCTATATCCAGCTCTTCCATGGATATATGTCCGTGAGTGAAAAGTATTCCTCCTTCAAGATGGTATTTTTTCATCTCCAGTTCAAACTTCTGCAGTGTAGATTCGATGAAGGTGTCATGGTTTCCTTCTATAATTATTACCTCGTCAAAGTTCCTCTTCAAAAGTCTCAGAAACTGCTCTATCTCGTCTTTCTCAGAGTAACGTGACTTCTTAAAGTCGTTCTTCAGATCTCCGTTAATTAAAATTCTATCGGCAGAGGTTTCATCTTTAAGTTTCTCTATATCATCTTTTAACTGTTCAAGTTGGTGTTTGGGTACGTAGCTCCCATCAAAGGTCATTGAACCTTCCAGGCCTAGATGTAGATCAGATATAACTATTAGATCCATCTCTGGATGGTACAGAGCCGGTATACTGTCCACTGTCTTAAAATCCAGGATTTCCATGAAGTTCAAAAGGTTGCAAAGATTAAAGACGGTTCGGTCTCAGCGGTTAACTTTTTGCCAGATATCCAGAAATGTCTCGAAAACATCTTCATCCGTGGATTTTAGGACGTAATCTGCTCCGGATCTGTGTGAAGCCTCTTCGATTCTATCAGTATGTTGTTCCAGCTCCTTGTTGTAGCTCTTCCTTGTCTTCTTTGAGAGGTATGTTCTAAGCTTTGAGCCTGACTCAGGATCTTTCAGAATCTTGTCGCCCTCCATCTCAGGGCTGAACTCTTTCTCCGACAGAACGTTTACTAGAACGGTTTCGGTGCCTTCAAGTTTTTCAATCGCTTCTTCTACCTCGTCTGTATCAGTCAAGAAATCTGATATAATAACCACGACTGATTTGTTTTTTATACGTTTACTGTAATCTGTTATACATCTCTCGATACGGCTTTCAGGGGTTTTACCCAGCTGGTTCAAAGTGTCGACAAGCTCGGCCAGTTTGGCGTTTCTTCTGGCGGAAGATATATCTGTTACAGTCTCTGAGAATACTGAAAATCTGAAACGGTCGTTTGTATTTGTGACCATGTGAGATGTGATAAGCCCAAGTTTTGCGGCGAACTCGTACTTGTTTGTGTCTCCGTAATCCATAGAGCTACTTCTGTCTACAAGTATGTGTACGGTTACGCTTTTTTCCTCCTCAAACCGTTTCACAAATACCTCATCGGTACGTGCGTAAGCCTTCCAGTCAATCTTTCTTATATCGTCTCCCGGGGAGTACTTCTTGTGGTCGGAGAAAACCATTCCCTGTCCTGTAGAGCTTGAAGACTGTTCTCCCTGCCTTATCTCCTGAGAGTTTTTCTGTAGAGCTAGATTGAACCGCTCTACCTGTTCCAGAAACTCGTGGTCTATCATTGCTACATTGATTCTACAATATCTTCGACGACCTGGTCAGGGTTTTTACCTTTTTTCTCAGCTTTAAAGCTCAGTCCGATCCTATGTCTTAACACAGGCTTTGCCATATGTTTGATATCTTTTTCAGAGACGTATTTCCTTTCCTCTATAAGTGCTCTACCCTTAGCGGCCATCACTAAATTCATGGAGGCTCTTGGAGAAGCACCGTAGTCCAGATCTTCATGTTCTCTAGTTTTGGATACTATGTCCACTGCTTTCTCTCTTATGTCGTCAGCAATCGGTACCTGTCTGGTAAACTCCTGAAGTTTTATCACTGAAGGCTGAGACAGCACATGTTCCAGATGGGGCGAGTAGTCAAGTTCTTCGGTGAAACGTTCCACTATTTTGTTTTCGTCTATATTATCCGGGTAATCCAGCTTTAACTTCATCATAAACCTGTCCTTCTGTGCTTCCGGTATAGGGAATGTTCCCTCGTTATCTATAGGATTTTGAGTGGCCATGAGGAAGAAAGGGCTTTCCAGCTGGTATGATTCGTTACCTGCAGTTACCTGTTTCTCCTGCATAGCTTCCAAAAGCGCTGACTGCGTCTTCGGGGTTGCTCTATTTATCTCGTCTGCCAGAATCATGTTCGCGAATATAGGACCTTCTTGGAACACAAACTCTTTCTCTCCATCCTCATTCTCGTTGATAATATGTGTTCCGGTTATATCTGAAGGCATGAGATCAGGAGTGTTCTGTATCCTGGAGAAATCTAGGCCTAAAACTTCGGAGAGGGTTTCGATCATCTTTGTCTTTCCTAGACCAGGGTTTGACTCCAGTAAGATGTTTCCGTCGGATATAATCGATATTAGAATGTTCTCGAGTATCTCTTCCTGTCCAACTATCACTTTTGAGGTCTCTTCTATTACCTCGTTAAGTTTTTCGCTGGCTTTTTCGTACTTTGCTGCCTCGGTACTTCCTCTTAGTTTCATAGCTAAACTTTGGTACTGCTGCTTTAAATCGATTAATCCTGTTCAGTGTTCCTAATCGCTAGGCTGTACTGTTTTGCCAGCTGAAGATCTTCAGATGTCTCCGGGGTAGAGGAGTCTAAAACAGGGTTTTCTGCGCCCTCTCCACCGTCTTCCTCAAAATCTGATTCAGATCTTTCCGCCTCTCCCTCTATGTCATAGTCTATAAGGTTTTCAGAGCTCTGTATATCCTCTTCCTCTCCCATTATCTCTTCCCCATCTCTTATATCTAGCTCGTCGTCCTGATCATCGTCCTGTATCACGTCTTCAAGCTCTCCTAAATCTTCTACTATATCTTCCTCTAGTTCTGCTATCTGAAAATCTGCTAGACCTGAAAGAACGGTTATAAAGCTTAACGCACCTACGATAAAGATCTTCTGAAGTATTCTAGTGCTCGGTATTATGCTTTCGGATGTAACCTTTTGAGAACGGTCTTTTAGCTCCTGGAAAAGAGCCTGTGAGACGGTGTCTCTACTGTTGATGTTATCTCTAGCTGTTCTAAGTATCTCCTGTAGCTCAGGGTTTTTCTGCTCATATATCTCGATGTTGTACTTCCTAGATCTCAGAATCAGATCTATAAAAAATAAAACAACGGAGGCTGTGGCTAGAACGTATAAGTTCCTTACTCCAGCGATGATATCCAGGCTAAACAGGAACAGAACAAGATTTCCAACCAGGAAAAACGTTATGGCGTCAAGTGAGGCCTGTAGGCTGTTTACCTTCCAGAACTCTCTCTTCAACTGTTTGAAAAACTTCTCAATATTCATGGCTCGTCACCTTCAAAGCTGTAACCCCAGTCATCACAGTGTTCCTCACCGTTTTCGATACTGTTGTTCTCTGCCGAACAGATAGAGCCCATCGTAGACTGTATGTTCGCATCAAGGCTCTGGAGGGAAGAGTTCAGATTTGACTTTTCCTGTTCAAGATCATCCCTCTCCGACTCGAGCGTTGATACCTCGGATTCAAGATCGGATATTTCTTCATTCAACGAGTCTATCTCGGACTCCAGATTCTCCTTCTCAGATATAAAGCCTTCTATATCCTGTTCCCGTTCGTCCAACTGCTCTGTAAGATTATCACGTTCCTGCTGCAGACTTTCGAGCTCTTCTCTCTTGTCTTCAAGCTCTGACTGTATATCCTGCTTGTCGGATAGTATATCACTTAGCTGTCCCTGGTATAGTACCGAGAGTCCTGCCAGTAAAGCTAGTATAAGCACTGTGGCTGATACAAGAAACGGGTTCAACCTTCTTTTTAGAAAGCCTTCTTCCATTTTACTTCTTACCTCTTCTCTTTCTGTAACCTACCTCTGCTAGGAAAAATATCAAAGCAGCGGCGATAAAGTATTCTGATAATGATTTTTGATCATCTCCTTCTTCATCTCTAGAGCTAGCAACTGATTCTTTTATCTCTTCCTTCTGATCGGGGCTGAAAACCTGGCCTCCTGTCTCGGATGCCAGAAACTCATTTTCTTCGTTATAACCTATACTTTCAACTTCTTCGTTGTAGCTGTATCCGAAAGGTTCTCCCTGGAAGCTATGGAATCCTGTATCTTCTACTTCTAGCTCGGTACCGTACAGATCTTCTCCCTGCCTACTTAACTCGTCTATCTCGTAAGTTGACTCTACAGACACTTTATCTCCTTCTCTACCATCTTTTACCGTCAGTCTCTCATCCTGTTTTCTTTCAGGGTTTCCGACCGCCCAGCTAACTGTTCTAGAGATTAGTTCAGGATCTGTCTGGCTCACTGATGATAGGTCTTCTGAGCCTCCTGAGAAAGCTGCAACCCGTCCAACCCCGTATCTCCAGCCGGTAAGGAACGGCTGTCCGGTATCGGAAGTCACCAGAAGGTTGGAGCCTGGCTTAGGCTCTACCTGTTCGTATCCTGCGGTCTCTGTAGATAGCCTCTCTAGTCCTTCAGTTATGAAATGGTGGTTGTTCACTTTAACTATTCTACCGGCCTCTCCATCCGCTTCACCCGCTTCAAACATAAAGTTTAGACGCCCTGACTGGTCTGCATCCAGATATGTTCCCCCGCCGGCTTCCGCGAGATCTTGGAGAAACCTTTCATTCCTCAGATCCACTCCTACTGTTAAAACCCTAGATTCTTCTTCACGGGCGAGATCTAGGGATTTCTGTCTTGTGTTGACGTTCTCTCCCAATGCTGTGATACGTCCGTCGGATACAAGTATGATATTTCCGTCATCCTCAAGATGTTCGTAGGCAGCTTCCAAGCCTCCGTGGTGGAGTGTGTTCCCCCCTGTCTCTAGGCTGCTTATCTGGGATTTTAGCTCCTCTCTATGGTTTGCCAGAGGTTTTGGCTCGGAAAGTAGGTAAGGATCTTGGTTGTAAGCTATCGCTCCTACTTCGTTATTGTAGGGTAGGGTATCGGCTAGACTGTAAGCCACCCTTTGCTGTTCGGATATAAACTCTTCTGCTGTTACAGAAACGTCGATTACAAGCATAATTTCAGTTCCGTCTGTGTCATCGGGCTCTTCCGAGGGTCTAACCGGAAGCAAGTTGCTTTCAGTATCCATTTCTCCTGTATGTATAAGTCCGTTACCCTCTATCACATAATCCGAGAGCTGTTCGTCGTCGAAAGGCTGTTTGGATATAACGGTATAGTAATCTGAGAGATCATCAGGAACTTCGTCTCGGTATTCAAGCTCGTAAAAATCTGAGAGATGGTCATTCAGGGCTCCTTGCTCTCCTAGGATAAGGATATTTGGTTTCTCTGTAACCTTCACGGTTTTGTAGAATTCATTGGTTTCTGGAAGCTCTCCTTCCGATTCTATCTCAGCCATTATTTCATAGCTCCCTTCCTGTTCGAAACTTCTCTCAAAGCTGTAAATGTTATCGGACTCCTGCTCTAGATCTACGGTTTCTTCATCTACGGTTAGCTCAGGCTCCGGTTCTTCTCCCGTTGAGCTCACTTCTACTGTGAAACGGTTTTCTGCTCCCGGGACAGTAGTCTCAGGTCCACTGATACTGACTGAAGAAGCTTCTCTGAACTCCGGTCTGTAAATATTTAAGCTAGTGTTCTTCTCCCTAGCTGTATCCACAACCTCTTCAAGGCTTTCATCAGACTGTAGATCGCTTACTACCAAGAAAGAGCTGTTCTCTTCCATATTTCTCAACATACCGCTTTTCAGGTCTGAGCTGTTGCCTGAAGCTATGGTTCTGCTATCTGTCTCAATCTCCTCAAATTCAGGTCTTTCTTCGATCAACTCTGCAGACCTAGAGTTATCTTCAAGTATCTTTATCTCCTCTCCACGGTCTATCTGTTGTTCTGCGTCTATGAAGGGTGAGGCTGCGGCTGTAATCAACAGTCCTACAGTTAGTATCTTTGTGAAAACTAACGCTTTTCCAAATCTCGAGCTCTTGTAGCCGAGATATGTTAGAGGTAGTAGGGCTAGAAGTAGAACTAGTACTGCCGGATTTTCAAATCCTATCATCTTAGATCACCTATCCTTCTGAGGTAAAGTAACTCTGCCAGTAGAAGCCCGACAATTAGTAGTAGTATAAGGTTTTGAAGCTCAACAGTTCCTTCCTCATCTTCTTCAGTACTGGCGGTTAGCTCTATATCTATCTCGGTAGGCGAGGACTCTTCCTCGCTTAATAGGTTTGATGAGTAAGTGTGGTCGGAGCCCTGGTAAAAACCTACTTTCTCCATCTCGGCTGTTTCTGTCTGCTCTGCTTCAGGTGTAACAATATTATCTTCCTGGATAGAGTCCCCTGTCTCTCTGTTGAGCTGCTCTAAGCTCGGCTGATCAACCATCTGCTGTGCGGTCCTCTGCCAGAATATAGGGTACATGAAATCGTATCTAAAGTCTTCGTCATTTAAGTTGTAGAAAAGTACTTCTCCATCCCCATAATCGGTTTTAATCAGCGATTGGCTACCTGAGCTATACTCCTCGCCTTCAACATCGTCCAGAGCCATAACCTGCGTCTCAAACGTAGTTCTTACAGGCTCTTGGATAGAGACAGTCTGTTCGGAGGCATTATGACCGCTTTCAGCAGGAAGAGAGTTGAAACCTTGATCAAAGACGCCCTCGTGTGACAAAACTACCAGTCCGGCGCCTGACTCTACCTGATTCTCTATCCCTTCAATCGTTTCAGACAGCACAGAATCGGTCTCGCCGATTATAAATATATCTGCCTCCGGCTCTGATTCCAAAGGAGGTTCGGCATACTCAAACTCTGTTATATTTATCAGTTCAAATGCTTCTCTAAGGTAGGGGTTCTCCTGATCTGCTATATACTTTACGTCATAACTTCCGGTCTCCGGAACCGAGATGTAGGCTGTATCGTCGACCTCCATACGGTCGTTCTCCAGTTTGACAGTGTTTTCCCCCGTCTCCATATCAACTGTTTCCGTTCTCATAGAGTTAGCTTCAATATCCAGTTGTTCGACCTCGCCGTTCACATCCATCTCAATCTCGACATCTTGGCCCATAAAGTTCCTTATATCTATCTCTGACTCCTCGAAACCGGGCTCTATATCTATTATTCCCCAGGAGTTCTGTTCTGATGGCTCCATTATCTCAACATTTTGCTGACCGTCTCTGATATCCTCTATTAACGGTTCCGGATCCTCTTCAGTAACTGATTGTGAAAGATCGCTGGCTACAAAGATATCTCCTTCAAACGTTCGGGCTGTCTCAAGTGCCGAGACTATATCTGACTCTGTATGGATGGGATCTACAGATCTTATCTCTGTTCTGGTTAAGGTGCTACTTCTCTGCTCTACAGGAACGGATACTTCTTGATCTACAACGATTAAAGTATTTTCATCTCCTAAATTATCGGTCAAGAAATTCTTTGCCTCGCCTAAGTTATTTGACATACTTGCAGATCTATCCAGTACCAGTACTGAACTGTCAGGAGAGCTTTCAGCGTTGACAAAAGGCTCTGCTAACGCAGCTGATATACCTATGATTAAAAATATGTGGAA
>LKMJ01003447.1_pt1 | contig 14728 bp, 15 predicted proteins | sample 643391 | NCBI WGS metagenome assembly LKMJ01 (sample SAMN04112250, study PRJNA286221) | soda lake metagenome | biome: soda lake; feature: Kulunda Steppe; material: water; isolation source: sample PL-Br10 brine of Picturesque Lake | place: Russia: Kulunda steppe | collected 2010-07
CAGCTCCGGGAGATCTTCGAGGACGCCAAAGAAGAATCACCCTCGATTATTTTCATCGACGAACTCGACTCTATCGCACCCAAACGCGAGGACGTCACCGGCGAGGTCGAACGGCGCGTCGTCGCCCAGCTGCTCACGATGATGGACGGCCTGGAGACGCGCGGGCAGGTAATCGTCATCGCCGCGACCAACCGCGTCGACAGCGTCGACCCCGCCCTCAGGCGGCCGGGTCGGTTCGACCGCGAGATCGAGATCGGCGTCCCGGACGAGATCGGCCGCAAGGAGATCCTGCAGATCCACACCCGCGGCATGCCGCTTTCGGACGACGTCTCGCTCGACCACCTCGCCGACGAGACGCACGGCTTCGTCGGCGCCGACATCGAGAGCCTCACCAAGGAGGCCGCGATGAAGGCCTTGCGGCGCTACCTCCCCGAGATCGACCTTGACGAGGAGGACATCCCGCCGAGCCTCATCGACCGGATGATCGTCAAACGCGACGACTTCCGCGGCGCCTTGAGCGAGGTCGAACCCTCCGCCATGCGGGAAGTGCTCGTCGAGCTGCCGAAGATCTCCTGGGACGACGTCGGCGGGCTCATCGACGCCAAACAACAGGTCCAAGAGTCCGTCGAGTGGCCCCTCACCACGCCGGAGAAGTTCGACCGAATGGGCGTCGACGCGCCGAAGGGCGTGCTGCTTTACGGTCCGCCCGGAACCGGAAAGACCCTGATGGCGAAGGCGGTCGCCAACGAGACGAACGCCAACTTCATCTCGGTTCGAGGACCCCAGCTGCTCTCGAAGTGGGTGGGCGAGTCCGAGAAGGCGATCCGCCAGACCTTCCGGAAGGCACGACAGGTGAGCCCGACGATCATCTTCTTCGACGAGCTCGACAGCCTCGCGCCCTCCCGCGGCCAGGAGATGGGGAACAACGTCTCCGAACGCGTCGTCAACCAGCTGTTGACCGAACTCGACGGATTGGAGGAGATGGGCGACGTGATGGTCATCGGCGCGACCAACCGCCCGGACATGATCGATCCCGCCCTGTTGCGGTCGGGGCGATTCGACCGGCTCGTCATGATCGGCCAGCCGGACCAGGAGGGTCGCGAGCGGATCCTCGAGATCCACACCCGCGACACGCCGCTGGCGCCCGACGTCAGCCTGCGGGAGGTCGCCGAGATCACCGACGGCTACGTCGGCTCGGACCTGGAGGGGATCGCCCGGGAATCCGCCATCGAGGCGCTGCGTGACGACGACGACGCGACGGAGGTGGAGATGAAACACTTCCGGCGCGCCATGGAGTCCGTCCGACCCACGATCACCGACGACCTCATGTCCTACTACGAGGAGGTCGAACGGGAGTTCAAGGGCGGCGCCAAGGACACGATCCGCGACACCGGCTCCGGACGCATCGGCTTCCAATAAACTATCCCGGTCGGGTGACGACGCCTCTTATAAACCGGCCATGGAGGTCGGCGCGCGAGGTCGTCGGACCACGTCCGACTGCTCGGAAATCGGAGATTTCCGATGGAGGTATGGCTGACAGCGATCGAGGCGATGATCCCGGCCGCGACCGTCAACAGGAGCGCGATCACGACGTACGCGAGATACTGTTTCCACGCCGCCTTGATCGAGCCCCAGAGCCGCCGCCACGCCGCGAGCACGCCGGAATCCGTCTGAATCATGAGCAGCACGACGAACACGGTTGTGAGCCCCGACACCAGCGCATACAGGACGCCGATGAGGAACACCACTGGGATCCCGACGAGAAACATCGTAAAGCAAGCACCAACCTGTACGTTGAGAACCACCTCAGTGAACCAGCAACGGCCACCGTTCGGGTTTATGATCTGTCCGAGGGGGTGTTCGGAGGTGGCTCATCGGATCTCGTCTTCTCAGACGCGCTTGGTGTACCCGGTAGAAGATCGATTACGGGTGAGAGCGTGTACGACGTGCAGGGAACGTATCGAACTGAGGCTGAACACGCGGGTCGTCTCGAAAGTACCCGCTCGGAGGTTGACTCGTGTGACGACAGAGTGGTGACGGTTGGTATCGGCGAACCTTTCCGTACCGTCCTCACAGGTCGCCCGGACGAGTTGCTCCTTGAAGCGACGACACACAGTGCAAATTCTGGATGAAGACGACGACAACGCCGGCTCCGTCCGGCTACCCGATTCCCCTGATCGAAACGCACAACGCTCGCTCGGGGCAACTCCTATCAACTCGGCCGCGGAACAGGCCCACATGCGGTCCCTCTCCACACAATCCCTCCATCGGACGTGTACTCGATACGGCCCCGGACGACTCCCCGGTGCTAAACGACCGGACGTCGGCGCAGGCTATGCGGCCGCAAGCGCTGCACTCGCCGCAACGGTCCTGTTCGCCGTCGGCGCGATCGCCGGCGAGACCGTCGGCCTGTTGTCGTCGAACGACGGGGTCGTCTGGTTTGCGTTCGCCGGGCTCGCGGTCCCGGTCGTGGTTCCGACCGCGTTCCTGGTCGGTGTCGTCGTTTGGCGACTTCTCCCGCCGAACGTCCCGTTTTTCGGGCCCGTCGCCGGACTGCTTGGCACGCTCGGGACGTACGTCGCCAGCCTGCTCGCCGTCACGGTCATCTTGACGGCGTCCGCCGTGCTCGGCCTCTCCGGTGCCGACCCCGTGAGCGCGGCCGGGTTCTCCTTCGGCGTCGTCGCCCTCGGGTTCATGATCACGTGGTGGGTGACGTTCCCGGTCGGTGCCGTGAGCGGAACCGTATACACCGCCGTCGTTGAGGAGTCCGAGTGAAGCGATCACGATGAGTTCACCCTCACTTCGCACGCTTCTCGTCGCGACGATCGGCGGAGTCGCCCACCTTGGCGCCGTCGAGTTCCTGTTTCGCTGGCTCGGTCACGTTCCCGACTCCCTGTGGCCGCTCGCCTCGGTCTCCAGTGCGGTCTTCGTCTTCGCGTTCGGATTCCTCGCCGTCCTTTGCTCTACACACACGCGATTGCTGTCGCCGCTCGTCGGAGTCCCCACGCTGCTCGCGTGGGCGACGTATCGGGACGTCGCCTCGCCGGCGCCGGAGTGGTCTGAACTCGGCGGACACCTCGTCGTCGACGGCTCCGTCTACCTGACGAGCTACGTGGGAACGTGGTACGTGTGGCTCGCGACGTTCGTCGTTCTCGCCGCGATCGAATACGGACTCCGCCAGCACTACGGGGTCGGTGAGGACCGTATCCGACATCTACCGCCGTCACCGTTGAGTCGGCGAGTAACGGTCCTCGTCGCCGGCGCGATCGGCGGCACGTTCGGCGTCGCCATCGTGGTGTGGATGGCTGGTATTGGTGTGAATCCGACAGGGATCATCCCCGTGCTCGCCGTGACGGCTGCGCTCGCTGCGGCGGTTCCCGTCGGTGCCGCCGTCGCTCACGGATTGATCACACCGGCCGCCTGCTTCCTCGTGATCGTCATGCCGATTCTGTTGGACCAGACGTTCGTCGGTGGCGAGGGTGGACCGGTATTTCTCCTCATGCTCGGACCGCTCGCCGTTGGCTTCGCGATCGTCGGTCTCCTCGAGGGGTTCTTCCGATCACGGCTTTCGGGCCGCTTCGGCGGGGTCACTGAGGTGGACGGATGATCCGGACGGTTCTCTCGCCGTCGACTCGTCGGCGGACGGTGGAACCCGCGCTCGCCGCGTTCACTTTGGCTCTCGCCTGCCTCTGGATCACGGAGTCCAGTTTCGTGTTCGATGGCAGGATCATCGCGACGATCGCCGGTCCCGTTTTCGTCCCTGCGACCCTTCTCGCTCCGGGACTCCTCGCGGTATCAGTACTCGCTCGTGTGGTGCGACTCGGCGTTCGACTCATTGTGGCGTTTGTGAGTTCCAGTGACCGGGTCCAGCCCACCGATACGAGTTTGCTACGGACTGGCTCGTCGCTCGTCCTCGTCGGGGTTGCTGGAATCACGCTTTGGTGGGTCATCGAAAGTGTGTACGCCATCACCGTGGCTGACGTGGGCGGCGTAATGCTTGGCCCGGTGGTTGCAGTCGTCACCGGGAGTCTGCTCGGTGTACTTTTGCTCGGTCGAAGCGTACTGGAACGGCTCCACCTCACGGGTATTGCTTGGTGGCAAAATGGAACAGGATAGAGTTGCCTTCATGATCTCGTCAGAGGTCTCGTCGAACGAACAACCCGACGGCGACGAGAACGAGGAAAATGAAGGCAGCGAGCAGGATGGCAGCATCGAGGAATGCATACTCCTCACGGACGAGGATCGCCGTCTCGTCGTAATAGCGGCTCGGCGTGGCGTACCCGATCCATTCGTAATCAGGATCGATGTTGGAGGCCCCCTCCACGAGCCAGAGCATGAACACGGCCACGAGCGCGGCGGCTTGTGCGGTTCGTTGGCGATCGATGACGACCGAACAGACAAGCCCGATTCCGGCACAGACCAGCAGGTACGGGATGCTAAGCATATGAACCAGCGCCAGCGCAACCGGATTGATCGATTCGCCGATGAGCAGGGCGCCGACGTAGACGACGCTCCCGACGCCGACGTTTAAGATGAAAAGCGGGACGAGGAGCGCAGCGACCTTCTGTGCGATCACCGACTCCCGCGAGACCGGATACGAGAGGGTGAGATCCATCTTCCGACTCTCGATGTCTCCGGCGATCATGCCGGCACTAACGTACGCGAAGTAGATTCCCACGAGGACGACCCAAAAAAAGGAGTACATCTCCGCAGCGATGAACCCCTCGATCGTGTGTAACGCCTCGATCCCGAAGAACTCCACCAACTCCTCCGGAAACGCCCCCAAGACGCCATCGAGCGCCTCCGCATCGTCCGCAAAATCCGGAAAGATTGAAAAGTACAACGCCGCGAACAACAGGAGGATACCCACGAGCACCAGGGGTCCGCGTCGAAGCATTCCGGCTTCGTTTCGGAGGATGGCCGTCATCCGAATCGCCCTTGGAGGCCGACGGACGTTCGTTCACCCGGCGGTCGATCATCGGTTCCATGACGGCGTCGTCGGGCTGGGACGAACTGGGTACACATCTCAGATATCCCTCCGGACGAACTGCACCGTCGCGGCGATGAACAGCGTGAGGAACGCCACAAGGAGGATCGCCGCGTCGAGGAACGCGTACTCCTCCCGAAGGAGGATCGCCGTCGGGTCGTAGTAGTGACTGGGCGTGAGTTCCGAAATCCACTCGTAGTCGGATTCCAACGCGGCGAGTCCGTCCAACAGCCAGAGCAGGAAGACGGCCCCCAAGGCGCCGGCTCGCGCTCGCCCCGACCGGTTCGTGGCGACGGAGAGAACGAGTCCGATCCCGGCACAGACCAACAGGTACGGAACGCCGAGCAGGTGAACCATCGCCAACGTGACGGGATCGAACGACTCGCCGACGGCCCGCGCTCCGGCCGCCATCACGGCAAGCATGCCGACGTTCAACGCGACCATCGGCACCCATAGCGCAGCAACCTTCTGTGCGATCACCGACTCCCGTGACACTGGATACGAGAGGATCAGGTCCATCTTCCGTGTCCTGACGTCGTCCGAGACCGTGCCGGCGCCGACGTATCCGAAGTACATGCCGGCAAAGAGGATCCAGACGAACGGATAGACGTACCCACCGGCAAATCCCTCGATCGTGCTCAGCTCCTCGAGACCCATCAGTTCCAGCAGGTAGTCCGGGTAGGCCGCCTCGATGGCGTCCGCCTCGTCCTTCATGGCCGGGAAGACGGCGAGAAAGACGGCAGTCACCATGACGAGTACGCCGGTCAACGCCAGCGAGCTTCGCTGGTGACCCTTGGACTCGTTGCGCAGGATCGCGGTCACGATGACTCCTCCCGCGTCTCGCCCGTGTAGTAATGTCTGAAGATCGTCTCCAACTGTGGATTCCCGATGTCGACGTCGATGATCTCGAACCGTACGAGATGTTCGAGTAGCGTCTGCGTGTCGCCGGTGTACGTGAAGTGGACCGCGGCATCGAACCACTCGACGTCACTCATCTCCGACGTGACGAACGCGTCCTCCTCGACGGGCTCCGCAAGCTGGATCCGGACCTCCTTTCCGCTCCGTCCGAGTAGCTCGTTCACGTCCTCGAGGGCGACCAGCTCACCGTCGCGAATGATACCGACGCGGTCACACACCTGTTGGACCTCGCTGAGGATGTGCGAGGAGAAGAAGATCGTCTTTCCGGCGTCACGCTCGGATTCCAAAAACAGCCGGAGCCGGTCCTGCTTGAGCGGATCGAGCCCGGAGGTGGGTTCGTCCATGATGACGAACGCCGGATCGTGCATGAACGCCTGGACGATCCCGAGCATGCGTCGGTTTCCGGCGGAGTACGTCTCGACTGGCTTCTCGAGCGGCGGCGTAAACAGCTCCAACAGTTCCTCGCGACGCTCGTCACCCCGCATTCGTGCGAAGTGATCGAGCACCTGTCGCCCGGTGAGATGCTCGTCGAACCCGAGGGTATCCGGGAGATAGCCGATATCGGATTTGACCGCCGTGAGTGCCTGCCGATCGTGGACGTCGGCACCGAGCACCTCGGCCGTTCCGGACGTTGGCGTGATCAGGCCGAGCAGCATTCGGATCGTCGTCGTCTTCCCCGCGCCGTTGGGCCCGAGGTAGCCGAATATCTCGCCGGCATCGACGCTGAACGTGACGCCGTCGTTCGCGAGGAAGTCTCCATACCGTTTGCTGAGGTCGGTCGTCCGAATGACGGGCATTCGGGGTTACCTCCGGTAGAGCCACACGAAGACGCCGGCGACGAGGATGACGAGCAGGCCGAAGATGACGACCTCGATCGCCGGCAATCCGTCGTCTTCCGCCTCCGTTACCTCGACGGCGACCGTCGTCGGCCGTGTGCTTACGGTTTCGTCATCGGGATCGGTGTACTCGACGGCGACGGTCGCCGGATACTGGCTCGCCGGCGCGTCCCCGTCAACCTCCAGATCGAAGGCGACGCTCCCGGTCTCTCCCGGTTCGAGAGCGGACACGACCGTCGAGCGGAAGTCGCTCTCCAGTGGGTCATCGACCTCAAGCGTCAGGCGGACGTCACGGAGGTCGACGTCGCGTCGGTTCGTCACCTCGAGCCGGAGGGCTCCGCTCTCGCCGGCGGCGAACCGAGAATCGATCGCGTCGACACTGACGGCATCACGTCGTTCGGCTACGTCGACGCGTATCGGATCGACCGTCGTCCGGTCGGCCCCCGCAGTCGTTTGGTACTGCGTCGTCACGTCGATCCGCTGTGGTACGGGATCAGTTCCTGCCGGGACGGTTCCTCGGAACCGGAACGATGCCGTCTCCCCGGCGGGGAGCGGACCGATCGCGTACGCATCGCTCCGTGGCTCGATCCGGGCGTCACCGAGCGTGAGCCTGACCGCATCGACGTCCACGGGGCCGTCGTTGCGGACCGTTCCCTCGATCGTCCCGACCTCACCGACGCGCAGCGTCGTGTTCGTGACTGACGTCGAGAACGACTGTTCGCCGGTCGGGACGAGACCGGTGGAGAGTCCGTCCTGTCTCCCCGCAATCCCATCCGTATCCGTATACTCGACGGATGCATCGAGCGCGAGGTCACGAACGTCGACGTCCTCACGCACGCGGACCCGGTGGGCGATCGTTGTGTTCTCGCCGGGGTCGAGCTGATCGATCCGAGCGGTGTTCCGGAGCGCCTCGCCGAACGACACGTCGGCGCTCTCCGACTCAAGCACCACGGTGAGGTCACGGGCGGGTTCGCTGCCGACGTTGGTGACGCTCGTGACGAGCGTCCCCGAGTCGCCGACTTGCACGTCGCTCTCGACGGCGTCGACGGCGAACCGGGGTCGCTCCGCGACGGTCACGTCGACGGACGTCCGGACGGTTCGCGAGCGCTCCTGTGCGACGTTCGCTCGCGGCGAGTACATCGACGTGTATGAGTACCTGACGCGGACGTCGACCTCGTACTCGCCGGGGGCGACGTCCTCCGGAACGGTGATCGAAAGTGGCGCCGACGCGACGTCGCCGTCGGGGACGGTCCCGACTGCTCGCCGCTGGGTGTCGATCTCGAACGGCCCCGAATCGGTGACCTCGAGGGTGACCCCACGGGCGGTGGTCACGAGATCACGCTGTGGGGCCGCTCCCGCCCGGACTTCTCCGTCGTTCGCGACCTGCAGGGTGAGTTCCTCGGTACTCGCCGCCGTGAGTGTCGCGTCAGGCGCGTAGACGTCGATCCCGGGGTCTCCGCGGACGAACGCCGACTCCTCCTGTGCGACCGCGACGCCGGCGAGGGTGGCCGCGAGGAGAGAAACGATGATCAACATACCGACGTATCGGCGTCGCATCTACGGATCCTCCAGGTCACCACCGCATTGTGGGAGGAAGACTCCGCGCCGCGTATCGCGGTCGGGGGATACCATGGGAACCGATTCACCGCTCTCCGTCTTATCTATTTGGAGGATTGCGGCTCGCTTCGGGCTGATCGAGCGTTCGGTGTCACACAAATCGCTCCACACGGACTTCTCTGCGTTTCTGCCGAGAAAAACGTCAAGCTGGATGAGGCCCGTCGGAGCCGCCCAGCGAGACGCTATCCGGTGAAGGAAGATCGTAACCGAGGTGTCGGAGCCCGTTAATTGAGGATAAACTTTCCTGCGACGAAAAGGATCACGCCTATTCGGGTTATAATAAAGTACCCTTTCCGCTCAGCCATATGCATGTCCGAACGATCGGATTCAACCGACTCCCACCGACGCTGCCGACGATGTGGTACTGCAGTAAGCCGGAGCTTCGTACGTGTGTTCGGCGCTGAAAACGCGGTACACGGCTGTTTAGACTGTTTACCGCGTCAACGATTGTCTGACGGTGATGCAGCGATACAGAACGCTGATGATGAACAACAGCCCTGGGTCTGAATTCACCCTCCCTGCGCAGTCCGGGCCCTTGCTGCGTTCGACGGGGCAGCAGTCCGTGATTCCGCCTCAGCGATCACGCGTGACGATCTCTCCGGGCTCGGTTTGGGTTCCGGTTGAGAGCGTCACGCCAGCGTTGATCCCCGTCTGAATCCCCGTCTTGACGTCGGGTCCGAGTACGACTCCGAACTTCCGTCGTCCGGTAGCGGTTCGCTCACCTTTGACGTCGAGAGTAACCGACTTGCCGTCATGCCGCAGATTTGCGACGTTCGTTCCCGCGCCGAGATTGACCCGCGGGCCGATGACGCTGTCCCCGACGTACGAGAGATGTCCGACGTTTGCATCCGCCATCACGACGCTGTTTTTGATCTCGACTGCGTGGCCCACGTGTGCGTTCGGTCCGATCAGCGTCGCGCCCCGAACGTACGCGTTCGGTCCGATCGACGCGCCGGACTGGATCAGTACCGGTCCGTCGATGACGACGCCGGCGCCGATCGACGCATCCGGTTCACAGACCACGTCTCCACGAATCGTTGCGGTGGGATGGACGTCGGCCGATCGGTCCGGAGCCGGGCGCGTGTCCCCCGTCGGAAGGAGCCGTTCGTTCGCCTCCAACAGCTCCCAGGGTCGGCCGACGTCCATCCACTCCTCCAACGTAACGTATTCGAGATCGCTGCGTTCGATGACTCGCTCTAAGACGTCGGTCAGCTCCCGTTCTCCCCGCTCGCTCATCGGAACGTCGACCAGGTCGATCGCGTTCTCCGGGAAGACGTACGCGCCCGCATTGACTAGGTTACCGGGAGGATCGTCCGGCTTTTCTCGAACCTCGGTGACGACACCATCCTGCGTTACCAGTACGCCGTACTCCGAGGGGTTATAGACGCGATACGCGCCCACTTGCGGGACCGACTCGAACAGCCGTCGGAGATCCGCCGGTCGGTACAACGAATCTCCGTTGAGAACGGCGAAAGAACCCTCAAGCAGTTCGGCGGCCGTCGCAAGTGCGTCGGCAGTTCCGAGCTGTCGGTGCTGTTCCACATAGCGGATCCGGATTCCGGCTCGTTCGTCGCCCAGGTGCTCGCGGATCCGGTCACCGTTGTATCCGACGATCACGATAAACTCGTCGGCGCCCGCCCTTACGGCCGCGTCCATGACGTGTGCGATGAGTGGACGGTCCGCGACGGGCAACATCGGCTTCGGGATCGACTCCGTCAACGGCCCCATTCGCGTCCCGCGTCCGGCAGCGAGAATGACCACCTGCATGGTTCACCGATCCACCGCGTTCAGGGTTTAGTATACAGTTACTACTCGGAGACTCTCTCCCTCGCCGTTCGGTGAAACGATGGGGCGGTGGGTACGGTGCCGATCAACGAGAGAGCATTCCGAACCAACCGCTCGACGCGTACGGTAAGACGCTCCTACTGGGTTCGCTCGCGGTTCGGATCTTTATATTAATGAGTCATACGAGTTCCGTCAATCGTAAAACCATTCGTACCGTTCTGTACGTTTCTCTCGGGATTTTGGTTACGACGCTCCCACTCGCCGTCATGGCGGTCGATGGACCCTCGGTCTCGGTGACGACCCTGACGCCTTGGACGATACACCAAGCGTCACTCTCGTGTCGGGGACCGTCCCTTCGACGCCGAATCCACGGCACGGTCTTCGGCTGGGAGTGGGGGGCGTGGGAATGCTCCCGTTCCCGTGGGGTGTCGACTCCGCTGAGGATGACGGGAGTGGCGAAGCGAGCAGCTACGTCACGTACGAGTATGCGGTCGACCCGGAAGCGATTCCGAAGAATCTCGACGCCGAGTATCTCTCGGTCCTCCGGCACGCCGAAGAAGGATGGACTCAGTCCGGCGTCAACGAACGCACCGTGAACGGCGAGAAGAGCGTCACGCTTCCCGGATTCGGCCCGTTTGCCGTGGTCGCGTCCGAGCCCGAATCGGTCGACGTCGTCTCCGCGGATCTCGGTGCGGACTGGGTACTTGCCGGGCATCAAATCACTGTCCAGGTGGAGCTCAGAAACGACGGAGACCGTTCGACAACCCGAACGATCCCGGTCGAGGTCGACGATCGGACGGTCACGGAGCACGAAATGACGATCGAGCCCGGTGAACGAACGACCGTCCCGATCCAGTTCGAGCCGCAGGAGTCGGGTATCGTCTCGGTCGACGGGACCGAAGCAGGGATGCTCGAGACCGGCGAACCGGGGGAGGAGCCGGACGACGCCGCGTCAATGACGGCGGACGAAACGCCGGAATTCGTCCGAATCCCCACCTTGAGGCCGGTGCCGAGCACGGTGCTGAATCCTCATCATCCTCGTCAGCGTGGAAGCCGTGCCGGTCGCGACGTCGATGTTCACTGAGCGATCGCTCCGGATGCGGCTGCGGGAGTCAGATGGTTGACCTGCAAACTTGCAACTCAATTTCTCGAGGTTTCGCCCCGCTCACGACGTAGAGGGGACCAATGGATGCTCGCGCCCGCCAGTCACGCGACGATCTCATCGATCAGATCACGGGTCGCTCGGCGAACCGATTCGTGACTGGAGGCTTCGGGTTTCCACCCCAGAGCGTCAAGCTTCTGGATCGAGAGCCGCATCTTCGGGACGTCACCCGTCCACCCGCGGTCACCACCCGTGTAGGCGTAGTCGGGATCGACGTCGAGCTCCTCGCTGACGATGTCGGCGATCTCCGTGACGGAGGTGGTCGTCTTCGTCCCGAGGTTGTAGATGTTCAGATCGTCGTCCGCATTTTCGACGACGTGCTGTATCGCATCGACGCAGTCGGTGACGTGCATATACGACTTCTCCTGACGGCCGTCACCAAGGATCTCAAGCCGGGACGGGTCCGCATCGAGCTTCCCGATGAAGTCCGGAATGACGGTCCCCCGCTGGTTGGGACCGACGATGTTCGCAAACCGGAATACCCACGACTGGATCCCGTACGAGTGGGCGAAGGTCGAAATGAGGGCTTCGTCAGCGAGCTTCGAGGAGCCGTAGATCGAGATCGGCTCAAGCGGAGCGTAATCTTCGGGCGTCGGGCGTGGCGCCTCGCCGTAGACGGTTGACGACGACGTGAAGACGAACTCGTCGATGTCGACCTCCCTCATGCGCTCAAGGACGTTGTACGTCATTTCCGTGTTCTCCTCGAACAGCTTTCGATCCTCGTCGTAGTTCGTGTCCGTGTACGCGGCGAAGTGAAAGACCGTGTCGATTTCCTCAGTTATCACTTCGCGGACGTCGTCCGCGTCGGTCATATCCGCCAGCGTAAACTCCGCGTCGTCCGGAACGCGCGCGCGCTCACCCTTCGAGAGATCGTCGACGACTCTGACGTCGGCATCCTGCGAAAGCAGGCGTTCAGCGAGCGCACTGCCGACGAGGCCGGCGCCGCCGGTGATGAGCGTGGTGGTGTTGGAGAGGTTCATGATGTGTGGTTGTGGCATTTGTGTAAGATCGTTTAGGATTCCGTTCACGAATTGACGACGAGCGGCTCGTACCAGTCACGATTCCGTTCGTACCAGTTGATAAACTCACGGATACCCTCCCGAATATCGCGGGTGGGTTCATAGCCGATCAGATCGTTAGCCTTCGAGACGTCCGCGTGGGTGTGTTCAGCGTCACCGTCGCGTGGGTCGGTAAACTCGATCGCAACAGTTGGGTCGATCTCGTCGTGCACGACTTCGGCGAGCGTCGCGATATCGATGTTGTCAGTGGAGCCGATGTTCAAGACCTCCCCGTCGGCACCGTCGTCGGTGAGTAGCGTCCGGTTCGCCTTGACGACGTCCTCGACGTACGTAAAGTCGCGCGTCTGCTCCCCGTCCCCATACACCTGCGGCGGGACCCCACGCATGCATCGCGAGACGAAGTTGGAGATCGCCATGTTGGGACGCATTCGAGGGCCGTACACGGTGAAATAGCGCAACGAAACGGTGGGAAGGCCGTACACTTCGTTGTAGACACGCATGTAGTGTTCCCCGGCGAGTTTGGAGACGCCGTATGGGGATACGGGCTCGTTCGGGTGGGCTTCATCATACGGAAGGTATTCCGGCTTGCCGTAGACGCTCGAGGAGGAGGCATAGACGACGCGGTCGACGTCGGCATTGCGGGCGGCTTCAAGAACGTTTATGGTGCCTGTGACGTTGTATTCGTTCACTTTCGCGGGATCCTCGACGCTTTTGCGCACCCCCGCCTGAGCGGCTTGGTGGTAGACGATGTCGGCGTCTTCGGTGAGGTCGTTGACGAACTCGGCGTCCGTGACTGACCCCTCGACGATCTCGAGGGAGCCGTCCGAGTCGGCGGCAGCAACGCGCGCAGCCTCGACGTTGTGGTCCTTGATTCCGAGATCATAATATGGTTCGTAGTTATCAAGCACCGTCACGTCAAGTCCGTCGCCGGCAAACGACTCGGCAAGGTGCCCGCCGATGAAACCTGCGCCGCCAGTCACGAGTGCGTTCACGATGAGTATCATACCGGGGTCTGTTCGGTTAGTTATTATCTTTATAAGACGAGAGTCGGTCGGCCATGTCGAGAGGGAAGCGACGACGACCTCGTCGGTCATACGTTGACTTCGATCGTCGTTTCGATATGGAGATCACGTACGTGACCTAGGAGACGCAACTGGGCAGCGGCCATGCCCTCCAAAACGCGACCCACCACGTCGATGACGAGTTTCTCGTCGTCAACGGGGACAACGTCATCGACGCGACCATGGTTCGAGACTTCGCTCGGCGGTACGTGGAGTCCGATGCTGCCGCCTGTCTGGCGTTCGTCGTGTCGACGAACGCCGCGGAGTACGGCACGGTCGGCATCAGGGATGGTCTCGTTGATCGGATCGACGTGGGGAAAAACGGCGTCACGTCTCGGATCAACGCCGGCGTGTACGTCTTTGATCGGACGAATTTCCGGCCTTAGAACGGACCGAATTCGAGAACGGGGAACGTCCACTCACCGGTGCGATAAAAAAAAACCGACGGAAAGGTCGTCGCCGAAACGCCGAACGGTGTCTGGCTCGATTCGTCGTTCCCGTGGGATCTACTGACGACGAACGGGACGTTGCTACACTCGCACCCGGAACTCGTCGATGTCAACTACCTGGTTGACGAGTCGACGCGCATCCACGAGACTGCCGTCGGCGGCGAGAATATCCGAATCGGCCCGATTGTAAGGTATCCGCCGGTACCGTCGTTCGCGGCGGAACGTGTCTTTTCTCGGGTACGAGCGTGGGTGAAAACGCCGTGCTTGAGGGGTCGATCATCGACCCCAACTCGCGGGTCGGTGCCAACACCGTTCTTCGAGACAGCATCGTCGCCGGCGGGGTGACGAGTCTCTCCGGTAGCTACGCGATCGCCGCGGTGTTCGAGGGAACCGACACCGTGTTCGGCACGCGGAGCGGGTCGCCGTTGGTCCTCGGGTAGGCCGCCGACAGCTACTACCTCGCCAGCGACGTTCCGGCGTTTCTCGAGTACACTGACGAGGTCGTCTATCTCCAGGACGGAGACGTCGTGACGATCCGCCCCGACGGCTATGCGATCACCGACATCGAGGGGGCCACCTTCGACCGCTCAGTTGAAACGATCGACTGGGACCCGAACGACGGCGCAAAGGGGTACGACCACTACGTACTCAAGGAGATATACGAACAGGCGACCGCGCTCCGATAGACCATTGGCGGTCGTACCGATCCCCTCCAGCAGCGTCCGGATCTTGAGGAACTCCCCGGGGGGACGTTTTCGGGGATCGAGTCGGTTTATTTCGTCGCGATGGGAACGTCGTATCATGCGGCGATGTACGCTCGATCGTTGCTCACCGATCGTGGAATTCCGGCGCAGGCGTTCCTATCCGGCGAGTACGGCTCGAATCCACCTCCGG
>LKMJ01003448.1_pt1 | contig 14725 bp, 15 predicted proteins | sample 643391 | NCBI WGS metagenome assembly LKMJ01 (sample SAMN04112250, study PRJNA286221) | soda lake metagenome | biome: soda lake; feature: Kulunda Steppe; material: water; isolation source: sample PL-Br10 brine of Picturesque Lake | place: Russia: Kulunda steppe | collected 2010-07
TACGATGACGAGGCAGGCCAGTACGTCCTCGACTACGACCTGCCAGTCGCATTCGACGAAGAAAACAAGGAGTGGCTATTTGATGAGCCGATTTCGTGGTCCGATGTCATGGACCGCTGGCGCTCGCGCGGCCCGGCCAACAGCAAGTACGTTGACCTGATTCAGTCCGAAAAAGTCGATGTGGGAGTGTAACAATGGGAAGTGTGCAAACGAACACGAACGGCTCGACGGGACCGGAACTCGAAAGCGAGTACGTTGAGCGGCAGCGGGCCGACGCGACGCCATTCGAGGAACGGATCTGGGAAATAATCGATGAGATTCCGGATCCCCATATCCCCGTAAGCCTCGTCGAAATGGGTATGATCTACGACATTGAGGCCGACGGCGGTTACGTTTCAGTGAAGATGACATATCCATGTATGTGCTGTCCAGCCTACGACATGATCCAGAACGACATCCGGAGTTGTCTGACAATCATGGATGGCGTTGACGACATTGAGATTGAAGTCGTCTGGGATCCGGTTTGGTCGAAAGACATGCTCACCGCAGAAGTCAGGCAAAAGATGCGCAACGCGGGGATCAGCCTGTAGTACGAGGACAGAATCTATGAAATACGAAGTGTTCGCACGAATCAACCAAGGTGATGATACCATCCACATCGGCAACGTGACCGCACAGAGCGACCGACTAGCAAAAATGTACGCACACCGTACGTTCGATGAAGAAGACTGGGATTACCTTGCGGTAGTCAACAAAGACAACCTTCTGGAAGTCACGGGACAGCACCCGACACCGAGGGTGAGAACCCGTGAGTGATTGGCCTGCGGCTGCAGTCGATTACGTTCAGGCCATCGCGGATACAAAGCTCCTGCTGGGGCATCGATACGCCCAGTGGAGTCTTGCGGGCCCCTCACTGGAGGACGATATCGGCGGTGCGAGTGCCTCACAGGAGGAGATAGGACACATTCGCCAGCTCAACCGCAAACTGGAAGAACAGGGTCGAGACCCGAAGTGGTTGGCGGGTGATCGGGATTCCGACGAGTTTAGCAATGCCGCGTCTCTGGACAACATCGACGGCAACTGGGCCGAATACCTTGCGACGATTGCACCTGCCGACCGCGCGGCGTGGTACATGATTGATGCAATCGACCGTGACGATATTGAAGGGATGCTCACCAAGATGGGTGAGGACGAGTACTTCCATCTTGAGTATCACGATGCTCGTCTTGAAACACTCGCTGAAGAGAAGCCCGACGTGATTCAGGCGAAACTAGAGGAGACAATTCCGCAAGCACTGGCACTCATTGGTCCTGCAACCCACGACAAAGAGCATGATTTGGTCTTTGGTTCTGGATTCACCGATCGGCCGGTCTCTGAGATCAGGATTTCGTTTGCCGATCACTACCGTGATCTTTTCGCAGAAACGGACGTCTCCCTGGACGGCGTTGACTGGGATGCGCCGGAACCCGACAACTGGGACGAGACGCGGCGGCGTGTCGGCAGTGGATCAATCAGTGAGTTAGACCTCCGACAGCTCCGCGGTACCGAGAACGCAGAGTTTACAATCAACTGATTAGTATGGCCAACCAATCGACAGAACTGGAAGTCGTTTGCCCGTTCTGTGACTCGAAAGATACGGAACAGGAATCGGCCTTCGGGAGCGAGATTTCGAAGACCCAGTACTACTGTAACGGCTGTAATACTGTGTTCGAGCGGATCAAGTACGACGGCAAAAATCCGGATACAGGGAGATAGCCTCTTGTCTGGGGAACTTCCTCTATACCCGGTTAGCTACGGCACTGGAACCGCCCTCAGTCGGACGATGTCTGTGGTTCAGGAAAGTTACTTATACTTGGGTATCAATGTGTTTTTGTATGCCACTCAAACCGTTCGACGAGTTGGACCTAGAGCATTTCACCACCAAGACGGAGAACCACGTCGGTGTTCTTCGCCTCAATCGCCCACCGGCAAACGCACACAATATCGACGTTCTCCTCGAACTGCAGCGTGCCGTCGAGGCGATTCGATTCGACGACAATGTGCGGTGTGCACTGTTCGGGAGCGAAAACGACCGGTTCTTTTCGACAGGGTTCGATATTCAGGAACTTCAAGACAAACCGGCTCACCAGATCGGCTACGCGAGCCAGACGAGCAAGGAGATTATCATGAAAATGCGGACCACCGATACCATCTTTATCGCGATGATAAACGGTCACTGTATGGGTGGTGGCCTGGAACTCGCGCTTGCGTGTGACTTCCGTTTCGTCGGTGACGACGACGATTACAGCCTCGGGATGCCGGAGATCCACCTCGGTCTTATTGCAGGAGAGGCGGGAACACAGCTTCTCCCTCGATATATCAATCGTTCCGATGCGCTCAAGATGCTGATCACCGGTGAGGCGATCACACCCAAAGAGGCGATGGAGCGGGACGTCGTTGACGAACTCTACCCACCGGATGAGGTCGAAGACAAAGCCTTCGAGTTCGCGGAGATGATCGTCGAAAAACCCAACCTCGCAGTCGGAAACAACAAACTAGCGGTCAACGAGGGCCTCGAGATGCCTCTCAGTGACGCGCTTGCCCATGAGCGGGAGCTTCAGAACAATCTTCTCGGTTCCGATATCGCCAAAGAAGGAACTGATGCCTACCTAAATGACCGCGATCCCGACTTTATCGGTGTCGAACTCGGCGACAAAGAGCCCGGCGACGAGTAACTCCGCAGTCCTCAAATTTTTGTCTGTCTGTGGTAAATCGACACACGGCGTTGAATTTGTCCAGTTCAAAGCATACTTGATATTGGTGATTAGATGTTATGAATATTTTATGTAACTCCCGGTGGTTGATTAGCGGTCTTAGATCCTCCCTTCGCAAATTGTTATAAAATCGTTGGCAGCCGATCTGGATATCGTGGCTTTTCTCGGTTGGGAATGTTGGATCTGTCGCTGGGTGACCAGATGGCTCGTACAGCAGCACTCGCCAGACTGCCATGCTTAGATATCTGATCTGGGAGCCTCCTCGTTCTAATGGCCGAAGTCTACGCAGTTGTGTGATTCAACAGCGCCTTTCGGTTAAAATCCGAGCGCTTCGCTGGCGACGGTCGTCCGCTGAATTTCGTTCGTCCCACCGATGATGCTCAGTATCTTTGCGTCCCGATAGTACCGCTCTAAGGGTCGGTCTTTCCGATACCCTTTCCCGCCATGGATCTGCATCGCATTGCGGGTGACGAACTCGGCGGCTTCGCTCGCAACGTACTTTGCCTTGCTCGACTGACGTGTCTGTGGATCCCCATTGGCAATCGACGCCGCTGACCCGTAGACGAGATGCCGTGCGCTATCGAGTTCGGCGTCCATGTCTGCAATCAAAACCTGTACCGCCTGGTACTTCCCGACCGGCTTTCCACCTTGCTCGCGACCACCTGCATACGCGATGGCGTCTTCGAAGGCTGCGGTAGCGATCCCGGTCCCGATCGCTCCGAGTCCGGTGCGGGCCATATCAATGGTCCCCATCGCGATCCGGAACCCTGCACCGATTTCACCGATGAGCGCCGATTCGGGGACTTGGACGTCATCGAATGTCGAATCACCCGTCACATGTCCTCGCATCCCCATGAACATCTTGCGCTCAAAAGCGAACCCATCCGCGTCATCAACGCCAGGGACGAGGAACATGCTCACACCGTGACTCTCCTCGGGTTCGGGTCGCTTTCGCGCGACTACGAGGTGGACGTCCGCGACGCCGGCGTTCGTTCCGAAGGATTTCTCGCCGGAAATGAGGAACTGGTCGTCGTCTTTTTTTGCGACGGTCGCCAACTCGCTCGGAGAACTGCCAGCTCCCGGCTCCGTCAGCAGCATTGCCCCGATCTTCTCACCGCGCGCCATCGGTGTCAGATAGCGCTCACACTGCTTTTCCGTCGCGAAGCTCGCGATCGGTAGCGTCGCGAACGTGTGGCCCTGAATGCTCTCCGCGACGGCACCACTTGCCTGTGCGATCCGTTCGATGACGAGGCAGTACGAGAGAAAATCGGACCCCTGCCCGCCGTACTCTTCCGGAAGCAAGATTCCGAGCAGTCCCCGCTCACCCGCCTCTTCCATGACAGCTCTGGGGAACTCGTCGGTGTCTTCGATAGCCTGTGCCCGCGGTTCGACGACTTCTGTCGTGAACTCGTCAGCCTGATCCTGGAACTCCCGGTGCTCTTCGGAGAGCACGCTCTCAATGAGGCTCATGCAATGCAATACGCACAGTACGTTCATATAAGTGTCCCGGGAACAAAGCGATCGCCGTAAAAAGTATCGAAGGACCCCGTCTGAGCTCAGTTTAGATTGACGTTGATATTCTTCGTCTGTGTGTACTCGTGAATTGCTTCGGTTCCCTGTTCGCGCCCAATACCGCTCTGCTTGAACCCACCGAACGGAGTTTGGGGTTGGGTAACTGGGTACTCGTTGATACTGATCATCCCGTAATCAAGATACTCGGCCGTCGTGTGTGCCGTTTTCAGGTCGCTCGTCCAGATGCCGGCCATGAGCCCGTATGGCGAGTCGTTCGCGATTTCGATCGCGTTCTCACGGTCGGAGAACTTGATCACTGACAGAACCGGACCGAATATCTCCTCTTGAGCGATTTCCATGTCGTTTTCGACGTCGGTGAAGACAGTCGGTTCCACGAAGTATCCCATTTCCTTGTCTTCCGGAATTCCACCACCGGCCGCGACGGTTGCACCGTCCTGCTTCGCGCTTTCGATGTACTCGAGGACTTCGGTCTGCTGGGATTTGTCGACCACTGGACCCATTCGACCGTCGTCGTCGATTCCGCTTCCAAGCGGTGTAGACTCTGCTCGCTCGGCGATGCGCTCGACTAATTCGTCGTGTATGTCCTCGTGGACTAGTAGTCGAGAGCCAGCCCAGCACATCTGACCGGCGTTCATGAAGATACCGTAGTGGACCCCGCTAGCGGCGGCATCGAGATCGGCATCGGGGAAGACGAGATTCGGCCCTTTCCCACCGAGTTCAAGGGTTACACCTGTGACATTTTTAGCTGCACCCTGCATAACGCCTTTGCCGACACCAGTCGAACCGGTGAAGGCAATATGATCAACATTGGGGTGCTCGACGAGCGCGTTGCCTGCGGTGCTGCCACGTCCGGGAACAACGTTCAGAGTGCCGTCCGGGAGTTCGGCCTCTTCGGCAGCCTCCGCGTAGTACAATGCCGATAGTGGGGTCGTGCTGGACGGCTTGAGGACTGCCGTGTTACCGCATGCCAGCGCCGGTGCGAGACTACGACCTGCGAGCTGGAACGGATAGTTCCATGGGATCACGTGACCGGTGACGCCAAGTGGTTCGCGAACAGTGTAATTAATTCGGTTTCCGGGTACTGGAACTTCGTCACCCTGAATTTTGTCTGCCCATCCCGCGTAATAGCGGAATGTGTCGATCACCATTTCGACATCGAGTTTCGCCTCGAACGGCGTCTTGCCGTTGTCGTGGGACTCAACGAGAATAATCTCGTCCGTTCGGCTCTCAATGGCATCGGCCATTGCGTGCAGTCGTTTCCCCCGTTCACGCGGATTCATCGAACGCCACTCTGAACCCCGATTGGCGGATCGGTAAGCAGCTGTAACGGCGCTATCGACGTCTTTCTGGGACGCCTGTGCGACCGTTGCATAGACTTCTTGAGTCGCCGGATCAACTGTTTCGAACGTCTCGCTGCTTTCGGAGTCGGTCCATTCGCCATCTATATACAGCTCTGTAGGCCCTGAGTAGCTCATGCCTGTATGAATTGTTTATTAGTCTAAAAAAGACTTCCGGCCCTGACAACAGGTGATGAGTTAGAGGTTCGGTTGTATCGGAATGAACTTGCCTGTGTCCACACCTGTAGTTTTTTCACGTGTCCCGGTAATACCGGGTATATGAGGGAGGCTTATGTAATTGGAGCCGGGCAGTCGTCGTTTGGCTCGTTTCCCGAGGAGACGTACCATTCACTATTCGAAACGGCCTACGAGCGGGCCTGTGAGAGCGTTGATGACAACATCTCAGCTGACCAGATCGACGAGGCCTATCTCGGCACATTGGGTGTTGGGGGTCGACAGATCGGACTGAGCGGGCCAGCGGCGACAGAGTACATCGGACTCCACGGAATCCCGACAACTAGGGTCGAAAACGCCTGCGCGGCGAGCAGTTTCGCGTTTCGGCAGGCGGTGGCAGCGGTCCGATCCGGGATGGTCGATGTTGCCCTGGCCGGCGGCTTCGAGGTCATGACTGATACGAGCTCCGACAACACTAGGTGGTGGCTGGGTGTCAGTGGTGAGATGGAATGGGAACGAATGAGTGGGACAACGTTCGCCGGAGTGTATGCCCAGATGGCGAGTGCGTATCTGCAGGAGTACGATGCAACCCCTGAAGATCTTAGCCGCGTCGCGGTCAAGAACCACTCGAACGGTGCGAAGAATCCCAAGGCACATTTAGGTTTCGAGTGTTCCCTTGAGGATGCGGTCAACGCACCGATGGTTGCTGACCCGCTCAACCTCTATCACTGCTGTCCGACGACTGACGGTGCGAGCGCCGTCCTTGTTGCCAGTGAAGCGGTCGCCCGCGAAACGAGCGACACACTCGTTCGCGTCGCGGGCGCAGGTGCTTCCAGTGGTCGGGTCGGTCTGTTCCAGCGCGATACCTTGACGAGCGTTCCGGCTTCGGTTCGTGCCGGCAAGGCTGCCTACAAAGAAGCCGGGATCGGACCTGAGGACCTTGATTTCGCGGAGGTTCACGACTGCTTTGCTATCGCCGAACTCGTCGCCTACGAGGATCTGGGATTCTGCGAGCGAGGTGAAGCGGGGCGGCTTCTGCGTGACGGTGTCGTTAATCCGGACGGAGAGCTTCCTACGAACACTAGCGGCGGTCTCAAATCCAAGGGACACCCAATAGGCGCGACGGGCACCGGACAGATCGCCGAGGCGTTCGACCAGTTACGCGGTGACGCATACGTCCAAGTCGATGAGCCAGCATACGGGCTGACACACAATGTTGGTGGAAGTGGAGGCGGCGTGGCGGTTCATATCTTCGAGCGGGAGGAGGTGGACTCATGAGGGGAATTCAGACAGCGGGGATCTACCTCCCACGATATCGACTCACCGCCGAGGAACTCGAAGATGCCTGGGGAACCGTACACGCAACCGGCATCAATCAAAAAGCGGTCCCGAACGCCGACGAGGATACGTTGACGATGGCGACGGCAGCCAGCAAGCGCGTACTCGACGCCACGGACATCGATCGGGAGGCAATCTCTCTTATCGCGGTGGCGACGACAACACCGCCCCTTGAGGAGAGCGATGTCTCCTCCCGACTCGTTCGGACGCTTGGGCTACCGACCGATGTTCAGACCACGATGAGTACCCATCACACTGCGGCGGCCGGGGACGCGCTGGTCCGTGCACTCGAGGTCGACGACCCCGCGCTTGTCGTCGTTGCTGACTGTCCCGAAGGAAACCCGGCCGATGAGGATCACGCGCTGGGTGCGGGTGCTGCTGCGTTCGTGATCGGCACTGATCCAGCGGTCACGATCAATGACATCGGCTGGCACGCCGACGAGGCTCCCGGCGTACGGTTCCGACAGCGTGGCGAGCGGACGGTCGAGTCACTCGGTATCACGAATTTTAAGCGAAACCTCGTCTGCGACGCCATCAGCGGTGCGGCGGCTGATCTCGCCGGCATTGATTCCGTCGCGCGTGCGGCAATCTACCAGCCCAACGGGAAGCTTCCGTATCGTGCCGTCAGGGACCTGCCGATCGATGCCGAGGCAGTCCACGCTGGAACAGTGGTTGACCGAATTGGAGACGCTGGCGCAGCGACTGTCCCGATCGGTCTTCTCTCTGCACTTGCAACTGCCGACGACAGCGAACGAACACTCGCGGCATTTTTCGGTGGTGGAACCGCTTCAGCGTTCGTCTGTGAAGGAGAACTCTCAGTAGTTGGTCTCGAGGATCTAGACGGTGGTACCGAACTTTCGTATCCGGAATACCTTCGCGAACGCGGCTACGTTGTTTCGGGTTCTCCCGCAGGCGGCGGTGCGAACGTGAGTCTCCCAAACTGGCGTCGCTCGCTTGAGCAGCGCTATAGACTCGTTGCTGGACGGTGTCCCGAGTGTGGGGCCGTCTCGTTCCCACCGGACGGAGCTTGCCAATCCTGTCATTCCAGAGTTGAGTTTGAGCGATTCGAGGCGTCCTCAATCGGGACGATCCGGGCGCTGACCACAATCGGTCAAGGCGGGGCTCCCCCCGAGTTCGCTGAATACCAGCAACGTGATGGGGCGTACGGCGTCGCAATCGTCGAACTCGGCGATGGCACGGACGCGATACGGCTACCTGGACAACTCACAGACGCAGATATCGACGATGTTGCCGTCGGTGATGAGGTCCGAGCGGCGATACGGAGGATCTATGTTCAGGAAGGGATCCCACGTTACGGTGTTAAATTCATCCCCGAAGGGTAGTCATCAATGACTGTCCGGTAGCGTACTGGGCTCGCTTCGATCCGTTCGACGATTCCGAGTGCGGTAAGTCGGTCGAGGTGTGCCGCCGCTTCGCCTGCCCCGAACTTTGCATGGATGCCGTTCATTTCGCCGAAGAGGTCACGAGCGATGGCCCACGCCGTAGGTTCGTATGTGGCTGCTACTACATCGAACCCGGCTTCCGCTCGCCTGCGGTGGTGCTCTCGACCCTCTCTGATGGCTTTGTCCACGTCCATTGTTGTCCCGTGCCCTGGCTCACCAGTTCGACCCTTTGCAACTATCTCTATCCGCTGCAGTGAAGACAGATACTTCGCAAGCGGGTCATCAAGCCTGGTATCGCTTCCTCCGACGTTCGGCGTGTACGTCGGTAGGAGTACGTCACCAAGAAAGAGTGTCTCGTTGGTCATAAACGAGGCATGACCCTTCGTATGGCCAGGTGTATGAATGACCTCTATACCCGCGATTTTATCCCCATCGTCATGTGTCTTTATTGGGTAGCTGTCGGGTATCGGTGATAGGATGTCTCGGTCGGTCAATGTCTCTCGCACTCGCTCGGGAACTCCCCATTCTTCGAGGATTCTTGCATCGCGTCTCAGCCGCTTCGTCCGCTCGTGAGTATAGTCCCCGACAAGCGGGGCATCGTCGGCATGGAGATGCACCGACGCGTTCGCTCGTTCGGCCAATCGACACGCGAGTCCGGCATGATCTGCGTGCCAGTGAGTCACCAGAACGTGTTCGACTCCCTGAACTGGGATTCCCGCTCGCTCAATCCCGTCCAGAAGCGCTTCCCAGGACTCGGTTGTCGGCGGCCCGGGATCGATAACTACTCCTCGATCAGGGCAGACGTATGCACTGTTGACCCCCTCTGGGGTACCTTTCCCGACCGGAACTCTAATTGGATCGCTCATCGATTACCACCATTGAGATTCAGCTCATCCCATTTATTCCCACCGAGTTTTAGCTCATCCCATTGCTCTCTAACTGCTTCTCGTATATTTTCGGGATACGACGATTCAAATGTAACGCGTGGTGCAATATACTCTTCATCCCAGCGTGGATCCCAAGTTGCATTGATATACAGCCGTGATCCCGTCTCCCCGTCCGGTCGGTAGTGCGGTGCCGACGCGCTTGGGGCGTTCGGTTCGCTGAATGTCCAGTCGTTTGCCGGGTGTGCTTTCACCCACATGTCGTCGAGTGCACGGGCCAGATTGGTTGGATCCGCTTCCTCGTCCAGCACAAGAACCTTGTCGAAGAGCCGCGAGAACGAAAATAGGGTGTTCGCTAGTTGCCACTCGAACCCGGCGTACAGGATCTCGCTCGATACGATACAGAGCCCCAGACGTGCCTCGAACGGTAACCGAAGCCAGTGGACCGGTGATACCCCCCAGTACCCGTTCACTCTTCGGAAGAGTTCTGCTGATTCGACAAGACTCGTCAGTAGTACATCGTCGGCCAACGGCGCGCCCAACGGCGTGAACGGAACCACGGGATTCTCTCGCAGTGCAGTCCGCTCGACATTTACTTCGACGGTCGTTGTCTCACAAGTTCGTTCCCATGCTGCCTTGGGACCGTCGATATCATTATCAACCTTTTGAACACTCCCAGTACACTGGACTTCGGCTTCTTTTGGCACGATCCGTGAGTCGACCATCGCTACCGAGAGATCCGACAACCCGGCTGCCAGTTCGGGTACGGAAGTTTCAATTCTTTTACCTGTCCACCCCTGTGCTGCTGCGATCAGTGCCTCCACCGATACACCTAGCGATACCGTCGCCTCGAAGTCGTCACCAGTCCACTTGGCGAACGACTCGGGGACTGATAATCGGAAGCCGGTACTGTGTCGGACCACCCCTCGTATCGGTGCCCACGTTGATTTTCCCCCTCGTTCGACGGCTATCAGGCCGAGAGTGACAAGCGGGCGCTCTCCCCGCATGATCGATGGCAGTCCGAGTGAGTACAGATCCGTTTGAGTCTCGCCCGCCACTGGCTCTCCGAGATTGCTTCTATCTATCGGCTCCGGGTCAGAGTGAGCGAGATGGTCGAGTAACTCGACGTATCCACAGTCTTCTCCCAATCCCAGTCCCGTGCTCACCCGTCGCCAGGACCACTGATCGTGCTTGAGGAGCTGATCCGGACCGGCGTAGACACCACTCGCAAAACGGACTTTTCCCGGTGTGTCCTCGAACAATACTGACGGACAACTGTTCCGAATCGCTTCGCGGGCGACCGAAGCAGCAGGTCCGTCCCAGTGTACGCGCTCAGTGACGGAAACAAGATCATCCTGCTCACGAAGGGAATGTATATGTGTTCTGAATCCGGTCATCTGTGATCACCTCCCGGATCCAGAAACGGGAGTTGTTCTGGATCGACACCTGCACGCTCGAGCGTTTCTTGTGCAGCGTGTCGTCGTTCTACATCATCTTCGACGACGCCAGATACGTTCTCGCTGTCCCTGCACGTCGCGTCAATATACGCTTTCGCGGTCTTTGACTTCGAGGTTCCCGTTTGGATATTCCCCTTCTCACTCGGCGTTTGATATATATTGAGCGGTACCTTGGGCATCATCTCACGACCGAACTGATGGAAATCCTCGTCCGGATCGGCGTGTAAGGCCAGTGCCTCCAGTACTGCTCGCTGGTCCAGCGGATTGACATCCGCATCAACGAACACGAAGAAGTCGACGTGGAGCATCCCCCACGTAGTAAATATAAAATTCGCGAGTTCGTGCAGTTTGCCTGGCTCCGTCGTCGCCGTCGACAGTACATACACTGTCCGAGGTGTCGATATCCACGGTGCACAACATTTGACATCGAAGCCCGCTGCACGGAGGCCAAGGGTAGCGTCCGGACCGACACAGCCGACCTCCATCGAACTCGTCGAGTTCTCAGTGTAACCCACACCACTTCCCTCTACGCAGAACGGAATAATCGGATTTCGCCGGTGGGTGATCGCATCGATACGCAGGGCAGGCATCGATCTGCGCGGCCCGTGCATGTATCCAAAGTAATCGCCAAACGGTCCTTCGTCTCGCCGCGCATTCGGAAGTATATGCCCCTCTATGATTAGCTCGGCCGATGCGGGAACCATGAGATCATTGGTTTCACACGGGACGAGATCGATCGGCTCGCCTTTGAGACCACCGGCATAGTTGACTTCGCTTCGACCGGTCGGAATCCACATGACTGTAGTGTACTGCACTGCGGGTTCCGCTCCGACAGCGATCGCAACGGGCATCGGTTCATCCCGTCGTTCGTACTTGTAATAGTACAAATTCGGTGTCTGTTCGCCAGCCAGCAAGAGGACGCTAGCTGTCTCGCTGTCGTGTATCATCGAACGGTGATACGACCAATCGATCCACTCGGAATCGGGGTCCGAAGTGATCAGTGTATGCAAGTTCGAGTACCGTCCACCATCACCCGCGTGGATATAGGGCCATGGAAACTCCAGAAGATCGGCGTCTGCAATGTGCACTACATCCTTGCACTGTGCGTCATCGTTCTCGACGATCTCTGGCTCATAGGGGTTCTTGAGACGGCCGATGACTTGCTCGTAGAACTCTTTGCACGCGAGGTTCGGGGGGAGATCAAGGCCCATGGCGATCCGATCCCACGGTCGATGTTGAGAACCACGAAACGGGTCTCCCACCAACTGAGCCCTCTCAACGTTCTCGAACAGGGGAATTACACCGTCCCGTTGATTTGATAACATAGTGAGAGCACTTGCCTCGAGATTCCAAGAAATCTCATTCGGGATCCGATTGAGTTCTCCCCTCGCTTCGAGAATTTGCAAGTACTCTCGAAGTGTATCAACCGTCATTCTTCGTCCCGCAACTCGGTAATTAATCCGTTGCGCTCTGCCTGTACTTTTAAATCAACGTACTCCTGGACGAGTTCTGGATGGTTCTCTGAAAAGTACTCTGTCATGATCGATCGACTTGCTTCCGAGACCGAATCAAAGGTGTCCGCTCTTGTTAAATACTCCAGAAGTGTCTTGACAACCTCCGAGCGTGTGGTTATTATATTTGAGTCGTCTTCGAGTTCGTTCATCACCGAACGTAGTATCGCTGTGTCGACCCCTGCTGGTTCAGTGTTCGATTCGAGGATTTCGATATACCATTGTTCTTTGATGTTTTCATGCGGGCCTTGAACGATCGTTAGCGGTTCCGGGTCGTTCAGGTCTTGCTGATCTTTACTGACTTTTGCTCTGGTGCTAAAGATTTCCTTCGTATCTTTATCGCTCACCTGTAGTTGGATCTCCCCGTCCTCATAGTTTTCAGGCAGGTTTGTTTCAGAGGTGACGTATTCGCTGGACATAGTTTGTACCTTATGTTTTCATCTTTCGTCAATAAAGACTTCCCGTTCTGTAGGGCGACTTTCGAAAAAGGCCTAAGAATAAAACATCAAATTTCTGACTTTCTGTACCGGAAAACACTCGTCTCAACAAATCAGTCAACCCGATTGGCACTGTCGGTACTTCCCGACCGGTGTGAGAGCCGAAGCTAAAGCGTTGCTTTGATTGGGGGAATGTCCGGTTAAGAGAATGTGTTCATCATACTTCAACTAGACGGTGTTCTCTCGGATTCGGACGTCAAAGACTTAGCGTATGTGTTTACCCCGAGGCCGCAACAGCGGGCACAGCCTGAGCTCATGAAATCATCTCGTTGTTTCGAGCGATTCGTTCGAACTCTTCGTAGGGATTGCGTCCCTGCTGGCGGTATATAATGAAAGAGGAAACTTTTGTAAATCATATTGAATCTATAGGTAATGGGAGACGGACGCCGGAAGGAGATCGAGCATCACCTTCACGAAGAGAGAATCGACGAACTGCTTCGTGAAGCAGATTATAATCGTTGCCAAGAACGTCTAGGCTTTCTAAAAAACCTCTACCGGAGCGATACGATTGTCGAAGCTGCCGACCGAGAGGGGCGGTCGGCAGCGACCGGGGGTCGCTGGCTTCACGCCTGGAATGACGGCGGTCTTGAGGAGTTGATGCCGAGTTTCGGGGGTGGCCGACCCCCGAAACTCGATGAAGAGGAACAAGAGAAACTGGTTAAACTCCTGCGAGAGGGACAGCCCTGAAAATCACAGGAGATTCAGTATTTTGCTCAAGGACCAATTCGATGTTGAATATCATCCAGATTACCTCGGAAAATTCCTCCGGGAGCTGGGATTGTCGTACGCGAAACCACGGCCAAAGCGTCCTAACCGTCCAGAGAATCCCGATGAGATCCTCGAGGAGAATGACCAACCTCACAACAAGCAGGAGGGAGAAGATGAAGACGGATGGATTGTTGCCGAGGACGTGTGCACCGATGGTGGCACCGTACTCAGGTTCTTTGACGCTTCGAAGCCACAGCCGTACGACAATTCGCGCCGCGTCTGGCACGTCGACGATCCACATATTGAACGACCGTTAGTCAAGACACACGATTCTGCAGTTGGGTTCTATGCACTCAATGGAGAGAGCGTGGTCACTCTCACTGAGGATGAAAAGAAAGAGCGGATTTGTGGTGTGTTAGAGAAGATTCGTCTTGGACAAGCACGGAGCACATATTGACGATATACGCGCAAGCGCGCCCATCAACTTGGAATCGACTTCATTTTCATCCCATCAGGTTCACCGCACCTGAACCCAACCGTGAAAGTCTGGGACTCTCTCAAATGGACGATAGCACCAATCGTCGTGGAAGATGAAGACGAATTCAAAGAACTCGTTAAAGCAACTTTTGAGAAAATAACAGAGCGTATTAGCTTCGCAAAGAAGTGATGTAAAAAGTTCCTTGACTTTCAAAAGTTATCTTAGTCATTATATTGCTCTCGTGCACCTCGTCAGGATGCTTTCCATTCTGAGGACGGAGCAGCCGCTTTGGCCCCTTTTAGTAATATAATTGTCAGGGATAACGCCGAATGGCCTTGTTTATATATTGCAATTTTTATAGGCTCACGACTCATTCTTGATGTCCTAGTACTTGGACAGCAAGATATTGAGCCAGCTGTTACGTTCCTGCATCGACCAACCCACAAACACGATCCTGACGACGGTGATTTTTATCGTTATCTACTTATATATGACTTCCTTCTCCCGGTTGAGATTGAGCAGCCAGTTTGACTACGTCGAGAGACCTGATCAGAAAGTGGTTTCATACGTTCAAAATTCGGGTTGACCGCTTCCATAACCCGTGGATGGGAAGTTGGGCGAGCGTCAGGGGTTGGCTTGAACAGATCGCACA
>LKMJ01003449.1_pt1 | contig 14721 bp, 19 predicted proteins | sample 643391 | NCBI WGS metagenome assembly LKMJ01 (sample SAMN04112250, study PRJNA286221) | soda lake metagenome | biome: soda lake; feature: Kulunda Steppe; material: water; isolation source: sample PL-Br10 brine of Picturesque Lake | place: Russia: Kulunda steppe | collected 2010-07
CTTCCGTTTTTTCACTGCGTTTCCGCAGTCAAAATTCTGTAGCAAATCGAGCACATGGAATTTTGACACGAAGAAAAAACAGCAAGCTTCCTTGATTGCCCTGCAACCTTGTTGCATGAAAACAGATGCCTGGACAATTTTCGAAAAGTTGAATATTGGGGGGGTGAATTGGCCCAGTGTGACCCCAGCCTTACTGTTTCATCCCAGACTTTTGGGCAGGTCAAATATCTCATGACCAGGTCATTTGCTGACACCAAAATTACAACTCGTGGAAAATTATAATTCGCTACAAGTTACAAACAGATTTACCAGGTTTGCAGATTTACAATTGAAAGCTTGCAGATTTACAGTTGAAAGCTTGCAGATTTACAATTGAAAGCTTGCAGATTTACAATTGCAGATTTACAATTGAAAGCTTGGATGCAAGCTGTATGTGCAGTTGGTGAAGAAATAGCTGGAACCAAGGCTTAAGACATTGATGCCTGCCCTGCAAGAGGTCAACTTGAGAGGACCAAACGGCTCAATAGTATGTGCAACTTATCATATGATAAGGTGAAGTCAACGGGAAATGTCCAGTCAAGGCAGTGTCTCCCTACTGTGCTTCCGCCACGTTCTTGGCTTTCTTTTTAGGCGGCCGCTTGCTCGCTGCTTGTAGTGCTCCCTCTGGCTCTTCTGCATGCGCCTCCTCTTGCAGCCTTGCAAACTCTTGACCCTGAGCAAGATTACCTGTGGAATCAGTTGAAATGCAAGAAAGGTCTAGAAGGGAAACTGTTTTATAGACCTTTACCCCGTTTAATGCCAGCAATGAACTTGGCAGATTGCTGGCAAGCAGATGCGGCAAGTGCAGAACTGGGGTCTAAGCTGGGTGCAATACCAATGTAGAATGCCTTACACAGACGCCACTCATCCAAGACACCGATCTATCCATCTGTCTGGCTGCCTCGAGAATCCGGGTAGTAAGACCTTGGAGGCGCTGTATCCTAGACAAGTTTGATGTGGCAGGACCATGGCTCAAGGGAACACTCATAACGGATGCCAGCAGCTTGGTGCCGGTCCTCTTCTCTCTATTTACTTTACTGTCAGCGCCTGTTCCCTGGGAAGTCAAGCTGGAGGCACGTTGTTTGATGGGCCACGCAAGTGGCCGCTCAAGATTCCTACATCGAAGCACATGCACAGTCCAATCGCCTACCTTGCAAAGCTTCACCCATGCGCTTGTGTGGCAGCTGTGTCATCAGCAGCTGCAACCTGAATGGTGCGTCTGGGTCATTGCCATCCCTTACAAGCTCAATATTCCTGTTCAAGCACAGGCAAGCAAGCAAGTCCTGTGGCTGCTGGCCGGGCATGTATCCCACATGATCCACACGAAGCTGTGAATGAGTGTCAGAAAACTCATGCATGCGTGTCGGACTTTGGTGCAAAGCAGGAGGTAGTCAGATGCTGTAGCAGCAACAGGGCGGCTAGAAGTTTGCACAGGGACCGTAGCTTGCAGGGGTGTGCGCTTGTCTTGAAGCGGGGGAGGCTGCACAGGCAAGAGGCCTGCATGGATGCACTCTTAAAAGAAGGAGAGCGTCCCAAGCACACAGCTCCAAACTCGTGAGTGCGTGCCTTAGGTAAGGAAAGGCGTGCCATGTGCAGAGGCATCCTGACGGAGGGAGCCGCATCCTTATTGAGACTGATTCAAATCAGTGCTGGATGCAAAGCCCCATTTTGATTGGAGTTTGCCCAATTCCGTCTTGTTGCTGAGTGATGGTGGTCGATGATCTGAGCATGCAGCGCGCCAGTGCACGCTGTTTCAGAGCCTGCAGACCAATCCTGTTGTGCTTCAGCTGGCACAGGTAAGGAGGACCCCTTAAAGCGAGACAGTCTTCAGCTGCAGCACCAGAGCAAACACACTCAGAAGAAGCAGACACAAAACCACGTGCCCAAGCCCTTCTATGCCGCACACACACACACACACACACACACACACACACACACACACACACACACACACACACCTGTTGTTGATCAGCTGCAGCATGGCAGCAAAGGTGCGCGAAACTTCATACAAAACATCCTCCTTGGCCACGGCCTCAAAGCCAGCCACGCGTTGGCTGCTGCTACTGCTTCTGCTGCTGCATGCCTCTGCCTGCACTCACAAGAGCGGTGCATGGATGCTTGCACTCATAAGGGTGGCGGCCTGAAAGGCTATCAGGCTGCACTCACATTTCAGTGCAAGCAGCACTGAGCAGTGCTGAATCAACACAGCCTGAGGCCAGACTAGCTTTTTTCAAGACCTGGAGAGCGTGGCACAGCCAGAAACTGATGCGTCACAGCCAGCATACACCGTGCGTGGTGCAGCCCAACAAACGCCATGCGTGGTGCAGCCATCATACGCTGTGCATGGCTCGGCCAGCAGATGCCATGTGTGGTGCAACCAGCAGATACCACGGCGCGAGCTGCTGCAGGCGCACAGTACTGCTGCGCGCCCTCAGCAATTGGCCTGCCAGTGGCCGAGGGCATGCCGGCCCTCAGGCACATTCTGTCCTGCACACAAGCCCGCTCTGGCTGAGCCCAGGTGGCCGAGGGGCCTGGCTGCATCAGACTGCTGAGGCTCGAGCCCCCACTCAAAGGCCATGAGAGCATGGCCTGCCGTGTCCCACTACAACATGGGGTCCGATGATCAGTTCGGGCCCACGGCATGGCCCAACAAGAGCATGGCCGTCTGAGAACCAAGGGCATGGACAGCCCGACACAGCTCCAGCTGCCTCAGCTTCATGCCAAATCCAGCAAACCTGCGGCAGCCTCAGCTTCATCCGCAGCTATCACACACACACATACAGACACACCGTTGCCTTTTGGGCGTCGGTGTCATACATGGCAACGCCCACGCACCTCATCGGGCTGGGCGGTGGCCTGCTGCAGGCGCTTGATGATGCGCTCGCCGTACATCTGGATGTCAAAGTTGCTGCGGCCTTCCTCGTCCTTCAGGACAGGGTCGATCTTGGAGCGCCACCTGCACAACGTGTCCATCACAGGAGTGAAGCAGGGACGTGCTGCTAGGGCACACTGTCCACCTCTCCCCCAGCTGTGCACGACATGTTTCCCTTCCTGCTCGCGCGTGTCCACGTGCAAACGTGTGCTAACCTTCAAACAAACCCTGACGGCCATACATTGCCTGTGCACTTCCCAGCAGTGCCTCGCTCACACAACCAGCCAGTGCTAGGCGCCTGCACCAACCACCTGGAGGATCAGCACGATGGTCAGCCACCGCCGTCACACCACAACGCATACTTCAGAGCATGTGGGCATCAGCCTCCATCCACCCTGGGTCCCACAGCCCCAAAGCATGAGCCCCCCAAAGCAGCACGCTGGAATGGAGCCGGACGACGTGCGCTGGAGGCAAGAGGTCAGCGTCCGCCAGAGGCCAAAGGCCAGCATAAGCGCACAGGGCAGCACACAAGGGAGGCCAGGGACTTGGGCAGGCACTCCCTGTCCCCAGCAGGCGAAGCACGCGTGATCCACAGGCGTCGCACTCACCCTGACACGCGCTGCGTGAGCTCTGACTGCACCTCCTGCGCTGCCGCGGCATTCACCATGGCCTCAATGTGTGCGCGACACAGGTCCTCATAGCTGTTGCCGCCCTCCGCGCCCCCTGCCCCACCGTCCTCGGCCCAAGCTGAAATCCCTCGGTTGGCATTGATGTCTGCGCACAGGTGTGCAGGCACACATGCACGACGCTTGCTACCTGTGTGCACCCTGTGGCACACATGCACATGCGGCCATAACCTCCACTCCTGCGACCTGCGCTTGGGTGGCCCGAAGGCGTTACCTGGCCTGCTTTCCTGGGCCATGCGCGCTCACCATTGCACACCCCGTGGCGTATCCAGACGCCCCTTGCTGCCATATGCGTCAAACTCTCCCATCCCCTGAACATGAGCCTCCCATCCACATCGGTGCCCCTCATGCAGGTTCACGCCCATCCACCCTGTGGCTCACGCAGCCAGTGCCGCTCATGCTCGCCAGCGCAAACAAAACAGCCCGGAGCAACTTGTGCACGGGCCAAGGCCAACGCCCAGCAGGGCTTGCAGTGGGGTTGAGGGCTGGGTGGGAGATCTCAGGGATGGCAAGCGAGCGTACACACACATGCATGCACGCATGCACGCACGCACAGCCCCACCCCCACCCACCATGTGTATACACATGGGCACCCAAACGCACCATGCATGAGGTCTAATGCGTCCAGGCCGCCCTCGTCTGCATCATCGTCGTCTCCCGCAACCCCCCCATCATCATCATCATCATCATCATCATCCCACGCTGCCGCCTCTTGCCTGTCACCTTGCTCGCCCTCTGCCCCGGCTTCTGGCACATCCTACATGGTGGCACAACACGATGCACAACCAGCCTGGGAAGCCGCACAGCATGGTGCGCGCCCAGCCTGTGCGGCGGCACAACGCATTGCATGCAAAGCGCAGAGCGTGAGGGCGGCACTGTCTGTATGAATGTTGACGGCATGGCCTGACAGCATGGCCTGATAGCATGGCCCAAAAGTATGGCCCGACAGCAGTGTGTGTGTCTCATTGGAAAGGGGAAAGAGTGTGTGTTGTGTGCGTGGGTGTACGTACAAGAGCAACCACACACATTTAACGGTCCCTGTCCCTACCCCAGGCCTGCATCAGTTTCAGGAAGGCGGCTGATGGCAGAGCTCGCTGTAAACGCCCAAAAGCACCAAGGCCTGCGCTGTTGGTCTGAGGGGCAGCGGAGGCATGCACCCGACTTGCCCGTGCTCTGACAAAGGACGACACCGTGCGACGGCACACTGGCAGCACGCTGCTCGTTTGGCTGCAGTTGCAATCAAGCTCGCTGTGTCCCGTTGCTCTGCCTGTGCGCGGCCTCCCCCGTCCAACGGGGAAAGCAGCTACACTGCTCAGAAGCACGGGCACCACTGGGCAGAGTGTGGCACTAACCGGCACAGGCGCTGGTGTGCAGTGGGCTGGGTGTGGTGTGGTGTGGTGCACGTCACTGCTCTTGGTGCAAGCTGAGCGTGGTGTGGGCTTAACACGATGTGGTGCACGGCACTGCTGGTGCTGGGCTGGGATGCGCGCGGCGCGGCTGCAGCGGCACTGCCACGCGGATGTGCAATGTCCAAGCACAGCCCACCTGCAGCGCTGCGGCAGCGGCAGCGGCGTCCCCGGCGTCCAGCACTGACTGGCCCACGAATGCGTGCAGATGCTGCAGCAGCTGCGGGCCTGTGTGCAACCAACAAAGGGCACCAAAAGGGCAGCGAGACCTCACACTCACGCAGGGGTGGATGGAGTGGGCAAGCAGTCCAGGGGATGCAAGGGGGAATGGAGCGGGCGAGCAATCCAGCTCTCGGGGCGGAAAAAACCAAAAATCAGGGGCTGTGTGTGCACGGGCGTGCGCGTGTGCGTACTCGTATGTGTGTGCGTGTGCGCATGTACATGACTGTCTTACTGCACCGTCCATGCAGGCGCACGGTGAGCAAAGTCAGGGGCTGTGTGTGTGTGTGTGTGCATGCGGGTATGGCCTCCACCATCCATGCAGGCACACAGCAGGAGACTATGGTCTGAATATCCCAGCCCCCCTCCCAACCCTCCATACACCCACTTGTACCCAAGCAAATCAACACACTCGTCTCTAAGCAACCAACCTTCCTGTGCTGCTGCGCGCCTCTCAACCAACATTCCCGCATGCGCACACATGCACCCCTGCGGCACGCGTGAACCCTGCGCACACCTCACCTTGCGCCCGCGGCCTGGCCTGCTTACAGCCGCCCGATAGCAGCTGCAGGCCATAGGCAAACTCGGAGTGCGTGAGGCCGGCCGCCGCGGCAGTGCGGGCGGCGGGGTTGGTGGTGGTGGGCTTGCGCGGAGCGAAGGCCAAGGGCTTGAGCGCCTTGCCCTTGGCAGGCCTGCGCACCTGCAGGCCAAAACACAAGCACACACGAGTGCGCACATGCGCACATGCACCTGAGCATGCAACCGCGTACCCCTGCTGCCCTGCACACATGCAAGCGCGCTTACACCCACCCACGCCTACACTCACACCCAAACACTCGCCCACAATTACATAAGCACACACACCTTGCCAACAAGCCCTTTCCCGCCAGCCGCTCCTGGCGTGTGAGCTGGGTGACGGGTGCAGCCAGCATGCATGCACACGCCATGCTCAGCATTGCATGCGTTTACACTTGGGCAGCGCGAGATGCGCCAGGAGGAGGCCTCGGCCGCCCCACTCCTGTGCTCATGCCCTGCTGAGTGCGTGAAGCAGGGCTTCATAGGAGGAGCCTGGCAGGCAACCGGGCCACCATTTCCACGAGGCAAGCCTCGCTTGTCGGCCTGAGGCAGCCCACTGGCAAAGGTGGGTGAGGCTCTGTGTAGCTCTACAGGCAGGCTTGAGAATGCGCCACAGGCAGGCTTGGGAAAGGGCCACAGGCAGGCTTGAGAAAGCGCCGCAGGCATGACACGGAGACACTTGGCCAGACGACGAGCTCTGGGCTGGGCACTGCGGTGTTGGGCCTATGCAGGAGGCTCTGCTCACCAACACAACACAAACACCCACTCCCTGCGGGCACATGCAGGCTATGCTCAAACACTCACTCCCTGCAGGCTTAGGAAAAAAACCACGCCCTCATGGAACACCCTTGTAGAACCTCGTGTGCGGCACGCTTGCGCAACACCCTCACGTACCGCCCTCACACAGCACGCTCACACACCACTCTCATGCACCAACCCCGCGCAGCCCCTTGCACGCCGCACAGGGCGAGCACCGCACCTGCAGGGGCTTGATGGGCAGGTTGCTTTTGCTGTGCATGTCCAGCGGCTTGAACGCGTCGTACACCTTTTGCTCCTCCTCCTCCTCCTCTGCTGCCGCCGCCCCCCCCTCGCCCGCTCCCGCCCCCCCATCCTTTGTGCCTGAGGGCAGGAGATCCAGGGGCTGGCCAACAGCCACAGCCCCCCCTTGCAGGGCCGCCCCAGCAGCAGCGTGCACAGCAATGGCGTCACCCGCTCCAGCAGCCTCAGGGTTCTGGGTCGCAGCAGCAGCAGGCGCGGCTGCAGCCTGTGGGTCCTGTGGGTGCACGAGGGAAGCTTACAATTACGGGGTCGACAATGATGGAAGGGGGACAGGACACAGCCCCGCCAGCGTATATGTATGGGTGTACGCTGTCTGTTCGTGTATGGGTGTACGTCGTCTGTTTGTGCATGGGTGCACACCGTTTGTGTATGCATGGGTGTACACTGTATATGTATGGGTGTACACTGCCTGCGTACAATTGGGCGCAGACAGGGACATGGGGGTTTGCGGCTGCTCGTCCAAGCTTGAGCCTGGCACACACACACACACACGCACACACATGCACACACACACCCCAGTTCTGTAACAACAACCACCTGCTCCCGCAACAAAGATCCACGCAATAAGGCTCAATGGTTCCTGCAACCAAGGACCACGCAGGGCTAAGGCCCTGCAGGGCAGGCCCGAGTGGGAGCACACACAAGCACGTGCAAGACACACACAAGCACGTGCAAGACATACACAAGCACGTGCAAGACGCCATGGGACGGCACGTTCCCTGCCTCAGCCTATGATACAACTGGAACCTGTGCATGGTGTGCTGGGCGATGAACTGCGATCTGAGGCGCACACCTCTTCATCAGCGTCGTCCCCCCCACCCCCGGCATCCCCTCCGTCGTCATCGCCCTCCTCCTCCACGTCGTCGCGGCCGCCTGCCTGTGTCCCCGGCACAGCCCACTGCTGCTGCATGGCAGCCTGCATGTCGGCGAGTGTGCTCCCTCTGCCGCTGTTGTTGAGGAGCAAGTCATAAGCGTCGGCCTCCTGCAAGGAGCAGTCAACATGTCGGGAGCGACGCAGCTGAGAGCGGCACAGGCAGACTGACGAGTGGAGAGGGACGCGGTTGTGTGCACGCCAGCTGCCAAGCCAGCCGCAGGCAAAGGTAGGCCAGGACAGTGCAGCTGGACTTGCTTGCACCTGCAGGCATGGCTAGGAGAGGGCGCCACGGCTGTGCCTGCAGCACGGGGCACACCCGCCCGCCCAGACCCAGGCAGAGGCCATGTGGCCTGGCTTGCCTCACACTGCGCACCACCACCGAGTTTTGGGTCCGGTCTGCGTGTGCTGGCTCAGAAAGGCGGAGCGCACGTGTGTGGAGCAGAGCTCGTAGGCACACATGCAGCACAGGCACGTGCGTGCCCATGCCCTGCTCAGGCAGGCAGCACGCAGAACTGGGTAGCACCTGTCAGGATGCACCCTCTGCCCACATCACGGCATGAGACAGCAGGTCTTGCGTGAGACAGCAGGCCTTGCGTGAGACGGCAGGCCTTGCGTGAGACGGCAGGCCTTGACGCCCCCAGCAACACAGCCACATGCGTGGGCAGCGTGCATTGCGGAGGGCGCGCCATCACCGCAAGTACATGGCAAGCTGCGGGGCGAAAGGTGCCTGCCCCCATGCGCGGCCAGGCGCCTGCATGGAGCCATCCTCTGCTCCATTGCAGCCGCGCTTGTGCAGAGGCTGTGCAGGCACAGCTGCACCTCCCACTGCCCGTGCTTGATTGGCGGCATGCCTTGCCCAAGCGCCATATGCCTGCCCTGACTGTGCACCCGCTGCCCCTGCGGATGTCGAGCCCCGCTGCGCCTGACTCCCACGGCACCGCCCCTGCGGCCCCGCAGCCAGCTCAGCACGCACCATGGCGTCCAGGAACAGGGCGCCGCTGACATGCATGTGGCACTGTGCCAGCCGGTAGAAGCCAGCGTCGCCATCACCGCTGCCACACCCCTGCAAGGGATTCAGGCAAGGGGGGCAAGGGATCAGGGCATGAGTGCAGGGGCAAGGAGATGGTGATGAGGGCAAGGAATGCCGGATGCAACAGGGCAATGGGGCAGGGGGAAGGGAGAGGTGTTGGAAGCACAGGGGTCAGCTATCGTCGGCGTGGGCACGAAGGGGGAAGGAAGCACAGGCACAGGGGCCAGCTGTGGGGTCTCCGGCAAGCCGGGATGGGCGCAGGCAGCGCCCTATTTTGGGGGCACGTGTGACATACATGCGTACACACATTTGTTTGTCTCAACAAGTGCACCAGAGGTGCACCACGCGCGCCACCCTCTCGCCAAACCTCCACCGCCTTTCCTTCAACCACCTCGTTCCACCAACACTGCAAGCCAGTAGCAACTTCAGGATCTAAAGTAAGTAACGCCGTGGCTATCCATGCCGGCAGCACCTTCCAGCTCCATACCCTGGACACCCCACAAACACACAAGCAAAACAAAGCACTGCGCACGCGCCTGGTCTTCTAACGCAAGCAGGGCAGCAGGTGCGCGCACAAAGCCGGACGTGGCCGCGTCCTCGTCCTCCCACACGAGGTTCAGGTCCTTCTCATCGGCCTGCACACGAGCGCACGCGTGTGCCCCCTGCTCAGACAAAACCCACACCTTGCTCAGTGTGTGAGATCCTTGGGCAGGACAATACAACCATGGCAAGACTCCGAGCAGCTGCAAAACGTGTCCAAGGGTTGTGCTGGTCTGGCCTTGATAGGGCAAGGCACAAAAAGGGGGCGATGCCTGGAGCACAGGCGCGCCCAGTCGTTTTAGCCCCACACACCTCCTTCAGCTCCAGCCCAGCCGCCAAGAAGGTCTCCAAGCTGTCATCCTCCTCCCCTCTCTCTTGCGCGTGTGCACGCTGCAAGGCGTCATGGGCAGCGGTGGTCGTGGGGTCAAAGCAGACAACTAGGCAGGCAAGTTGGCTGCGGTGTGTCAAGCCATTGGCTTGCACAGCAAAGGCATGCAGCCCAAATGCTGCACCCACGAGACCTCCGCACCCCACACTAGTGCTGCAAATTTGAGGTGCGCACGCAGCGTGCGCGCACACTCATGGCGCACAGGCACCTGCAGTGCGCCTGCAGCACTGAAGGGGCTACATCAATGACTTGCCACCTCGTGGCAGAAGCGGGCTGGCCCAAGCACACCTTGCGGGCCAAGGCGCCACGCTCACCTACATGCACATGCATACACGTAAAACGTGCACACATACACATGCACGGTGCCAAAACACAACGAATAAACTTGATTACCAGCGCTGGTCCAGCACTGCAGGTGCACCCAGCATGTGGGCACACAGCACACAGGCATACCTGGGCAGGGCCAGACCCCTCAGGGCCACCCTCAGGGCCACCCTCTGCCGCGTCCCCCACCCGCTTCCTGCACCTCACAGTTTCCAGGGCTTGGTATGCAAGGTTGTGAAGATACTCGACCTGCACACGCCGCGGCAGTGGCAGCACACGATGATGAGATGCGGCTAGTGGGTTTGAAGGAAAAAATGCCTGCTTCGTGCTCCGGCGGCCTGCAGGTCGCGTGATCGTGCAGCCACCAAGCAGCCAGTGATGCCAGCCCTACTGGCACATGGTCTTCAGGCTCACCGGCACGTTTGGGGCTGAACGGCAAGGTTTTTCCCGCATTAGGACCTGGTCAGCTTCTATTACTGCAGGGCACACTCTGCAGCATCCAGCTTCACCTGAGGCTTCTCTAATGTAGTGTGTTTGTGTGTGCGCGTGTATGCATTTGCGTGCGTGTGGGTGGGTGCATGCGCTCAAGAAGCTCTGCTGAGCGCTGCGGGGGGAAACAAACCATTTAAGGTTCAAACGTCCACGAATGGCCCGCCGCCACGACGGCATGATCACTACCCCGCGTGCTCCGGCAGGTACGCATGGAGCACTCGGCGCGCCTGCTTTTCGCACATGCGTGCACTGGTTCTTGTCATGCTACAAGGCGCATGTGGACCATGCAGGCACGCAGCCCCCTGGGTGCAAGAGATACCCACCTTTTTGCTGTACACGCATGCACTGCTTTGGATCAGCAATGCAGCCTCAGCAAAATCCAGGCTGGGGCCGCCATCAAACGAAAAAGCCGTTCGGTTCAGGTGTGCTAGGTACTCCTCAAGGTCATTCGCTATGTCTGTTGCAGGGGAAAGAGCATGAGCCACGCTGTGCGACTCCCACACTGCTCAGGTAAACCCCTTGGGATGGCGTGCTGGTTAGCAATGTGTAGTAATTTGATGAACTCAGACAAACCGTATGAATCTCATACTTTTCATGGTTGTATTATGTCAGGCTCTAGACGCTCTTGAATGTACAGGGCACCATGCTGGTCAACATGCCATGAGCTGATCATTGAGCGGAAAGTCATGGTTGTGTTTGTCCCCCAAAACACTGTTAACAAGTTGGATGTTTATGGTTCTTAATGAAGTACATGGGTCAAGCAAATCTAGAGAGTCCTTCAAAGATTGACAAAATCAAGAGACCGGTCTGCTGTTCAAACAAGGGCTGACCCTGCATGGATTAGCCAGCTAGCCCCTGCCCATCAAACAAAAAGCTAATAAGGTCGTTGGAAATTATAATACTCTCACTCACCAATACCCCAGTTGCCGGCAAGGTCTCGAATGGGGACAAGCAGGGACGCAAACTTGCTGGTTGACTCCTTCTGGGTAGTGGGGGACCCAGCTTCATCAACCATGCTTCACAACTGCCTGCTGATGCAACCAAACTTCCTTGGACCTCACGCCCTGGGCTGCACCCTTAGCTGCTCCTCATGGCCCGGGCTGTCGACAACTCATTGGCGTAAAATTGAAAACAGTAGTACCAAAAATGTTTTTGTGGATTCGTTACAAGCATTGAGGACGGTCAAACACCGTCATCTATGCATCTGGTTTGGACATGGTCTTTAACGAATCTCTTACTCATTTTTTCACACTGCCCCGAAATTTCCAAGGCAGAAACAGGACAGGTATCAGCTGATTGGGGAAAGCTGCTCCAGACGATTGCACATTTCACCAGGGTTGCAGCTCGTTGAGAGAGCTTCAGAGCAACCCATATGAAGGATGATAAGGTGCACAATGCGCAAGCACACGTGTTACCTACATGCACTCTTCTCTGATGCCTAACATACCCTTGCCCCTAATGTGCAGCTGCTCCTTAGGGGGCTGGATGCCTCTGACTATGGTAAAGGTAGATTAAACTTGTGCTTGCACGGTTTGTGTTGGGTACATGCAGAGACAGGACGTGGTGCAAAGTTTTTCCCTCCCAATCTTTGACATGCAGGCTTCCTACAGCTGCTCAGTCAGCTCTCAGTTGTTGGTGAAATAACCGAGGAGCTGTTCAAAAGTAGGTACTTTCGCATCCGTCCTGGCTGGGCGCACAACAAGCAAGTAGCCAATTCGCTCTGTTTTTTGCACAGGCCGCTTTGATGAAGTGTCTGCCAACCCGGATTACCACACAGTGGTTATAGAAGGTGTGCTTGCTTTCAGGGGCAAAATTAGCTGCGGTTTTTAATGGGAACAGGCAGCACAAGCAGTAGAGCAGGCGTGCATGACGGGCATCTGAGACCTTTCGCTCTTCTTGCCAATATTTTAACATGTTTAAAATTGAAGCCAACACATCAGAATCATATAAGATGCTAGGTGAGCATGAGACTTGGCTCAACAACAGATACTTTTGACCAATCGTTGAGCTACACTAAAACAGTGCAAGAACAGCAACTGAAAGTACTGGTACCCTCCGCAAGGTATGGTTAAGGTTACCATAAATATGATGCTATGTAATATACCATGATAACATACATAGCAATGACTTGTGCGCTGTCACGTGGAACCATAGGTTAAGGCGGCTTGGGCTACCAGCTTCCTTCTTGCCTTGCACTTGACCGTAAGCGCTCTGCACTTGGCAGGAAATGACTATGATGTCAAATTATTTATGAAAAGTCATAAGTGAACATGGTGGTGGGGAAGGTGCACCTTATGGCCAGGTTTGGGGAGATAATCCAACCCACGACGCAGAAAGTGACAAATTGATTACATTGAGTCTCAAGAATTATATAATTACACTGGGAGGTAGACCGTGACAGGCCAGGAGAAAGCTGACTCGGCCAAATTCAAGGTTCCACACTCAAACTAAAATCACAGTGTATTTCCATATCATTGTGCTCCTTTGATCTTGTAACTCCTTAATCTTGCCAAGTCCCAAAATATTTAGATTACTGTTGTGCTCCTAGGGATCTTGCGATTGATTAATTAATTCCAGCGCGCTATCGCAACCTGCCAAGAGTAAAATAAGGAACTTTTTGAAAGAGCTCGCAAGGTATGGTAGTTTAGCCACTGTCCTGCACGGGCCCACCCCCTGGACCACCACGCCCCACACGGGCAATGGACACTTTTCGATGTGGGATGTTCAAAGCGGAAGTGCTCAGAGGGTGACTGGCAGCCTGGGGAGCTATATATAAGAGCGTATCCGCCAGGACCCCACCCTGGCTCAGAGAGTTGCTAAGCGTGAGAGGGTGCTTGCTGCTGCCATTGCAGCCAGACCCCCTCCTGCTCCGCCCAGGCCTGTGGGTGGGCCAAGGCTAGAGAGGCCTGCTTCATCATTAATGAAAGAGAAGCATGTGGTGTGTGTACAGCTGCTGCCTTGCAGCTGCTTAGCCATCAGGTGCATGTGAGCTCGCGCCTGCACTACTCAGGCAGAGCAGCAGCAGAGGTAGAGAAAGCAGCTGAATGGGACAAGCAGCAGCGGGTAAAGCTCAGGTTGGAGGCGTGGGGAACAGGGCATGTGCACGTGCATCTATGGGCCTTACCATTTTGCGTGAATGAGTGGTAAAAGGAATTTGCACTGAGCATGGCAGAGTGGTTTTGAAGGGGTGGGAGGGGCAGGGGCAGAGGCAGGGACACAGGGAGGAAGAGGGCTCAGGAAGAGCTGGAGTCAGAGCTGGAGTCAGAGACCTCCTCAGAGTCCTCAAATAAAAAAATGGAAGATGGGGAGTGGGCACAAGTGTACCAGAAAAGTAGGGAATGATTGTGGACACAATAACCTGAAGTTCGCAAATATGGGTTTAAAACCAGAGGCCTCGCAACCCCTCAATACTCGCAAATTAATTAATGTATTCATTTTGAGACCTCGGAAGGTAAAGGAGTCACAAGATCAAAGGAGCACTACAGTAACTAATTTGTGAGTATCAGGGGGGTGCGAGGCCTCTGATTTTTAGCCCATGTTTGCAAAATTTCAGGGTTTTCCCACCTCTAATCTGAGCCATACTTGCTGCTGCTTGTCCCATTCAGCTGCCTTCTCTGCCTCTGTTGCTGCTCTGCCTGAATAGTGAAGGCACAAGCTCACATGCTGATGGCTGGGTAGCCGCAAGGGTTTCGGCTGTACCCACACCACAGGGTTCTCTTTAATGAAGCAGGCCTCTCCAGCCTAGGCCTATCCACAGTCCTGGGTGGAGCATGAGGGGGTCTGGCTGCGATTGCAGCAGCGAGCACCCTCTCATGCTCAGCAACTCTCTGAGCCAGGTTGGGGTCCTGGCGGATACGTAGCTCCCCAGGCTACCCGTCGCCCTCTGAGCACTTCTGTTTTATGCAATCCACATCGAAAGGTGTCCTTCGCCCGTTTGGGGCGTGGAAGTCCATGGGGGGGGCCTGGGCGGGGTAGTGGCCAAACTACCATACCTTGCGGGCCCAAAAAAAAGTAATAGTGTTACTCCTGGCAGGTCGCAAGAGGGTGCTTGAATTAATTATTAAGTCGCAAGATCCCTTAGAGCACAACGGTAGTGCTTCGGCACTGTAGTTCCGCTTAGTTTATATATTTAACAGGTATAGACGACAACTACAGCTACAACTATGGCGCCTACAGACAAAACTATGGGATAGCGACACTTTCTCAAGACCTCCCC
>LKMJ01003450.1_pt1 | contig 14718 bp, 14 predicted proteins | sample 643391 | NCBI WGS metagenome assembly LKMJ01 (sample SAMN04112250, study PRJNA286221) | soda lake metagenome | biome: soda lake; feature: Kulunda Steppe; material: water; isolation source: sample PL-Br10 brine of Picturesque Lake | place: Russia: Kulunda steppe | collected 2010-07
CTTAACGCCATACAAGAATTTCATCTTCAAACCCATCTTCAAAAAAATATGGATCGGGAAATTCAACGACTTACCTTAATCGTGCTCGCATCCCTCACGAAATGTTTACGCATCTTACAAAATCGCTATGCCTATGCGAATATCTCGACACCATATGCTCCAAATGCGATGGGGAGCGAATATCAAATATTTTAAGTGCGTTCACAATGCCAGAATATTATTTTTTTCTTGTTTATAAGCTTTAGGTTACCAAAATGAACAACGAACATGTCAAAGGTCTTTCGTTTATGTTCTCGTCTCAGCAGTTTTCAAAATTCATCGAACAGCATTATCCTTTCTGTTTCAATCTCATTTCATCCTCCTCTTACGAAGAAAACGGAGAGTCATACCTCGATAAATTAGAAGAATTTACTCATACTGGGTATTATACGCTATTTTTGCATTACTTAGTCACAAGTAACGTCGTGCTCAAAAGTAAGTTCCAGCGTTTTTTAAATGATAAATGCCATATTCTTGGAATCCCACCGATCGACCTCAATCGTCTTAAAGAAACATGCACAACTTACGATCGACAAACCATTTTAGTTGTTTCTTTGCTGTATTATTTTATTTAAGAAAGCGAATAAATCGGTCAAAATTTTTTCTCAGAAAGTAAAAAATGTCTCTAATCCGAATTTTACAATCTGGGTTAAAACCTAAGCTTTCTTTCTCCTCTATTTTACAGAAATCAACCATGCGTACTTATCATGGACGTGTTGTAGATCATTACGAGAACCCGCGTAATATGGGGTCATTCGATAAAAACGAAGAGAATGTCTTTACATCTTTGGTCGGGGCACCGGCATGTGGAGATGTGATGAAACTATCCATTAAAGTGAATAATGACGGTTACATTACCCATGCGAAATTTAAAACGTTTGGTTGTGGTAGTGCGATAGCAAGTAGTAGCTATAGCACCGAGCTGATTAAAAATAAACATGTAACAGAAGCCGACAAGATTAAAAATGCGGACATCGCCAAACACTTATCACTACCTCCCGTGAAGCTCCATTGCAGCATGCTCGCAGAAGATGCCATCAAAGAAGCGATTAAGAATTATCGTAAAAATCGCAGAGAGTCAACATTCTAGTTCTCTGCGATGAGTTCGTCTTCCATTTTTTGGTCAAAATCATCTAGATCTTCTGGTTCTTTAACATAATCATCGTAATGTGTCTCCATGGCTTCAGAATCTATTTCAAGACGATCATTTATCCTTAGCCGCATATTTACAGACATCGCTTGCAATTCTTGGGATGCCAGTTTAAACGCATAAGGCATTTCCACTTTACTATACTTTTTAACACCATGATATATATCTTTTGACGGATTAATCCCTAAAATTTCGCCCGTTTCATCCTTTACATAAAAAGTATGTTTGTCCGATCGGTCCATCATAGATTCTTTAAGAAAGCCGGACACACCATGTGCTGTCAAAGTATCCTTTTCCATTTCTCCTATTTTAAGACCGCCTGATTTTGCGCGTCCACCGGTAGGTTGCATCGTTAAAGAAACATTTTTACCTCTTGCTCGGTAATTTATTTTTTCTCCCACTTGATGTTTCAAACGGAAATAATAAGATGGACTTATCACTATATCCGTTGGCATTTGCTGACCGGAGCGCGGGTCATAAAGAACTTCATTAGCATATCTTTCATACCCATTTTTTTCGAGTTGGTCGTAAAAATAGTTAAAATCAGTTCTTTCGAAAGGCGTGCCATCATTCAAATGGCCTTCACACACACCAACTTTATTCATGACCATTTCCAAAAGCATATTTAATGTCATGCGTGACGGTAACCCATGTGGATTGATGATAGCATCAGGTACAATCCCGTCTCTCGTAAAAGGCATATCCTCTGCGGGTAAGATCATACCAAAAACGCCTTTTTGGGCCGAAAAATTCGCCGCTTTGTCCCCTACCTCGGGCATTTTAAATTTTCGAATGCGAATCTTGCAGTTACGCGTCCCCTCCGTATAATTCTGTTTAACATATACTTTGTCCACTTTACCTGAGACCGTTTTCTTCGCGACATCTACCATGTTAATATAAGTCTTCTTACCGTCCTTTTTCTCGTGAAATACGTTATCCAAATTCAGATCTTTCTCACCTGCCCCTTCGGGTTGTTCTTTAATACGTCCCACAATTACCCTACCCTCATAAAGATCACTATTTACCTTTGGAAAACCGTTTTCGTCAAGCGTGGTATAGTCCGCATATTTGTCAACATTAATGTCCATTCCTTTTTCTTTCTCAAAATGCGGATTAGCGAAAAATATACGTTCGCCCGTTTTGGCGTTATAATCCTCCGTCGAATAATAATTCTTATAAGACGTGATGTTAAAACAACCGCGTTGGATGGATGTCTTGTTTAAAATCAAAGAATCTTCAACATTCATTCCATTGTGTGTGGATATAGCCACAATTAAATTTTCACCATTGGGCAATTCGTTATATTTAAGGTAATCGTAATAACGTGTCGCTGTAAGCCTTTTTTGGCCGTAATGCAAAATATACGTTTGGGTATCTATCCGACTTCTAAAATTTGTGGCATAAACAGAAATGGCTTGTTTCGCTTGGGCGAATGAAAAAATGTTACGCGGGGCTTGGCTGTGGTTCGAAAGTGTGATTGTGGATGCATAGGCCGAAAACATCAATGTCGGATGGATTTCAAGATGCGAATAATACGCAAAATCCCCATGTTTCGGTTTTTTATTTAAATCTTCAGGCATCATAGCGATCATTCTCGTATTCACTTCCTCTATATCCAGAAACTCCAGCGGCGCGGCGTTTTCATCCAGTTTTTTTATTATATCATTCAACTCCGTCAATTTCGTAAAAGTTGCAATATCTGCCGGATCATGAAAAGCATCGTCGTACATGTTAAACAGTTCAGTTGGTCGCGTATATCCTTTAGCAAAAACGTACCATTGGCCTATTTTTTTTTCGAACATCTGACGAATGAGCGCCCGATGTTTAGGCTTAAACAATTCAATTTCTTGGGTTTCTTCGTCCACAATCAACAAGGGTCTACATGGCCGTTTACCTTCTGTCAAAATATTTATTGTGCGGTCAAATACGTTCCATGAAACTGAGGTAAAAATATTAATCAATGCATTTCGTCTTAACAGGCGAATAAAACGCACTAGTGTTGGGGCATCCGCATCATCTATTACACCGATCCATGTGTTATTAATCAATAAACGTACCATATTAGCAGAAAACGAACTGCCATACAACAAATTTTCTAAGAAAGTCACTTTAAAATAACGTGTTACTGCTTCAAGTACATTGCGGCTATTTGTTTCAAAGGTAATATGACACATGAGTGCCATATGTTTGGTTAATCCTATTTTTTGTCCTTCGGGACTCTCAACTGGACATAAAATACCATATTGTGAACTATTCAGCTGGTGTGGTCGTTTCAATTTAAGTCCAGGGTCCATTTGGCTGTCAACGACCCGCATATTGGAAACATAAGAAATATAAGATATCCTGTTCACGTCCTGTACGATGCCCGTGCGTTTATCTTTACCCCATAACCCTTTTATCGAATTCGTAAAGCCAGTTGTCACAGCATCAGGTTTAAAGTATTCGTGTTTTGTTGTTTCGGTTATCGTTCGTGTTAAAATATCACGCGCCCCTAAATCACCTTTTTCATAAGTAGAATTTAACCTGTTCAAACATTCGTTACGAAAGATGTTATAAAAATCTTTGAAAATTTCACCGATTAAAAATCCAGAAATTGCCAAACGTCGGGTAATATAATTATCACGATCCGAGTCTGGTGCTATGTTCAAACATACACGCACCAATTTGTTTACGAGGAAACCCAAATACATCGCTTTGGCTTTGTTCACGACAAATTCGCTATCAGAACCCATATAAGGTGTTGACGTATCTATCCCACGCTCGTTGTTTTTATCAAAACGCTGGAGCTCGTATTCGACGTTAATCAAAAAGTTTTTGCGCAGGATAAATTCGACATTAGCCTCCGTGTTAAACGGTGTGGCACTCTGGAGATAACGAAGGGCTTGTTTTTTATTAAAAACGATATTACCATCAACGATCGAAGCATACAAAAAATCGATAAACAAACGGGCCATATCACTATCCAGTTCGTGACCGATGATACATTTCAAAATATCCATGTCACTTTCAACGCCTAAACAACGAAACAAGACAAAAAGTGGGACTTCCATGTTTAATTCGGGAATTGTCACGACAATAGCATCTTTGCGTAAAGCATTACGATAATACTTGCTAAACACAAAAAAACGCGTTGTCTTAGGAAATACGTCTTTAGCGGATGTGCAACGTATTTGCCCCTTAAAAGAAAATTTGTCTTGTTTGTGTTTATCGATTTTGTAAACGAACAACATATTATTTGCGTTTTCTTCGAGAGTCGAAATAAATTTTTCTTTACCATCAACTATAAAATACCCACCCTGATCGTAAGGGCATTCTCCCACTTCACGCAGCATACTTGGTGTTTGCCCGTTTAAAATGCAGAGTTTGCTGTGGAGCATGATAGGAATACGACCAATTTTAACTTTTTGCAAAAGAGTCGGTGTTTCATGTCTGACTTTTCTATTAGAATGGTAAATCACAATATCTGCGAATAAGTTAACCGCATATGTGAGATCATGGAGACGTGCATCATTAGGAAACATAAGACGCGTTTCGCCACCTTGGGTAATTGTCGGATGGTCAAAATATAGAGCACGACCATCTTCGCCACCAACAAATATCTGGATACGATGATTTTCGGTCTTATTATCCTTCGCATCGAATTTGACCAGCTCAAATGGGTTTAAAGAATTAATTACTTGGGGGATTTTTCGATCGACAAAATCATTATAAGAATCCAAATGGTGTTTGGTAAAAAACGTATTACTTGTGGTAAAATAACTTTTTACCAGTTCCAAAAAAAGATCCGTTTTCATTTACAAAAACGTAAGATTATTTTATCCATTTTCTGACATGACAACGCAAACCATGAAAACGTTATTTTTATTTTCTTTTAATTCTATTTTTTAGCCTATTTTTTAGCCGACTTTTTAGCCGATTTTTTAGCCGATTTCTTTTTTGCTTTTTCCTTTTCTTGTTTGGCTTGGGCTTTGGCATCTTTCAAAGCTTTTTGCATTTTTTTGTGTTCTTTTTTCGCTTTCTCAAGGTCTTTCTTCTTTTCTTTTACCGAAGAGTTTGCTTCATTTACTTGTTTTTTGCCCGTCTTCTTCATTTCGTCTAATTCGTTCTTTAGTTTTTTCTGCATCTCTTTTTTGTCTTTTGCGTCGGCTTTTTTCTCTTTCATGGCCTTCATCTTTTCTACCGCTTGTTCACGTGTCTTCTTCATTTTTGCATTGAGTTTTTCTTTAAGATCTTTAGCATCTTTTTGGGCTTTCTTAACTGCTTTTTGGGCGTCTTTTACATCCTTTTCACTTTGTTGCACCGCTTTTTTCGCAGCGGAAGGAGAACTACCACCACCCCTATAATTCATGTATTGATTGCCCATTTCGAGTGCAGGTGAGAATGATTTAGCGTATTCGGGGTAATTTACGCTCATGGGCATTTGCTCGTAAGTAGGTAGGCGCTCATTCATAAGCGTATAAGACGGACGGGTAATGCTACCTATAATATCTTCGTTAAAACCAGAACCAGGATTTACAGAAGTATCCGAAAAAGGTGATCCTACTACCATAGTCTGCATATCGCTAAATTGTTTAATATCTGGGCAATCGGGGATAATTTCATTACCTTCTGAACCGTAAATCCATCCACCACCTGCTTGTTTTTTTTGTTTCTTACGTCGATAGGTCATGTTTTAATTAAATTGGCTTGTGTATATAATTATCAACGAAAAAAATGTAGAATTACAAAAGGCTCATCATAGCAAAATACAAGGCCCCTGCAAAAACAGCTTTAATCACCACAATAGAGTAAGGAAATCGTTCGAGGTCGATATATTTACCGGCGACGATATCGAGTGGCATAAACGTCATGACGATAAAAACGACCATAATAATAACGATACGTTTAAGCTCACTATGTCGAGAAAATACGTCTTTAAGTCCACGTTTTAAGAAACCTTTTTTATTTTGTTCGATTTCTTCTTCGTCGTCACTCATCTCTTCGTCTTCTTCGTCAAAGTGTTCAGAATTGTCCCGCATTTGTGGCTCAGACATAGATGGCATAGATTGCATAGGTGCTTGTTGTTCTTGTTCTGCAGCTTGTTTTGCAGCTTGTTTTGCAGCTTGTTTTGCTGCTTGTTCTGCAGCTTGTTTTGCAGCTTGTGCAGCCATCTGTTGTTGCATTTGTTGTTGCATTTGTTGTTGCATCTGTTGTTGGGTCTGTGCGTTAGGGTTATTCATATTTAAAGGCATGGAAGGCTGTTGCATCATACTAGAAGCGTCAATATTGGGAATACCTGCTTGGGGAGACATCCCTGGTCCGGGCATATTCATTTGGTCACCGCCAGGAAGTTGGCGAAGCGCTTCAAGAATGGTTTCATCGTTATCTTCGTTAATATCGTTACCGATACTCGTGTTTACAGGAAACGGAAGGGACGGTACTTGGTTTTGTCGGTTATGAGCGACTTCAACGTTGCCTATTCTAGGAAGTTCAGACAAAGGCGTGGATTTTGTCATTTATATTCTTCTTTTTTTCTTTTTTTCAGTTTTCGTACGAGCGTTTGCCATTCTTTTAGCGCGTTTGTCGGATTTAAACGCTCCGTCAAAATTGGATGTGTGAGCTTCTTCAAAAGAGGGACAACGTTTTCTTCACACCATACTGCATCTTTAAAACGGGCCAATTTTTGTGCTAAAGCGTATATTTCGAAAAGCCCGACACCTAATCCAAATATGTCGATTTTTTCGGGAAGCTCTTTCACAAACTGTTTCAGCATTTTATCAGACTGTGTTGCCAAAGGCACAAAGTAGCGATAATAATCTTCTGAAAGAGCGGTTTTTGTTTGGTTTAGAGAAAAAGGTTCTCGCGAAAGCTTCGTCTTAAGTTCTAGCGCTTGTCTCAACATTTCAAACCGCTTTTTCACATTCACTTTTTTATTAAACAAAATGACTAGTATCAAAAAATCGATCGGATAGTAAGGATATTTATAATGCATCGCCCGACGCCAAAATGAACTTCCTGTCCTTTTATCTGGATTAAGTGCAATTTCGCGTAGTCGAGGTATATATTCAACTAGACCGAAATCAATAATACGAATTTTTCTAGTTTTTTCGTCTTGATTAAAAACTAAATTACCTGGTTTCATATCCATATGGACAATATGATGTTTTTGAAGGTGTATGAGACCCTCGAAGACATTCGTCAAATGCGGGAGCAAATCTTCAAACATAATCCATGTATGATTTTGGAACACCTTTTTGAGAGATGATCCACCATCATCATAAACAATCTGTTTTTTCTTCAAACTAGGTGCATCGTGCATGGCATTATAACCCTCATCACTTACTGTTCCACCTTTATTTGTATCATTATTGTTATTGTTAGCTGTTCTTGTTGTTAAAAAAGTACTATTGGTACTCACATCATCAAAATCACATTTAGAAAAGACATCTTCTGATAAAACAGAAATATCAGTAGAACATATTCGTGAAGGCATAATAACATATTGTTGTTCAGGATCAATTTTGATCAAAAGATCACGAATTTCAAACTCACGTTTGGCATTCTTTTTTTTAAAAAACAATTTGGATACCCCCGGTAAATCTTCATCTTGTGATTGTTTTGATTGCTTATATTGCTTATATTGCTTAGATTGTTGCGTTTCCTTCGTCGATTTATCGCCTTTACATGGAAGCGCAGGTGTGACTACACAACCATAAGAACCTTTACCCTTAAACTTATAATCTATTTTCTTCTCTTTCTTTTGTTTATTTATCATGACTTATTCTTTTAATTATCGTTTGGATTAAATAATGAACCTTGTAAATCATTATCTTTACAAAAATTAACAAATATGTCAGAAAATATGTCGATTAATTCGGCAAACAACTCTGAAAATAATAGGGCGAAGTCTATCTATGTGGGAGAAGGTACTTACGGATGCGGGTTTCGCCCTCCGCTGAAATGTGTGGAAGAACAGGTAAATCATTCTATATCTAAATCACGGGTACCTATAATGGGTAAAGTATTCAATCGGGAAAAAAAGATGAATGAAGAAATAAAACAATTCGATGATTATATTTTACCGATAAATTCGGAAGGTCGTTTTACGGCACATGTCAAAGGTTATTGTGAGGTAGATCTTGATCATGCACTTCATCACAATCAAGACGAATTCAAACGCTGCAAAAAATTTACGGATTTATATGATAAAAGGAATAACATTATCCAAAAGGCTAATCGACGTAAATATCATCAGCTTCTTTTAGAAGATGGCGGCCCCGATCTTGATCAAGCATCCAAAAAGTTACATTTCTTATATATTTTTTCATTCATGACACCCTTGTTCGAAGGTCTTGTTCAACTGGGGAAAAAAGAAAAGGTGCATATGGATATTAAACCTGGTAATGTTGTGTTTAATCGAAATTCGAAAAGAATGCTTTACATCGATTTCGGTTTCGCTACGACATATGACGGATTGTTCACGGATGAAAATATATATCTCCATATGCACCCTTATTTCTATTTTTCTCCTGAATCTAGCTTCTTCGGTCATATTCTAAATCATGTTAAAAGCAAAAGTGCAACAGATCCTTTTAGGCCTGAATTAAGGAAGGAATACCTAGAAAAAGCCCATAAACCATTTTTAAAAAGGGAAGCGCAATTCCAAAATGTAGTTAATGCATATTTCGATGCACATGGGGGTGAAACGGACGCCATGATAACCTTTTTTATAAAAAATTTACGGCGAGCCCGTGTTTATTATGCAAACACTCTTTTGGAATCGATCGAACAAAAATACGAAAACGATAAAAACGAATCTATAAAAGTCTATAAAGATACCGTTAAAACAGAAATAAGAATAGAAAAAATATTCAGACCGTTTGCGGAAAAGTTTGACGTATACAGTTTAGGAGCCACACTTTACGAAATGATTTTGCATGCCTTTGATCGTTCAGACCCTCTTTCACAAAATCCGGACATTATTCAGTTTAACACATACCGTTCTTTATACAAGGACGTCTTTCAGCTCATAATGCAAATGATGCATGCTCATCCTGAAGAAAGGATGTCATCCCAAGAAGCTTTTAATGCTTACATGCGTATTTTAGAAAACATACCAGAAGAAATCGTAAAAACATACGAAGAAACAAGAAAAACGAATAATTCGAAAAATTATTATGCAAATAATACTATGGATTGGACGGTTGACTCTCATTCAAGCTCGACAAACGTCACAAACTATAAAAAAGAAGATAACAGCAACAACTCCGATAATAATAACAATAATAGTAATACCACAAATAATTCGAATAATTCGAATAATTCGAGTAACTCTAACAATACGTTTTACAAAACACTCAACAATAATAACTCCAAAAATAGTTTCAATAATATTTCTAATAATTCAAACAATGTGAAAAAGAACAACAATGCAAGATTAACGAGATCCTCTTCACAAATACCAGAAGTAGGACAAACAAAAAAATTAAAAGAAAAACTAATTCAATCTTTACTTTTGCCACAACTAAAGGTCCTTGCGAAGCGTTTGGGTGTGCCTCAGCGTCATAAAAAAAATAAAGGTGCACTTATCGAGCTTCTTATTTCTCGCAAAGATGAAATCCCGTTAGATTTAATCCCGGTTGGTAAGTTTTGTCCTTCAGGACAAGTACGTAATCCCACTACCGGTCGTTGTAAAAAAATCTAATTGCGACGATCACAATCCACGATAACAGGTGTATATTTAAAACAATCTTCGCCGTTCTTAAAAACATGATTTGCGATTTCTTCGGAATTCGGTCCTTTAACCACTACACAATGAGATCCTTTGCATACTTGGCGAAAAAGTGACGCGAGACCTAGACCGATGATAATGGAAAACACGATGGAACCCTGCTTTGTGCGAAAATATTCAGCCATCATTTTTCTTTTCTATTCATTCTACTATTTAGCCACTTTTTTATTTTTGAAATCTTCAAAAACAGGATGGGGTTTTATCTTGGTTTTGTCAGCCGGACAATCGTTTTTTTCGGCTTTATACACATAACACGTATCGTTTTTATCTCGATAAACAACTTTACCTGCATTATAAGGTGTGGGGAATTTCATTACAACTTGTGGTGGAGGTGCCATTAGATATACAAAGAAAAGCCCAATTATAAATGACACAAAAAAGGAAAGAGGGTGTAATGGAAATAAAGAAAATGATCCAGAGAAAAATCGTTTCATTCGTTCGTTTTATCACTTTTAAAATGATAAGAGATTTTACTCATTCAATGATTCTTAATTAATTCTTAATCGAAAGGAATATGGAAATATTTATTTTCGTACCGGGAAACAAAATAGTTTTTATGTGGCGAACGTTTTCCCACGAATAGCATTTTTTCATCCTGTTCATATAAATCTTCATAGTCTGGCATATCAGGCAGCGGCTCTAGAACGATGGGATTATTTCTTACCATTTCAGTTTGTGATGTTTTTACAACCGTCTTTTTTAATTTAACATCTTTTGTCAGTGGATTCACATGACCCTTTTCTTTTATTTTAGCATCTTTAGAAAAATATGATGCGATTGATGCTTGTTTTTGGGTCATGATATTTATGTTGTGTTTTAATTCACGAATTTATAGAATTTAAAGAACGTTTATATGGTATTTTATATGCTATTTGTATCAATTTTTTTAATCAACTTTAAACCCATTTTTAACCCATTTTAACCCACCGCAAAATATCGATCTCCCATAATAGTACTAGCTTTTATTTTAGGACGCTCAAAGGCAAGCGAAAAAGACACAACTTCGTCCCATACGTTAAAAACATCTTCTTTTAAACTATTTGACAGTTGTCGAAAAACATCCAAAGTACTTAATTCTTTTGGAAGAGCACAATCCCACTGGTAACACTCAGAAATATATCTTTCGTCATCATGCCACTTACTTCTTCTATTATTATTATGACTGTCGGTAAAATTATTTCTAATTGGAATCATTTTACTCTTTTTCGTAAAGCGTACAATAAAGCGTAAAATAAAGCGTAAAATAAAGCGTAAAATAAAGCGTTAGAGTTTTAGAAAACACTTGTAAGTTTATTGAGTTTTCTCATATACTTTATGCGGTAAAGTTTAATACAGCGAACAGACGCATAATAAATCTCACAACCTATTAAAATACATATCGCATAATTCGTCTTTCGTAAAATCCTGTAGTGGTTTATCCAATTTTTTCGCAAACCCGAGACGTTCAAGTACGTGGATTATATCGTTTTTACGAACAAAAGTTGGTAGTGAGGCTGTACGACTTTTGCATTCATCTAAGGTTTTAAAAGGAAACGGTGAGGAGGGTCCGGCATTTTCACTTTCTTTTTTATTTCTTATTTTTTGTTTCAATGCACTATCTGCATGTTTATCTTTATATGTTTTCTCGGATTTCTTAAGGTGAGTTTTTGAAGATTGTTTTCCAGTTTCTTTTGTTTGTTTTACAGATTTTTTAGAAATCGAAACAGGGTTATGACCAGTACTATCATAAGCATCTGTAAGATATTTTGTAATACCATGAGGTTTTTGCATTAATTCTTCTATTCTTTTCTGAATATCTTTCTTTAAAGCACGGTATTCCGTAAGATCATTTCGGGATGTCTGATTAAGTTTGTGGATGGATTGCCGTAACTCTTCAAATCTGCCGCGTACGGCTTCGTATTCTTTTCTTTTTTTATAGGTATGGAGTTCACGAACCCATTCATTTTTATGCGCATCTAATAAATAATTATGCAGTTTTTCGATGTATTGCCGTTTTGAGCTTGGAGTATTTTTATGACTTGCTAAAAGGACAGCCTGATTAACAAATCTGGGTATATCGATTTTTTCAGTATTCATACTTGTTACTTTTTCGTTGGATTTTTTATCTTTTTATCGATACTTTCAAAAAAAATGACAAACAGATGTTCGTTGGAGCGCACGTTTAACCATGGAAGTACACAACCCTGTTAAAGGCCAGTAACAGAGAAAGACAATCATGCTGAGTAAAAATCAGTGTTTTGTTCTGTCATCCGATAGTGAAGAAGACAAAACCACAGATCAACAGGCTAAACAAGATGAACCGAGGTCGGAAAGCAAGACGAAAATCAAGAAAAATAAACGACCTTTACCAGAACAAACGATGACAGAAAAACAAACCATTACTCTTTCATCAGATACGGAAGACGAAAATGAAAGGAAAGTATGTAAGGTTAAGGAAGAACCTAATGAAGAAACTAAGGAAAAAAGTAAGGAAAAAAGTAAGGAAGAAAACGAACGTCCTGTGAACAAGATCAAAACTGAAAATGAAGAACCATCTTTCGGGTCTATCCCTTCTTTTAGTGGATTGTTTGGCACGTCCGGTCCTCCTGTTTTCGATTTAGCCAATAACATGCAAGAAACCCAAGGTAATCTCCCTGTTATTTCAGAAAACAAGACAGAAAACAAGACAGAGAAAAAGGCAGAAAAAAAGATAGAAAAAAAGACAGAAAAAAGGACACAGAAAAAGAAACGGGTAGTTTTTTCTAAGAAATCCAGAAGCCGCAAACAAATGGGTGATGTGAATTCTATTCGCAAAGGATTTGTGATTGTTTTGGATGCGCCTCGTGAGGGAGAAAGGGATTTTGAAGACAACCCGAATTATACGTACTTTTATAACCAAAATGAAAGAGGCAGTCCTTTGTGGATTGCTCAAGTGCAAAGCTTCATGCGTCATAAAGGAAAGGCAAAACTAAAATACTATTATTCTCCAAAAGGAAAGACAAATTTGAGCGACGACCCCGAGTTTGTTTTGGATGACAAAGAATTCTGCGTAAAAAACGTTGACCGCGCGCACCGACTCACGATCAAAAGTGATGAATTTATCGCCGAAACACTTATTGAAAAACTAGGTGAAAAGGGTTTTGGTATGACAAGCGTTGGTATGACAAGCGTTGGTATGACAAGCGTTGGTATGAAGGAAATCAAAGAAGACAAAGAAACAAAAACACCGAAAGAGGACGAAGGCTCCTCATCCAATGATGAAAGAAAGTCAGGTAGTGCCTCAATCGAGGACAGCTCTTAACTTAAATGTAAAAAATTGACGAACAATGTACGAATATCGTGAAAGAAAAATGCAACAACTTATCACATGGCTTGAAGAAAAAGGATTAGAGTATACAACGGTCGATGATCGTTTGGTGATTAATCTATGGAGTATCTGTAATTATTTCGGTCTATCTTATGAAGATTATCCATTGTCAGAAGAAGATGAAGGAAAAATATACTTCGTTATTTTCGATTATGAAGTCTATCTAACGGTTGAAGAATTCTGCACTCGTTTTGGACATTTACTAAGAAATATTCTCTAAGCATCGCTTTCTTTATTATTTTCTTTATTATTTGTCTTTTCTTTCTTATTTTTTTGTTTACTATCGAATACGAATAAAACGGTAAAACCGAGCATTATAAACGCTACAAGAACGAGACGCACCCACGAATATTTAATCGATCCACCGACTAAAACGAAATGTGTATCGACTACAAGAAGTGTCATCATTGCCAGAATAGTTATAAAGTGTAGCAGAAGAATGACGTCATAATATTTAATAAGAACGATAAGGTATATGAGTCCGAGTATAAGAAAGAAAAACCCGACACCCATCGTTTGATAAGAGGCGATGAGACGTTTAATTCCGAATATATCGGCGAGGTCGAACATAGTATTTTATCATTGCTCAGAAAAAAAGGTTTTTTATCGGTTGATTTATCGGTTTTTAAGCTATGGGAAATGGTCTTTTCTGTCCAGCCATATCGATCATTAAAAACGTATAAAATAACACGATTGGCATGACCACGCTAATAAACCCGAAAGAAACGGGTGATTGATGGGGACTAAACCCAAAAGGTTTCAGATCACCTTCTTTATTAAACAAGAACTTGGGCTTTGTTATTACTAAGAGGCAAACAATCCCGAAGTAAGCGACAAGTGCGTATAAAACGCGATTTGTAAATAAGTTGCGTAGGGCTGTCCACATTATTAATATGTAGCTAGTTTCTTATTAATCGGGATGATAATTTATTCATTTTTTATTTCGTAGCGTTCGATGCCGATGTTTTTGCCAATTTTGATGGGACTGCCTTGGATGGATGATACGCAGAATAAATACGCTCACCAAGGGATATTAAGCACAAATCATTGGAAACCATTTACGATTTCTACGAGAACTGTAAGCCCTGAAAGTAACAAGCGTTTACATTTGAGAACTAGTTTACGAATTTTACGAAAAGCATAACCTCTTTGAGGTTGAGAGTTAAATTGCCTTTAAGAACCAGTTTACGAATTTTTCGGGGAGCATAACCCTTTAGAGGTTGAGACTACGCTTGCCTTTGAAAAACGATTTACGAATTTTTCGGAGAGCGCTTCTTTGCTTTAGAGATTTAGACTACGCTTACCTTTGAAAAACGATTTACGAATTTTACGGGGAGATTAAGCCCTTAGAGGTTGAGAGTAAGCTTACCTTTGAGAGACAATTTACGAATTTTACGGGGAGCGTTTCTTTAA
>LKMJ01003452.1_pt1 | contig 14711 bp, 7 predicted proteins | sample 643391 | NCBI WGS metagenome assembly LKMJ01 (sample SAMN04112250, study PRJNA286221) | soda lake metagenome | biome: soda lake; feature: Kulunda Steppe; material: water; isolation source: sample PL-Br10 brine of Picturesque Lake | place: Russia: Kulunda steppe | collected 2010-07
GAAGCGCCCTAAAGGTTGAGGGTGAGCTTCGCTTGTAAACCCATTTACGAATTTGACGGAGACATGACAACCCTTAGAGGTTGAGCGAGATAACCTTGTAGACCCATTTACGAATTTGACCAAAGCGTGACAAGCTTTAAAGGTTGAGCGTACAAAGCTTGTAAAACCTTTCACAAAGGGTAATATCTTTGATAAGATGAAGGATGCAAAAAAAACGATATAAGGAGAAGTCGCAAACTAATATTGACGCCCGTCGCCGCTTGTCCGGGATTATTGAATCGACCGTTATATTTTTTCAATTACCGTTATTTTTATCTCTCTTTCAAGGTTTTTACCGATTTTGATGGGGATGAATGATACATACAGAGATGCATTTCGTCTTAGCACATAGCATAGTACTACTTTACTTTGTACACTAATTATATTCACTTTTAGTAAAGTACAATCATGATCGTTGTTCATGCGCTCTTTCACGAAAAGATCGCAGAGTCTTTACATCTCTTTATATTTTTAGATAATCTAGATAAAAATGATACAGAAAAACGTGTAAAAAAAATTATAAAAAACATCGAGAAAAATAAAAATCATCTAGATAAAACACCCGCCGACAAAAAAACACTTCAGAATTTCTTCGGAGAAGGATACCTTAACACAATCGGACTTCTTCATACTCATGTCCGAATACATTACGTATTTCAACCTTTTCATGCTACCGATGCTGTCTTACAAGATATACATGCTTTACTTTATAAATATGCTATTCCCGAATTATACGGACCACGACATCAAAAAGTACCACTCTATATTTGGCATAGAATGAACATAATTAATGCGCATGACGTAAATCATAAAGATCAATCAACTGCGAGTAAAAAAAGAGTAACCGAAACAGAAATACCAACTCTTTTTCATTACAAATCAGATAAAAAAGATAGTTTCTATCTATCTTTATACAACCAGAATGCATTCTTTCCTGTTGACCCCAGCAACTTTGTGCAACTTCCCCATAAAGAACGACAAATCATTCATGATCACATTATTCACGAAATGTCTTTTGAAAACCATATATACATTAAAAGAATGCAAGACATTGTCGATAATACACTCGTCCTAGAATATATTTCAGAAGAAAGAAGAGAACAAAGAAAAAATCCCCAAACCTTTATTTTTCAAATACAAGCACTCCCTCAACTCGCTCTCACTCAATCTAACATCATACAAAAGATCAAAAATGTCGATAAAAATGATAAAATTATCGAACAACTGACAAATATTTATTATCCCTCCGAAATATTCAGAAAAGGGATTATACCTCTTTACGACAGTTATGTTAATACAGTAATGGATAAGCAATGGATTTCTAAAAGCATGATGGAATTATCCAAAAAACAAGACCAAAAAGCAAAAGAATCTTTTCAGATCCAACAAAGCGATTTTAAACTGGACTATGTTATGACACCCGGATTTCAATATTCGGATTTTTCGTTTTCAAAAGACAGTCACAGCTCTAATCTCACAGCTCTATTACCGGATAAAATAACAATCCCTCTTGATGTCTTATTCCAACGTCAGAAGATCGACAAAAATATACCCTTTGTACGTTATCAATCTCGACAAGGTGTTTTTTATAAACTGCACAAAGAATCTCTGTCTCCTCAAGGACCCATCTCTTTCGAAAAACATATAAAAACGTGGATCAAATATGATTTGTCTCCATCATTAGGAGGATTAGCCACAACTGCTGGCGAATCTGCTCACTTCAAACGTTTTAGAAAAGAAGAAGGCGAAGAAGACGAAAATAGTACTCAAGAATCAAAACATAATCAACAAGATGATGGAAGATTGACTTATCAACTTTATTTAAATTTATCTCATGTCCAAGGTACCATTTACCAAGGTCTGACAAGCCCTAAATTTGTTACCTTACATATCAATGCAGATGGCAAAATAAAGATTATGATTAAATTTAGCGTATATGATATGAATATCTCAATAAATTTCGTCCAAGAATATGTTATACCTCAACTAAACACAGCTATACAAAGTCTTTATCGTACTATTAAAAATGAAGTCGAGGTATTTCATAATAATTTGCCTCGTTTTCTTGGATTTTTACCGATTATTCAACCGGTTTTTTGGTCACCTCAAACGCATATTTTTCAATATACACACGATATTAATTATCGATTGCAGTCACGTTTTCGCTTTGAAAAGAAATCCGGCGCTCGTAACCATACATTTCAAGACATAAAACATGCTATCGAAGTATTAGAACACTTTTTCTTTATCATTCAAGAAGATTCCACCGTTAATGAAATAAAATGCGTTTATAAAGGTAATCCCAATTTTATCGATCCACATAACATTCAAGTTTTTATTCAACAGTTTTTACAAGATGATAGCAAACAACTAACGTCTTTAGCGCTCAAAAAGAAGGTTGAAGACACAGCTTTCTTTTTCGGTTTAGATAAAGACACCGCTAAAAATATAATCGATTTATTCGTAGTAAATCAACAAAACGCAAAATCATTTCAAAATCAGTATCTGCGATACACTCTTAAAGAATGGCCGCGTTTTGATATAAAAATGTTTCGCAATTATTTTGATGTGGAATTGCACAAAATACAAGATGTGACAGACAAATATTTCATTATCGACAAACTTCGTATTATTTTTACGGATCCACAAAGTGTCATGAATCTCCAAAAACTTAAAAAAACAAATGATAACATACGTCCTTTTTCTCCTTCAACACCTCTCCTTCACTCCGCAGAGGGTAGCACAAAACAATACGAACGCATTAAAAAAGCCTTTAAAAAATCACAAAAACGTACAAGAAGTTCTTCGTTTTCACCCAGTAGTTTATCCCCCTCAAAATTGTCACAAATGAGTCCTGGAAATGATATGGACGGTTTTGATGATATGGATGACGATTTATTCGAAATAATGCAACAAGAATTAAAAGATGCATCCAATGCTTCACATAATGACATGCCAAATTCTAAGCTAAATGCCCCTTCTTTATCTTCACCTTCAAAGACATCGTCATCTGAATCATCACCAAATATACCATCAACATCTTCGTCATCTCCAACGAAGAACACACAAAACTTACCTACAAAAACTTTGGTGCAAGAAAAGGTGCATGATATGCCTTTCACGAAAATATCGGTCGCCGAACAAGAGAAACAACGCAAAGCTGGTAAAGCAGAAATACGCAAAACCGACAAAGAAGAAAAATTTACACGAGAACGCCTTGATCATCTCAAAGAAGCAGATGACGTTCTTTTCGGTTCTGCATCAAGTGATCCTCGAGCTAAGAGCGATACCCGTTATTCGCGAAAATGCCAAGTTGAAAATCAACCTATTGTTATATCCCCCGAGGAACTTCTCAATATTCGTAAAAAATACCCGGGCTCTGTCCCCAATTGGGTTTTATACGGAAGCACCCATGAAAAAGCCAAGAAAAATGTCTATTTCTGTCCCGATGTTTGGTGTCCTCAAAGTCGAGTCGCACTAACACGTCTACAATACGAACAAAAAGGAAAAACATGCCCCTCCGGAGAAAAAGGTCTTGTCACTTATCATGAAAATAAATATGATATTCTCGATCCTACACGCAAATTTGTGATCGGTAAAAAACGCGCATTTGTCAATCTTAAAATCCCTCATCCAAATAAACGTGATTATGGCGGATTATGCTTACCGTGCTGTTACATCAAACCACCAAAAAATAAAACAGAATGTGGAAATCATAAAGTTGTCGAAGGTTTCGAAAAGGCCATGGAGTATGGAGACGAAAAAGAGAAAAAACGCATCAAAGCCAAAGAAGAAGGTAAAGAAACAAACACTTCAAGCGATTCAAGCGATTCAAGACGATCAAAACATGCTCACATCGACGCCGAAAAGTACATCATGAAAGAAGATACGATACCATTACCACCAAATCGCCTCGGCCTATTACCTGAGATTGTCACATTTATACTCATGGGTGATAATGCATACGCTTTTCATAATAAAGGCGTCGATATCCATAAAGAACGTGTCGCAGACAAAAAAAGTCGGTTTGCAGCCTCACATCTTGTGGGAACCGAAAAAGGACCCCATTTCAATAAAAATACAAGAGGATTTGTCAGACAAGGAATCAGTATGGATACTCGGAATAGTAAGCAAAACTTCTTGCAATGCATGGTTCATATGCTTCAACATCCTCTTCTTAAAACAGTCGATGACCTCATTCAGCACATTGTACACCATTTTAAAATGCACGATTTTCTATTTCTTCAAAATGGATTACTTTGCCAAAAATTTATGCCTACCACACTATCCATACAACAAAAAAACGAAAAGCAAATACATCAAGATCCTGAATTTTTAAACGAATTTCGCGCCTTTTTAACCCATCCTGATAACAAAATGTTCGTCTCTAAATTCGCTCTCGATAAATACGTCAAACAAATTCAAAACTATAAAGATAACCAACTTAATAAAATGGATTTATTCGACAAAGATGCTATGTCAATTATTCATTTAATGCGTTTGTTTCAATCTTTTAAAGCGTTCCATGAGTATTTACAAGATGACAGAATTATTAAAACTCATGATGTTATGCTCCCCCTTTTTATGCAAAAATCAAGTTGGTTGGTTCAACTCAATTTACAGAATCAAAATATAATCGTCTTCGAAATGCAAAACGGAAAACCTGTTTTTACATGTCCTAATTTTGGTAAACCTTTTGCTCATTTATTCAATAAGAAATTACCCTTCATGTTCTTATTTAAACAAGACCATATTTACGAACCCATCATATTCGTTAATTACGTAGGAGTCAAACTCGAAAAACGTACACGCGTGGATTTTAATTCATTCATCTCAAGATTGCTTTTCACTCTAGAACGTACTTGCCATACTGCAAAACAAACACCTCTAAGTCAATTTCAAGAGGAAGAAGAAAACAAAATTAAAACAATACTCACTGCTCTTCAACTTCTCGATAAAGACATTAAGTATCAAGTCATCGATTATAATTTTAATCTTATTGGTTTTGTTCTGGAAGGACATATTTATATACCACTTCGAACACCATCCTATATGCGCGAAAATCTTTGGCGCGATCGAAAGATTTTATTTATTCGGGAAGTATATTCGACGATTAATCCCCATACTACACGTAAAGAGGTTATGCATATTCTCAACGAAATAAATAAAAACCTTGGAGAAAAATACTACAATGTTAGTCCACGTTCTACAGATACATTTTTATTCATCGTTTTTGGAGAAAAAGAACATAACATGCCACACAACTTTCTCAAACAAGCAATCCCTCTTGCCAAAATAACAAACATCGAAGATTTTTTCATAAAAACTTATCCGAAATATGGATTTTTCGATGATCTACAAATCTTTTTACGTTTAAATTTTAGTGACTCACGCTTCAATTTAGTCGAAACAACTGCCATTTCAGATTACTACAACACAATCCTCTATAATGAAATCGTACATGCTATTTTACACGAACATATCCCTAACATCAGTGACACACTCATATTTTTGCGCAACTCAAATAATCCTCTACCAAATGACATCAAACGTAAATTACTTTTCGATTTATTCGATCCTTATTTACGAAAAAATGTGATCTTCTTCGTATCCCCTGAAACTCCTCTTTCAGAAATGTTTTCCACGAGTACTGTAACTAGTACATGTTCCGATATTACAACAGATTCTGAATGTAAGTTACAATGCCGTTGGAAGAATGGTAAATGCAAAGTTTTAATGCGCGAAGAATGGTATAAAACATTCATGGCACAAATTCTGGATAATCTTTTAAACCCGGCTTTTAAACTCAAAAAGAAATTTCCTCATAAACCGTTTTTTAATGATAAAGTCCAGACTTTTACTCCCGAAGATATCGAAAAAGGTGAGCTTGATTCATTGTTTTACCAGCATAACGAACCTTTTAAAGCGAACGGTGTAAAACAAAAAGATATACCTTTTGACGTTGATGCTTTCTACTCAGCACCATTTTCGGACGGTAGAACCGAATCATTCAGGAAAGTAATTACAAGCGGTGACATAGAGATAGATGCATCTCAGCAAAGTATTAAATTTTCAGACTTCACGAATAGCGAACTGTCTCACGCATCATCTGCTGATTTATCCAATACTAAAAAAGAATTACGCGAAAAGAAACTTGCTAAACGTAAAGAAAAAAAGAAAATGCGAAAAGAACAAAAACAAAGTGAAAAAAGAACCATTAAACTTACACGTATACCGAATCTTCCAATGGATTTACTGCCAGATTACAAACGAGTACCCAATTTCAACTATAACAAAATGAGTATATTCGAAATTTTTAGCGTCGTACTTAACCATGTTCATGACGCAGACCCTAATAGCAGTAATGCACGCTTTAATTTCGAAAAAAACGAAGAACAAGTCAATACAGCTGAGAGAATAAGACCATTAGCAAAACACATACATGCTCAACGAAGGATGACACCAAACATACTACGGGAAATTCTGCTTAAACAGGTGGAAAGGCGATTCAAACGTAATTCAAAAGCTTTAATAGAAGAAATGCAATATTACGATTCACTCTTTTTAGAATCTGGCCACGAAATCACCATACAAGGTTACCGCACTTGGCTAGAAGATGACCCCGATGGATACCCTGGCGATTTCGAAATACGAAGTATTGGTAAGTTTATAAACATAAATACGGTCGTTATTCAAAGAGTGACAGATAATCATCCCTTCAATATTAATCCGCTTTATTCGACTAATAATTCTTTTATCGTTCTATTGGCCAAAATAAAAGCAAAAGACACAACGCTCAATTTTTTTACTTACGAAGTTATTCAACGCGAGAAAAATTTCATATTCTTCATGGAAAATTTACCCCTCCGATTCAATAAAAAACTTCGAGAAGTCATATTATTCGTCGAAGGAAAACAAGAAAAACAAAATCAGTTAAAATAATTTAATTAATCATTTATCCGCTCAAACGTATTAGGTACATCATAATGTGTCCCATAGCTTGAGAAAATAAAGGTAGCAAGAAAATAATATCCGTTGAAGGAAAACTGAATGATTTTTTATCATTTTCTAACCCTTTTTCTAACCCTTTCATTAGATTCTCCATTCTTTTAGAAAGAATATCGATCGCTTCTTCGATTCCTTTCTTTTCAACATTTGTCATTCTACTCTCGATTGTTTTATCCTGTAATTTTTCACGATTTATTGCGGCTAAACTCATCATTTTTCGGTTCGCTTTTTCCAAAAGAACTTTATATTTTGGCGCACAATTGTTTACTACACAATCTGCAAATTTTTTCAAGTCGTTATGTTTGTCGATCTCTTTTTCTATCTTTTTTATTGCTTTTGGAGCATCGGTAGGTGATTGTATTTTATTTATTTTGTCTGTCATCATTTCAAATACCATTCCTATCTCTTTGTTTAGCTTTTCTGAATTTTTGGCATTCTCACAGTAATCAAACATACATGTCTTAACATCTCTAAACATTTCGATGATGGGATTTCTTATAATAGTAATCTGCGCAATTAAACGAACACCTGCAGGAGAACTATTCGAATTGTTAGAGTTGTTCGAATTATTATTTTTTAACGGCGAAACTCTCGGCGAAGGAGATTTTGGTGTTTTCACATAACTTTTTGGGGAATTGCTATTTTCTTTCTTTTGCTTTTTCTTTTGCTTAGGATGACATTGGCGTTCTAGTTCAGCGAATACCCCAAATTCAGCTTTTGGATTTATTTTGCGGTTCGTTTTAGGATTCCGGTTTGGGGTATCGTGCCATTCATCACAATGTGCTTTTGTAAATTCGTAGCGTGACATATCTCTCGACAGATTCTGATTAATTTGTCAGATTAATTTGTCAGATTAATTTCTTTATAAAACCTACAAAGAAAATTGTTTTTTAATACAAAAATTTTTTTGATTATAGAAGAGAGAAAGAAAAGAGAGAAAGAAAAGAGAGAAAGAAAAGAGAGAAAGAAAGAAAAAGAGAAAAATAAAAGGTTGCCAACTAAAGATTACTATTTAGAATAAGTCGATTTCTTCTTCACGCATATAGCGGTACATAAGTGTCACACCGTAACGATTAAATATCTTCTGTTCAGGTGTTACCCAAGGACGGATGTTGTCGACTATTCTCTTTTGTTTCAAAGCCTCATGGTATGCGCATAAAAAGACGTGCCACATTGCGAAAAGGTCGCTATACCATGTTGGATATTTATGCTGCGCCAATTGCAAGTAGCGTTCACCTTCTTTTAAAATATGCGTCGCCTTTGGGTTGCACTCCTGCATGAGGTTCATCGACAGACAATATTTAAAGTTTATCTCGGATGTAGGCGTGAAGTTGCGTAGCTTCTTTATACGGATTAATGCGCGTTGTGCTAAGAAATTGTCTTTCAACCCAACGCATAACACCATCAATCTTGGCACACAAAACATAGTACAAATGGTAGTCAACAAGGTATTACGTACGATACTATGAGTGTAAATGTCTCTTGATGATTCTTCTAACAAAATGTTCATTGCATATGCCAAATCATTAGTATTGTTAAAGACATTGGCAATACCCTCGATGATTTCATTTGCATATGGAAAATAAAGGGCCATTAGCTCTTTGGAGCACTTGTTCTGCATGTAATTTTCAAGGAACGTAGTAAACTTTTCTATTTCTAATCTGCCGTTCAATGCGATCATAGGGCATTCTTGGTTTTGACGGTATAAGTTGTTACCGGCATAGTCTACGCCTTTACCATAGGATGTGCATGCCTGACGAAACAAAATGACCATGGCTTTATCAGGATCGATTTCTTTCTCTATTGGGCTATGACGAAATTCATTAGACGGCCTATTTTTTTCAAAAGAGAATGATCGGGATACCATACGGGGAAAAGTACACGCCATTTGATGCGTACTTGGTCGTGTATTTGATCGTGTATTTGATCGCGTATTTGGTCGTGTACTTGGTCGTGTACTTGGTCGTGTACTTGGTCGTGTACTTGGCGGGTGTGGTTCTTCTCGCGATAGATCATTCAAACGCTTCATCTTGGTATTGGGGTAAAAAGAACTATTAGAAATATGCCGCTTCATTCTTACTTTTTATCTCTGTTGTGCCTCCTCCTGTTGCCTCTAACAATAACATTATTTATATCAAATTTTCTGAAATAGACAAATTTTATTTTCATTAAGAATTCTTTTACAAAAAAGAAATAAATATCGTTATAATTAAAAAAGAACTAATTAGGTAATGCCAACAAGTTCACGGTCTCCAGAGTATACAAGGTCTCCACGGTATCCACAGTTTCCACATCTTCAATCTAACACAAAAATAAGAAATTATAATAATCGAGATAGTGTATCTCCGAATAATAACACTTACCCACAAAGAGCATTATCAGAACCAGAAATTAAACAACTAAAGAAAACTTCAATCGGTGAGCGTCTTCTTAATTTAACAAAACGTATCTTTAATAAGAAAACACTGATAGCTATTTTAATTACAGGTGCATTATTATATGAAATGCGTAAAAAACGTCTTTTGGGTAACAATAATCAATTGACGAAAGCGCAAGAAACTGATTTGAAGGAAGGGGTTGAAGAAAGGGTGCAGAAAATACTTTTAAAACCACAATTAAAAACGCTAAGAGAAAATTCTGCAAAAGATAAAGAATTAAAGCAAATTATTGCTAATATGTCTAGTGAAGCTGTTAAATCTGATTCGATAGCTCAAGTTCGTCAAAAATCGCCCTACAGTAAAAACAATGTTTCTGTAGAGAATTCTAAAGAAACAAAAAAAGAAACAAAAAAAGAAACAAAAAAAGAAAGAAAAATAGAAACAAAAAACAAACCATTAAAACAACCAGGAAGAATCAAACGAATTGCAGGTAAGATTGGTAAGGGTACAAAGAACTTTTTGGGACGGGTTATTAAACCAGGTGATAACACCATACAATCTTCTTTGGACCATACTTGGAGTCATGAAACAGAAGGACCCTCTTCACAACGTCTAAATAATAACCCAAGACCAACAGCTGCTAATATAGGAACTAACTCTATGAATTTACGTTCACATCCTCTAAATAATAACGCATTTTTAAATTCACCATCCAGAGTAATTAACACAACAAATCAAAATACTTTGAGAAATTCAATGTTAAGTCATGGTTTTCAAGATCCAATAAAAGGAAATAGGTAAAATGATTAAAAAAGGGAAAGAAAAGAAAATATATGTTAAAAAACCTTTTTATAAAATAAGAAACTCTCCAGACATGCCGACAAGATCACAGTCTCCACGGTCCATACATAATTCATATAGTCTTCATAACACAAAAATGAGAAATTATAATACTCGAAAAAATACATCCCCGAATAATAACACTTACCCACATAGAGCATTATCAGAACCAGAAATTAATCAAGTAAAGAAAACTCCAATAGGTCGGCGTCTTCTCAATTTAACAAAACGCATTTTCAATAAAAAAACACTTATAGCTATTTTAATAACAGGGGCATTATTGTATGAACTACGTAAAAAAGGTCATTTAGGTAATAAAAATCCATTGACAACAAAACAACAAGAAGATGTAAGAGTAGGGGTAGCGAAAACGGTGACAAATACACTAAGTAAAAATAATGAAATAAATTCAAAAACAAAACAACAAATAAAGGAAAATATTGCTAATGTCGTTACATCTGAAAGAATAAATAAAGCTCGTCAAGAACCCATTTTGAGACCCAATTCTAAACCCAATGCCACAAAAATAAAAAATGTTCAACAATCACGTAATCAAAATGACTTTCCTCCAAAACGTCCAGGAAGAATCAGACGGATTGCGGGTAAGATTGGTAAGGGTACAAAGAACTTTTTGGGACGCGTTATTAAACCAGGTGATAACACCATACAATCTTCTTGGGATAATAATTTGGATAATACTTGGTATACTCAAACCAAACGCATTAATTCCCCTAAAAATTCGTCAATCAAAAATGAAACACGAAGAGGTACTAAGGATGTTTCTTCGCATTCTATAAATACAAAAACAATGGAAGATATTTTAAGAGAAAATGCTCTAGAAAGTTTAGCCGATAACCCGAAAAAATCGAAATCACCAAATAGTTCTAACAAACAGAGAAATTACAAAGAATTTTCTCCTTCTCGAGATAATGTATCCTCAAAAAATAAAAATTCACGTTCGTTCGTTGGCACAGCTGATTACGCTTACGACATAAAAAATAAAAATAGAAGAACTTGGGCGAATAATGTTCAAGATGAGTTAGTTCAAAATGAGGTAAAACCTTTGTAATCATGGAAGTACATACATGTGTGGTATTTCAATTTAGAAAGTAGGTATGCATGCACCTCCCAATCTAAAAAAGAGAAGCATAATCTACTACGCTATCGAGATGGTCGTCAAGTTTTTCGATCTTTTTGCTCTCCCAAAACATTTCGAGGACCATGCATAATCTTTCGAACTCGAATGTCATCTCTTCGAATCCTTCAACATCTTCTTGCGTCAAAATATCATAATCACCGACCGCGCGGACTTGCATGGCTTGGATTTCTGGAGCGCGCGGGTCCTCCTCTTCATATACTTCATCATTCTCATGAAAGGCGAAATCGTCGCTGTCAAGTTGTGAATCGTCGTCCGAGTCTGGCTCATTTTTTTTGTTGTTTTTTTTGTTGTTTTTGTTAATGTTTGCGCTCTTACTTTTTTCTGCTTCGAGTTTTTCGGAAAGCTCGTTGCACAGAGCATTCATTCTATGGATTTCTTCGGTCACACGGATGTCTTTTGTTGCGATGCCGGTCAAACGTAAGTCAATCGGTGGAGCATGGGGGACATAACCCTCGATAAACATATTCATGTAGGACTGAATCTCGTTCATTTGATCGATTAAATCGCCCACCGTCTCTTTGGGCGGTGCTTTAATGATGTGTGGACCGTACACAATATCCTCTGTGGGAAAACCACCATCTTCGTAATCATCGTCATCATGATCGTTTGTTCTTTTTTTACCAAATCCCGAAGAAAAGGATGAGCCTGACGAATAAGAAGATGCCGCTCCTGCAGCGTTTATTTCGGGAAGATTAAACATCTGTCGAAGGTTTAGCATTTGCTCTATTTCAGCGCGTATTTGTTCGGCACTCTCACCGGGTGTCTCTTTTACTTTACTTTTTACTTTACTTTTTACTTTGGACGCATATTTCTTATTTTGGGCGATTTGGCGTTCGGAGTTAACCCGAGGCATTTTCTTTTATAAATGGGTATTATTTTGGACTTATATGATGTTTCTTTCAATTTTTTGTAATAAGGCTTTACATTAAATTCGAAAAATTTGATTAAGGATATAAGAAAGAGGTAATGTATAAAAAAGAAAAAACGACATACTAAATATGTCTTCGTATGATGATTTTGTCAAGCGTCGTGATAAAATTGCAGCCAAACTATCTGAGAAAAATTGCCTTCTTTTATCAACAACCCAAGACATTCAGAACCAATGTGAAGTAAAGTTTGTGAAACCATATCATAGCGAAAAGATAAGATTTGTTGCTCCTTGTGGCCATGAAAACAATCTTTTATATGCTGCTTACGTAAACAGAAAGCGTTTGCATCTTTGTGGTATTTGCCACGACAAAGAAAGAAATGAAGAACGAGTTAATAATGCAGCTGAAAAACGTCGAGAAAACGAATCTTTTGTGGAAAAAAACGGTATTTCACGAAACATTAAGTGTGAGTATGATGCTTGTCAATTTCTGATTAAAACGTTGCAAAATGAGTTTGATATTGTTAAACCCTCTGATAACTGTCTTGCTGATTTGATTGTGAAACCAAAATATTTTGAAGATGACGATGATGGATTTCTTGGCATTCAGATCAAATCAACCGAAAAAATGGATAAAAACAATTCATACAACTTTTCGATAAAAAAGAAAGATTATCAGCATTGCGTAATAATATTCGTTTCATTGGATCTCAAAGACAATGTATGGCTTTTCAAAAGTGATGTGTTGAAAGACAAGATGAGTATTAAAATTCATCCGAACTCAAAGTACAACAAGGACAAAGTGAACATAGATGCACTTGGGAGCCATCTGATGTTTTTGTATGAGAAATATCCAGAAAACTTACGATCGATTAAAGAGCACGATATCCCTAAAAACGAGAGGCATTTTGTGGAACATCTTTTCCGAAAAAATCGTATAGAGAAACTACCGGGTATCAATTTTGTGCGCCCAAACTACGAGAATGATGTGTATGATTTTATCATCGATGGCCTAAAAGTGCAAGAAAAAATAGGCGATACCCATTTTCACATGAACCGCAATGGTGGGTTGGTCAATGGAAAATACACAAAAGTTCCTTACAAAGAAGGTCAAAATGACATTTATTGGTACAATGTCAAAAATGAAGAAGGAATGCCATCCTCCTATTTCTATATGATTCCAGAATACGTTCTCATCGAAAAAGGAATCATTGCAAACGCATCAGGCACTCGTCAAGGTCTTTGCTTTGTCAAACTTTGCCGAAATGAAAAAACGAAATGGTATTCGCAATACTTGCTAAATTACGAAAAAGCCGAAGAAACGACACATGCTATAAAGACTGCAATTAAAGAAATAAAGGTGAGAAAAGAAAAACAAACTTAATCACAGTTATGATACACCCACTTTCTCTTATTTTTATTTTTTATTTTTTATTTTTTTAATCGAAAACTGTAAAAATTTGACGGTTCTTTTATAATCAATCTTAAGCTTTTGAAATCAAAGACTTTAAAAAGACTTAAAAACAAACTTTATTAGTCAAGTAGTAAGTTCAAATTCTCTAAAAACACACACATCATGTCAACTGACATCGTGAATTACCGTTACGAAAAAATCCGTAAATGTTTCGAGGATAAGAATTGTAGTTTGGTGACGACAAAACATGATTTGGAAGAGCAATATGGGTCGGGGTCAATTAAACCTTTTTATGGTGAGCAAATTACCTATACCCCACAATGTGGTCATCAGAACACCTGCACCTATCGGCTTTTTAACAGAAAGACTAGGACATTTGTGTGTATCACATGCCACAAAAACGAAAAGACGACCGAAAAAAACGTAGTGAAAGACTTAGTACGAGAGACATCATCTAACATTCTGACGACACAAGGCATGTCAAACACTGATTATATCAACATGCGTGCTAAAGACATTGTTTTCAATGCCCTAAAAGATGATTTGAATGTCATCAAAGTCAACGACAACCCTCTCGTGGATATGATTGTAAAACCCATTCTGTCAAATGACGATGCTTACTTCGGGGTGAAGATCAAAGCTACCGAAAAAAAGGATGACAAAGACAATTATAATTTTGTCATGCGTAAAAAAGACTACCAGAATTGCATCATTGTATGCCTAGGCCTGGACAACAACACATGCGCTTGGATCTTCAAAAATCATGAAATGAAAGATAAGTCGGTTATCAAGATCCCTTACAACAGCACGCGATCTGCCTTAAACAAGGATCACAAAATTGCGATGAAGAACCTGCCTCGTCATGTTACCAGTATGTTGGCGCAAAACCCCGAAATGTTGGTGCCGAAAAAGGTGTTTATCGGCGAAGAAAAAGAAGGTGATGTCAAAGCATCTTTTAAGAAACTTCGCGAGGAATTACCCAACCTGAACATGTTGGTTCCAGAC
>LKMJ01003453.1_pt1 | contig 14708 bp, 20 predicted proteins | sample 643391 | NCBI WGS metagenome assembly LKMJ01 (sample SAMN04112250, study PRJNA286221) | soda lake metagenome | biome: soda lake; feature: Kulunda Steppe; material: water; isolation source: sample PL-Br10 brine of Picturesque Lake | place: Russia: Kulunda steppe | collected 2010-07
AGGCCCCAGCATGTCCAAACTTATGCTCAGGCCCCAGCATGTCCAAACTTATGCTCAGGAACTGGACTCCCTCAGGACTCACCTGGGACAAGAAATCCTTGCTGATCTTGTTGCTGGGATTGTCACGCAGCAGCACTACGTTTGTGCTGCTGCAGAGCTGCGCAGGCTGGTGGCTTGCGATGCTGGTGCTGCTGGGCCTGCCAATTAGGAACTGCATGCGCCGCGTCCATACCTGCAACAATGCATGCAAGGATGGCTGCTCATTCATTGCACACAATGACACATGTCCGCAACCAGAGCAGGCACATGGACGCAGCGCCGACACAAGTACCTTCAATACAGCGTCAAAGAGTGGTTGCAAGCAGAGCAATCACTGCAGTCCAAAGCTTCCTGCACTTCAGGCTCAAGGGCAGCCAATGGTTTGCCTTGTAGCTGCCCGTTTAGTGAAGGCACACACTCGAATACCGCTACTTGTCTCCTGATCGCCTGTGCGTCCACCAGCACGAGCGGGCACACAACACATCTCCAGGCAACGATTTGAACGACCTTTTCCTACCAATCACACAGCACGTCTCCAGCTGACAATTTTAACGACCCTTCCCTACCAACCACACAGCACGTCTCCAGCTGACAATTTTGAACGACCCTTTCCTACCAACCACACAGCACGTCTCCAGCTGACAATCTTGAACGACCCTTTCCTACCAACCACACAGCACGTCCCCACCTGACAATTTTGAACGCCCCTTTCCTACCAACCAGGAACCAGGATGCAACAGGAAAGTTCCGGGCATCCCTCCTCAACAGGATCCAGGACCCGCCAGTTGACGAGCATGGGCGTTCAACATTGTATCCCCTACGAACCAACTTGGTTCATCCCCCGGGAAACACCATGGATCCCCCAAGACGCACCATGCCCCTCTCTGCGCTGTTCCTCTCGAGAAAGTTGATTTCTGCGTCCAGGCTGGCTTGGATGGTGGCAGGATGGCTTGGATTGTGCAGGGCATTCAGCTCATCCATATGCTGGCCCCTGCAAGACGGCACTTAGGCAGAGATGAGAAACCAAAGGGCAGCCACGTGGCCTGTGCACACAGCATGGGTCAAAGCAACAGAAGCACAGAAACAATGTAGGTCGGCCATGGTTGCCACCCATAACCAACAGAGGTGCCTCCCAAGCGTTGAGAGTGGAGAATGACGCAGAGATGCCCCATGTTCCATTGTACGCTGACTTCCTAGCTCCGACAGGCCATCACATGCTTGTGACATCAGATGCTTGTGACATCAGATGCTTGTGACCTCAGATGCTTGTGACAGGCCATCAGATGCTTGTGACATCAGATGCTTGTGACGTCAGATGCTTGTGACGTTAGATGCTTGTGACCTCAGATGCTTGTGACCTTAGATGCTTGTGACATCAGATGCTTGTGACGTCAGATGCTTGTGACGTCAGATGCTTGTGACATCAGATGCTTGTGACAGGCCATCTGATGCTTGTGACGTCAGATGGTCGCTGAGCAGCACCTTCGCCATCAAGCAGACAGGGTTATTTAAAGCATCGAGGCATGCTCGTTTAAGCAGGCATTCCCTACTCAGCTTCAGGCAGCACTTCCACCGCCAGCCATGTGCAAGCATCATGTGGTGGGACGGCACCTCTATTGGTGTGCAAACCTGCAGCAGCTACTCACAGCTGCATGGCCATGGCTGTTTTGAGGCTGTGTGGCCTAAGTCGAGTGCCAGCCTGCGCCTCCATCATAATCGCGCTTGTGTACAACTGCACCAATGACCACCACCTTCCTCATTGGAAGGTCATGACTTCCACCTTCCACACCTCCATTTCAAATGCGTCGCTGCCCTCCTTTTCGCTTGCAACTGCCCCATTGTCCGCCTAACCCTCCATTACGGCTGCACCATTGAACGACTCAACTACTACAACTGCACCGCTGGCCTTCTCCTGCATAACAAGTGCACCACTGACCGCCTCCTCCAACATTGGCTTTGAGGCCGCCTAGGCTTTGAGATAGGCACCAGACGCACACACACAAACGCCATAGGAGCGCTTTCGGCATCACATACACGGAGGCACTCTAGGCACCAGACACACACACACGCACACAAACGCACACACAAACACACACTGGGGCGCACCAGGCACCAACCATGCGAGGGCCATGCAAGGACCACAGGGCTTTGTGCACGCACCTCTCTGTTTCAAACAGGCGCCTGATGGGAAAGTCTTCACGCAGAAAGTCCGGCCAGCAGGATGGGTTCTCATGCGGCTGCGGCGGCGCGCTGTGGTGGATCAGCTTATCCTGGAGTGCCTGCAGTGTTGCGCCAAGCACAGTTGTTCCCACACTTCAAGGTAAAATGTCTCTCGTCTTTGAGTGCGCCTAGTGTTATGTTGAGTGTATTCAGTCTCACAAAGTGGCAGGTGAGTGGAAAATCCTGTCAAGTGCCAGAGGATGAAATTCCGGACAGGATCAGTCAAAGTGTATCATTTTGCCCTGGTGTGCCTGAGGATTTGATCACAGTCAAGAGCCACTCAAAGTGGCTGGTGCATTGTCCAGGAGTGCCCATGGAGTTCCACCAAACAGTCAGTTTAAATGAGGTGAAGGGCACATGCCGTGCACTGCACACAACAGATGTGGCAATGCAAAAATACTCCTGTGCAAACAGGAGTCTCATTCCTGCCAGACGCAGCATGCAAGCTGCCCCCTGGCAGAGTGTTGCGGCACCCTGGCAATGTGATGAGCAGTGTGTACGCGCAGTGTTTGTGATGAGCAGTGTGCGCGCGCAGTGTTTGTGATGAGCAGTGTGTGCGTGCAAGCTGCCCCCTGGCAGAGTGTTGCAGCTCCCTGGTAGTGTTTGCGCTGAGCGAGCGCACACACCCGTACGCATGCGCACAGGCAAGGCGCGACGCGGCGCGCTAATCAACACGCCAGTGTTGTGCAGGCAGCGCAAGCGGCTTCAGCCAGATGCATGCGCACACGCAGAAGCCTGTTGCCAGGAAGGCCCTTGTGTTGCTGAGCGTGCAAGAGCACAAACACTAATACGTGCACACACACAGGTGCATTCACTCTTGCACAAAAAGGACAAGCAGGGCGGGGTGCAGAGAAAGCAAGATCCAAACATACATGTTTCCCACCCGCAGGGGTTTGGGAGGAGAGGAAGGCCTGCAAGGGCACCTTACATGCATGCGAGCCCGCAGCAAGATGCTGCAAAGCTGAGTGCATGAATGCCTCCTATCTCTGCAACTCTTTTCAAGTGCGTGCTGCAGCTTAAGGTACATGGCATAGTGCCAATGCGCGCAATCAGTGCTGCCTGATGGCCGAGGTGTTGAAGTCGCAGGTGCCTGCCAGTCCAAGCTATTACTTACATTGGGTTGCTGTGGCGCAGGGGGTGAAGAGGTCAGCCAGTGTGTGAGATCGTATGCTGGCCGCCCTGGCAGGCGCGGATCAGGGAAAACTGATGGGGATACAAGTTTCACCTGCAGCATTGTAATCAGCAGCAGCGCCCAGTGAACTGCAGCAGCAGACTCATTCAGTGCGGCCAACCATACATGCTGCATGGTAGCAGCAGCACGCTCAGGCGCGCTTTCGACCATCAACGCCTGCATGGCCACCAGGCCGCACTGACCTGGGGCTGCGGCACGCAGACACCTTCCCACGTCTTTGCCAGCAGGCCTGGCAAGCCGGAGAACACCGCTCCAGACACCCCCGCCTGCATGTCCATCCAGCATGCCAGGACTGGGTCCTGCACACCAAGCGGCAGCGCCAAGCACAGGTTACGTAAAAGTACAGTGGCTCAAAGTTTGGGGCTCCCACTACAGAGGGGAGCAGATGCACATCAAGCGGCAGCGCCAAGCACAGGCCAGTTAAAGGACAATGGCCCTAAGCTTAGGGCTCAGAACAAAAAGCACACCAAGCGGCGGCGCAAGCGCAGGCAACAAGAAAGATAATGGACAAGAGTTTGGGGCTCCTAACATAGAGAGGAGGAGGTGGTGGCAGAAGCAGCAGCACCTGCAGCAGCAAGCGGCAAGTGTGGAAAGGGGAGGACGCACACGGCAGCCCTAGGGCCTGGACGCTAGAGAGGCAGGCACCTGCTCACGACAAAAGAGGCTCACACACATGCCTCTGTCCACGCACCATGTGCTCCCGCGCAAGCGTGCGCAGCTCGTGGCTGAAGAGCAGCAGGCGCGGCCGGGCGGCGGCCAGCAGCAGCAGTCCCGCAACCAAGGGGCAGGGCTGGCAGCACAGCGGGTCCCAACCCGTGCCGCAGCAAGAGGAGCAGCAGTCCAGGATGGGCCAGCTGCCAATCATGCATCGCATGTTGTCAACAACAGTGTGCGTCAGTGCTCATGAGCAAGAGACGCGACAGCCCAGGGTTGCCCAGCTGCCAGCAACACATGCCTTGGTGACAGTGTGCATCAGTGCTCATGAGCAAAAGTTGCGTCCAGGGTGGTCCGGTTGCTGGCAACACATGCCTTGGTGACAGTGTGCGTCAGGTGTAATGAGCAAGAGAAGAGACAGCGCAGGGTGGCCCAGCTGCCAGCAACACATGCCTTGGTGACAGTGTGCATCAGTGCTCATGAGCAAAAAACGCGACAGTCCAGGGCGGCCCAGCTGCCAGCAACACATGCCTTGGTGACAGTGTGCATCAGTGCTCATGAGCAAAAAACGCGACAGTCCAGGGTGGCCCAGCTGCCAGCAACACATGCCTTGGTGACAGTGTGCATCAAGTGTAATGAGCAAGAGAAGAGACAGCGCAGGGTAGGCCAGCTGCGCAGCCTGCGTGCATCACAACATACGCCCGTGCTGTGTGCAGATTGCAAATGTGCCCTGCCCAAGCCAAGCAGGGGGGTTGCCTGCCCTCCGCCATGCGCAGCTGAGTAGGCAGGTCATGGCCTTAGGGGCAAGCCTGTTCTGCCATGGCAGCTCTTTGTGTACATGGCTTCCCCTTGCACCAAACACCTGATGGCCTGGACGGGGGAAGCATGTGCCCAGGGCTGGTGCACCGGGAAGCAAAAAGTGGAGGAGTGACAGAGGCACGAATAGCAGGTCACGCACCACAACTGGCCGCATGAGCACCCCATCCCAGAATGCAGAATTTGTCTGTGCACCCATTGCAAAAGGACCACATTTGCACAGTAACCACACTGGCCCAGGACAAGGCGCTGCATGCTGGCGGCCAGCTTGCGTGTGCATGCAGGTAAGGACCTGACCAGCTCAGTCTGTGCCAATCTTGGGCCTGACAAGGCCCAAACACACGACCAGCCAGGACACAACCTTCCAAATCAGGGCCATGCCGTACAGCCTCCTACATTTGCCAGTTGACATGCAGCCCTTTGAACCCACCGCTGGTCCAGCGGGCAAGCAGTCTTGAGAAAAGCCAGGAAAGCGCACGCAGAGTGTGTGCTGCCTTGTGCTGCCTGGCAAGCATGCTGGGGATGGAGCCATGTGGCATTGATGCATTCATCCTCACCTCTCGCCCAAGCCCAGCACCACCTCCACATGGAAGTGACGCGTCCCTACCACGTCCCGCTTGCCTCGATTACCTGCGCACACGCAAGCAGCCCAGGCAAGCATGCATGAGCCCAGATTCGGTAGCCCGGATTGGCTGCCGCCTGGGGGCACACTTGCCCCACCCACCTCACAACCTGCATCGTCGTTCACCCTCCTCACCTACTGCTGACCTAAGACTAGATCCTGTCTATGTCTTTGCTGTCCACCTTACACACACACACACTTACTTGCACACTTGCCCACATACACACACATGCGCACACGCATATACTAAACATATACACGCACACGCACGCGCACAGCCTGCCCTCCACACCCGCTGCCGACCCCAGGCTCCAGCCCCAACCCTGCCAGCCGCTCCTCCTTCGGCCCCACGCCAAGATCTTCTAGCCTGGTCTTGCCAGCCGCACCCACTTTGGACCCCAAACGGCATCGCGACTTCGCCCCCCGCGTTGGTGGCCCGCCTCGCCGCGGCATGCTGTGCGAAAGCCGGCCCTGGCGTGCCCCTCCCCCTCCCAGGGCGGTGCACCACCAAGGGTATGGGCGTGATGCTGTTCATGGGCAGCTCCGCGTACGACCCCAGCACCGCAAGTACGCCGCCCTGCTGCAGATGCTGCGGCGCATTGCCCTGCGCGGCTCGCGCCCCCCCTGGCTCCCTGCACTGCCGCACGGAGCTGCATGTCTGGCCGCTGCAAGCGCCCTGGGCCGGGTCCACTCCCGAGGAGGCTGGCAGCGGTGCGGAGCAAGGCGGCGCCTGGGCCGGCGGGCAGGGGGCGGCCGCGCAGTGGCTCACGCCATGCAGCTCGGCGACGCCGCGGCAGCTGCACACCTCCAGCTCAGCCTACGCAACAAGGCAGCACAGCATGTGCGTGTGTGCGTGTGCGCGTGCATGTGGGTAGCTTGCGCGGTCAAGAGCATCATGCGTTCAGGTGGCCAGCAAGCTGTGTTGATGGTGAGAGCTTGTATGCAGGCAGGGGGTGCATGCCATCAGGTGAAAGGGGAGAGGGGCCAGCTGCCCAGCCTCTGCCTGAAGGCAGGCTCACTGCAGGTTGGAGACGGCAGTGCAGATGCGAATACAAACGAACCAGGACAATTCACTGGCATGCACGGGAAAAGCTATGTACAGGCTTGGGCCCACTTCTGACGACAGCTGGAGGCGCATGCTGGAGCGACGGAAATAGACAGCTGCTGCAGGCTCAAAAGACAACACGGTTGGGCGGCAGCAGTGCATGGCAGTGCGCCCTTGCTGCTGAAGGGCGGCATGTGTGGGCATGGTTTGAACCCTCGCTGCTCCGCCACAAGCAAAAACCCACACCTGCGGTATTCACCCAACACCTGTGGCACAACTTTCGCCCACGGGCCCTGGCAAAGACCCCACACCCGGGGCACAACCTGCATCTGCAGCATAGACCCCACCTGCGGCAGTAACGCCACACCTACGGCACTCACCCAGCACCTTTGGCACGACCGGCAACTGCTGCGCAGAATCCCACCTGTGGCAGTAACTCCACACGTATGGCACTCACCCAACACCTGCGGCACGACCGGCAACTGCTGCGCAGAATCCCACCTGTGGCACGGAGGCCCTGGCACGCAGCAGCACGCGCCGCCCGTCCTCGCTAGGCATGGCGGTGGCAAGGTGGAAGTGGCTGTCGGCCACCAGGCGCTTGGCCACAGCCCAGCAGCTCGGGGAGCACTGCACGCGCCAGAGAAACAAATGTGGGCCAAATGTGTTGGGGAAACAAGTGTGACGACTATGCCGGGCAAACAAGCAGGTATTTGCATGCGGATGCAGGTTGAGTCCGCCACGTCTTGGGGCGGCAAGAGCGCATGCAGTGCAGACCACGCGTACACAGGACGTCATCACTGCCAGGCGCATGCAGTGCAGACCACGCGTACACAGCATACAATCACTGCCAGAATCCTTTGAGGGAGGGGAGCACCAGGCTGTAGCTGCTGCCGCTGTCGCGTGACCAGCACAGCGGTGGCAGGAAGCAACAAGTGAAGAGAGGGGAAGACTGCTATGGGCGCTTGGCAAGCTTGGCCAAGACAGCTGAAGCTAAGCAGCACGTCCCTGGCCCTTATTGAACTTGCAGCACGCATCAGAAGGGTGTGTGAGCAGATGCAGGTGCAAACCCTTGTGTAAGTCCAGGCACGCACGGACCAACATACCCAGGCATTGAAACACAAAAGGCACTCTCACGTACACTTGCACGCAATCAAATTTACGCGCATGTGCGTGCACACGCACGCACACAAACTACATGCGCATGCGCGCACACATACACACACGCGGAAAGCCACAGACGTACACAACCGCAAACACGTGTGCACACGAACGCATGCTCTAACATGCTCTAACATGAACTTGCCTGCGCCTTGACAGCAGCCACGAGGTCCTTGCTCCCCTCCTGGAGCTGTGCAAAAGCCCTCTTCCCAGCTCGGGCTTCCTCTGTGCCCCATCCTTCTTGTTCGTGATCAGGGCTGGGAAGAAGAGAAGAGGAGGGTCGCCTGGGGGAGAGAAAGGGTGCGCCTTCCTCCGATGCGAACTGTAACGAGCCGTTTTTCAAGCACAGCTGCGCAGGAACAACAGTTCAGAGGGTTGTCTTTCTTGAGCATGCCAGGATCATGTTATGACAATTGCGATTTGACAGTGCTGTAAGTTTAGAGGAGAGGAGAGCCAAGAGCTTGTGTGTACTTCAAAACATGCCTTCCCTAGACTTGATGGGATGCCTCATTTGTACCTGCAGAATCTGCTCCAAGCGCGAAGGGCTGCCGCCATCCATCTCCAGGTTTGGCACAGGCTCCTGCGTGAAGCAGGTTTCAAAAAGCTGGTATTTAGCTATGTCATGAAATGACGTCTACGAGACATGACGGCTCTTCGATAGTCCCTGCAATTTACTAAGATGGATCTTCATGGAAGTCACTACTATCAAGGATCTACCACCTGCACCCTACACCAAACTAGGACTGATCCTATGGAAGAGCTGCCAAGAAATTTGCTGGCAATGAGGATTTCTGGGATGAGCAGATGGTGACAAGAATTAGAATGCTTGAGATCTTTGCAGCACACCTCAAGCTTAGTTAGTCCTTGGTACGCCAAGTCTGGAGCAGGAAGGGTTTCGCGTTGCCATGCTGTGCATGCTATCACGTCCAGCCATTTTTGTCAGCCCAGCATGCAGTCTTTTCCTTGTCATCTCCCTTACCCCCGCCATCGCATCACCCTCACAACAACTGCCTTGGTGCCTGTACGAAGCTTTCAGCTCCTCACCTGGGCCTGTCCTCGGAGCGCCTGTCCTTCCCCGCGCCAGTCCACAGATCTCCGGTTTTCGTCTTCACTCTTCACGTTTCACGCACTGTGGCGCGGAAGAGGAAAGGTTGTCCCCGTCAGGAGGATCAGAGAGGTCAAAGAGCTAGACAGCTTAGTATAAACAAATAATTAAAACAATCTATTCCAACATAGTGGTGGATCAGCGTTTTGTCATTGGCACTCCGTCTTGATGTGTTTTCATCCTTTAATAATCTTAGCAATAATCTTAGCTAAGATCATTCCAGTTCAACCTGCTGATCTGAGGGACGCATTGGGAGTGCACTGTGCAAATTCAAATTTGAAACACGGGTTGAGTAGCGCAAGTCCTGCTGCTCTTTTTTAATATTCCAGGTGAACTTCAGCATCATCCTGGGCAAATGAAGCAACACCAACACAGACAAGTTCAAGCATCGAATCCTTAGTCCCACATAGAAACGTCTGAATTGGACAGACGAAGCACCACTTCCACTCGTAGCCAGCCTACTTTGTCTTGGCCGCCTTCCGCTGCTTCCCTCCCACTCCTCTGCGGCCCGCCTCACTGCTGCCATCCTGGCCCGCCTCTTCATCCTCCAAAGCGCCGTCAGGCATCCTGCCCTGCCCACCCACAGCATCTTCGTCCCTTATCACCTGTCCGGCGCCTGCATCACCCTCCGTAAAGCCCATTGCCTCACCCCTTGCACGCTTTCGCTGCTCCCGTGTGCCCCCCTGCCCCCCAGCCCTCACCCCGCTCTCCTCATGATGCTGAGGTTTCTGGAGGGGATGGGGCTGCTCCGTCTGGGGCAGCAGCAGCGGTGGAGGTTGCAGCACACCCTCCAGCTGCGCCACAGCGGCTGCGCCCGGCACTGCATGTGCGATACACGCTTGTGCAACAGCCGGCGGCGCGTTTCTCTTGCCCCATGGCTCGGCACCATGCCACAGGGTGTGGGTAGGCCCCGCTTGGGCTGCCGCAGTAGTGGCAGCGGCAGCCTCATCGGGCGGAGCGGCGGCCCCCTCCGCAACAGACGCAGGCGGAGTTGCTGCAGCGGGCGGGTACCTCAACGTGGAGCAGGTTGTGGAAGGCACTGCCAGCGGCGACATTGTGGTTGCGCATGGCCCTTCACCTGCTTTGTCTTGTGTGGACAGCGGGCCTGACGGCGATGGCGACAGCTGCGGTGGCCGCTGCTGGGCGCCTTCCAGTTCCAGCGGCAGCGCCCTGGCTGTGCCTGCTGGCTGTGCAAGCCATTTGCAGCCGCTTGCATGCGGCCACCATGCATGACCGTCAAGGGCCATGTCCGTACGAACGCGATCACCCTGCGCGTGCTGGCCCTGGCACAGGTGTGGCACCGCTCCTGTGCCAGGGTGCTGGCCTTGGCTCACACGACCTCCGAGCAGGGCACGTGGGCCAGGATCCTGCTGCATGGACTGCTGGTGCTGCAGGGCTGCCGCGCCTGGTGCCAGCAGCGCGGCCACACCGCTACCTGGCACGTGCCCCTGGTTTGTCCCCAGGACCAGAAGCAGCTCGGTGTGCGCCGCTTGCAGGGCCTGTGCAGGGGAGTGGAGAAAGATTACAACTTGGATTTTACAAGGGATTGATGTCAGGTCAGGCTGATTAATTTGGAGCTGTGCAGGGGGTGTATAGGAGGAAAGGCCGGCAGCAAAGCAGATGCAGCTCGCCTAGTGCATGCGCACGTGCCATGGATGCCTTGCGGGCAGCACTGATGCCTCGTTGGGCTACTGATGCCTTGCTAGCGCTGAGGGTTGTCTCCATCATTCGGAAGCATGTGTAGCTGGACTCCTTGCGCAAGTAGCTCACTTGTCAGCGATTTCAGCCGGCCTTCTATCGTGAGCAGCTCACCTGCAGGCGGGCCTCCAACAAGCCCAGGATGCCATGTGTCTCCTTGTGCTGCCTGGCCAGAGCTGATGCCCGCTTGCACACCAGCACGGCCGCTAGGGCTAGTGTTGCAGCCCGCACCCACCAACGGGGATCAAGAGCCAAGCTTGGGACAGCTGGTAGGCCATCAGCCTGCACGCGCCGCACAGCCAAGTGTGGGATGACCTCTGACTGGAAAGTGCAGAGCGTGTGAGACGGCCAGTTTGCGTGAGACAGCCAGTTTTTGCGTAGACAGCCAGTGTGTGTTAGACAGTCAGCTTGCATAGACAGCCAGTACACGTGAGACAGCCAGTGCACAAGAAGCAGCCAGTGCGCGTGAGACGGCCAGTACGCAAGAGACAGCCAGTGCGCATGAAATAGCCCGTACGCTTGGGATAGCCCGTACACTGGAGATAGCCTGTACATGTGAGACAGCCAGTGCGCGTGAGACAGTGCAGGCCGTCACAATTAACGCGGGAGCATGAGCTGAGCATGTGTAAAGGTGTGCACGCCCTAGGATAGACTGATGTGAAACTTTGCAGGGCATTGCGAACGGCAGGCACGATGGGAGCCCGACATGGGACACCAGCCTGCGCGGAGATTGAGGTTTGGGGCAAGTTAGACAAAGCCTCTCATGGGCACAAGCCTCTCATGGGCACAAGGTAAAGCTTGAATGCAAAGCTTGCGCAAGTATTTCACGTGCTGCTTGAAAAGGTGGGCGAGGGTGTGCGATGGGGTGAGCACCGTGCACAAATTTGGCGCAGCTCATGCTTACAGATCAGACTGATTTTTTGAGGGCGGGAGAGGCAAGAGGATGGGAAGGCAAGAGGGGACAAAGGCAAGGTCTGCATGGATTTGGTTAAGTTTAGGGGTGTCTCTGCCCATGACAAGACTCAGTGCCTCCTGGAATTAAGGTATGAATTCTCTCATTCACGCACAGTACATTGCTCTCCCTGAGCCCAGCCCAGCTAAGCCCCCGCTAAGACCATGAGATTAATTGTAACCACACACACATACACACAAATGCACGTGCATGCATGCACACACCCAAATCAAACAATGTTTGCCCTGCCCACCTTGCATTCCCCCAGCCCAGCCCAGCCTAGCGCGGCTGCACCTGCCAGGACAGCACGCTCTGCACCCAAGCCGCCCACAATACAGCCTAGCAATGGGCCCCTGACAGCTGCTGCCAGGTGCTGCGGCAGGAGACCCCCCAGTAGCAGCACAGCGCTCGTTGCTGCTCCGTGGTACACGAGGTCACGCAGCGTGTAAGACCTGCACATCATGCGAGCACAGAATCAAATCACAGGCATGTGCATGGAAGCAGCAGCACAGCTCTTGTTGCTGCTCCGTGGTATGTGGGATCACACAGCGTGTAAGACCTGCACATTTTGCGAGCACAGAATAAAACCATAGGCATATGCATGGAAGCAGCAGCTCAAAGACCAGGGGCTGGGTCGTGCTTTGGCTTGCACCCTCCCAAAAGCTAGGCAAAGCTTTTGCGTGTGCAGAATGGAAATCTGAACTGCACAGAGGCAACAACTACAAATTGCCTCAGCGAGGCAAATTCCTGAGCTGTTACACCGGACAATTGTTAAGGCATGCAGCAGACCCCAGCAGGAGCGCAGAAACATGCTCTGCACACTTTGCTTGTCACAGCAGTGTACCACAGCGTTTTGCTTGCACAATATACTGGCCTGCAGCTATTCAAAGCAACAATGCATTGGTCAAGATCTCACGCAGGCACTCACAGAAGCACATTGGTCAAGATCCCACACAGGCGCTCACAGAAGCTCATTGGTCAAGATCTCACGCAGGCACTCACAGAAGCACATTGGTCAAGATCCCACACAGGCGCTCACAGAAGCTCATTGGTCAAGATCCCACACAGGCCCTCACAGAAGCACATTGGTCAAGATCCCACACAGGCACTCACAGAAGCACATTGGTCAAGATCCCACCCAGGCACTCACAGAAGCACATTGGTCAAGATCCCACACAGGCACTCACAGAAGCTCATTGGTCAAGATCCCACACAGGCATTCGCAGAAGCACACTGGTCAAGATCCCACACAGGCACTCACAGAAGCTCATTGGTCAAGATCCCACATAGGCACTCACAGAAGCTCATTGGTCAAGATCCCACACAGGCACTCACAGAAGCACATTGGTCAAGATCCCACACAGGCACTCACAGAAGCACATTGGTCAAAATCCCACACAGACACTCACAGAAAAACCCAGCTCAAGCACTAACTTACTCACCTGCCCAACATGTAGGTAAGCAGCCGATCGCTGCGCCGTTCATACTGCAGCACAATATCCAGCGCACCCTGCACCAGCATTTTCAAAAGTCATGTTCCAGCTGCCAGCGGACATGTTGGTGCAAGTGTTGCATTTTTGCAGTCTGCGCTGCAGGTCGTCGAACATTTCATCCGACCACTTCACCATGGCTGAATGCTCAAGAGAAGATCTGTGCACTGAACATGGCAGTGATGAAAGCCCTTGCACACATGCTGATGTGCAAACACGCACGCGCGTGTTCACACATGTGCGGATATCCAAGCAGCCACTGACTTGTGCACATACACACACACACTCACCTTACCTACTTATACATGCATAAATGCGTTGAAATGCATAAGATGTCCGGTGTAATATGCAAGCTAAAGAAGTATATTCTGGAGCCACTCCTGCTCCCACCTGCAAGCCGTTAGCCCTCTGTGCAAGTTCATCACTTGCTGTGGCGAGACGCTGCTGGAGGCGCTCTGCTGCCGTCTGCCTAGCCTCCATCACTGCCGCTGCATGCTCCGCAGCCTGCAGGCATGCATGAATACAGACACGCGTGTTTGTTTTCTACATGTATGTGCTCTTGTGTACATGCATCTATGCAGAAGAAGTTATCCTGACACGCGCTGGATCGTGCAAGCGAGTGTGGACAGCAAAACTTGCAGCATTGCAAGCAAAGGGATAACCGGCAGCCTGTTATGATATATGCCTGAGATGAGATGGTCTGTTGTGCACTAAGAAATGAAAAAAAGACAGCCTGATAAGGCAAGACAGTCTGATAAGGCAAGACAGTCTGATAAGGCAGGGCAGACAGCCAAGATGCCTCCAATAGCAAAAAAATGCTATACTTTGCAGGGCTGCATCTACCAGCATGATTGCCCTGCAAAAGCTTGTGAGAAACGCATCACCTTGTGATGCATCCCATGAAGGGCAGCTGACACAGCTCAGGCAGAGCCTGGAAGACCCCAGGTTCTGCATGTACATGCATGTCACACGACACCACATGCCTTATGTGTAATTTGTGCGTCACACGTGCATAGTTGGTTTACCCCACCTGCCAACGCTCTGCAGATGCTCTGGCACGGCGTGCCTCCTCCTCTGATAGGGCAGACAGCTCAGCTGCTACTGCAAGCTGGCGCGCGTGCAGCACCTCCTGCGGGCAGAGTAGGGCTTGTTCCAGAATTGAGCAAGGAGGACACTGAGGGAGGGGATGAGGATGATGCATTTAGTGGCCAAACATGCTTTGACATTGTGTGCCATTTCCCATCCTAGTGGTTAAGCATGATTTGTACTTCGCTGCCACAGCCAGCCCTTGACAAAAGTCCCCGGGTTATTGATGGGCTCTTGCCTCGAAGGCAGAGTCGGAAATGCGCCATGAAGTGGCACTATGAAAAGTCTGGATCAAGCATCTAGCTTTATGACCAAGTTGAGCTTCATGATAAGGTTGAGCTTGATGACAGCGTGACAGGAGTTGCACTGATGGAAAAAAGCTCGGGAGTGAAGGCTTGCACAAAGGAACCTTGCACAAAAGGAACCTTGCACAAAGGAACCTTGCACAAAAGGAACCTTGCACAAAAGGAACCTTGCACAAAGGAACCTTGCACAAAGGAACCTTGCACAAAAGGAACCTTGCACAAAGGAACCTTGCACAAAGGAACCTTGCACAAAAGGAGCCTTGCACAAAGGAACCTTGCACAAAAGGAACCTTGCACAAAAGGAACCTTGCACAAAGGAACCTTGC
>LKMJ01003454.1_pt1 | contig 14707 bp, 14 predicted proteins | sample 643391 | NCBI WGS metagenome assembly LKMJ01 (sample SAMN04112250, study PRJNA286221) | soda lake metagenome | biome: soda lake; feature: Kulunda Steppe; material: water; isolation source: sample PL-Br10 brine of Picturesque Lake | place: Russia: Kulunda steppe | collected 2010-07
CGCCAGGATACGCTTCAGGATCGTGATTATCGGCGTTCCCGACTGGGACCATCGCGACCGCGAACTGAACGTTGTCCCCGACAACGTTCGCGGTCGCGAACTTGTGACACCAGTCGTACTCTTTGTCTTCAGGTGCACCTTGCACCCGGACCAGTTCCTCGCGCTCACCCGAGTAGGCGACGTAGGTCATATCGATCGCGAGCATGATCGGACGCTCGAACTCAACAGATGGCTTGGCCCGCGTCAAGACGCGGGTCAAGCCGCGATTGACCATCTCCGCAATCTCCGACGGCTCGAGGCATTTAATCGCCGTTAACAGGGTTTCTCCGGTCGGTCCATCCTTGAAGAACGGATCGCCGAGGTCAGGGTCAGGATTGACATGATCGCCGTAGGTCTCGGCACCGCCGTTGGCGGCGGTGCCTGTGACTCCGAGTAACGTCTCTAACCGCAGCAATTCTTCGTCGTCGTAGATAGATCCGCTTGGACGGTCGAAGTCGAATGCTGGGAACACGACGGTTGTAAGTTCCTCGAGAACTTCACGAGTTTTTCCTCGAATGAGTCGGTTGACCGTACGCTTCGAGGAGCCCGCAGGCTCCTCGGAAGCGCCCTCTGTGTATGGCGCGCCGATCGGACTGCCTCGCCTAGCGGCAAGTGTCCGAATCTGGCGCACGCATACCTCGATCGTTGTCTGTAACCCTTGGAAACGGCTTTGTCGCGCACGCGTGATCGTGCTTCGATCAGGGACCTCAGTCGGATCGAATCCAAGTGCAGTAGCGACCGACGAATCAGTAGTAAGCGTCCGATGCACGGCAGCATCGGACGCGTCCTCGAGTTCACGGAGGAGAACCGTCCGAAGCATTGGTTCGAACGGCTTGGAGTCGTGCCACGCTGGGTATGCGTCGTCTTGAGCGTACCTGCTGAGATCGAGGTGGGAGACGACATTGACCGCAGAGGCCGTCTCGTCGACGACCTCTGCGGCCTGCCTAGTCAACGGATGCCATCCGCCTGAGAGGGAATCGTTATTTTGGAGGCGCTCATCAACGGATCGTGGGTCGCGACTGTCTTCAGCAGCCGCGACCCGATCTGACCGATTTGTGACCACTCGGGGGACTGTTCGTCCCCCATCGGTCAGTGTATCGATGTATCCCGTGCACGGATTCTGTCGTTCGCAACGCTACGCAGTGAACCGCGGACAACGGCGACCTGCTGTGACCAGCTACGGGTTCCAGATACCGATCGGACCCATCGGTAGACGGTATCGATCTGAAGCGTGGTACACTATTACAAACAGTACAGACTGCAGACGACAACTGGCCGTTGCACTCGTCTCGGTCAGACACTGAGCGATCGCGCCACTCCCGATCGGCGACGGTACTACTCGCTGACCGCGAGTTCCGTTTTTTCCGTTCCATCCGAGAGGAGCGATCGGACGGCCGCAACCGAGTCGGTCACTTCCGGTGTGCTTTCGAGCAGGACGGTTTCACTCGGGAACAGCTGCTCGCCGAGTATCAGCCCGTGCTCGCGGGCCGTCGAGCCGGTCATGGTCAGATAGACACCGACGCCGGTGTCGGCGATCGCCGCCTCCTCTTCTCTCCCCTCAGGTGGGTACTCGAAGCTGATATTCTCCAGCGATCGCGTTCCGAGGACGGCCTGAACGAGCCGTTCGTACCGCGGTTCGATACACAGCGGGCCGTTATACGCTGAGAGAAAATCTCGATCGAGCGGGTCGGAGGCGGGGGCGGTCTCGGGTGTCGCCATCAGGGTATGATAGACCGTATCTCCGAGCCCAGTGATCACACGCACGTCGGTATCTGCGGGGTTGATCCGGGCATTGATATCAGCGATCCGACCAAGTGGCTCCGGACGAAGTTCGACGACCTCCTCTAAGATGAGGTCGGCGCTATCGAATCCGAGTGCGAACTCGTGGGTTCGGAGCGCGCGAAACGGTTCCTCGCGGCCGACCAACTGGATTTGCGTGCCGTCGGGAACGCCGGCGATGCCTTCGACAGGGATTGTGACGCTATCGAAGACGATCCGACGGGGTTTCCCCGCACGGGCATCACGCAAGAGCGTATACTCCGGTTTCTCTGGATCGTCGACCGTACTGTAGGTGGCGAGACGATGGTAGACGTCCTCGTCGTCGTTTTCGATCGTTCCTTTCGTGAGTGCCTTCTCGTGGCGAAGCGTCGAGATCACGTCGTCTGCGAGCGCAGACACACCGAGCTGGTTCGCAAGACGATCGAAAACCGACTCGAGCGGCCGTCCTTTCCGTGGGATTGCGATCGGAATCGTCTCGCCCATCGAGCAATTCTCGACAGGCAACCAATAAACGCGTTGCGCTTTGCCAGCCACTGTAGGGGGTGCCCGTCTGGACAGCGCACCGATCGAATTCGTCAACACTGCGGTCCAGTCACCGGAAGGCGACGACAACAACTGTTTCCGGCCGATCGTGGACGCGATCGATGGAGAACCCGGCGTCTTCGAGTTGGCTTGCAACCTCCGCAGGGCCAAACCGTTCGTCGACTGGGGGACCGTCCTCGCCGGTCCCCGTCGCCGACCAGTCGACAGTGACAAATCGACCGCCCGATCGAAGCACCCGAGCGATTTCAGCCAGTGACTCGGCAGTGGCGTACTCGTGGTGGGTCATCGTCGAGAACGCGGCATCCAACTGTCCGTCGTCGAACGGTAGGGAGTCGATACTAGTCGTGATGAGTTCGACGGTCTCGGCGACCCCCTCTTTGCGGTGGCGCTGGTGCATCTCCGCTTGCACGTCGACGGCGTACAGCGTGTTGACAAACGGAGCGACGTCCCGCGAATAAAACCCCGTTCCCGATCCCAGATCCGCGACGACGGCATCAGAATCGACAGCGAGCAGGTCGACCAGTTCCTCGCGCGAGCAGAAGCGGTAGCGAGACGGGTCCTCGAGTGCGTCGGCGCGATCGACGGGGAACGTGTGAAATCCCATACTAGTGCTTTTGCGTAGCAGTCACAAGAGTGTGCCTGTTTGTGTGCTGTCTTCCGGTGGCTGGGTGGTAGCGTCCAACACCGGAACAGGTTGAAAAGCCCATCAAAATGGTATCAGCCGTCTCATCGATTCTTCATCGACGATTCGGTTCGCCAACCGATAGCCACACTATTGTTTAAAAACTACACAACTATCATGCCCGCCACGCGCATACCATCTTCTCGTGAGCGATGAGAAACGGGAACGGATTCTGGACGAAACGGAGACTCCACAACGGTTCGAAAACAGCGGCGAAGTGGTTGAAGACGACCCGGAGACACCATCCGAACCGATCGCGATCAAGGGAGCGGACCACCTCGACGGGGTCAGACGCGAGTACGATGTCGTGCCCACCGTGAGAGACGTAATCAATCGAGCGTCTACGGTGTCGGTAGTTACAACACGGTGTATTGGCTTCTGGCCAGCGGCGTGGTCGGTCCACGAGAGCGTCATTCGAACCTAGTCATCGCTGACACGCCTACTGTTGAATAATATGACCCCGTGAGAACGTATAACGAGTTCAATCTATAACATACGTCCAATCAAAGTATAATACGTGTGGTACATTACTCGAATTCGGGAATCTGATTGCTGATTTTTAAAATAGTTGGCAAACATAGTAGTATGGCACTGCCTACTAGCACCCTCTCACTGGGCACCGGCGTGTCGATTCTGGTCGCCGGGATAGTGAGCGTGGTTGATCCAGCAACGTTCGGTTTCCTGACCCCCGAACTGGCCAGTCGTGCTCAGTTTGGTTGGGCGATCACAATCCACATCATCTTCGCGACGATCTCGGTGGGGCTTGCCCCGTTTCTCGTGTATTTCGTCGTCAAGGAAGTTCGGACCGGGGAGGACCGGTATGTCCGCTTGCGAAAATTTTGGACGAAAGTGTTTGCGATCGGATTCGTCATGGGAACGGTGACAGGTATCCCAATGAGTTTTCTCTTCGGGATGAACTTCGCAGCGTTTTCTGAGATTGCTGGCGAACTCATCGGCGGCCCACTGACGTTCGAGGCGCAGATGGCCTTTTTCCTCGAGGCAATCTTCCTTGGGGTGTTGTTGTTTGGGCGCGAGCGTGTCTCAGACCTGACATACGTCTTTTCATCGGTGATGGTGACAGTCGGTGCATGGACGTCGGCGTTCTGGATTCTCGTCGTTAACGCTTGGATGCAGACACCGCAGGGGTACGAGATGGTCGGATCGGACCCACCGATTGCAGAGTTAACGGATCCAGTTGCAGCGTTTTTCACACCGCGTCTGCCGTGGATGTACGTTCACATGCAACTGGCAGCTGTGGTTACGATAGCGCTTCTCATCGCTGGTGTCGCAGCATACTTTGTCTGGAAGAACAACGACAGCGACGCGTGGAATACGGCGCTTCGAGTTGCCGTCGTCGTGTTGCTTGTCACTTCAATGGCTCAAGCAGTCCAGGGTGACCTGTATGCTGGTCACGTTCAAGAAACCCAGCCCCAGAAATTCGCTGCCATGGAAGGCCATTACGAGACTGGCACTGCCGACCTGCACATCATCGCGATACCAACTGAACTCGAGTCGGTTACTGATCCCCGCGCAGATAATCTCTATACCATTAGTATTCCGTATCTGGCGTCGTTCCTCGCCAGTGGCGATCCGTCGGCTGAAATAACTGGGTTGAACGACTTCGAATACGAGTCACCGCCAGTGGCGTGGGTGTTCTGGTCGTTCCGTGTTATGGTGGGGCTCGGGTTTTGGTTCCTCGTTTTGGGACTGTGGGGTAGCTACCGGCTCTGGCGCGGTGGACTCACCGACGACGACCGGTATCTGAAAGCGTTGATGGGTTCCTCGCCACTCGGCTTTATCGCGCTGATCACCGGATGGTATGTGGCCGAGATTGGCCGCCAGCCGTGGATTATTCAGGGCGAACTAACGACGGCCGACGGCGTCTCACCTGCACTTGACTCAACCGAGGCGACGGCGACACTCATCGCCTTTGTTATCGGTTACTTGTTGTTGATGGGTGTGTTCCTCTACATCTTCAAACGGCTGATCGATCAGGAAGCCAAGCGTCACGAGACGTCGGTTATCGATCGTGATTCGCCGGAGCAACCAGAGGTGGTCGCTGATGACTGACACACTCATGTTCGCTACCGGTGTTGAACCATTCGGCACCAGTGCTGGTGACGGTGCGTCTGGCCTCACTGGATTCATCTCTACGTCAGAGTACCTTTTCGAGTGGCTACCGGAGTTGTGGTTCGGACTGCTCATCCTCTCGCTGGGTGGATACCTGCTCCTCGACGGCTTCGATTTCGGTATTGGTGTCCTCTTTGTTGACGCCGACGACCACACCCGAGAGTATCTACTTGCGGCCTTTGGTCCCGTCTGGAAGGCCAACGAGGTGTGGCTGGTATTTTTTGGGACAGTACTTTTCGCCGGTTTCCCAGCCGTTTACGGCAATCTGTTCAGCCGCCACTACGTCCTCGCGTTTTGTATTCTCGTTGCGCTCACCCTCCGCGGATTGGGGTCCAAGCTTCGAGAGGAACGCGACGACACACGATGGGTCCGGTTCTGGGATCGCTGTTTTGTGGTTGGGAGTGCTGGCGCTCCCGTGTTGTTGGGAATGTTCGTTGGAAGTTGGATGCTCGGAACCGAGACAGCCTTCGAGCTTGGCCCTGTTGCCGTTGGGCTGACTGTGCTCGCATTGACTGTCGTTCTCGGCTCTGCATACTTTGCTGTAAAAACTGCTGGTGATCTCCGTACGTGGGCACTTCGACGTGGACAACAGGCGACAGTGGGTTATGTAGCCCTGTTCGTCGTCACTGCTGGCGCGGCATATCCGTTGTATCCGGCCTACCAATCAACGATCGTATCCGTTCCAACACTGGCGATCGTTCTCACTACGGTCGTCGGCGCACTCGGGTTTCTGTGGACCGCTCGCAACGAGAACGCACGGCTGGTATTCGTTTCCGGTGCCACGATGGCCGTAGCACTGGTTGCGTTCGTCGCACATATGCTCTATCCAGTTGCTGACCCGGCCGTAGGGCTGACCATCCGTGATGCGATCGTCTCACCACTCCCGCTCAACATCTCTTCCCTCGTTGCAGCCCTGTTCGTTCCGATCATTGTAGTCTACTTCACGTTCCTGTACACGGTCTTCCGGGGGCCTGCGCGGCCAAGTGACGGATACACATGACTGATAGCCGATCAACAGCGACGACCGATCACTCACAGGTCGCGGCCAGCGCAATCATCAGTTTTCTCTCAACCGTAGCCAGTCGCTGTGAAACTGCGGATTCGGAGATTCCGAGCGGCCCCGCAACGTCGGCGAGGCTGGCCTCGCGCGGGTTCTTGTAGTACCCCTTCTTGACGGCGAGCCGAACCGCCTCACGCTGTTTCCGTGTCACTGGTTCGACCTCGATACACGGCGAGACCGTATTTCGAGAGAGACAGTCAACCGAAATGGAAACATCCTCGCTGTCGGCGGTTGCCAGACACTCCAACAGCTCCGTGCCGGTCTCGGGGTCTGCCCACGAGAGCGTCATTCGGAACTGGTCGGGGCTCGTACTCATCGCGAGTCGCCCCCTGAATCGGTGTCGTCGATGAATCGGTCGCTGGCTTCAGCGGCGACACGCGCGGTCGTCTCGGCTGCCCACCGGTAGAACGGTGCGGCGCTGGTTTCCCTAACGCGCTCTGTGAAGGCGTCGAGCCAGTCGAAATGGTGTGCGTGGAAGTCGGCGTACTCGTCGCCGCGCCCCGCTTCGAGTGTGAGCGCGGCGTACTCGAGTAACACCGCGAGATGATCGGCCGGATACCGGTTTGGAATCTCGGCCTCGATCGCCCCATACCGGCGTTTCGCGTCAGCTTCTGCCGGTCCGGACAGCAGTCTGCGCTCTCGGCCGTCCCACCACGGTTCGTAGACCGACTCGATCGGTGGCGCAGACGGCCCCTCGAAGCCCTCGAAGGTCCGGAGGTACCCCTCTCGGAGTTCGCCGTGGCTCGCCGCGACTGTCGGAACCGGGTCGGCGTCAACGTCGAGTCGATCGAGACGCGTTCGCACTTCGGTGTCGAACTGTCCGGTCCGAACGGCCTCGGAAAACGGCTCGCTCGGGTGTTCGAAGCACTTCGCGAGCAGGGTATATAGCTCTGCGAGCGTCTGGTGATCGTTTTGGACCGGAACGGCTGTGTCGGTGGGGATCGACGTCATCCGATCACCACCACCGGATTCTGTTGGGCTGCGAGAATCATCAGCACTCTGAATACGAGACTCCCAATCACCAGCAGTCCGAACGAGCCGACCAGCGCTGGGACAGCGACCCGATCGAACACGGGCGGGTGGCGACCTGTCAGCGCGGCCGCGCCAACGCCCAGCCCCACGACCAGCGCGACGACCAGCCCGATCACGACGAGCCAGCTTCCGATAACGAGGTTCGTCTCCGTGAGCGCAACCTGCGAGGCTGCGGCGGCCGGCGCGTCGCTGGTCGCAATCTCGGTCCAGCCGTACCAGACGGTCACGAGGCTGAGCCCCGAAAGAGCGCCAGTCACGAGGGCGTAGCCGCCAACGACGGGGGTAACCTCGCGCTCGAAAAACACAGTGAGTGCAACGGTCAAACCGACACCGGCAGCGAGGCCGCTGAACAGGAACGCAAGTGGTACCACGACCGACATGTTCCATAGCGGTACCGTCTCAACGATCGCGAGTTCGAACCCGGTGTAAATTGTCGCCACCGCGAGCAGGCTGCCGACGACGTGAATCGCCGCAAAGCCGGCCATTGGGGGTCGAAACCGATCGACAAGTCGATCCACCGTCTCGAGTACGCCAAGCTTGGCGATGATCACTCGGGGAAACAGGCTCGCCCCGTCATCTTGAGCGGGCCCGTCACCGAACACCTGGAGTACCAGACAGAGGATGGCAAGCACTGAGAGTATCACGAGGATCCAGGTTCCGATCGTGATCCACGAACTGAAGTTCGTGAGATAAATCGGGAACAACAGTGCGCGGTAAATGACAGCGAGATGCGAGAGAACCGCCAGTCCAGCACCTGCAGCACCCACAACGGCCACGAGAAAGCCCCAGCGAGCGATGTCGCTCTCGAGACAACACGGTCCTGACTCCCGAAGGGACCTGAACAGGCAGGCGGTCGCTCCGGTGAGGTAGCCGCCCCCGGCGACGACCGCCAGGAACAGATAGACCGGAATCGAGAGATCCCAGTAGTCAGCTGGCAGCCAGAGCTGTTCGACGAACCCCGGAGCCAGGACGATGGACGGATCGAGTGCCATCGGAATTACCCCTCGTAGGTGACCGCGCCAGCGGTCGATTCGCCCTCGCGGATCGCCTCCGCGAGGGCGGCGTCGTCGTCGACTGGTTCGACGACGACACGCTTTTCATACGCCCCTTCTTCGAAGCGTTCTGCGGCTCGTTCGGAGGCCTCGGCCATGACCTCACTCTGTGGGCCAGCTTTGATCGCGTCACCCACACAGTCGCTGACACACGCCGGCTGGACGCCACCTTCTTCGGGCGTCTTCCGTTCGGGCTGGCCGTGACCGCCGCCCGGGCCTTCCCCCAGACAGAAGTTACACTTCGACATCAGCCCCTCATCGTCGTACGTCGGCGCACCGAACGGGCAGGCCCACGCACAGTAGTGACAGCCGATACAGCGATCGCGATCGACCGTCACGATGCCGTCTTCGTCGCGTTTGATGATCGCATCGGGGGGACACACCTCCTCACAGGGTGCGTCGTGACAGTGCATACACGACATCGAGATCGGCACCTCCTCGAAGTCGGGGTACTCACCGGTCGAGAGATGAAACACCGATCGCCAGTCGTCGGCGTCGGCGTCCCGGTCGTGGCGCTGCTTGCATGCCACCGAACAGGCGTGACAGCCGATACACCGGTTCGGATCGAAGTAGAACATCCACTGTTCGCCCATGATCACTCACCTCCTGCCGCCCGCACTTCAGCAGCCAAATGCCTGTCAACCTGGGACGAAACTGGATCGTGTTGTGTATCGTGAACTGACATGGTGTTCATTCCCTCTTCATGACTGTTGCCGGTCCCGAAGCCGAACTCCGCCGTGACGAAGCCCGGACGGGTCCGTTCGCTAACGTAGGCCATGACCGCGTCGTCGGCTTCGCCAGCCTGCGTCTCGACGGTGAGCATGTCACCCGTTTCGATGCCTCTTTCGTCGGCATCTCGTGGGTTCATCACCAGGTAGTTGCCCCGGTACTCCTCACCCTCGAGGCCGTGTTTGCGTGCGTACTGTTCGTGGAGCTGTTCGAGTGGCTGGTCGGCACCGAACGAAAAGAACACGCTCCGAGTGTCGTACAACTGCAGCGGGTACTCCGCGTCGGGTTCATCGCCCCACGTGCCCGGGGGAATCCACTCGGGAGCCGTGTCAATCTCGAGCTCTTCGGCCGTCTGTGCGTAGCCATCTTCTTCGTCGAGATCGAACTGGAATTGCCCGGTCGCCGTCGGGAAGCCGTTTTCCTCCCACTGTTCGTAGCCAAACTCCTCTAAGAGGACGAAGTTCTCCTCGGCAATCTCCTCGAAGGAGTCGTCGATGTTTGCGAGCATGTCCTCGTTGTACTCGCCTTCGCTCTCCCAGGGGACGTACTCGCCCCAGCCCATCTCTTCGGCGAGATCGGTGAGGATTTCGAACCCAGGTCGGGCGTCGCCGAGTGGTTCGTGGACCGCCCGCGAGGCGCTGACCCAGCGCCGGTCGTGGTAGGCACTCCACGCTGGCGCGTAGTCGATCAGCGTATCCTTCTCGAGTTGGATCGCCTCCGGGAAGACCACGTCGGCGTTGCGCGTGAGTTCGTTCCAGTAGGCGTCGACGGTGATCACGAGGTCCATCGTCTCGAGTGCATCGAGCCAGGCCTCGGTCGACCCGTCAGTCAGGGGATTGTCGTAGTGACAGTAGATCCCCATGATGTGGCCGTTTTCGACCATCTCCGGGACGACTGTGTGGCCGATTCCCGTCGTGTGTCGGAAGGGGTAGGCCTCGTACTCCTCGTAGCGTCTGAGCGCCGGCGGCGTCCCCTCGGCGTTGTTCGGCAGGTCGATCTCCCGCACCTCGAAGGGGTCAGCAAACGGCGGCCCCTGCCACATCCGGAAGCCACCGGGCCGATCGATGTTGCCGACCAGCCCGTTTAGCGCGAAGACGTTCTGGGCGGCCTTCTGGGACTCGGCATACTGGCCGACACCCGTCCAGAGAGCGATCCCCGCTGCCGGGGCCGCCTCGGCAAAGCCGATCGCGATCTCGCGGATGAGATCGGCATCAAGGTCGGTAATCTCGGCTGCCCACTCGGGAGTCTTGTCCGCAACGGCCTCCCGGTAGGCCTCGAAGCCGTGGGTCTGTTCTGCGACGAACGTCTCGTCGTAGAGACCGTCCTCGATAATAACGTGACCCATCGCCAGTGCGAGTGCGCCGTCAGTCCGGGGCTCGATCGGCAGCCAGTGGTCTGCCTTCTGGGCCGTCGGCGTGTGCTGGGGATCGATCACGACCAGCGTCGCGCCGTTTTCGAGTGCTTCTAAGACACCTTTTGGCTCCCACTGGCCGGCAAAGGACTCGAAGATATTGCGCCCCCAGGCGATGATGTAGTCTGCGTTCTGGTAGTCGACAAAGCGCATGTTCGCGCCCAATCCCATCAGGTTTCCACTGAGGTGTGGGCCGCCGAAACAGACGTGTCGACCCCGGCCGATCCGCTCGGGCGTGCCGTACAGATCACGCCAGAACGCCTCGTGGAAATTCGTCGTCGACCAGCTGGTCGCATCGAGTAGCTTCTCGGGTCCGTGGTCGTCTGCGAACGCCTCGAGTCGGTCTGCGGTGTAGGCGATCGCTTCTTCCCACTCCGCCTCCCTGAGTTCGCCGTCCTCACGGATGTACGGCTGGGTGATCCGGTCCGGGTCATAGAGCTTTTCGAGTTCGGCCTGACCTTTCGGACAGAGTGTCCCTTGGGTACCGGGGCCAGCGCTGCCGCGTGGGTGTTCGTCGACGCCGGTGATGTCGACGGCCGTTCCCTCACGGACGGTGAGTTGCTGCCCGCAGGCGTGATGGCACATCCAGCAGTTACCGTAGGCGAACTCGTCGTTTTCGGTCGGGTCAGTCGCCGGATCGTCTCCACCGGAAAGACACCCACCGAGGGCTGCAGCGACCGTCGCTGCCCCTGCCGTCTGGAGGACGTTCCGCCGGGTCAGCCTGAACTCGTCGCCGGCACTCATCAGTGGTCACCTCGCAGTCGATCGGCTCCAGTCTCTGGCGGTCCGACAGCGACTGCAGACGAGCGAATCGTCGGTCGCCCATCACAACGGTCGCCACCGATCGTCCGTGCCGACAGGAAACGCCGGTTTGATCCAAAGTGTCGCATTCTATCTAGATGGACGTGACACCCGACCGTGGGCCGTACGCTGGATCAACTTAGGTTTTATATACCCCGTGTGCATCATCAACTGATCGTCGGCTGGCGAAGCAGGGGCAGTATCGAGGGGACGAGAACCCGTCCAGCGACGAGGGTCGTCGACTCTCGTGGTTGGTCGTCCTCTCAGTTACAGATCGTCCTGTCAGACACACACCTGACCGTGCGATTGCCAGATCGGGTTCAAAACGAGTGGTGCATCCTGAGTGCGCCAAGATGTGGGGCGCGTACGTGTATCCGAAGATATTACTCGCGAGTAGTGGGATATGAGTTGTACGCGTTCAGAAATGAAACCGGTTGTACTGTCGCCAAGGCGACTATGAAGCCGGAATTAGTTGCGGACGACGTTCGTCGCGCGGGGACCTTTCGGGGCCTGTTCGATGTCAAATTCGATCGCCTGTCCTTCTTCGAGGTCCGGACCGCCAACGTCTTCCATGTGGAAGAATACGTCGTCGTCTGCGTCGTCCGTCGAAATGAAACCGTAGCCGCCTGTGTCGTTGAAGAAATCAACGTTACCGTTTGCCATTACAATAAAGAGGAGTACGAGTACACGGTTAACTCTTGTGCATTCGTCTCGAAAAGCCGATTCGAAGGTAAAAAGCATCCAAAAATCAACGGCAATAGTTCGTATTACGATGCTACACAGGGACAACTGATCAAATTATGTTCGAACAAGCACTATTCCGGAGAACTTTCGATGGATGTGTCATTCCAGTAGAGTGTCATGGTTTGGCATATCGAGAGCCACAGTGTGAAACAAGCAAGGCCGTCGGATTGAACGGTGCCCAAGAGTTCCGCACTCACGCAAAGATGTCAATTAATGATAAAGAATCTGTGCGAGAATCGATACAAACCCGTCTGATGCGGAGTAATGTCATCAATTACCGGCCGTTGTCGGATTCACACGACAACTGACGCATGACGTTGCTCTCAGCTCGGCGGAGTCGCTGTGACAGTGCCGACGCCGAAATGTCGAGATCGTCGGCCAGTTCTGCGAGCCCGATCGTGTGGTCGGGATCGTAGTAGCCAGCCGCTTTGGCCGCAGAGACGGCTTCGCGCTGTTTTGGCGTCAGTGCCGAGAGATCGACCGGAAACACGTCGTCGTGGTCGCTGCCGTCAGTCGAGACAAGACTTTTGACCGTGACTCGTTCACAGACCTCCCGAATGTCGCTGACGAGTGCGGAGACGGTGTCGGTGTCGGCGGCGTAGGTCTCGACGACGAACCAGCCGTCGCCGACGCCCAGATACCGCGGAATACAGCCATGAGATGAGAAGACAACGCCCGGACAGTGAGCACAGAGCTCGTTCGAGGAATACTTTCTGGAGATGCGATCGCCGTTGCCCTCGCCTTCTCTGAGCGAGACGTCACAGTGACAGTGCTCGTTCTCGAACCGAACGTCGACATCGACGATATCGCCACCGAGGTCGTCCATGAAACAGCGTCCGCCGCGGACGATTTCGAGGACGACCCGCAGCGATCGATCTTCGATGGCGTCCGACCTGTGACAGCTCTCGATCGGTGGGGCCGACTTGCTCATACCTGAAAAAGGGGGGTGGCGGGTTAACCGCTTGTCCGTTGTTCCCATCGAGTGGTAAGTAGCCCTGAAAACGTGTCTTGGTGCCGATCTCCGAGATACTCGCTGATACTGATTAGCGTCATCAATTACCGCCGATCGGCCGGATGGGATCGCCGATCGGCGGTAGCTACGGACACTAATCAGTATGAAACGATGAAAAGACATGTGTTCGACGATATTCGTCGGTGAATTGGGACGTTATATGCGATCGGATGTATCTGTACGGCAATGACCACTGATGACAGCCGAGAAAATGAGCCACCTCGGTGTGAGTTGAGTCTGTCAGACACGGCAGTCGATCGATTCAGCGGTTGAAGTCGTTCTCAACGCTCGGTAATGAAACTCGGTATCGCATTCTCTTGGTCCTATAGTAACAACTGAACCGATGTACACACCGATCGCAACGCCGTCCGGCGATCGGGTGTGCGGTGACGTTCAGTGGCTACTATAGCGTTGGGAGCGCAGACGATCCACCTGAGTACGATATCGAGGAGTGTCTCGATCATAGCCCACGCCCCGACGAGGCGATCGACTACGATGAGGAGGACTTCTATGACGGCGTTAGGACTGGCGTTGGCGCAGCAACTGCGTTGCAGCATATGGCCGAGTCCGACATCCAGCTGTTAGTGTGAGATGAGACGATTCCGATCGGTCCTAACACCGATGGACGGGCGCACGTTTTCGCGAGTGACAAGCGTGTTCTACCGAAAAGCAACTGCTGAGACAAATCGTGGACGTACTGCTAGTCGAACATCGTTCCAAGTTGGTCTCGCCAATCTTGGATGTCGGTCACGTCTTCACGGACCGTTTCGAGATCGTCCGCAAGCGTGTCAAGGTCGCTTTCGAGACGCTGAACATCGTCTGAGACTGTATCGAGCCCTTCGTCGAGATCGGTGACATCAGTTTCGAGTGTCTGCACGTCGTCGGTCACCGCGTCGAGATCGTTTTCAAGCGTCTCAGTGTGTGCTGTGACGTCGTCGAGATCTGCGTCTAGGGCCTCAGTGTGTGCCGCGACATCGTCTACGTCAGCCTCGACGGCTTCGACGTGGTCTTCAGTACTCGTGAGCCGATCGTCGACAGTCGTGAGCTCGGATTCGAACGCTTCCAGTTCGCTTTTGAACTCCTCGATGAGCTGCTGGCCAGTGCCGTGCTCATCGAGGAACGTCTCTAAGGCGTCAGTGTAGGCGGCAACTTCTTCGACTCGTGACTGGAGATGTTCGATTCTGGCGACTTCCGAACCCGGTGGCTCGATATCGAGAGCCGCACGGAGTGCATCAAGATCGTCATCCGCGACTGTCCCGTCAGCGAGTTCCGCTGCAAGACGAGCAGCGATCGGTTCTGTAGTGTCGATCGACGGTGATGGGGTGGTGTCTGTCGGTTCCATATCTGTGTCTTGTTTTACGTCCTCTGTGTCTTGTTCTGCGTCCGCTGCATCCGGCTCCGCGTCGGCCTCTACGTCCAGTTCAACCTCTGCATCCGGCTCCACATCGTCTTCCATGTCCAGTTCAACTTCGTCCTCTGCATCCGGCTCCGCGTCAGCCTCTGCGTCCGGTTCAACTTCGTCCTCTGCATCCGGCTCCGCGTCGGCCTCTATGTCCAGTTCAACTTCGTCCTCTGCATCCGGCTCCGCATCGTCTTCTACGTCCAGTTCACCCTCTGCATCCGGCTCCGCATCGTCTTCTACGTCCAGTTCACCCTCTGCATCCGGCTCCGCATCGTCTTCTACGTCCAGTTC
>LKMJ01003455.1_pt1 | contig 14705 bp, 19 predicted proteins | sample 643391 | NCBI WGS metagenome assembly LKMJ01 (sample SAMN04112250, study PRJNA286221) | soda lake metagenome | biome: soda lake; feature: Kulunda Steppe; material: water; isolation source: sample PL-Br10 brine of Picturesque Lake | place: Russia: Kulunda steppe | collected 2010-07
GATATTATGGAGTCCATAATATGGACTATTTTTTCGCTAGCGAAGACCGGCAACAAACCAATCAGCCTGACGACCTGGATGGTGGTTAACCCTAACTTGTAACTTGCATTATGTGAGCAGACTAGCAGTCGCACTTCTTGACTGAAGCCTTCAGTGAAGGCCATATCCTTGTAATCCCTTATCTTACCTTGCTAGTTTGTCTTTCTGAGTTTCGTGTTTTCACCAAAACTTCAGTTTCCAGACACTACCTTGCTTCTTGAGTTTGCGCCTCTTTAGTTTAGGCCCAGGTTGCAGGCCTTCTCGGTCTCAGCTCAGATGCCTTCGTTCGGCGGATACAGCTATGTAACCTAACCTAACCTAATCCCTTATCTGGTGACGAGCATTTGAGGGTTGGGCATAGCCCTACTTTTAGCGAACAGTCCTCACCACCAGAAGCATCTTGCTGGCAAGTGCACCTTCTTTTTTGTTCCTCACCAGTGACATGCCCGACACTCGTGGACTCATGAACGAGTCAAGAACCAAAACAACAATCCATACACAGCATGTTGTTACATGTTGATGGCATGCGCCTCTAGGTGTGCTTTGAAAGCACAGACTTGTTCAGCTGTATGCTACTGGCCCCTGCTCATTTGCTCAAAAAATAAGCAAATCATGAACAAGCGTGCTCAAGTCAGCATCCAGGGGTAGGACAGCTGAATGTGCGCCTGTGCGCCAGCTGATAAGTTCGATAACACTGCCAGGTGCCAATGCACCTCCCGCATGCTCTCACAAGACTCGCTACAACCAGCATCTTAGTTGCTGGCCTCCTGCTGCTGCTGCCACTGCTGCCGCTGCCACAGTTGCTGTTGCATGAGGGCCTGCTGACATTGCCATCACCAACCATTTACTCCTCGTCCTCAGCCTCGTTGTCGGCAATGTTAAAGTACCTCAGCTCATACACATTGCGGTCCTTGTTGGAGGCAATGACGCGCAGCCAGTCACGGACCTGAAAAGCAACATTGCTCTGGCACTCTTTGAAAATGCACACATTTAAACACAGGTGGATCACATTGATATGAGCAGTGTGCACTGCTCATATCAAAATTCTCATTGCCAAACAGCATGATAGATCTCCTCCTTCGAGACACATGCACCTGAAGCTGACACGCATGTTTTGAGAAGAGAATGATAGTCAAGGGATGTGGCTCTAGGCAGTCTATAACAGTCTATGGCATTAAAATGTGCAACCCTCGTGGAGAGAGCATCAATAGATGCTGCCAAGGGGGCCCTCTCATCCCAGTAGGTGGTTCAATGTGTTATGCCTGAGTGGGCAAACCACATTCCCTAGGGCCATGCCTAGTGCATGCTTTCACCAGTGTGCCTAAGCTTTTTAATCAAGTTCACAGTGTCCCACCAAAATTGGAGACTGGCACCCAGAGCTGCCCGTGCATCCAAGCCGGCTAAGCATGCATGTTAGGAGCATACAATGGGCAAAACACTCACATTGTGCTTCTTCAGGTACTTCTTGGTCAAATACTTCAAGTACCTGCGAGCACAGGCACAAAACGATGAGTGCTCCTTCGGAGCCATGCGTGTCATGGTCCGCCCAATGCACGACCAGGCAAGGTGCATCTTATTGGAGCCATCGCCACATGCTGACATTTGGCCCTTGGAGGAACGCATGTATACTTGGAATTGTCATCCAGGCACGTGAGAAGAAGAGAGTATCCCCAGGATGAGCGTGCATGTACTTCAGCATAATGGAGAGATATGCACGCACGCCTGAGTATATGCTTAGGCCACGCCCAAAGCAAGCCTGGCATTGATACCAGTTAGCAGGGCAGCACATCTCCCTTCCATTACAGGGCTTCCCTCCAAGGTGGTGCCTTGCTGGGTCCTTAGGCGCTCCACGCATGAACACCACACCTAACCCCCGACCGGCTGCTCCCATCCCCGGATGCACCCCCTCTCCCACGTACCTCTTGCTCAAGTGGATGTCGCTGGTAATGGTGACCTTGCTCTTCTCCGCCCCGACCTTGATGGAGTCGCCCAGCATGCCTGGTCGCCCGTCCACCTTAATCTTGTCGGTCAAGAACTTTTGGAAGGAAGCTGCACGCAAAATGGCACGCAAGGAGCGGGCGGGGGTTTCGTAGGCGCGCGGTGCATGCCCCCATGCGGCTGCAAGTCTGCCTGAGGACTGTCTCTCCCCACTGCTGCTGCTCCTTTCCCCCCTAACCCTGCCAGGCTGCTGCTCACCAATCTCCATAATCTTGTCATCCACAGGCTTGCTGCAGTCGATGACGAAGGAGAAGGTCTTCTTCTGCAGGCATTGGCAAGGGGGGCGCGCACCCAGCAGCAGGGAGGGAGAGCATGAGTTGGGTGTCCCATGGAGCCAGCTCATAGCTGCTGTTTGGCGGGACAGCTTTCTCAAGACAGTCTTAGGAGGAAGCAGCACGCGTCCTTGCCTTCTGGGCGGTCTTCTTCACACGCCGGCCAATGACGGGTGCCACCATTTTGCCTGGTCTGTTGCTCTACTTATGACCACCCTGGTCGGCTTAGTTGAAAGAGAGGGACACGTTGATGGATGCAACGAAACAAATCCGGGGAAATGAATCGGTTGGACTGGGGGTTAGCTGGCGGGAGCAATGGATCGGGCCACGAGACAAGAAATTAACATTAAAATTCAGACATGCTTACCTGTGACAAGCTGCGATGCAAGACGCCCCAGCAGCAGCTCACCAGTGGGCATCCTCTTCAGCGCCACCTGCTGGCCAGGAAAGGCCAGTGGCAGGGCAAGCCAAAAATTAGAGTGAGTCTGAAGTTTTTGCAAAATGTTGCTCCAGCTTTCTGCTGTTGTTTGCTTGACAAATGCAAGTTTCGGGCATCTTCTGGGTTAGCAAAAACCCCGCAAGACCATGCTTTGCTGCAATATGTGTTGCTCTTGCAGGTTGCGGCAGCACCTGGTGCAGCACAAGAGGTGATTACGATGCTGCAGGTCCTCCCTTCCGCGGGCGATTTTGATCTGCTGTATGAAGCAGGGCAGCGGGCGAACGAACTCGTGTCCTGCCAGCTTTCCCGTGAGTCGACAATGGGTCCTTACCTCTATGAGATGATCTATGCACTTGTATGCGTGTCATTCCCGTCACTTTCCTTCCCTAGCGCCTCGCTTGGCTCACCGATACGCGTCGTGGTAATCATTCTGAATGAAAATGAAGGGGACTCTGCTAGTGGTCTGAATTTGCTGCTGATCATGCTAAACACGATTGCGTTCTTGGAGTGCTTGTGCTCAATGTGCGCCTATGCAGCGCCACAAGCTGCCACTAGCAGCGCTCACCAGTGCCAACTACCAACCAACCAACTGCAAATCTCTCTCAAAAAACAGGCCTCCGCACTGTCCCACTGGGCGTCAAGTGCATGTCCGCCAGCACCCCTCTTGCCGCACAAGTCTTGTGACCTGCCCCAGGCAAACCCCCTGCACATCACGCCCGCCTGCAGTGGACACCAAGTTATCTGATGTTGAGAGCACTCCTGTGCGCATGTGGGCCCCTGTGTTAGGCATGCAAGGCCTGTGGTCCGTGCACGCACTTTACCTGCAGGGGTCACCCCAGTGTCGTACGTGGTCGTGCTTGCTGCGGGCCTGGCGACAAGCCTGTCTCCATGCACCCTCAGCGTGCTACCCTTGACAGTGGGTTACATCGGGGGCTACGCTGGCGGGCAAGGGGATGGTGGCCAGGCCCCAAAGCCGAACTTGCCTCTCCAGGTGGGCTGCAGCTCACCCTCCTAGCTTGGCTGGACAAGGACGGCTCTGGTCATGGGGTGCCATAGTGGGCCTGTGCCAGCAGCGCAGCGGCTTGATCTGCTGTCTTGAGAGCAACGAATGAATATGGAGGCAGCGTTTGGGTCCATACTTGCACCTGACAAATGAGGGCACCTGAGCTGAAGACTGCAGGCGTGCCGCAGCGGCAGCTTGTGTTTCCTGGCGCCGCAGATGCGGCGACTTCGCTTTTTTCCGCCCCGCTAGCTTCCCGCATGTTTGCTTTGGAAGCGTTCACTCTGAACTTGATGCCCTCAACCATGGCCTCGCTCTGCAATAGATGGCGGAGTGCTAGGCCAAGGCTGGACCTCAGTGCTGATGCACCCCGCTGGAAGCCCCCCCCTCTCACCTCATATTTGTCAGGGGCTTGATGCAGCTGCACTCTGCAGCCTCGCCGCCCCCCCCTCGCAGCTGGCCAAGCAGGCGCCCAACGCAGCTGCGCCCTCTGCATGCAGGCCGCCTCTTTCTCCCTTGGCCTGGCCACGACCCTGGCCCTGCTTGGCATGGCCTCATCGTTCCTTGGTCAAGCATACGGTCAGATTGGCAGCGGCTTCCCAATCGCCGCAGGCACCATCGCGATCCTGATGGGCCTGAACCTCCTGAATGTGAGTGTGTGGCATGGGTGCCATGGTGGGCCTGAGCCCGAGTGTGGGCCTGCGCCTCCCAAACATGAGCTGCATGCGTGCGTAGCGCATGCACACACACGCACACACACACACGCAATTGCAAACTGATATTCATGGAGGTGCCAGCAAGCCAAGGCTTGCTGTAGGTTTGGGCACTGATAGACAGATGTAGTTTGCACGTGCGCACCATGCTGCGCCCCAGGTCACCACGGGAACGGGTTTTGCGAGCCCTTTGTGTGCCCTGGCTGATGGTGATGCATTTGCACTTGGGCCGCAGGGCAACCCCCTGCACGCCTCAGCTGCACTAGTCCTGGCACTCAATCAAAAAGCGGCGCCCGTCGTGGTCAAGCAGCACTCTCCCACTCAAGCAGAAAGTAGTGCTTGTGCTGCGCTCTTGCACCCGCAGCACTCTCAAGCATGAAGTGGCGCCTGCCGCGCTGCAGGTGCTCCCGCTGCAGCTGCCCTCCCTTGACGTGGACGTGCGCTCCCTGTCAGCGCCGCCTGCACTGCAGGCCTACCTGGCAGGCCTCGTGTTTGCCCTGGCAGCCTCTCCGTGCAGGTGAGGACAAGTGCTCCCACCCTGGTGCACGCCCGTGCCGCTCTCGAGTACGTGCAGGGGGATGGCAGCAGGAGGGGTGTGCGTGCGCCACCTGTGACACAACCCCACGGGTGGCCCTCTTGCAGGGCAGGGTGCGCCGAGCCGCTGCTCTCTAGGAATGCAGACATGCGTGCAGCGTTTTCAAAGGTTAGCAAGGATTGCAAGGTCCCCTGCCCCATGACTTGACGCTGTGGCAGTCCACCTACCAGCGAGTGCTTGCACACCTCCTTGAGCCTGCTGCAGCCAAGAAGGTACTCAGGCTTGGGCACCTGACTGAGCACACGAGCCCCTGCCTCCTGGACTGCTCACTGCAGCAGCCATGGTGGTATTGAAAGATGTGTGCCTGACTGAGCACGCATGCCCCCTGCCTCCTGGACTGCGTTACTGCAGCAGCCACCAACTGATGCACGAGTTGACGGTTTTGTGCACCTCGTTGTGGGTCCAGGCCCCAGGATTGCCTGCTGGAACACATGTGCCCATGCAGCTTGTGTTTTGCGGCAGCCACTCTTCAATGTGTGCACTTGACCTATGGCATCAGCTTGTACAATGCTTTCTAGTTCAAGGCTCTCTGTCAGAGCATGGCTGCGTCGCCCCTGCATCCCTCCCCCAACCCAACCCATGTGGCTGCTGCGCATCTGCTCTGAGCCTCATGCTTATCCTTGGCCTAGCCGCTAATGTAATGAAATTGCCCTCTACTGACATTGAGTGTTGCCGCACTGTTTGTCCACTTGCTACTCCACAGAGAGACTGTTCCTCCTCCCAGTTGCGTCCTCATTTAGGGCCTGCAAAAGGCTGCCACACCCCCATGCTCCAGACGCCGCATGTGTTAGTGCACTGCCCATACGCTGCAAGCAGCTGCCCATTGTACCCCCATGCTCCTGACGCCGCATGTTTTGGTGCGCTGCCCATATGCCCTACAGCACCCCTGTGCTGGCGACCCTGCTGGCCTGGGTCTCTGGAACAAGAGACCCTGTGCAAGGGGGTGGGCTGCTGCTGGCATACACCTGCGGCTACGTCACCCCCCTCCTGGTTGCTGCCACCGTCGCGGTGAGTCGTCTGCTGGGAGGACGCAACTGGGTATGCAGGCAGGGAGGCAGTTTGGCGCTTGGCATGCAAGGGCGCATTCATGAGCTCATGAACATGGTTGTGTGCTGCAGCTTCCGTAGCCAGCATTTTGGCGTGTGAGTGAACAGACCTGCAAACACTCAAGGGTCAGAGAATGACATCACAGAGGGTTTGCTTGCAACAGTTTTCAGAGACGATGGGGTGCCTCGCAAACATGGACTTTACGTGCTGTAACGAGGACATTGAATATTGAAAGCAGGAGCCTGCAAGCAAAAAGCCAGACAGCTGCTCAGGACGGCCAGGTGGGGACTGAGTTTTAGTAATGCAACACATGTGCATGCCAATATGTTACCCCCGCTTGATGCAGAACTCGGGATGTAGGCCCCGGTTTGATTTCACGCGTGTAATCAAGAGCATGCTTTCGCATGCATGTGCAGGGATCCATGAAGCAGCTGCTGGACATTCGGAAGTACTCTGCCTGGGTCACCCCTGCCAGCGGAGCACTCCTCATCTCCGGGGGCACGTTCACACTGCTGTCGCGCTTGCTCCCAGCTTAGCACAAGAGGGTTGTGCGCAAGCCTGGTTACGCTTCTGCCACATGCTTGCGCTTGGCTTGAAACATGGAGGGGGTGCGCAGCTGCAAGGTTTAGATGTTTAGACATTGCCACGCGACTGATGTGTATATGGTCAATCAGTCACTTGACTGCGAGGTAGACCCCAGGCTGACTAAAAGCAAATGATTGGTAAAGAGATATTAAACTGACTGTGTGACTGCTGAGCAAGCAGTTTCCGTCTCTTGAAAGGTGAGAATTTGTGGATGGTTACATGTTGCAGGACTGGTTGTTGAGAGTCTGAACTCAAGACACAGTGCTCAATTGGTGGACAGCAGAGGCTGGAAGGAGTGATGCACATCTTCAATAGTGCGCGTGTATGCCTGGTGTTTCCAGGCAAACGTTTGTATCATTTTTCGCCACTGGTTTGGTTTATGGTGTAGAGTATGTAATGATGAGGAGAGGTGGTGGGGGGCGACATTAGCTTCCTGAGTGTTAGTCGACTGGGACACCCTTGCGGGTGCATTGTATTGGCGCTGGTCAGGTTGTGCGTGAGTTCTTTCTCATGCACGTTGTGGTGATTTTTTTGCAGACATTACGTTCAGTTGCATCAGGGAAAACTTTGCTAAGCAGAATGTGCTTTAATTTTTTTTACTGTCATTTTAGGCCAAGAAGCCTTCTTCACCTGAGATGATCAGCAGCACTCCCCTTACTATTGGAGTTTACTTATATTAAGTGTGTTTATCCTTGCCCTGCGTTCTCGTTCTTTTTGTATTTGTCTTGGGGCAAACCCGTACTTATGGGCCTATCAGAGATGAGCATACACTCATATCGACTTTCTACAAGGAGTGTGGTATTGTGACGAAGACGTGTGTGTGTGTGGTGGCCCACCCGAATTTGTTCGCCATTTGCCAAACAGGCAGTGCCTTATGGATTTTACAGTCCTCTTTGTTTCAGACCCTCTCTCCAAGGAATGGCATCTGTCAAGCATGAGTAACGAGGTATCTTTGGCAGCAGCATGTGTCCCAGAAGGATCCAGAGAGTCATTACACCAAGAAAGAAAAAAGGAAAGAAAGAAAAACTACGCAAGCAGCAAAAAGCTCCTCACATCAATTATGGAAAAAGGACCACTTGGGAACTTCCCATCTATGTCTTGAAGATAAGCCCCTTCACCAGAAAAGAAGGAAGTTACAAGTTACAATGGGCTTAGACCTTCAGCCAGATGGGTTGACTGCTGGGCTTGCTGGACACTGCCATCCCGACAAAAAATATCCATAGTCTCAGAGAGAAAAAGGAATGATTTGTATGTCTGCTTCAAGAGAAACAATTTCACAGAAAAGAAGAAAGCAGTGAGGATCAGAAGGGTTGCGGGCAGACAAGTCAGCAGACCTCTCCTGACTAATTTGAAGGTGAGGAGAATGCTCAAGAGAACGTCTGGTCTGCACAAGCTTATGAGTTTAGAGCACAGAATGAGCATGAAGCTTGAGAGCAAGTTTCTTGACTCTTTGCGAATCAAGGCCAAGACTCTTCAGAGGAACCAAAGTGTGAGGAATGTAAATAACACCCCCTACACCTATGAGACTGACACAAAGAACATGGTCTCTTGCAATGCTGCGTCTAAGGTGACCATGCTGAGCATGGGCAGCTTGGAGCTGCTGCTTAGGGCGCGAAATTTGAGAAACTTCACTCATACAAAATACAAACTACCAGGTGCTCCAACAGACTTGCTTTGGGTGCAGTGGCCCACCTTTCCAATCGTTCCAAAATAGGACATGCTCAAAATTGCTGATTGGAAGTCTTGGACCTATGCAGATGATAGCTACCATATCCAAGAAGGAAAAAAAGTCATTGGGGCAGGTGTCTACCACCCCAGCCCGGGCAACTCTAGCTTAGTATAACCACATGGTTCTTATATGACCAGAACCACAGGGAGAGCAGGACTGGCAGGTATAGCTGCTGCAGTTTCACACGATCGTATTCATTTTGCCACAGACAGCCTTACCTCACTGCATCAAACAAGGAAACAAGTGTTGTACCCAGAATAGCACTGTCACCGTGTCCAAGGAGACATCCTCAAAGAACTTTCTTATACCATGCGTAACTCTCAATCCCTCATCTTCCTTCGTGAAGTAAAATCTCGTGCTGGAATTGCCAGAAATGAATGTGCAGATGCCCTTGCCAAATGCAGAGCTTGCCATGGAAGTAAACTCTCAGCTGAAACAACCAACTGCACCGCAGGCCCTGGTGGTAATCCATTCTTCAATATTAGCTGGCTAGCTCTTGAAGGAGTATAACAGCAAGGAAATAGCACTGAAGCTCCCCAACACGGCACCAGATTGACTTACCATCCAAACCTCCAAGCCGCATTAAAATCCCACATACACTCAAATCATAGGCTGGGTTATGCCAACTCAAAGACAGGGTACTTATTACCAGAGTCTGCTTCCACACGTCCACAAAGGCATTAGCGACTCTTTTTGGAGCATGTCCAATTTCTCTCTCCACATGAGATGCAATGCCTTCCTCTACCGCACAGGTACCCTTTCCAACCAGAAACACGCTGTCTGCTTTTTTTTAAATCCTCTAGCCTTCAGTGTTAAACCTGTCAGCAAGCAGATAGTGCTCTCCATATGCTTTCAGGGTGTCAACACAATATCGTCTCCAGTATGATCACTGGATGCGACAATGTGGCATGCAGACTCATTATGAAAGAAGGCTCTCTGGCGGGATGTTTGGTCCACTTAAATGCCGGCAGCTCTGACCGTATGGCCTATGAAGACCTTCAAATTCCTAAGCATGCTATAATAGGACATTATCCAGCTGGCTTTCTGATGCTCGTTTGTCTGTCCGACAGTCCTCTGAGTCACAGGTCTACTTACCTCTCGCCCTGATGTCATTTTGGTCACTCCTTTACCCACTGAATCCAAATCGCCCGCTGCTCCTCATTTGCACCAGGTATCACGCCCAAGACAATATAATGCAGATGTACGCAGAGCTCGAGTTCATGAGCTCAATGTTAGCAAGAGGGGAAAACACCTCATAGAGGCCAAGTATTGTGAATATGCACGGCCTGGACAATAGGCGGCCTCTAGAAAACAGTATGAGATTCTTTGCAAGCGCTTGAAGGCTTGAAAAGTCATCCTTCACACTGTCTTTCTTGGGGGGGAGACTCTATTTATACCTCTTGTAATTAACATCATCTTATAGAGCTCAGCCTTGATACACAAAGAGCCCATAAGGCTGGTCTTAAATCTTATGCTCACTCCGTGCATTACGCACACAAAGTAAGGCGCTAAGAAGCGCATTTGAAAAAAACGGTTGCTCTTTTGTCGGAAATGTTTGGGTCATTGATGCAGTTGAATCAATCAATATTTGCAGTTGAATGGCCGATTGAAATAAAACGCAGTTCCATCCCCTTTTTGGTTGATTCAACTGCAGTTGACCGCCTGTTGGAATAATTGTGAAGGTCGTTCTTTGAGCTGCAGTCGTTAGCTGGTTGATTCACCTGGAGATCAGCTGCGGGTTGATTTAAATGTGTGTTCCACCTATTCTCAGTTTTATCAACCGACTTTGCAGTCGAGACAATGCGGGGTCCCAACCTATTTTCGTTTAATTAACTGTGGTTGAAACAATGCGGGGTCCCAACCCATTTTCAGTTGAATCAACTGCGGTTGAAACAATGCGGGTCACAACCTATCTTTGGCTGAAGCAACTGCGGTTGAAACAACCACTGATTCTGCTGCTCAATCAATACTGTGCCAAATCATGCAAATGTCACTTGACTGAAGACCACAAGTGAAGGCAGTCAAATCCTTTCATTCATGCATTTTGTCTTGACACATTATGGACAAAGTACTTGTAAACTGCCCGTGTAAAGAAAAACTACGTTTCTTGAAACCACTCCCTACATCGATTAAGGAAAAGGAGACACATTGGCATGAAGAGCCGTGAGTCTCCTCCACCAGGGAGAATGAAGAACTAGTGAGGATCTGGAGGGTGACAAGCCGCCCCCTGCTCCAGACCAAGGCCTTGAGAGCAACTGGATTTTTCAAGAGCGCGTCTAGTAATCGACAGTTTATGTACATAGCCTGTGAATTTTAACACCATGAATGCCTTGCACATTTGTCAAGAAGCATGTTAAAATGCTAAGGTCACAGGCAATTGTTCGCAATCAAACAATTTCTAGTTGGTCATAAAAATATAACATTCCTATTTCAATTGCCTCAAAACATAGCATTTTCTCTACTGCCTAATCAGCCCATCCTCCATTTCAGCATCAGCATTTTTACCTCACAGGGGCGATCTTTTCCCATTCTCCAAATTCCGCTGCTTTTGCTTCAGAGCATAGCCTCGCAAGCATAGCCTGGTGCACCTGAGGTCCCCGCATTTCCCCGCAGCGTCCAGACTGGAATGGATCTTGGATGCAGCTCTTGACCTGTACACAAGGAGTTGAGCATATGTTTGTAAATATGTCACATATTATATGTGTGGGTTGGGTGTTGCCTTCTTTATCTTCTTTGCACATATGCAAGCTTGATGTACTGTTAAGAGCAAAGCATGCTATATATTGGCTAAGAAAATGGTGCTCTGTCTTCATGAGAAATAGGATAGGTAAGGCTGGAGTGTGTTTGCCTTGCAAGATCAAAAGAAGGTTAAGCGCGTCAGGTAGACCAAGTCTATTTTTCCAGGCCCTCGCCGGGCTCTTGCAGGGCTAGGTCTTGGTCTGGAGTAGGGGGCGGCTTGTCACCTTCCGGATCTCCACTAGTTCTTCTTCATTATTGGTGGATGAGACTCACGGCGCATCTGGCCAAGGTGTCTCCTTTTCCTTCATTGATGCAGGCAATTTTACTGCCTGCGTAAGAATAGAAAAGAAAATTACATAGGCAGTGAAGTACTCCCTACATCAATTCAGGAAAAGGAGCTAGTTTATCTTCCCTTTTCCTTGATACATGGTATTTTCATCATGCATATTTAGCATTCTAGGACACGCTGCCTAGGCAACTTTCTTTTCAAAAGAAGTTTTAACGCCCCTTTCTGCCAGTCAGACCGGAAATCCTTCTCTGTGGAGGCCCCTTATACATTGCATGCCTCGCCTAGTCAGACTGTTTTCAAACTTTGATTTCCTTTCTCAACAACACAACAAACTCTACCATTTCATTTCGGACATTATGGATTTTTTTTGGCGGAGACCAGCACTGCAACAAAGCAATCAGCCTAATGACCAGGCTGGCGACTAACCCTAATTTGTGCTCGGTAACCCTGACTTGTACTCTGTTAACTCTAACTCAAATCGCCGACCACACCTCATTTGCACCAGATGTCACACCCAAGACAAGCCAGAAAACATGAATGCAGAGTTCATGGGCTCAATGTCTACATGAAGGAGATACACCTCGTTGAGATTGAATACTGTGAAGATACACAGCCTGGCCAATCAGAGGCTTCCAGAAAACAACAAGAGGTTCTTTGTAAGCGCTTGAAGGTCAAAAAAGATATCCTTCACACCATTTTTCTTGGTGCGGGAGGCTCTATCTCTTCCTCACACTCTTCGAATCATCTTATAGAGCTTGGCCTTGATACACAGAAAGCCCGTAAGACTGCCCTCAAATTACATGCTCATCCTGTGCCTTATGTGCACATACTGACAACAACTAGACGCGCTCTTGAAAAATCCAGAAATCCAGATGCTCTCGAGGACTTGGTCTTAAACATGGGGCGGCTTGTCACCCTCCAGATCCGCACTACTTCTTCCTTCTTCCTGGTGGAGGAGACTCCCGGCTCTTCTGGCCAATGTCTCCTTTTCCTTCATTAATGTAGGGAGTGGGTTCACTGCCTGCGTGGTTTTATTTTCTTTTCTTTCCTTATTTGTAACTTTGCAACGCTGGCTCCGGATATAAGCAGGCAGCGGGGCACCTGCAGTGGAAAAAGTCGACTATCCACTCTCGCAACCTCTGTGGGTTCAGGTTGCAAACCTCACTGGAGGCTCACAAGCGGCTAAGCTGCCCTCGTTCGGCGGATACAGCCTTGAAAACCTTAAAACCTTGTTACTCTGGCTGGTTCTGCTACCAAGAAGCTGTCCTCTGAGGATGCTGATCCATCAAAAGATAAGATGCACAGCCTGGCAGGATCAGTGTCTGCGCAGCTCAAAAGACTGAGGACGAAGACATTGTCCTCAGGAATTCTCTGGTGGCACGATGCAAGGGAGAGGCACTCATCCATTTCAAGCTGTCGCGCCAGATCAGTGCAGTGCCAGATAAGTGCTGCATTATGACCCGGAGGTTAGTCTAGTCGGTTGGTGAAGTATTTGATCCTGTCACACGGGTGCGGAATGGGGGTGCCCCCCTGATGCCTCCTTGCTATCTGCGCCTTGATCTTCCTAAGCATGTTATGAGGAATGTGAGCAGGTTCCGCTTGCGAGCTCATACTCTCGCGGTGGAATCCTCCATCTGGCGCGGTGGAAATGGCCACTGTGACAAGTTGTCACAGTGGCCATTTCCACTTGACAGAACTTGAAGTGTTCCTGTGCTGCTGTTCAACATAAGGTGCATGTTCTTTTTCACTGTCAAGACTTGCTTGTGTGCTCTCTCAGAAGAAAGTACTCTTTCCTTTTCTTCCTTTTCTGCCAATCCTTTTCTATGGAGGCCCCTTATAATCCACATGCCTTGCCTAGTCAGACTGTCTTTGATTTTCTTTCTCAACGGCACTTTAGACTCTGCCATTTCATTTCGGACATTATGGACTATTTTTTGGCTGGCGAAGACCAGCAACAAACCAATCAGCCTAACGACCTGGCTGGCGGTTAAACCCCAAAACTTGTAACTTTCAAGTTTGAAACTTTGATCCTGTCATCAGTTCAGATATAGCTGTACTTGACCATGTCAAAGAAGAACTTGCAGTAATACCTTGTTTGCATCTTGTGACCTCAGGGCGTGCAAGATGTACTCAAGGGGGTAAACCTGCCTAGCCCTTGGGGGGCACCAGGCGTGGCAGCGCCATCCAGTCTAGTCCAGTCCAAGTCCAGTGCGAGTACATCCGACAGCAGCTGCATGCAGCGCTGAACTTGCCTGTCCGCAGGCTGGACAGAGATAGATGGTATTGGGAAGGATGAGGGCTTTACAGACCTTATCCTTGTATTCCTTGTAATCATCGTTGGGAAGGATAAGGGTGTCAGAGACTCGTAGTCTCATCGTGAGCAAAAGGAAAGAAAAATTATGAAGGCAGTGGAACACCCCCCTACATTAATTCAGGAAGAGGAGACACACTGATCCAAAGTACCATATGCCTACCCCCACTAGTTCAGAGAAGGTAAGAGAAGCGCGTCTGGAAAACCCCACCTCAGGATTCCACACAACAAGTGCACCGCAGGGGCAACCTGTTGTCTGCTCGACGTATACTGTCGCCGTCCCCAGCCAGTCCACACACCACAATAAGGTAATGGCCATGCCAAGAGTCTGGTTTGGAAGCGGCAGGCTTACTAGTACTACTAGTAGTAGTCCCTTGTAGGGAGTGCCTCAGCCTTTATTTGTCCCCCTTTTCTTTAGGGACATAGGGAGCATTCCATTGCCTGCGCTGTCCCTTTTCTCCACAAGGGGATTTCACAGTACAGCATAGAGTGAGGAATAATTGGCAAGCAATCTTAAAGTAAGGGGTGGGAGGAGCACAAGTCACTGCGGTGGCCACTCACCCAAGCAGGCCTCATGATCTAGAGCAACATTGCAGTTTTTAAGAAGGTAAAAGACTTTATTCAGAAATCATCACCTTGCCAACAAACCAACAACCGAGCCACCAACTATCTTCCAAACTTATTCACGCGCGCGTCCCAGCTCAGATACAGCAATTGTAGTCATGCACTCAAAACCAGCTATGTACAAGGGTGCCATTACTGTGCACATGTGTGCATGGGGTTCATGTCACCACATGTATACAATGAAAAGGGTGAAATTGACTGGAGTCGCCAACTGTACATTCGACTAACTGTGCAATCAGTCCCGTGATCCATCCATTTAGCACACCAGTGCAGCAGTGTCCCTCATCAGCGCCAATAAAATTCCATCTCTCTCTCCCCCCCCCCC
>LKMJ01003456.1_pt1 | contig 14703 bp, 16 predicted proteins | sample 643391 | NCBI WGS metagenome assembly LKMJ01 (sample SAMN04112250, study PRJNA286221) | soda lake metagenome | biome: soda lake; feature: Kulunda Steppe; material: water; isolation source: sample PL-Br10 brine of Picturesque Lake | place: Russia: Kulunda steppe | collected 2010-07
CGACGCGTGCAGGCGTCGAAATGTGGACTTCGACGTGCATCTCCCGTTCAAACAGGTGGTCGCAACGGCGGTTCCCGAGCTTGATGAGGGAATCGTCTCGTACCAGCAGCGGTTGCTGTCGTGGGCTGGCGAACTCGGAGCGAGGAAAGCAGTGCTACACGGGACAGTAAGAAATCCGAGCGATACCGCTCTTCGCCCGGTGTTCGCTGAGCAGTTGTCTTCCATTGTCGAGGCAGGTCAGAACGTCGGAGTGGAAGTCGTCGTCGAAAACGTGGGCCACCAGAAAAGAGGGCTGCCCCTTAGCACCCTCGGAGAGTTGGCGAGAGAAGCGAACGCACCAGTTTGTTTCGATATCGGACACGCGTATATGGAGGATGGTAACGACGGTGTCAAGCGGTTCCTGAAAAACCACGGTGAGTTGGTCTCGCACCTTCACGTACACGACGCCAGAAGCCGTGGCGATACCCACCTGCCAATCGGGGCAGGAGAGATAGCGTTCGACCCGCTTGCGACAGCCCTTGACACGTTTGACGGGACGGTAGCCATCGAAGTGTTTACCGACGATGTTGCGCTCCTGGAAGATACGGGACGCCGTATCGCATCCGTGCTCGAAATGGATGCCTTTTGAGAAGAGTACCAGCGACCGGCCCCTGGTTTATAATATGGCCAAATGGACAGAACAGCATGAAAGAGTTTACCAGAGAGATAGAATAAAAGAGATTGATCGAACGACTCAAGATGTGTTCGACCTGGCGACACGCGAGACAGCAAAGCCAAAAGAGGGGTCAGGCGGAAGGCCTATGTAAAAGGAATTCAGGCTGTTCGTGACAGTGCCGGAACGGACGCCGCTCGCGACCTGACGGAATGGATTCAAAAGGAGATACGAGCGAACGAGCAGTTCCCCTCGGCGCGGAAGGTTCGTCAGAAAGGTGCCGCAATCTGTCGTGAACGTGGCGTCGAGGTGTCGACAGGCAGCTGGCTCGGTGCGTGATTGCAGGGAGTGGAACGGTTCCTTGGAGAGCAGTAGCATGAGTGGGGCTGCCCTTGTGAGAAATAATGTACCAACAACAGGTTCATGACGGTTTATTAATAATATAACAAAGCACTCTTACGGTGTGCGTAGTTACTGGGGATTTCGACGATGATGCTACATCTCAACCAGGACGACGAAGGAAAAACAGTAGTTACGAACGACGGGAAAGAAATCGGTGTGATAAAGAGTCACAAAAACGGAAAGACCTACGTTGAACCGAGAGAACTCGTGTCGAGTACAGCGAAGCGAAAACTGAACTGGAACGGCGATGGACCACACCTCCTGCGAAACACGATGGTCCACTCTATTACCGAAGACGTAGTACGAATCCGTCGCTAGTGACGGTTTTTAACAAGTACAGCCACACAATCTCACAGCAACGCGTGGTTCCATGACTATTATATTTGGTAAGGCATTTTAGCACGTAGTCCAACTGATTGAGTATATGGGAGAGTCTGTTACGGCGGACATCGTGAAGGCAATTGCTGAAGAGGAAGGGGTGAGTCCATCTGAACTGGATTTTGCTCTGCAAGACGAAATCGATACCGATGCACTCCGACTGTTGGTGGAGCACAAATCCACCTCATGGACACTCATGTTCGACGTTGCAACTCACGAGGTCATCGTCTCCGGGGATGGATTGGTTCAGGTCAACAGTTCACGGTCAGAGATCAACGTATAGAGTCACCGAGCATCATTCTGTTTCGCTCCCTTTGACGGATTCGCTCGTTGAGACAATCAACGGTTATCGCGACAAGCTCAACTGCGCAGGTGAGAAGTTGACTGCGCTCGAGTTACGAGTAGTGAAAAGCTATCAGACATCCTTACCAAATAGCGGATGAGAATAGGGCTTCTCTACGTGCGGTAAAAGGTCTCCTCGTTTTATACTGATTGGAGAGAACTGCTCAACTGGAGGACACCGTTGTTTATGACGAACACGACCCGAAAGAGTGCAGAAGAGCCATGCAAAAAATGGTGGGAGCGCTACAGTGAGAGTCGAGAAAACGCGGAGAATCACAGTTTGAATGTGTTCGTTCGCTCGCTTCGCCCACCACCAGGTGGCCACGAACACCGCCAGTCCGTGTTCCAGCGCATACGGACTGCTGACGAGCGAGGCGCTGTCGACGAGTTTGCTGTCAAAGTAACAGGTGAGGAACTCTGTCTCTGTCACCGATGTGAACAGCACTCACAGCCGCTGCAGAGGACAGTGCAGGAACTCGCAACCTGGCGAGATGGAGGACTCTCAGCCAGCGGTTTCAATGAGCGGGAAATCAACTGTTCGCTCACCGACGAACGATACCGCGTTCTGGTTCCACCCGAGACCGCGATTGGCATTTATCTCGATGGGTCCCTCGAGGGCGTGTTCCCCTGCGTCGTAGAACACACTCAGTATACAATCGAAGCGTTCCTGACTGCACTTCTCAAAGACCAGCCACCGTCGGAATCAGCAGACCCCAAACAGCCACATCAGCTGGCTATGTAGCGTACATTCAGTCAGTACTGTTTGCCGAGGTCACAGAGAATCTCCTGTTCTGCCACGATGAACGTGTCATCCCTGAGCAGCTCCTCGTCCTGTGGCATGTAAATCACCTGATCGGAATCAGTTGCGGTCTCGATAGTCTCCCACGCTGCGATGCTGTAGCCAAGGTCCGCCCGCATATCAGGATCAGAGGCAAGATTTTCCCACTCAATCCGAGTAAATGGTTCGTTACTCGCCTCAGACTCAGCCTCATCGCCCCGAGTTCGCGTCGTCGATGGCGTGTCACGGGAGTTTCTCGGTCGTGGCCGATAGTTTTCTGCGTTTGTCGAACGGTCACCTGTCGCGTCGCTCCGACTGCTATCGTTATTTTCACTCATAGTTTAACGTGCCCAACAGGCAGATTGTGGATGCCCATACCAGGCAGGTAATCAGAGCATACCCAAATAAGGTTTTGTCGACTCGCGTTCATTTTAGGGTAGACTACCCAAGAGTAATTACAGAAAGATGTCCAGATACATACAGCGTAGGTACGGATAGAATCCAGGTTATTACCAATATAGGGGTCCAGCGAGTGGGCAGCGAAGTGGGTAAGCAGACCCAAAATCCGATAACCTGTGTTTACAGCTCGGTCAGAAGAGGCTCAAATTTTAGTGAGTGAGGTCTCCAAGCGGTATCATCGATTCGAGACCCTCCTCGAGTGAAACACTGGAGTCGAACCCAAGCATCTGTCGTGCCTTTTCGGTTTCAGCACAGCTGTACTGGATGTCGCCATCACGCGATGGTTTCCGAGAGATATCCAGTTCGGTGCCGAGTACGTGACAGACAGTCTCGGCTAGTTCATTGATACTGATTTCCGTACCAGTACCGACGTTGAACGTTGTGCCAGTGTGGGAGGTTGTGGCGGCCTGGATGTTTGCCCTGACGACATCGCTCACATGAACGAAATCACGTGTCTGTGTTCCATCGCCCTGGATCGTCAGCGGCTCACCCCCTGTTGCCTGTTCGAGAAACGTTCCAATTACACCACTGTACGAGGTCGCAGACTGCCTCGGACCGTACACGTTGAAGTATCGCAAGACCACCGTCGGCAACCCATAAAGCGACTCGAACTCCCGCGTGTACTGGTCGAGTGCAGCCTTGTCGATACCGTAGATTGAGTCCGGACGAAGTGCTGCTGACTCGGAAATAGGCGTCGACTCGGGCTGGCCATAGACTGCAGCGCTTGAGGCGGCAACCACCCGGGTATCTGTCTGGCGAGCACAGTCGAGAACCGTCAGCGTGCCCTCGACGTTGATAGAGTGGCTCTTCCGGGGGTTGTCAATCGACTTCTCGACGCTGACGAGTCCCGCCTGATGAAAGACAACGTCGACATCCTCCATCGCTTCTTTGACGGTCTCCCTCGCACGGATATCGCCTTCGACAACAGATGCCTTGGGGTGGACGTTCTCGAATCGACCGTTTGACATATCGTCGAGAGCAGTCACCGTATTCGCCTGAACGAGAGCATCGACGAGATGGCTGCCGACAAATCCCGCTCCGCCGGTCACGAGAACGTTGTTATCGGTAAACCCGCTGTCCTGCGCCGTAGAGACCAGTGACGTTGACATTGAAGCGGTGTTCCCCGACTCCCCGCATTGTTATGATGCAACTATGGGCCAGCTACTCGATTGTTCTCCCGCTCTGGCACCCGCAGAACCAGGTGTTCGATAGGCACCGTCTTCTCATACGGTTTAGTGCCTATTGTGTGATAGTGAGAGCCGTGAACGGGACAGTTTCGCTGGTTCGGAGTATGGTCGAACTTGCGCTCGAAAAAGAGATTACGTTCCTGGCAGGAAGTATCGCATTTTTTGCGTTCGTGTCGCTGGTGCCAGCGATGGTCCTGATTCTGGCGATCGGCTCGGTCCTCGGTGGCGAGCAGTTCGCAGCAGGACTCGTCAACATTGTCGAAGCCGCGCTCTCTGACGAAGGCGAGGAAGTGCTCGAAACGGCACTCGCAGACACGACCGGGCTAGCTGGGGCCTCAGTGGCGGGGTTCGGGGTGCTCTTCTGGAGTACACTGAAAGTGTTTCGCGCGCTCGACAGTGCGTTCGACCGCATCTACCAGGTCAATGAAAGAACGTCGCTGCCACGCGAACTCCTCAACGGGACGATCGTGGTCCTCAGCATTACGACGAGTCTCATGGTGTTACTCCTCGTTCGCACAACAATCACCTGGCTCGAAGTCCCGTACGCGAACGTGCTGAGTGTTCCCATTGTCCTCATGGGGTTGGTAGCGGTCTTGACCCCGATGTACTACGTCATGCCTCCGGTGCAGGTATCACTGCGGAGTGTGTTACCTGGGGCGCTATTCGCAGTGTTTGGTCTGTTGTTCCTCCACCAGCTATTTCACCTATATGCCTCAGAGGCCGGGCAGTACCAGGCATATGGATTTATCGGTGCAGTGTTGCTCTTTTTGCTGTGGCTGTATTTCGGGGCAACAATCCTGCTAACTGGTGCTGTCATCAACGCTACCCTCCAGAGTAGGGTCAGAGAAGATGAGGAAACGGTGTTAGACACGGCAGTTCCAGTCACACCCCATTTTGACATGGAAGATGGAGAGAGCGAGAAGAGTCAGAGCAAGAGGTCCTCGAACGGTCGAGATGAGCCAGAAGAAGAGCCACCGAAAGTGAGGTGAGAGAGGTTAAATAATCCAGATTTTGTAAAAAATGTAGATTGCACGTTAGCTAGTAAGCGGGAGCGTACACCAGCGGGGTATCGTTGCTACTGGTCGAGAATCGCTTCAGCCATCTGTTCCTGAAGCAACGCGAGTCTGAGGTACGGTTCGACCATCGGTGTCTTTTCGGTCGGCAAAATGAGTTGACGTTCCATGTTGTAGCGGATGAACCCCTTCTCTTCCAGCTGTGGAAGGTGAGTGTGCGAGAGCTCCATCGTTATCTTCCGGCGGAACTCGTCGTCGGTCATTTTGGCCGTGGTCTCTGTGGTGACGTAATCGACAAGTTCACTGATTGTTACGTACCCCTCCGACTGAAGAACGTACGTCAGGACGTACCTCCTGCCTGGATTTGCGAGAAGGTCGAAGACTGTGTCTGGCGAGTACTGTTCCGCAGCATACTCGGTCTCTATCGAGTTCTGGATGAAACTGTAGAGCGCTTCGCGCTTCTCGCTATCGAAGGCAGCAGTCCCCGCACTGGGTTCTCTGTCATCTGTATCGTTGTTCATATCTGTAGTCTGTTTCGTGGGGTCCCGTGGGCGAGGATGAATCTCACTGATTCCAGGAACGTGTTGGAGCCAGTTGAGAGATTTTGCCGGGTGAAACGTGTTACATACATTTTTGTTTGGTTTATTACGGATAATGGTACGATAGCTACGTATCGTTCTCGTCCGGCGAAGCTGTTGTACCCCGGCTTATATTGTAATAACACTACTATCTCAGGGTAGGGCCATTATTAGCTACTATTATTTAACGTTGTGTTTCGGAAAATAACAAGACGAGGAGCCAACTAGCTTCTTGAAATTACTCGGTATCCCGATTTGTCCCTCGTGTAGAGTTGGGCGATGCTAATCATGGCTTACCGCACATCAAAGAAGTACCTACCAAATGAACCTGTCGTGAAACGACGCAACGACTATACCGCTATCGACCGACATGTACTTTTGTAGCGAACGAGACAAAATTGTCCGTACGTGCCGATAATAACAGCGAATGAACAATTGCGGCGATAACTGAACTACCAACTATGCCGAGGACCCAGAAACCGACACTCGCCCCGACCCGAGCTCGGACGGCGAACCCGCTAGCACAGCACCCGGAGTATCAGCCAGTCACCCGACAGAACGGAGAGGAATGGCGATGACAGAGGAGTGGGACGATATCAGCTTCGTAATCAGTTCCCGATACCGAATCGTTGCACTTCGACGCCTCGATGTCGGACCGGCAACACCGTCACAGATTGCGTCCGACGCCGACGTGGGCATCGCTCACGTTTCGCGTGCCCTTCAAGGACTGCGTGACCGGTCGCTCGTGGACTTGCTCGTCTCCGACGACAGAAAGAAAGGACGCGTGTATGGGCTGACAGAGCGGGGGGAGGAAATCTGGGGAACTATCGAAGCAGAGAACATGGCTTCGGAGTGAACGCAGAGCCAGCACTGCTACAGTTGGCTGTTGTTATCCCGATGCAACGATTGTCTGTCGCGGAGATATCGAACCTGCTGGATAGTGGAGGGTGCCATTTCATCTGGTTTTAGCCATCGGTAGTCGAATACGCCTTCGATAGGGTTGGGGACCGGGCGCGACTGCAGTGTACAGTCATATATCACGTAGAGTGAAAGTTTCTCCGTGCTCGAATGCGCGTACCAGACCGCCGTGCGTTTCTCGGTGATGTCGACCTGACAGAGAAGTTCCTCGGCAATCTCTCGGTGAAGCGCATCTGTGTCAGTCTCCCCAGGCTCGACGCCTCCACCCGGGAGCGTCCAGAACGGGGAGCCGTCGTCATGTGTTTCCTTGACGAGTAGTAGACGGTCTCCAGCAGTTATCAGTGCTTTCGCACCCCGGCGGACCTTCAAAGGGACACGCTCAGCTACGACAGATTGGTTCGACATACACTGGACCTATCGATACTGCTCAATAAGTACACGCTCGGTAACCTGGGAGTCCATCTGGAGGCGGTATTACGATGAGAAGACGCCAGCGGAACATCCCAGTAATGTGTTTCTTACACCACTACTTTCGCTTGACTGTATCGGTAGTTCCGGTGGGGGTATCCTGGCCACCTCCAGAAGACTGTGCCGTGTGAATCGGGTGGCCGTTCCTGACGGCCGTAGCAATCTCGCCCATCGTCTGGACCTGTAGCTCGCTGTGGCTTCGTTTGAGAGTGACGTAGTCGAGTATTTCGGTGACTCGACGGACGTACCGGTCTCTCGTCAGGTCATGGGGGTGAAGCCACATATGAAATACTTCGTCCCGTTCACAGGCGCGGTCGATTCCCTGTTTTGCAAGCGTAACTGCCGGATCACCGGTGATGGATGCCACTCCAGACCAGGGCCGTCCTCTGAATCCACCGAGGAAGATGGACGCAGGGATGTTGACGAGTCCGTGTTCATCGATTCGTGGTGTCACTGTCGGTGGTGCGATGGTCCCTGTCAAGCTGCCGATGAGCATACCCAGTCCTTGCGACCCAGGAATCGAGCTCTGCGGTGCCGGTCGACGACCGCGATAACAGTCGAATCCGTGCTCTGCGAGAATCTCAAGATGATCGACTCGGTTGCGAGGGAAGACGAACGAGGTGAAGTCGAAGCCACACCCGTCTCCGACCTCGCGCGCAAGTTCGCACTCAGCGTCCGCTACCTGTTCGGGAATATCAGTGAAGACGGCGTGGGAGAAGCTGTGGCTGGCGAGTTCGTTATCCACGGTCGCCTGTGCTACCGCCTCGACGAGGTCCTGCCCGAGCCACTGGTCGGGCCGTGACTGCATGCCTCTCTCGGCGGTTTCGAACCACTCACCCGAGTAGGGATGTCTTTCACGGTATCGGTCCTCGTCGGTCAAGAGGTGTGCCACGACGGCCCACGTCGCTGGAACACCGTACGCTTCGAATAGGTTGTGCAACTCCATCCAGCGCTGCCGGGACTGGCGAGAACGCTCGCGCTCTTCTTCGGAAAGTGGGTGTAAATCGTGCAACCCCCAGCCCAGTTCTGCATCCACCGAGAAGACGACGGTCCCAGTCATCAACAGTCCACCTGCTGTCGAGCTGGGAATCCCCCATCATCTGTTGGACAATTTCCTGTGGGATAGTCCATCCGGAATGGGCTACCGAGCTGGCAACCGGAGTGCTGTCGGGGAAGGTGTACGTGAAGCTGCATTGGAACTGTCTGACACGAGCAGATATATGGACGATTTGGTGGTTGCAGTAATAGTAACACTGTGGTTAGCGCAGATAAATAACAGAGTAATGATTATTTACAGACGAGATGGGGACAGGTTGACTGCGGTAACGGTCGGGTGAGCGTAGACGGCAATTGAAAGGGGAGTTCTCAAAGCGCGGAAAAATCGACGCTACAGCGCTGAAATAGCAGTAACACAATCAGGATTCCGAGCACCTCGCTTGAAACCTGAGCATAACAATAACCACATCTGAATTACTTACGACGTATGTATCTGAGAAGAGTCACACGCGAACTGTCCGGCTTTTTTCTGGAATCGAGAGCCTCGTCGGTAGAACAGAGCCTGTCATCAGTCCGGCATCTCCGGGGAAACGATGGATGAAATAACCAGTGCAGTAGTGCTGGCCGCTGGAGAGGGGTCGAGACTCCGGCCGCTGACACGGTACCGACCGAAGCCGATGCTGCCGGTCGCCAACCGTCCGATTATCGAGTACGTTATCGATGCACTCCTGGAAACCGACGTCTCGGACATCATCGTCGTCGTTGGTCACCGCCACACGCGGATTCAGGATTTTCTCATGCAACGGTACCCGGAAACGGAGGTGACGTACGTGAGACAGCACAACCAACTGGGGAGCGGTGATGCACTTGTCCAGGCTATCGACGGCGTCTCCAGTCCGTTCATCGTCGTAAACGGCGACAATGTCATCGATGCAACCATGGTTCGTGAAACAGTGGCACAGTACCAGGAGTCCGATGTTGCCGCGACTGTTGCGGTAGCGCAGTCGGATACTGCCAGCGAGTACGGCACAGTCTGTACGGAAAACGAGCGCATCACGACCATCCTCGAACAGAGTCGGGGGAAAGAACAGGGACGAATAAACGTCGGGGTGTACATCTTCGACGAGAGCATATTCGATGCGCTCGATCGAACGACCATTCGCTCTGGGGAGCTGTCGCTGACGGACGCGATACCGAGCCTCTCGGGGAAAGTTGGACCAGCAGTCCCCGAGGGAGTCTGGTACGACCCGGCGTATCCGTGGGACCTGCTGGCTATCAGTCAACAGCTCCAGTCGGCCCATCCCGACCTGGTTTCGGGCCCTGAAGACCGCCCAGCGATTGCCGATTCCGCCCGGATTCACGACTCCGCTGTGGTCGAGGACCGCGTTCTCGTCGGCCCCGGATGTGAAGTGTCCCCGGGCGCCGTTCTCAGGAGGGGGACCTGTCTTCAATCAGACGTTCGGGTCGGCTCGAACAGCGTCGTCAAGCGGTCGCTCGTTGGCGCGGATAGCTCCATCGGCCCGAACGCCGCCCTGCGCGATGCAGTCGTCGGAGCCGAAGTCACGATCGGTGAAGCGACGACCGCACCGGGCGGCCCGGCAGATTTCGTCGTCCAGGACCGCCTCCACCGGGACAGACAGCTCGGAAGTATCGTTTCGGATAGAGCCACCATCGGTGCGAACGTGGCGCTCGCACCGGGCGCACGTATCGGTCCCAACGCCCACGTACCACACGGGAACACAGTCACAGGCAGTGTCTGTGCCGAAACAGGGGTGGTCAGGTAATGTGTGGTATTACCGTTCGCGTCGGTGACGACAATGCGGTGACCGAACTGCTCGACGGACTGGAGAACCTGGAGTACCGTGGCTACGACTCCGCGGGAGTCGCCCTCCAGAACGATGTCGGTATCGATGTCGTCAAACGCGAGGGGACGCTCGACTCGCTGCGGGACGCAATCGATGGGGATTCCCTGCACGGGACGATCGGTATCGGGCACACACGGTGGAGCACTCACGGCCCACCGACAGACGAGAACGCACACCCACACACCGACTGTACGGGCGAGATAGCCGTCGTTCACAACGGCATCATCGAGAACTACCGGGAGCTTCGTCACGAGCTCGAAGCAGACGGTCACACGTTCACGAGCGAGACTGATACCGAGGTTGTGCCACACCTCATCGAATCGAAACGGAATGCAGGGCTGAGTCCGGAGTCCGCATTCCGTTCAGCTGTCGAAAAACTGGAAGGGAGCTACGCGCTCGCCGCAATAATCGATGGGACAGACGCAGTGTTCGCGACTCGGCACGGGTCGCCGTTGGTGCTCGGACGCGGTGCCGACCAGTACTTCCTCGCTAGCGACATCCCTGCATTTCTCCAGCACACTGACCAGGTCGTCTACCTGGAGGACGGTGACATCGCGCGCGTGGAACAGGAAGGCTACACGATTACCGACCTCCAGGGTAACGTCGTGAGGCGGAACATCGAAGTCGTAGACTGGGACGCCGAGGATGTCGGCAAAGCTGGGTACCAGCACTACATGCTCAAGGAGATTCACGAACAGCCGACTGCGTTGCGCCAGGCCGTCCGCGGGCGAATCGACTCCTTCAGCGGCGAAGTCGACCTCGAATCAGTGCCGCCGGGGACGTTCACCGACATCGACCGCGTCCATCTCGTTGCGATGGGGACGTCCTGGCACGCGGCGATGTACATCGAGTCCCTGCTCACGGACAATGGCGTCGATGCTGGCGCGTACATGGCAGGCGAGTACGCGACCTCACCTCCGCCGACAGGACCGAACACGCTCGTACTCGCAGTGTCCCAGAGCGGTGAGACGGCTGATACGCTCGCCGCAATACGGGGTATCCAGGGCGCGAATGTACGGACGCTCGCCGTCACGAACGTCGTCGGGTCGACGATTACGCGCGAGTGTGACGACTCGATTTTCATCCGGGCAGGGCCAGAAATCGGCGTTGCGGCGACGAAGACGTTCTCGTCGCAGGTCGTGACGCTATCGATTCTGACAGAGCGACTCGTCCGGGACATCACCGGGAAATCGATACAGAACACGACCGGGTTCTTCGAATCGCTCTCGAATGTTCCCGGAGACGTACAGCAACTGCTTGACGACTCGGGTGCGGAAGCTATCGCTGCGAAGTTCATGGACAGTGATTCGTACTTTTTCATCGGGCGGAACACGTGCTATCCGGTCGCTTTGGAAGGGGCCCTCAAATTCAAAGAGATAACGTACGAACACGCCGAAGGGTTCGCGGCGTCCGAGCTCAAGCACGGGCCGTTGGCGCTGGTGACCGACCAGACGCCCGTGTTCGCCCTCTTTTCGGGGAGCGAGAACGACATCAAGACGCTCAACAACGTGAAGGAAGTGCAAGCCAGAGGCGCGCCGGTTATCGCCGTTGGGAGTAGCTCCTCCGGGGAGGCAATCGAACAGGCCGATTACCGTCTCGAAATACCAGAGACACATCCTGCCATCGCTGGCGTTCTTGCAAACGTTCAGCTACAGCTCGTCGCCTACCACGCCGCGAACGAACTCGACCGCGCGATAGACAAGCCGCGCAACCTGGCAAAGAGCGTAACCGTCGAGTAAGGGCATCTTACTCGGTGTTTTTGAGCGCTGTTTGGTAACCTGTGGCCCAGGCGAAGTGCGTAAGGCCTCATTTATTTTCGGAATGAGTGTCATGATATGAATGTAAGTGGTAACTAAGAGAAGTCTATTCAGACGATTTGACTATCCAGACTAACGTATACAGGTAGCATCTGGCCAAATCCGTTATTATAGTCGTTACATAACGACTTGCTTGTCGAGATGAGCGACGATGAAATAGAATGCGAAGGGACGAAAGATACCCCTACTAGGGTACTGGGAACAGGTAAGGAGCTATTAGGCTGGCTGAAACCTGGAAGTTCCGGAGGTTCCTCTGAAGAACAGTCCGCGGTCGAGAGCGCACACACTCTCGACCGTCGAACCTACATGTTGCTGGCTGGTGGTGCAGCCGCAACAGCTGTCGGTGGCACGGCGGCAGGTGGTTCAGTCTCTGCGTCGAGCGCGACTATCAGTCAACCCGACGTGTACGGCTACGGTGGAAGTAGCCTCGCACCGAACGGACAGGAGACGTCACTGCTCGGTGTCGAGTCGTTCTCCGAGACGGTCACGCAGACCGAGGAGAACGCAGAGCGTGCGGAAGCGATGGAGATTAGCGACGGAGTGCTGGTCAACGCCCACCTCGAGGAAGCAACCGTCGACTGGTTTGCCTTCGAAGCGTCGGCAGGTGACCCGATTACCGTGAAGTACGACCGCGAGGTGAGCGTCGGAATCACGGGACTCATTCTCTACGGCCCCGACGGGAGTTTCAAGGACAAGCTCTACGTCGGCTCCGGCTCGGTACACACGCTCACCGAGTCCGCGAACGAGTCAGGTGAACACTATCTGCAGGTTATCGACGTAACCGACGGCGCTGGAGGGTACAACTTTACTGTCTGGCTGCAGGAGGAAGTTGGTGGCGATGACGACGAGGAAGCTGGAGATAGGGAGGACAACAGTGGCGAAGATGAACAGGAGAGCTCGGACGAGCAACTGCCCTACCATGGACAGCCACAGACGATTCCCGGTCGGATTCAGGCGGAGCAGTTCGACCACGGTGGTCAGGACGTGGCGTATCACGACACCACCGAAGAGAATCGGGGCGGGGCCTACCGGACCGACGAGTACGTCGACATCGAAGAATCGGGCGACACCTCTGGAGAGTACAGTATCGGATTCGCCCAGGAAGGCGAGTGGCTCGAATACACCGTCGACGTGGCTCCTGGTAACTACGAGCTATCAGCCCGCATCTCCACCCCGAGAAACGGGAACGAACTCGCAGTCGAACTGGACGGCGAGCGTCTGGGGACGATAGCCGTCCCGGAAACCGGTGACTGGTTCGACTGGGAAACCGTGACGCTTGGGGAAGTCGACATCTCCTGGGAAGGAGAGTCGACGCTCCGCGTCGAGTTCCTTGATAGCGGAACGAACCTCAACTGGCTCGAGTTCGAGAAGAGCTACAGCGAGTTCGAGGGAGAAGACGGCCAGCGACCGTATCAGGGAACGCCGCAAACGATTCCTGGAAGAGTTCAGGCACAGGACTTCGACGAAGGCGGTCAGGGTGTCGCCTACTACGACACCACCGAAGAGAATCGGACCGGACTCTATCGCGCCGAGGAGTACGTCGACATCGAAGAGTCACAGGACTCGACTGACGAGTACAGCGTTGGCTTCGTCAGCGAAGACGAGTGGCTCGAGTACACGCTCGATGTCGAATCCGGCACCTACGACCTCTCTGCTCGTGTTGCAACGGACTGGGACGACCTCCAGTTCGCAGTCTCTCTCGATGACAGCCACGTGGCTACCGTCGACGTCCCCAACACCGAAGGCTGGTACGACTGGGAGACCGTAACCATCGAAGGTATCGAGCTACCCAGTTCGGGAGCGTCGACACTCCGCGTGGAGTTCCTCACAGGCGGAACGAACCTCAACTGGCTCGAGTTCGAGCCGCACACTGACGGAGACGACAGCAGCGACGGTACTGGCGAGAACCTGGGCTACGGCGAAGGCCCATACGGTGGCACCAACGCATAATCAATAATTATATAATAAGTGATACAATGACGAACCACAGATACAACACACCAGAAGAAGGTACAGTAGACTGGCACATTCCGTTGAACGAAAACTTCGAAGAGCTCGACCGCGATGTCGAGATTCGGGATACAGAGGCAAACCGCTCCGCATACCCCCCTGAAGACGGCGCAAAGTTCCTTGCAACCGACTCCGGCGCGACGTTCGTCGGAGACGGTGACAGCTGGAACCTCGTCGGATACGTCGCACGTGCAGGCGGTGGTGACCTCGGGCACTACGTGCAGTACGAAGGCGGTCTCGAAGAGGAGGAAATCAACTCGTTCGTCTTCGATGACGACGAAATGCTAGAGGTCGTTCGAGCGTCACTCCCGCGAAAGAGTTCTTCAGGAGAAGCGAGCGATTCGGATGTGACACTCCGCGTGTATGAAGGGGGGCCGGAAGGAGAGCTCTTGCTCGAAGTACAGGGCAACGAGTTCAGGGCTGCAGCTTCCGACTCTGACACACCCTGGGTAGCAAGTACGTCGCCAGTAGCAGTGACTATCACGAACGACCACGACGAGCCTGTCAGCGTTGTGCCGAAAGTATGGGCCAACATCCGTCAATAACGAGCCATGGCTACCTTAAACGTTCAAGAGTACGGTGCTGAAGGAGACGGTCAGACCGACGACAGAGCGTCGATACAGGCTGCAATAGACGACGCCACCGAGGGAGACACTGTGCTTGTCCCCGAGGGTGTCTACTACGTCGGGAGCCCATACATCGAGCTCAGAGGAATGCCGGACGACGTTACCCTGACTGGAGAGGGCGAACTCGATTCGGAGCTGCTGATGGCTCCGTCCTCCGGGTCTGGCTTCCTGCTGGACATCTTTCCAGAGTCGGGTGTGAGAGGGCTAGAGATAC
>LKMJ01003457.1_pt1 | contig 14689 bp, 18 predicted proteins | sample 643391 | NCBI WGS metagenome assembly LKMJ01 (sample SAMN04112250, study PRJNA286221) | soda lake metagenome | biome: soda lake; feature: Kulunda Steppe; material: water; isolation source: sample PL-Br10 brine of Picturesque Lake | place: Russia: Kulunda steppe | collected 2010-07
CACGTCGACGGCGTCGTTCATGGCTCGCTCCAGCTCGTCGACGACGTGCTCCGTGGAGCCGCGGACGAACAGCGTCACGGCCTCGGCGGCGTCGCCGCCGCGGACGAACGCGAGTTCGTCCTCGCCGTAGGTCTCGATCGCGATCGACTCGAGGTGCCCGAGGTCGCTCTCCTCCAGATCGTCGAGCGTGCCGAGCCGCTTGGCGCCGGTGACGCGGGCGATCTCGCTCGCGTCGGAGGAGCCGACGCTCTCGAACGCGAGGATGCCGGCGTCGGCGAGATATCCGGCGACGCGGTCGTCGATCTTCTTCCGGCAGAAGAGGACGTCGACGCCGGCCTCCGAGAGGGTCCTCGCGTAGCCGCGAAGCTCCGCGTCCTCGGCCTCGATCGCGGCGTTGAGCCCCTCGACGGAGGTGATCGAGTACTCGGCATCGACGTCGCCCTGGCGGACCTCGAGCTTCGCGTCGAGGATCGCGACGGTGGCGTTCTCGACCTCGCGAGGCATTTCGTCGTGGGCGGGCTCCTCGTCGACGATCACGCCCTCGACCAGCTCGGTCGCGGAGGAGGCGGCACCCTCCCGCGGGTGGATGTGGATCCGGTCGCGTACGGCGTCCGACCCCTCGACGTCGGCGACGCTACGGACGGCCTGCACGACGAGCCCGGCGAGGTCCGCGGCGGCGACGTCGCCGGTTCCCTTGCCCGTCATCGACGACTCGGCGACGGCCGCGAGCAGCTCGTCGTCGAGGTCCTCGTCGAGGACGGTCGCTTCGATGGCCTCGGCGGCGAGCCGGGCGGCCTCGGCGTACCCCTCGACGATGACCGTCGGGTGGACGTCGTCGTCGATGAGGTCCTCGGCGCGCGCGAGCAGTTCGCCGACGAGGACGGCCGCGGTCGTCGTACCGTCGCCGACGACCTCCTCCTGGGACTCCGCGACCTCGACGATCATCTGGGCGGCGGGGTGGTCGATGTCCATCTCGTCGAGGATGGTGGCGCCGTCGTTGGTGATCACGACGGTGCCGGTGGAGTCCACCAGCATCTTGTCCATCCCTCGGGGGCCGAGGGTGGTTCGTACCGCCTCGGCGACGGCCTTGCCGGCCGCCACGTTCGAGTCCTGCGCGGCCCGACCGCGCGTTCGCGAGCTGTCCTCCGAAAGAATGTACAGGGGTTGTTGCATACGGGACGCCATACTCAGTCGGAAAGATGGTTTGCGGTTCTATATATCCCTTTCGTTGATCATCCGCACAAACCGACGGAAGGCACCGAGGTAGCACCCGACACGGATCGGACCGAACGAACGCGAGGCCGACGTCGACGATCGGAACGAACACGCGATCGACGGCGGCGACCCGGGAGTCGACCGACAGGCACATGTCGGCTGCCCCGGAGAGTCGAACGAATGCTCGGGCTGGAACACGACTTCCGGATCGTCGACACGCGGGCGACGCTGGATCCGGACGAGGCGTCCGTCGCCACACACGGCCGTGACATCTCCCCGGAGCGGCTGGAGCGGGAGATGCATCAGGCGGGAGTCGTCCGCGCGATCGCGAGTCCCGGCCCCCGCCCGGCGGGACGGAGCTACCTCCGTGCGAACAACGCGGTCGCCCGGCTCTCCGTCGATCGGCCCTTCGTCGCGTTCGCCCGCCTCAACGGTCCCCGCGATCCGACGGGGGGTCCCGTCGCCGCCCTGCGAAACCTCCGCGCCGAGCGTTCGGACCACCACACGCGTCCCGACGACGTCGAACAGTACTCCTATGACGACCGATTTCACGGGTTCGTCGTCGTGCCGGCCTACGACGGCCTCCCGACCGCCGACGTCCTCGAGCGGCTGGAGACCGCCGACCTCCCCGTCATCGTCCACGCGGGTCGGGAGTTCCCTCCCGAGGCGGTCGAACGGGAGCTACTCGGCTACGACGTTCCGATCGTCCTCGCCAGCTTCGGTGGCTATCCGCTCGACGCGGATCTGATGAACGCGGCGCTCGATCTCCTGGACGACCACGACCGCCTCCACGTGGAGACGAGCGCGGTTCGGTACCGCGAGGTCCTCGAACGCGGCGTCCTCGAACATCCCGACCGCGTCCTCTTCGGCTCCGGCGCGCCCGACGTTCACCCGAACGTCGGCGTGATGGAGGTGCTCACGCTCGACGTCTCCGAGGACCTCATGCGCCGCGTCTTCGCGAAGAATCCCGCACGGCTGATCCCCGGACTCGCCGAGGGCGCGGACCTATAGGATCACTCACCGGAATCGTCGACCGCGACACGCCGAATCCGGACGACGACCGCGACACGCCGAAGAAGCGAAGTATCCCGCGCCCCTACCGAGCGCGCGTGAAGGAGTACGAGCGAAAGGGATTGCTCGAACGCGTGAACCGCGAGGCGGCGACCGTCGGCGCCGAGATACCCGACCAGATCGAGGTCCAGGGCGAGTCGATCGAACTCCGGTCGTTCGTCTTCGAGATCAAGCGCCGCGACGCGATCCCGCCCGGCGAGCGCGACCGCGTCGAGCGGGCGAAGCGCAACCTCCGTCGCGAGCGGCTCGAACGGCTCGAACGCATCGAGGAGGGCGAGATCAGCTACGCCGAGGGTGAGGCGCTCGCGGCCTCGATCATCGGGATCGACCGGGCGCTGGAGGCGCTGGAAAACCTACGTGCGCCGAGTCCCGAGGTGGAGGCGGCACGTCAGGAGGCCGCCGACCGCAAGCGGTGGATGCGCTTTCTCAAGCAGGCGCTCGGTCGCGACGAGGGCGGCGGCGCCGGATCGCGAACGCGTTTTTGACGTCGTCCAAAAGACGGGAACGACGGCCCCGTCAGTACTCGGATAGATCCTGGCCACATCCGGGACAGAACGCGGGTTGGCGGTCGTATTCGTCGAAGCTACTGCCGCACGCGGGACAAAACGACATCATCGCGGTGCGTCCGCCGGACGCACCGTCGGCCCCCGTCGACGCCGCACCCCCATCGTTCGTCGACCTCCCATCTCCATCGTTTCCTTCCGGATCGAACACCGCCGTCTCATCCCTCTCACTCACGCCCGAACGCCCCGGATCGAACACCGCCGTCTCGTCCACGTCGGCCACTGCGGTAGTCCGATCCGACGTGTCGCCCCCCGGCCGGCCGGCGGATGGCGTATGGGCGTCGATCCGCTCTTCGGGGACCGAACCGAGGGATTCGACGCTTTCGATCAGCGACGGGTCGAAGGCGACCAACCGGGTTTCGCCGACCCGCACGATCCCGATCTCGTCGCTTCGAGGATGCGCCTGCAACCAAGTGATCGCGGCCCTGGGGGTCACGTCGTTGAGGTATTTTGGAACGTCGACGAGAACGAGGCCGTCGTTCAGAGCCTCCTGGACGATGGCGTCGGCGTCCTCTTCGCCGGTGATATCGGCAATATGAGTGGTGATCCCGTTCGATGGGACGGATGCGAGATCATCGGCGGAGACGACCGCATAGTCGTCCAACGTCCGGTGACGTCCGTCGTCATCCGAGAGATTCTCCATCTCAAGCGTAGCCACTGGTGCGTGAGTAATCAATTATTCGACATGGGCCTCCGGACACGACCGACCATTCCGGACCGATCATGGAAGACGACGCCGTGATCCGTGGATTGTGAGGTCGAGGGTGACGGATCGACGGCGATCTCAGACGAGTCGCTCGGCGATTCGAGCGGCGCCCTCGGCGGCGGCGGTCGCCGGGTCGTCGGGGGAGACGACCTCGACGTCGCGGTCGAGCTCCGCGCTCAGCCGCTTTTCGAACTCCTCGACGAGTCCGGGGATGCACGCCATGCCGCCGGTGACGGCGATGGGGCGGCCGAGCGCGAGCTGGTAGGGTTTCATGTGGTCGTTGGCGAGTTCGGGAAGGAACTCGTTGGCGACGACGTCGACGGCGTCGTCGATGTAGCGGTCGACGGGGTCACGCACGCCGCGGTCGACGGTGAACTCGTGGCTCCCGCCGCCGGGCTGCTGGACGACGTCCGTGAACGGCTCGAAGTCGTCGACGTCGGCGTGCTCCTCCTTGTACTCGCGGGCGGTCGTTCGATCGATGTGGACGCGGCCCTGCGTCTCCTCTTCGACCGCGGAGACGATCCAACGGTCGACCTCGTTGCCGGTGACGGAGCCCGTCGAGAACGGCGAGAGCTGCTCGCCGCGACGGTACGCACAGGCCTCCAGCGTCGTCGAACCCATGTTAATGGAGATGAACACCTCGTCGACGGCCTCCAGCCCGTCGCCGTAGGCGGGAATCGCCCCGCAGAGCGACTCGGGGAAGCTCCGCGTCTCGGCCGCTCCAACCGTCGATCCCTCGATGACCGACTTGAGGTTCTCGACGCCGGCCTCGTTGTCGATGGTCGGCACCGCGTAGACGACGACGCTCTCCTCGGGAACGTCGTGTGCGCTCACGACGGCCTCGAAGAAGCGCTCGGCGTCCTCCACGCTGTCGTCGCCCTCCGGCAGCCCGGATCGAAGCATGAACCGCACCGTGTCCGGGTACTCGACGGCGGCCTCGTGGCCGTAGAGCGCCTGCTCCTCGCCGGTGATGGCGTCGTCGTACGTCGCCAGACAGGTGAGCGTCGAGTGGCGGTCGCGCTCGCCGCGGCCGTCCGGGAGATCGAGCACCGTCCGGGTGCTACCGAGTTTCACGCCGACCGGGGTCGGCTCGTCGATACCGTCGAAGTCCGTGGTTTCTGCGTCGCTCATGGGTGGTCACTCGCACACGAAACGAGCCGGACGAGGGAGACGAGGCTGATCCGATGGTCGGCGGGGGTGAACGGCCGGTCGTGGCGCGGCGGCTCGTAGCCGGGCAGCCGGCGTGAGAACGTCGCCGCCACGTCCGGCGTGATCCAACCGATCTCGGCGTAGTACGACAGCGCGTCGCGGCTCCGAAGATGACCGCCGACGTCGACGAGGTAGCCGAGCCACTCGCCGATCTCGTGTTCCGCCGCCGGCGACGCCGGTACCTCGGTGAGGTACGGGCGCTCGCCGTCCGTGACCTGCCGCAGGCCTCGCTGACGCTGGAGGAGTTCCGTGAAGGCGGCCGAGCGTGCCGCCTGCTCGGCTCGATTCCGATTCGGTTGACGAAGCGACCGCTCCCGAGGCGCCCCGTCGGCGATCGCTCGCGGACTATCCGCGAGCGACCGCAGCTCCCGCACGTCGTATCGCCGTGGATTCAGACTCATGTTCCGTCCGTCGTTCGCGTCCGTACCCGGATCGTTTCGCGCTCCGTATATGAGGATTCGGCCCCGGGTATCGATCGTGATAACGGACGTGGACGACCGAGACGCCTCAGGCCGCGGACCGGCGTTCGGCGCTTTCGACGATCCGCCTCGCCACGGCGACGCTCACGAACGCGAGGATGACGCCGGCGACGACGTCGATCGCCCAGTGAATGCCGAGATACATCGTCGAGATGACGATGCTTGCCGCCAGTACCGCGGCGACGGCGGTCCACCGCGGGAACTGCTCGTGTGTCGAGAGGGCGACGAGAAGCACCGTCACCGAAAGCGACGTGTGCAGCGACGGGAAGACGTTCGTCTCGACGTTCACGCGTGCGGTGAGCTGGGTCACCTCCCGGAACGCGTCGAGCATCGGCTCCTCCACCCGCGGCGCGTCGGGGTCGGCGCCGGGCAGTCGGTGATAGTTTCGCGGACCGTACGCGAGCACGGACGCGTACGCGACGATCGCGACCGCGTAGTTGACGGCGTACGCCGCGACGAGGGTTTTCAAGGGCCGAAGGGTGTCGGCAAAGAGGTAGCCGACGAGCGGGAAGACGAGCAACACCACGTAGCCGAGGACGTACATCGGCCCGAAGTAGTAGAGCCCCCACTCGGGAAGCACGGACTGGACCCACGCGACGAGGTCGCCCTCGATGGCGTAGATTGTCGCGGTCGCATCGACGCCGTAGCGGCGTGAGAACCGCTCGATCCGCTCCAACAGCCCCTTATTAACGAGAAGAACGATCGCCAGCCCGCCGACGAACGGGGCGACGGCGACGAGTCGGGACCGGAACTCCCCGGGGCGGTCGACGGCGAGCCGAAGCCGATCGCTGCCGACACAATACGGCAACAGGAGGGCGAAACAGCCGACCGTGACGGCGACCACGACGGCCATGAGGGCCACGAATTGCATGCTACCGCCGCCTCAGGGTTGCGACGAAAAAACCCGCACGATCGCTTCGAGTCGATTCCCCTCGAATCGATTCCCCCCCACCGGTCGCCACGGGAGCGGCCATCCGGGATCGGTCAGTCCGAGTCAGTCGCCCACGGGAGCGGCTCGGTACACCAGTGACAGAAGTCGATCTCGGCGTCGGTCTCGCGCCCACAGTTCGGACAGTTGACCTCCGAGACCGCCTCCATCGGAGCAGGGGCGCCCGATCCGGTCGTCGGTCGTCCGTCGCCGTCCGCTGGCGATCCGGGGCCGGCGCTCGTCTCACCGTCCGTGTGCGACCGGACCGCCGCGGGAGGGACACGCGACGTCGTGGCTTCCTCCCGCCCGACCAGATAGGCGTCGACCGCCGAGAGCCCGACGAGGAAGGCGATCGGGATCGAGACCTCCGTGGGAACGGCCGCCGTGAACGTCGAGGGATCGGCGAGCGGATCGACGGGCGTGACGTCGTAGAGGACGAACAAGGCGATCGTGCCGCCGACGATCGTTCCGTGCCACACCAACGCGCGACCCCATCGGCGCAAGAGGAGGTGGCCCAGCCCCGGCAACACGAGCGCCAGGAGGGCGGCGAAGAGCGGTCGCAGACGGTCTCGCATGGGTCCGGCTTTCTCCGGCGAGTACTTACCGCCTGTGGTGTCGGATGCGGATGCCCGCTCGCTCGATGCGCCCGACACGATCCGTGACGTCGACGGGACGCCGACTCACCGGTCCGCGCAGTACTCGACGAAGTTCCGAAGGATTCGGAGGCCGGTCTCGCCGCTCTTTTCGGGGTGGAACTGGGTGCCGAAGACGTTGCCGGCCTCGTTGGCGACGACGGCCGGGAAGTCGACGCCGTAGTCGGCGGTCGCGACCACCGCGTCCGGGTCGTCCGGCTCCGCGTAGTAGGAGTGGACGAAGTAGGCGTACTCGCCGTCGACGTCCTCGACGATCGGGTGCTCCCGGGCGACCTCGAGTTCGTTCCAGCCCATGTGCGGGACCTTCCGGTCCACGTCGAACCGGACGTTGGTTCCCGGGATCAGGTCGAGGCCGGTCACCTCGCCTTCGCCCGCGTGGTCGGCCTCCTCGCTCGAGGTGAGCAGCATCTGCATGCCGAGACAGATCCCGAAGAGGGGGCGGCCGGCCGACGCGTGGTCGGTCAACGCCTCCCGAAGCGGTCCGGCGTTCTCCATTCCCTCCCGGAAGGCGCCGACGCCCGGAAGAACGACCCCGTCTGCGGCCGCGAAGGCGTCGGGGTCGTCGGTGATCTCCACGGCGGCGCCCGCCCGCTCCAGCCCTCGCGTCGCGGAGCGAAGGTTCCCGAGGCCGTAATCGACCAACACGACGTTCGCCAGCGTCTCCGCGGGCGGCTCGAAGGTGCTCATACGCCACCTGCGTGAGCGACGGAAAAAGCGGTTTCCCTTCGTCTCACCGCGAACGGGACCGACCCGTCACTTCAGTGCCGAATCGGCCATCCGCCGCGGGAAGCCGACGATCAGCTCCCAGATACTCATCTCCACGTCATCCGACCGAAGCCGCGAGCGGAGTCGCTGGCTGAACAGTTCGACGGAGATGATGAGAATGAAGATGGAGATGAGCGTCGCCATCATGTTGGTGAACTGTAGGAGGTTCTGCTGGGAAGTGACGATGAATCCGAGCCCGCCGGCGCCGAGAACGCCGACGGTGACGGCGATCCGGACGTTGATCTCGAAGATGTACAGCGTCCAGGCGATGAATGCGGTCCGAACCTGACTCAACATGCCGAAAAAGACGATCTGCGGCTTGCTCGCGCCAGTCGTCTGCATCGCCTCGATCGGCCCATCTTCGATCTCCTCGAGTTCGTCGACGAACAGCCGACCGAGGTTGCCGATCGTGTCGAAGGCGATCGCGACCGCCGCCGCGGCAGGGCCGAGCCCGAGGAACGGGATGAAGATGAGCGTCCAGATGATCGCCGGAATTGCCCGGATGAACGACATCGTTCCCCGGAAGATGAAGTTGAAGGGGAACGGCGTCACTCGCTCGGAACCGAGCGTCCCGAACACCAGCGCGAACGGGAAGCCGATCATCGTCCCGACGAACCCCATCGCGAGGGTGATACCCGCCTCGCCGAAGATCTGGAAGATCCCGAGTTCGGTGAAGAAGAACGCGTAGGCGTCGGCGGCGCTCGGGGGCCACTGGAAGAGCAGCGAGCCGATTTCGGGGTCGTACAGCAGATTTTCGTGACGGATAAACGAGAGATACTGTGCGAAATCGAGGAACGGAACCACGCCGAAATAGAAGGTGATCGGGAAGAACTCGCTCAGCGAGTCGACGAAGGTTCCGAGCCGCGCGTCCGGATCCAAAAGCTCCGTCGCGGCGAACGCCTGGATCGTGGTGAACACGAGAAAGCCTGCCAACGCCACCCAGCCGACGGCTCGGCGACGGCGCGTTCGCTTGATGTTCTCGAACTGCTCGCGAATCCGGCCGGGTACGTCCCCCGGGGCCTCCTCCGTGGCGCCGCCGTCGCTCGCCGGACGCCGATCGTCGGATCGATCGGTTCGGGTCACGTCGCCGTGGCCTCCGCTCCCGCGTCGTCACCCTCGCCGCTCACGAACATCCCCTCGGTGTCGATGTCGCCGTAGAGGTCGTCGATGACGTCGATGGTGAGCTCGTCCCGATAGCCGTCGAACACCTTCTTACCGTCCCGGAGACCGATGAATCGGTGGCCGAACTTCCGGGCGATGTTGACCTGGTGGAGGCTGCAGAACGTCGTCAGGTCTCGCTCCTCGGAGGCGGTCCGGAGGTACCCCATCACGCTCTGTGCGCTCCCGGGATCGAGGCTCGCGACGGGCTCGTCCGCGAGCAGAACGTCGGGGCGTTGGACCAGCGCCCGAGCGATCCCGACCCGCTGTTGTTGCCCGCCGCTCATCCGGCGTGCCTTCTGTTCACATTCCTCCAACAAGCCGACCGTATCGAGCGCGTCGAGTGCCCGATGTTTCTCCGATTCGTCCTGCAGTTGGAGGACGCTCGAGAGGAAGCCGGCTCGGTGAATGCCGCCGGAGAGCGCGTTGGAGTACGCCGACATGTCGCCGATGATGTTGTGCTGTTGGAAGATCATCGCGACCTCCGGGCGGGGCGCGATCATCGGTTCCCCGTCGATCGCGATCCGACCCTCCGTGGGGGAGAGCAGACCGCTCATCGTCCGCAGCAGCGTCGACTTGCCGGACCCCGAGACGCCGAGGACGATGACGAACTCGCCCGCCGGTACCTCGAAGGACACGTCGTCCAGCGCCACGACGTCCCCGTATCGTTTGGTAATGCCGTCTACTTCGATGTAGCTCATTGATAAAACGGGTAGGTTCCGCGGGTCTACAGGTCGCCCCAGTCGAGCCCGAGCTCCTGTCCGAGCTCGACGATCGGGTCGAAGTCATCGTGGGTCGCCTCCACGATGCCGCTGAACCACAGCTCGTGGTCCTCGACCAGCTGGCGGTCGTCGAGCTCCGCGTCGCTGAGATCGTCCTCTTCGGCGTCGAGAACCGCCGGATCGACGTTGAGCGCCTCCGCGACGTCCGCCATCGAGTCGTGCTGGAACGCCTCCTCGGGCGCCTCGACCATCAGCTGCGTGAGCTCCTCTTTGATCGGCTCGTCCCACGCCGCGTTGCTCACGATGGGCGCCCGCGGGATGGGGTCGGAGACGCCGAGCAGCCGCAGTTCGGGGTCGCGCGTGCCGGCGTCGTCGTACTCCGCGGAGATGTCGACGAAGTCCTGCGACGTCTCGTCGAACTGCTCCTGGGGGACGTGGGCCGCCGTCGAGAACGCGCCGGTCGCGGCGGCGGCGATCCGGTCGTCGGCGACGAGCTGTTCGCGGGCGGTCGTGTGGTCGGACGTCCGAAGCTCGAAGTCATCGGGCGAACCGCCGGGTGCGCCGCCGATGTCGAGCCCGGCGTTCCGGAGCATCAGTAGCGGGAACAGCGTTCCGGAGACCGACGTCGGCTCCGCCGACGCGACGACCTCCCCCTCGAGGTCCTCCAGGCTCTCGATCCCGCTGTCGGCGGTCGTCGTGATGAGCGAGAAGTACTGCTGGGCGCCGAAGGCGACGCGCATTCCCGTCACGTCGATCTCCTCCGGGACCTGTGCGACCGCGCCGGGGGACGTGTCCGCGAGAACGCGGTCTCCATCCTGTGCGCGCCGCATCTCCTGGATCGTCCCCGAGTAGCTCGCGGTCGGCTGGCCGACGATCTCCACGTCGGCCTCCGATTCGAGGTACTCGAAGAGCGGCTGGTACTGGACTTGGATGTCGATCGCCTCCTCGGCGGGGTTCATCACCCACCGGACCTCGGTCACGTCGTCCGCCTCGCCGGCGGTCGCACCGTCGTCCGCGCCGTCGTCCGCGCCGTCGTCTCCCGCACCCGCGTCACCGTCGTCGGCGCACCCCGCCAAACCGACGATTCCCGCCGCACCTGCGGCTTTTACGAATCTCCGCCTGTTCGCTGACCACCTGTTATCGGACATGGCTGGATGTTTTCGCGTATTATTAAAGGGTTTTCTATGTCACCTATCGCGCGATATCGTGAAAGGGCGTCACGTGGTCTACGGGTACCGAATCGGCCCGATGTATCCTCAACCGTTCACGGTCACGATTGCCGTCATCGAAAGGGATCAGCGAGCCATCGTGGGATCCTCGGAGGACGAACCCACCATCGACGGAAACGGTACCGTTTCCACGCGCCGCCTTGCGTGATCAGAACTCCCCGAGGCGTGACTGGCCGCCCGATCCTCCCGCGTCACCTCCGAGTCCAGAGAGCTCCGCCGCGCGCGCGATGGTCTCGAAGAAACCGGTGCGCTTGCTCCGGTCGTACAGCGTCGCGGCCGGGTGCAGCGAGAGCAGCACGCGTCGGGCGGCGCCGCCGATCCGGACGTCGACGACCGATCCGGACTCGGCGGTGATGCCCACCGAGCGATCGAGGAGGTGCTCGCTCGGCACCTTCCCGAGCGTGACGATCGTTTCGGGGTCGAGCCGCGCGATCTCCGATTCGAGGTACCCCCGACAGTTCGCGAGCTCCGCCGTCGTCGGGTCGCGGTTGTCGGGCGGGCGACAGCGCACGCAGTTGGTTATACGGACGTCGGCGCGGGCGATCCCCGTCTCGCGCAGCGCCTCGTCGAGGACGTCCCCGGAGCGACCGACGAACGGCTCGCCCTGTTCGTCCTCGTTGGCGCCGGGGCCCTCGCCGAGAAACAGCAGGTCGGCGTCCGTCGGTCCGACGCCGTTCACGATCCGGCTCCGCGAGTCGACGAGCGCCGGGCAGCGCTCACAGGATCGAACGCACAGCGCGTCGTCGAGCGCGTCGAGCCCGTCCGTCGGATCACCCTCGTCCATGGCGAGAGACGGGACGGGCCGGTAATAAGTGCGGCCGATCGAGTGCGACCGCACTCGATCGGCCGCACTGGGTCGGGATCACCCCTCGATCGCGGCCCGATGCGCGCTCGCCGCGATCGAGGCGATCCGAACCGGCTCCGGACGGCGGAACCCCTCGCGAACGAGACGGGCCACGACGGTGCCTGCGGCGTCGTCGTCGATCCCGACGGCGCGGACGAAAAGCGGCTCCGCGTCGTCGGCCCGATCGACTTCACGCCGCGGCGGAAGCCGTCGGTAGGTCGCGAGCCGCGTCTGGAGCGCGTCGCTCTCGAAGGCCGCACGGAGCGCGGGTTCGAGCCCGGGACTCTCCTCGTAGCTCACCGCGAGGACGGGCCGATCGGTCGCCCCGTGGATCCGGTCGAGGTCGATCAGGTTGAACCACGCGGGCGCGACCCCCGCACAGCACACGCGTTGGACGTCCTCGCGGCCGAGCGACTCGAAACAGCGGATCACGGCGTCCGTCGCGTCCGTGCCGCCGACCGTGCAGGCGTCGAAGCCCAACCCGTCGAGCGTGCCGTCGGTTCGGACCACCGCGCCGGCCAGACGGCTCGCTCGCTCGCCGTCGGAGAAGGCGATCCCGAGGGTGCGGCTCCCCGACCGCACTACGTCTCCTCGGATTTGATCTCCTGGAGCCGGTCGAGCAGTTCGTCGTTCGATGCGCCGGGCTCGTACTCGACGGACCCGTGATGGGTCTCCTGGGCCGCGCGGACGCCGTCCTCGTCGTCGAAGTCCGCGTCGAGGTCCTGGTTCTCCTGTTCGGTTTCGTCGTAGCTCCCGAAGCCCATGTTGTTCGTTCATACTAACTCCCGAGTGATAAATCCGAGGGCCGTCCCGACTTCGTCTTGCCGCGGCTCCACCCTTTTCAACCATGCGGCGCATGCTCCAGGACATGAATCCGATCAACGTCACTGCCGACGCCGAGAAGTTCACGTGTAACGCCTATCTCGTCCCGGGAGATGCGCCGACGCTCGTCGATGCCGGCACGATGCCGGGAGTCGCGGACGTGGCCGCCGAGCACGTCGACGAGCTCGACCGGGTGGTCTTGACCCACCAGCACGGCGACCACGTGGGCGAGCTCGACGCGATCCTCGACCGGTTCGACGCGACCCTGTTCGCGTACGGGGATCACCCACGACGCGACGTCGCTCTCACGGACGGCGACGAGGTGCTCGTCGGAGACGAGCCCTGCGAGGTGGTCTACACCCCGGGCCACGCCGACGATCACGTCGCCTTCCTCGGCGAGGAGCGGCTCTACAGCGGCGACGTCGTCGTCTACAACGACGGCGCCTTCGAGGACGGCTCGTTCGGCCGGACCGACCTGGCCGGCCAGTCGCGCGAGCGGCTGATCGAGAGCCTCGAGACCCTGCTCGACCGTCTCCCCGACGCCCTGAGCGGGATGTATCCGGGCCACGGCGGCGTCTATCGCGAGGCCGACGGCGACGAGCCGGTCCGGGCCGTCATCGAGCGTGCGCTCGAACGCGCGGAGCGGCGCGAGCCGAAGTATCCCGAGTGACGACGCGACGACGCCGACGACGATGCTGACGCGTCGCGTGCGAGCCGGGACAACACGGACCGAACCAACACGGACCGAACCAACCCGGACCGGATCAACCCGGACCGAACCGCGCCCGGGTCACCGCCCTTATCAGGGCGGGGACGGAAGCCCGTCCATGGGATTCGGATCGTACGACGAGAGCGAGCAGCGAGACGACGACGTGGACGCCGACGATTCGGACGCGATCAACGTTCACGCCGAGGACCACGACGGCGACGTCTCCGTCGAGAGCGACCTGTCCACCGACGATCTCGTCGGCAAGCTCCAGGAGATGAAGGACGACGCGGACGACGCACGCGACGAGTGATCACCGCCACCACCGACGACGCGGATGACGCGAATGACGCGAATGACGCGGACGACGCCTCTCGCCGTCCCACGCCCCTTATAAGCGATCGACGGCTACGGAGGCCCATGAGCACGAGCCTGCAGTTCACCAAGGACGGCGTCGACGTGGTCTACGAGGGAACGGAGTTCGAGTTGAAAAAGGACCTCATCGAGGAGGCGACCGGGAAGTCGTACCGCGACGTCACCGACCACGAGGTGTTGGGGATCGTCGCCGAGGACCCCGAGTTCGACGGCGAGCCGGTCCGGATCGGCGACGTCCTCTGAGACGCGGATCCACGTCGCCCGTCGGCGCTGGAGCCGCCGATCAGAGATCGACGTCGTCGAGGAACGCCTGACATTCCACGGTGCGTCCCTCGGGATCCTCGGCGAAGAACTGGTAGATGTCGTACGTCGGGTTCTCGTGTGGCTCCTCGCGGGCGACGTCGGCGAGCCGGTCGTGGGCGGCGTCGACCGCGTCGCGGTCGGGGTAGACGAACGTGAGGATGCCGCACGTGTCGGCCGTCTCGCGGTCACAGAAGCCGAACAGCAGGTTGTCGTATCGGAGGACCGTGCAGTCGGGCTGTTCGAGCCGCACCTCCGCACCCATCCGGTCGACGTAGAACGCGACGACCTCCTCGAGCGCCGTCGTGGCGTGAAAGACGATCCCGGACATGCACGGACCGACCGACCGCACGTTTATAAAAGGTCGCGCCCGCTGAGGCCATGTGCGTTGCCGCCGACTGCACCCTTTTGAGGGCTCGACCGGACGATCACCCATGACTTTCAGCATCTGCGTCCGCGAGCGGTACACCGACGAGGACGGCGAGGGCCAACACCGGTTCGGCGTGGCGGTGACGACCCGGCTCCCCGGCGTCGGGGCGCTCTGTCCGTTCGCCTCGGAACACGGCGCAGTGGCGACCCAGTCGCGCGTCAACGTCGAACTCGGTCGAAAGGGGCTGGAGTACCTCGCCGACGGGCTCGCCGTCGACGACGCCCTCGAGGCGCTGCTCAACGCGGACGAGGGGCGGGAAGATCGGCAGGTCCACGGGATCGGCGAGGATCGGGCGTTCGCGTTCTCGGGCGACGACTGCGAGGGCTGGCACGGCCACGACGTGGGCCAGAACTTCACCGTCGCCGGCAACATGCTCGTCGGCGAGGAGGTGATCGAGGAGACCGGGGCGGCGTACGCCTCGAACGCGCACGGCGAGGCGCCGCTGGCCGAGCGGCTGGTCGACGCGCTGGCGGCGGGCCACGAGGTCGGCGGCGACAAGCGGGAGGGGCTCCCG
>LKMJ01003458.1_pt1 | contig 14685 bp, 13 predicted proteins | sample 643391 | NCBI WGS metagenome assembly LKMJ01 (sample SAMN04112250, study PRJNA286221) | soda lake metagenome | biome: soda lake; feature: Kulunda Steppe; material: water; isolation source: sample PL-Br10 brine of Picturesque Lake | place: Russia: Kulunda steppe | collected 2010-07
CTTGGGTGCAGCACCTGAACTGTTGGCCACTTGGGTGCAGCACCTGAACTGTTGGCCACTTGGGTGCAGCACCTGAACTGTTGGCCACTTGGGTGCAGCACCTGAACTGTTGGCCACTTGGGTGCAGAGCCCATTGGCGCTCTGGAAGGGTCAGCTGAGCTGTCATTTGAGGGGAAGGGGTGAACATGCTGTGGCCTTTGGTTGAAGCCAGTCTTTAGCTGCTGCTCGTTGGCCATATCCGTCTGTCCAGAGTTCAATGTTCCATGCTTTCAATGTTGCACCTTCACCATCCATGCTTCGAGATACGCCTGTTCCACTGGGAGTGGCCCTTGCGCCAGTGTGCTGCTTGTCCACCAGACTGCTGAATTGTGTACAGAGCTGGCAGAGGAAGCTTGCTGGTGTGATTTATACCTGCTTGCTGCCTGTCCTCCGCCAGGATGCTGAACTGCATACAGAGCTGGCAGAAAAAGCTCGTCGACGTGGGATTTCAGGAGCTTGTGTTTGAAGATGCCATGGCGCTAATGCTGCAACAGGTTGGCACTGTCTGACTAATTGCACTTTGTGCATATTAAGGTGGATGGCGTCTTGCATCATCAGGGTAGCTAGGGTGCTTCAGACAAGCACGGCATACCTGAGGCATTTCCAAGTGTTTGATATGTTGCACAGAATGGGCGGGCACAGTGGTGGGCAATGGCACTGCTACGTTGATGCATACCAGGTCCAAAGCCACACATCAGCATAAGGCTGCTACAGCTAGGGTTGTGTCCTGTAAACAATCACCTTGTTGTCAGGCAAGCATGCTTACATTTGTGCACAGATCAATGGTATCCTGCACGGCAACATCGGGCAAGAGGCTTTGGAGGGAGCTTTCCAGGATGACATGATTTCCAACACGCTCGTTTTCCTCATGCGCTTGATAACCAGCGCCGAGATACAGCGGAGAGAAGACCATTTCCTGCCATTTATATTGGTGGGTATAGAGCAACCATGTGATTTGCGAGCACCATGCACGCTTTCAAGTCTGCCTAGCTGCCCAAAGCGCAGGCAGACTGAGGAGCTAGTTGGGCCAACTCATTACATGCCCTGCTCTGCTTTATTCTGAAGGCTAGAGATTAAAAGTTGCTATTGACACTGGCACATGTGTACACACGTACACACGCACACAAACGTGCAAACATGCACGCATGATGGTCCAAGGGATAAGCAATCAAGCTCCTGCAGCTCGCATCATCTTTAGGGGTCAGCATATAATGTTATCAGAATTTCAATCATGTTACATATCTAGTGGTCGGCGCATAACGTTATATGAGAAGTTCTATAACGTTTTATCACGTTATAAACCCATGTTGTATACCAATATAACGTTATAAATGGTTATACAGATCTGTTATAGATCTCAGTGCACCCCCGAGGGCAAGGAATTCCACCTCCAGATTTTTAAGATGTGTGGGGCAGGCTGAATGCTGCCCCTTTCCAAAATGGTAAGTCAAATAAATAATTTAGTTGTGAGATGCCAGATAGGAGGTCAGAAGATAACGTTGTATCTAATCTGGCTGGGCACTCCCCATGGCACTCCCCATTGCCCCAGCGCTATCGTTCAAGCTCGTTCAAGTTGCCCGCTGCTTAAAGCCTTGTCCTTCTTATTGTTGCCTAGCTGTACCACTCCTCTTGCGTGTTTACCTTCACAAGTGCTAGCTTCTCCGCTGTCTCAATGCCAAGGCTGTTGCGCAAGCTGGTGTAGATGCGGCCCCATGCACTCCAGTTGCGCTTAGCAGTGCAAGATGTGGTATGGGCAAGATGTGGTATGGGCTGAGAGAAGCACGCTGGCAGCCACTGCCAGGTGGGGGAACAACTTGTTGGCGTTGGTCAGCCAGAAGTTGCACAAGAAGTCAGGCTTGATGGGTATGATGATTTGTAGCTTGGCGGGTCTGCCAAGTAGTTACACTCCACGAGGTGGCAGGCTGCGTCCGCTAACTAATGCCAATCACCCATGTCCAGCTCCATGAGCTCCTTGCTGAATGCTGCTATCACGCTGCTGTCACCCCTGCGTCCGTTCAGGCGTACTTCGAGCATGAGCACCTCCTCCTTGTGCTTGGTACTCAGCTTGCCATAGGGTGTTCAGATAATACCTGCATATGTGCAATCGCATGGGGGGAGAAACTTATGGAAATGCCAAAGTGGTTTACTGGCGTTCTGGGAGCCATCTGGAACAATGATATAAGCTGCCATTCCATCCATATCAAGCATGATAATTGCCTTCTTTAGATTTTCCTACTAAGTGCAAAGCCTGGATATTTATGCACGCAGCTATAACGCTACATAACGTTGTATAACATAACATAACATATAACAGTGCCGACCCCTATACATATCAATACACGTATACACATGTGCACGGCACGTATAAATATCCTGTTATGAATTGTAAATTTCAGTCATGTATAGAGATCTTAGTGCACCCCCAAGGGCAATGGACTTCTTATTCAGATTTTAAAAATGGGTGGGCAAGCTTACTCTGGCAAGTCAAGAAATAATTCACTTGTTAGCTGTCAGCTCGGAAGTCAGAATATTATGTTGTAACCAACCTGGCTGGGCAGTCCCCATGGTACTTCTCATTGCCCCAGTGCTAGCACTCAAGCTCGTTCATATTGCCCCCTGCTACAAGCCTACTGCCACTGCTTGCTGCTTCTGTGCCACTTCTGCTGCCACTACTGCCATTACAGCTGCCACTACTTGCTGCCTGGCTGCACCACTCTTCCGGCATTTTTGCCTTAACAAAAAAAGCTTCTTTACTGTCTCAAGGCCAAGGCCGTTGTGCAAGCTGGTGTAGATGCAGCCCTATGCACTCCAGTTGCGCTAGGCTGAGCATGACGTGGCATGGGCTGAGAGCAGCTTGTTGACTGCCACTTCCAGGTGGGGAAACAGCTTGTTAATCTTGGTTGGCCAGAAGCTGCGCAAGAAGTCAGGCTGCGGGGGGAATGACTATCTAAAGCTTGGCGGGATCTGCAAAGTAATCACACTAAACGAGGTGGCGGGCAATTTCCACTACCTCATGCCAATTGCCCATGCCCAGCTCCATGAACTCCTGGCTGACAGCTGCTATCACGCTGCTATCACCCCTGCCTCCGTTCAGGCTCACTATGAGCATGAACACCTCCTCCTTGTGCTTGGCACTCAGCTTGCAATAGGGTCTGCATATATATATAACCTGCATGTGAGCATTTTTGAGGGAGCAAGAAGTCATAAAACGATGGAATGCGCTGCTGGCTGTCTAGCACAGGCAGCCATCTTGAACACTACGCTCTTAAATTAGCTTCCATTCCATTACAGATGCTGACTGTTTGGCGAGAGTTTTTATTTTGCAATAAACATGCACTGGTGCAAAAAGCTCACTTACCCTCCTCAATGATGAGGCTGATGGGGTCAATCACAAACACTGCAACATTTGCTGGGACGTAGTGCTTCAGCGGTTAGAGAAAGTGCAAGCTGTGTGCGTCTTCAAGCTTCCAAGGTCTGCTACGCACGCTTATTGCTGCCAGTGCTGCTGTGTGCTTGTGGCATTGTGCTACTTGGGAGGGGTTGTTGGGGCTGACATTGGCCTTGCACCTTATGAAATCCAGCATGCAGTGTTGCCCACGCTATGGCTTCATCGTTGCTTTGAACACTGCCTCCCAATGCTTAGGCTTGCCTGATGTAAGCGTTTTTTGCAGCTCTACAGGCTTCATGCGCCCTTGCACATAGGGCTGTGTGTAAACCTTGGCCAGTTCCATCCAACCTTGATTCTCTTAACTAAGTCTACCATTTCTTACATGAGAAGAGTTACTTGTGGAGAAAATTGGGGGTTAAAGAGGTGCCAGCAGGCAAGTTTGGCCCCCAACTTTGGTACATTTTGGCACTGTTACATACTACTACAACGTTATGTATCGCTGTAAAACGTCATTTAACACAATGTTAAAAAAAATCGTGCCGACCCCTTGTCATCTTGCTGTGCAGGGTATGTACGATGAGCCACCAGCCAGTGTGTCTGCCTTCACACAACGCTATGTGGTAAGTAGAACACAGCGCGCAGATTGAACAGACATTTTGGATGTCTCGACAGAACCTGGACAAAAAGGTACCAATCTACTCCTTTTTCAAACAGGCATCCATCTACATATTTAGCACAGGTATTGACTTGCTGCAGAGTTATGGGGCCAACACTGAGATGCGGACGCTCTTGCGTACATTACCTGCCAAGCACCTACAAGTAGCTTTAAACACCCAAAGATTGCTTTCCTTTCTTCAGCATTCCAATATGCATCTTCTGCTGACACTTTCCTGTAAGTATGGATAGACTAGGTGCTCCTTTGGCTTCATACACCCTGCGGCACACACCCATGCGCGCGCGGCTCTGACTTGTAGGCATGCACACAGAACCCCCCTTTTGTCCAATTTGCACAATAAGGGTGCCCATTGACTGGGCTTAAGCTGAGGATTCTGCTGATACATTCAAAATGTTGTAGAAGCGGCCCAGTAAATTTGGAGGGGGGTCCAAAAACCTCGTCCCCCCCCACCCTCCGATCGGACCCATACATACACCAATCAAAAGCTCTTGATGTCAGGATTTCAAACATCTAATTTTGGGGGATATGGGCGTGACGTCCAAAAGTCAACAAAGCTTTGCCTCCTGAGCATTGGCTCTTTAATGTCAGCGAGATTATGTGAGCACAGTCAGCGCCATAATCCCCGAACCTTTGTCCGCTATATTAAGGGAAGTTGTGAACTTAGGTTTGGCTGGATTATTTTGGAAGGTCAAGTGCACACAAGGAGCCCTCTGTCACATGGAAAAGAGCCTTGTGAGCAAGCAATGAATGCCAGGTGGAAGCTTTATCAGGTCCCACCGTAAATGCAATACTTCGCTGTTGTAAAGGTAGCCTGCGTGGTCTGCATTCTCTTGCTTAGCCATGCCCAGCGTAGATGAATTGCACTGTATGATCATTCTTATTTTCAGGAGCCGATGGCAGAGGAGAGCGACAACATCCATATAGTGGCTCTAACAGACGCCCTGCAGGTGCGTACATGTGCAGTACATGAGATATCCTTGATGCAAAAACAGGTACATGTATGTGCATGTTTGTGTGTGAGCACGCTGTACCTAAAGCTTCTAAGCCTGTGTGTCCCCTTGTACAGGTGCCAGTGACTGTGGTGTACTTGGATCGTAGCGAGCACTTCGGAGAAGTCTCAGACGCGGGGGACATGGCAGCCAATGTCCACAACGTAAGTCTTGAAACCCTCTATTTTCTGCCAGTCCCAAGAACCCATGGCTTCTCAGAATCTGCTATGTAGTATTCAGGGGCAAACCTTGACAGTACTGGGGCACAGCCTGCAGGAGAGCTATGCCGGAAGCAGCCGGGGATCATGCAATCACCACACTAAAAGTAATACTGGGGGGGGTAGAGTAAATGCGTGTGCAATCTATCCACACCAAGCTTGTCTCCAGTTTGTCTTCACGTCCTTGGAATCATTGTTTGTCTCGTGTGGCTTCAGCATCTGGTGCTAATATTTACAGAGTTGACTGTATCCTTGAAGTGGGTTTTACGCCGGTTACATCACAACAGATCAATACCCTCACTGGTCCACCTTGCTATGTGTGATTGCCTCGTGCATGTGTATATGTGTGCAGGCCACCTGTCTGCTGCATGCTTTGCCCGGCCAGACTTTGGTTGTGTTCCTGTGTTGGTGCCACCAGACACACATTCCATTGAAGATCATCACTTGTGAAAGGTGCCATCTGGGCTGGCAACTGTGAGATGTAAATCTATCAGCCAAGAAGATCTTGAGACCTGAAGCTTGCAACTTTGCGTGACTGTAGTTCATCCCAAGTGAATGTGGAGCTCCAAATGAGGTACATCCACGTGTACATACCTTATACAGGCCTGGTAAGACTCGATGCTTGGGCTGCGCAGCCATTTTGGGAAGCTTCTTGCTAGCATACTTGCAAGTGCATGTTGCCTGGTGTGGTGCTGTTTGAAAACATGTGGTGTGAATGATGTTGTGTGAACTAGCATGACATGCTCATTATTTTTGTTTTCTTTTTCTGCAGGTCACTACGACCTTCTGTACAAGCGAGGCTGAGAACGACACCAGAATGCATGCTCATGCTGGAAAAAGTGTGAATGATGTGTGCGTGCGTGTATGCATGTAACAGGCTGATGCCCAATTGCGTACATTCTAAACCAAGTCATCGGACTTGGAGCCTTACTTTCTTTTTGGACCTTGAATGAAGATACTGGCCACAATTTGCTACAACACGCATATCAGTGCTGGGCTGCTCAAGATGCGCAAACCCTAAACTGTCTGAGGTTTTCCTGATGATTGTAACGGAGTAAAGAGTGCCTTTCAGAGTCTGATTTCATTTTTAAATAGTTACGCATGTGAATGTGTATAAGATGCATGTATTTTTGTTGTGAGCTTGGAAATGTGAAGATGAGTAGCGAGCTCGTGGGGTCCAGAGGGCGGTGAGGGCTTCACCAATTTTTTGCGGTGCTTGCGACGCTCCCACTCGTCTAGACCAGTGAGGTGGTGTCAAAGATCTCTGGGGTAGTGAAAGCCATCTGACTTTGTGGGCTTATAAAGGATTGATAAAAAAGGGCCTTCAGTCAGGAAGTGTGACTGCTAGCCTGCTCATAACGAATGATACGGTCGTGAAGGAAAGATAGAGCTCATTGTTGGTCTGGCTGGCAGAAAAGCAGACACATTGTCAAAGTCTACAGGATGAAACAGAAGCGCATTAGTCCTGCAGAGAAAAACCACATGTGGATTGGTGCAGTGTGTAAGACATGCTGCTCATCTTGTGTATCATCAGCATGGCACAGATCACAGGTAGGGGAGGGATTTTGTTTCCAGGCCACTGTTTTAACACGTAGGGTGAGTGCACAAACTCTGAAGCATGCTATGCTGCAAATAATGTTACAAGAAAGGCCAAGAGATATAAATTCGGGAAGAATGAACGGCGAACGTGTGACCAGACTCTGGTCTGGTGCTCGGAGCCCTCTTTGTATGGAGGGCGCACCATAGGTTAGGTTAGGTTACATAGCTGTATCTGCCAAACGAGGGCAGCTTAGCTGATTAGGGGATCATCAATGATTGTTTGCAGGCTTAGATTTGTTTGATTACTGCACAACAAACTGGACTTATAGTTGCAACATTTATTTAGCTCTGCATCTGAACCCTCTTGGAGAGTCTTCTTGGGATAACACACGCTGCCTGCTATATTGTGTCGCAAAGTGCAGACTGCAACTTTCTAGCTATCTGCATCTTTTCTTACAAGGGGAACAGTGACTTCCCATGGGGGGCTGCAGCAAAGAAAGGAATTCCAAAGGAAAGGAACCAGCAAGGAAGCAGGCCCAGACCAAGGGCAAGAGAGGCAGGAAACACAAGCCCAAAAAGACTGCTGAGCCTGAGGGCTAGAAGGCCGCTTAAAAGAACTCCTTGCTCAAGACTTAACAAGAAGCTTTGAAAGCAAGACTTCTTGTCGACAGCAAGAGGTGCCTGATGGTTAATACCTCAAGAGACCTGCTAGGCAAGCACAGCCTTAGAAGGTCACCAAAAGATAACCTTTTTTTGCCTAAGGCAAGGAGCCCCTAAGGGCTAGCACACTAAGGCGTACCCAGGAAAAGCTAAGAAGGGATGTTTCCCACCTAGGGGACACCCTATGGAGGAGCTATAGCTAGGCCTCTGGGAAGCAATACAGTCTGAAGACCCTCCTTCAGGTGCTGTCTGGTACAACTTCCTAACTCTACCATCCCCTCACGCTCCACTTGATTCCTAGCTTGCCGCATGGCTCCTAGGGCACACAAGTAGATTACCCTCCAAACACTAGAGTGCAATCTTGTGCAAGGTGGGAGGAGGAGCCAAATATGAAGGGGTAAAAGAGCCACAACTTCTGGTAGGTTGGCCTCGAGGACACCCACTACTGCTTGGGCAAAGGAGCAGGACCAAAGGATATAGTGTTAGCAAAGGATATAGTGTCTGGTCTGCATGGCCCGGATGTCTGCACCAGCTGCCTGTGAGGGCTGCCAGCCCCAGGCACAGCTCGCCCCTCGAGCCCACGTCCACCCATGCCCGCCCGCTCCAGGGACGCCATGCAACAAGAGACGCCACCAGGTCTCTATCCACCTATTCCCCCAGTGGAAGCCTCCACACCTGCTTTATCCTATGGGGAAGGGCTTGGATGAGCTCTGCTGCCCTATGGCTGGGGTCAGGGGCTGGTAGGTCCTCTGCCCCCAGCATGCTTGGAGCTCTTTTGGCGCAAAGGCACCAAGCAGCACGTCTGGCTGCCCTGGAAGCTTCCAGCTGGAGGTATGTGGCACTCCGCACCGTGAAGAATAGGGAGGCAAGGCTGAGGTGCCCCTGGGTTGCATGCCAGTCCGAGGGGGACTCAAGGTGTTGCCCAGGCCTGGGTGGGCGATGCGGGGGCTGGTGCTGGGCCTCCTGTCTGCAGAAGGGCCACGCAATATCCACCACCTCCCACAAAAGGTCCCGTTGCTGTTGCTGCAGCTGCTCCTCATGCTGGTGCGTGGTGGGCTGGTGGGTTTGGTTGGGATGCTGCTACTGCTGCTGCTGCTGCTTTGTTTGGGGTGTGGGGGGGGCTGGTGGGTTTGGTTGGGGTGTGGGGTGGGAGAGGGTTTGGGCACACTGCTGCTGTTGCTGCTCCATTTGGAGGCACATGACGGGCTGTTGTTGCTGTTGTTGCCATTGTTGCTGTTGTTGCTGCCCCATTTGGAGGCACATGACGCACATGTGGTGGGCTGGTGGGAGAGGTTGGGAAGGAGGGAAGAGAGAGGAGAGGAGGAAGGAGCGCTGGGCACTCGGGTTGTTGGCCTCAGAGGGACCATACACCGATGCTGTGGCCAACTTGCGGCCTACCCACTTACACTGAATCCCCAGCAGGCGGTCTGCAGGCTCCCATGATGGGGAGGGCTGCGACCAAGAAAAGGAACCCCCCCAAAAAGGCGCTGACTCACCAAGCTGGCTGTCATTCCATTGCCAGACGTCGAAGAGGCCCAAAGAGTCACGATAGGGGCCACTTGGAGATGTGAAGCCGCCATCACCAGCTGGATCTCTGCCCGCCCCTCTGAGGTTGAGGTTAATTGTGTCTTGGAGGAGCACACCAGATCCAGGTAGAGTTCTACCACCCACAAGCAAACAAAGCGCGTCACCCTAGATCAGTCCTCCCCACCCGCCATAAGCCTGCTGAAATTGTGCGCAGCAACCTGAAGGCAGGGGGTGCGCACTCCCCCCTTCAGCGGAGCTATCATGCCCGCGGGGCCCATTCGCCCCTCCTGGCGTGTTTGAGCTCGGCCGCGGATGGTGGTGTGGTTGGTGGGTAGTGGGGCGGGATGAGGCGCGCACCTGCTGTTGTTGCGGATGCTGGAGCTGGTGTTGGTGCTGGTGCTGCTCTTGCTCCTGGTACTGCTGCTGCGTGCGTTTTGTACTATGATTGCCTGTTCAGGACATATGTCTGCACCAATCCTGCCGTTTCAGGGGCGGGACGATTTAATGTGAAGGCTAGGCGCTGCGGCATAAGGCAAAGCTATCTGGACAGTGCAGTTCGCGGGGACTCCGCCGGTGGTCGTGGCTTGCCGAACGGTGCACCCCGAGGCAACCTGCGCACGACCCGCGAGTGCCGCGCTGCGCCTGTTCCCGCGCCCAGGGCGCGCGATTGGGTGCCAACTGTGTGTGTTGACGTTCCGGTGGCAGGGACGGGTGCGGTGGGAGCAAGAGGGGGCGGGGAGGGGAATCCGCGCGGAGGGCCCGATGACGCGCGTGCTCGCATCAGGTTGGTGCCGGCACCTCGGTACCAAGGGGGACCGGTCGCAATTCCGCCCCCCCACTTTCCGCACGGTGGTGCAGCGAACCCCGCCCCCCCCAGGCATTGCGTGATACAGCCAACAATATCAACAATGGCGTGCGGGGGAGGGGGCCGGGCAGCGGTGTAGGCGGAGGGGGGCGTGGTCAAGGAAAGAGGGGGCCGGCGGCCCGGGCAGCGCAGTGTGTCCGCTTGCAAGCACACGAGTAGACCCTCCATCAGGCTGACAGTACAGTGCGGCTGCTTTATTTGTACAATGGCTTCATATGAGCTGCCCCCGTTCAGCAAGCTTGCTACTTAAGTGCGGTGCAGTGGTGTCACCTGACCTGCCCTGCCTAGCTTCATCTGAGCTGCGCTGGTTCGGCAGGTGCAGCAAGGTCACCAGACCTGGCGCTCCATCACAGCACACCTAACTTGTCATCTGCTGAGCCTGGCACACTGGGGGGGAACAGGTCCGCACACGCACAGGCACAGGCGCACGCACAGACACAGGCACAAGCACAGGCACAGGCACAGACGTGCACACACACGCACACACACACACGCACACACGCACGCACACGCACACACACATACACGCACACACACATGCAAACTCACACACACACACGGGCGTGCGCGCACACACTCACATGCACACACACGTAAAGGAAACCTAAGTAGCTAGTTGCATCATCTCAGTGTATCAGCAGCCTTGGATAACATGAACAGGGGTGGCTGCCGCTTTGCAGTATGGAACACATTCACAACTTGTAAGCATAGCTGCACAGTACGGTAGTACAGTACGGGTACGGGTACAAGTACGGCAACTTTTTGTGCCCGGTACAGTGTGCGTGAAACAGCCTCAAGACCCTGCCATTGCACATGCCAACTCAATGGGTTGTGTCTTCACATGATGAGCTGCTCCGGCTTTATTGTTTATTTTTGGAATGATTAAGGTGGTAGCAAGCTTTGCAAACATTCTTCGAAGATGGCTGCATCTGAGAGCCTGGTAGTGAAGCCCATCTCGCTCAACTTGGCGAGGAGAAAACAGCTCTGAAGAAAAGCCAGTCAACAACACTGGCACAAATATATTAAAGCAACTTTGATGCCAGTCAGATCAGGTCAGATCAGATCAAAAGTAATTGGAGTCCCAAAGCAAATCCTTCTACTACAAGTAGAACCCATTACAAGTTGTTCAAACTCAAAACGTTTAATGTATTGCGCAATCACTGATCTTGCTCACTCTCTTCGCTAGAGGGTCTTCGCATGGGCTGCTGCGGAAGAGGTTCCTGTTGCTCCTGCTGCATGTGCGGCTGATGAAGGTGCTCTTGGGGCTGTAGGCATATGAAGGTGGGTCGTTGTGGTGTAGTGCCATTCAGGGGGGATGTTGCAGTGAGAAGGGGGCTGAGACGGAGAGGGGTGAGGGAACGTGAGAGCCTTCTAGGGGCAGGGGAGGTAGACAGGAAATGGAAAGGGCAGGTGTTAGGGGGCGGGGAGTTGTTGGTGTTGTTGCTATTCAGGCTCCGAAAGGGGTCTGGGGATGGGGAGGGGACAGAGAGGGAGAGCGCCAGGAATCTGTGAAACTGGCGTTAGGGACGCCTTTCCCCCACTTGCTGCTGCTGCTGCTGCTGCTGCTCCTGCTGCTCCTGGTGCGAGTGCTGCTGCCACTCCTGCTGCTGCTGCTGCTGCTGTTTTTACTGTTGCTGCCGCTGCCACTCCTACTCCTGCTGCTGCTGCTGCTGCTGCTATTGCTCTGGCAGCGGCGGTGGCAGCGGCAGCCGTGACGGCGGCTCTTGCCCTTGATACTGGGGCTGCTGTTGCTCCTGATGGTGACGCTCCGGCCTAGGTGGTGGCGTTGGCGCTTGTGGCAGAAGCGCTGGGGGCTTTTGCCCTTGGCATTGAGGCTAGTGCTGCTGTTTCTGCTGCTCCTTCAATTGTCGGGGTTGCTGGCGCAGTTGCTGCTGTTGACGGTGCTGATGGTGATCTGGAAAGGACAATGGCGGCAACAAAACTGGCGGCTCTTTCCCTTTGTTGCGGGGGTGTTGCTGCTTCTCCTGTTGCTGCTGCTGCTGCTGCTGCTGCTGCTGCACACGATGGTGATGCTGGTGTTGTTGCTGATGATGATTGGGCCCCTCCTGCTCAAGCTCGAGGGCCTGTGCTTGCAGACGCGTGAAGGCGGCTCTGGCCGCCCAAAGGGAGGCCCACCCTAGGGAAGAGTAGAAAGCGCCACCCAGGAGGTGGGAGGCGTCTACAAGGTAGGTGCCCTGCGCAGCAAGGTCCTCACGCTGGGGGAGATCAATCGGATCACCTAAAACTGACTCAAAGTCCGCAATGGTGAACGCGGTCCAGAGATGGACTGCAGTGAGGGTGCGGCAGCTGAGTTGCGTGGCTTAATCACGGATGTGCCAGATTGCATGCTCAGCAAGGGCAAAGAGAGCCTGGATGTCAGGGGGCAGGGCTGCAAGTGGCATGGCATCTTAGGAGTGTCCTTCATAGGAGTGTCCTCGCGGGCGATCTCCTGCTGGAGAGGGGCTTCCACAGGGAATTGCAAGGGTTGGGGGAGGATATGATTGCTGTCAAACCTTGCACTGATTGCCGCCCTGCAGATTGAGCAGTGGGCCAGGCTTCTCCCTCCCTACATGTTGCTATCCCTGCACACACACACACATGTGGGAGGTTGGGCCATGCTGGAGGGTGACGGTGGCGGGGCTGGAGAGGCACTCCACGCGCTTCTGCTGTTGGTGTTCCTCATTTTGCTCCTGCTGCTGCTGTTGCTGCTATTCCTGATCCTGTTGCTGGGCATGATTTTGTTGCTGCTCCTTTTGTTGCTGTTGCTGCTCCCGCTGCTGCTGACCAGTTCCTTTCGGGACTTCCCCCATGAGGATCTTTGATTGCAACAGGAAGCTCCTGGTGAGCTCCTCTTTGTGGGCCCGGCGCTGGGCGGACGCCGCCGCATAGGCTTCCCTCCATCGTTTTTGGCTCCCAGCATACTGCTCTTCCTGGCGGCGGTGTCCCTCTCAGATGTGCCTCAGGGCCAAGAGGGCGCTAGGGATGCGGCGCACAAGGATCGGCTGGAGCAGGCGCCCCTGGGAGGCAACCATGAGTTTGCCCCTGCGAGCAAGAGGCTGTGCCCTAGACACTACTAGTGTCATACCAACCATCAGCCACTACTAGTGTCATAGTTGTTTCAACCACCAGTTAAAACACTGGTTGTTTCAACCACTTTCTGGTTGATTCCTGATGTTGATAGTTGAAACGGACCTGGGGAGCACAGGCCATAAAGATGACATGGAGTTCAGGTATGCAAAAGCTTCATGTTATTTGGCAATGTACTAAGTACTGGTTGACCATAGCCAAAGTATTGCATCATGGCACAAAACTTGTGACATGTACAATAAGTGTATTCTCTACATGGCCAAACATTGTGACTCTATACAATTGTTCCAAACTCGGATAACTCTTTTTCAGACCTTACTCTCATATAATTCCGTCAATTTCTATCTGGCAATACCCTCCTAATAAGAGCCAAGTAGGCTCTTAGTATGTACCTTGTTCCGGAAGGAGAATTATTCCAAACCTGCATGGCATGACAACTATACGGCGGCTCTTATGCAGGTACAACGATGACGGCCTGAGCATCCCGAGTGGATCATCGCTGGCAGATTTGACTGATGTCGTGGTCCATGCTGTCCTAACAGAGTCAGTACGATGGTCAAATCTCCCAGATATGCAATCAAACATGTTATCATGGACACAAAGACAGATGGGCCACTATGTGACACAAGCCTAGTCACAAAAACGAATCAGCCTTAAGCTTGGTACTTGTGCGTTGCATGCAAGAAGATCAAGAAGGGTGACACCATTCAGGTCCACTACGGCCCTACTTCTGGTATGCTTATGGCCCAATATGCTCAGGAGAAGTTTGTGTGCTAGCAATTGAGGCAATGATTGCAACCAAGTTTAATGCAGCCATGGATGCGATAGTACAGCAGGGAATGGACTTCTTCTCATTGGACATGCCTCTATTCTTGTACTTTTATGAAACGCCATACATTATATGTAAGTTAACTGCCACACAGGGTTCCTTACAGATAACTGTCATTTTCTGTCCAATTTGGACTCTTTGAAAGAGCCTTCTCAATGTCTTATCTTGCCTTTCTTGATCAGGCTTCCTTAATGCAACATTATTGATGCAAGGTTATTGCCTCTGATGCAATCTAGGTACAACAACCAGCCTAAACAGGAGCTCAGTGCTGCTAGTAGTGCTTGCCCCTTATTGCTGACACTGTGGTGACTACCAGTATTACTGGCCATGGCCACCAGTACGTCGGAAATGTTTGGGCTGTTGAAACTACCATGGTTGATTCAACCAGAATGATTGAAACACCGGTCGATTCAACCATCATCCATGAATCACCCGAAAATGATTGAATCGACCAGCATTTCAACTGCTGGTTGAAACAACTGCGTTTTAATTGGACATTTGGTTTTCCAGTTGAACCATCAGTTGATTCAACTATCAACCAGGAATTAACCAGAAAACGATTGAATCAACCAGTGTTTTGACTGGTGGTTGAAACAAGGGACCAGCTCTGGATTGGGAAATAGTTTGCACCATCAGTACATTGTTCAACAATGCTAAAGTTAAGCCTATAACTTAGAGTATAAGGAAGACTAGTGGAGTACTTCAACCACTTTTTACTAGTACTTAGTAGTAAAAAGTACCACTACTAGTAAAGGTGGTGTTGCCGCCACTGTTGCTGTTGCGGCGGCTGCAACTGCTCAGCTGCCCTCGACAGATACAGCTATGTTACCCTACCCTACCCTACCCTACCCTACCCTACCCTACCCTA
>LKMJ01003459.1_pt1 | contig 14681 bp, 16 predicted proteins | sample 643391 | NCBI WGS metagenome assembly LKMJ01 (sample SAMN04112250, study PRJNA286221) | soda lake metagenome | biome: soda lake; feature: Kulunda Steppe; material: water; isolation source: sample PL-Br10 brine of Picturesque Lake | place: Russia: Kulunda steppe | collected 2010-07
AGACCTGGGTCAGGGCGCTGCGCCACTCGCCGGTCTGCTCCAGGGCCATGCGCAGGCGCTGGATGAAGTGGATGGCGAAGTCCACCGACAGCCCGATGGACAGCGACGAGAGCACCGCCACGGGCATGTCGTAGTCCTTGCCCACCAGCCCCATGACCCCGTAGATGAAGGCGATGGTGACGGTCAGCGGGAGCATCGCCAGCAGGCCCAGCGTCAGGGAACGGAACAGGGCGATCATCATCACCAGCACCACCGCGAAGGCGGAGAGCAGGGCGAAGAGCATCCCCTCGACCATCTCGCCCTGCCAGACCAGATTGATGTAGGTGGCGCCGGCCCAGTCCAGCTCGACGCCTTCCGGCGGCGGTTGGTCGGCGACGAAACGGTCCACGGCCTCGAGCACCCGGGCCATATCCTGGTTGTCGCCGCTGGGCAGCTGGAGCCAGACGTTGGCCTCGGTGTAGTCCGGGGTCACGAAGCGCCACAGGTCGTGGGGTCGGTGGGAGCCCTGGAAGCTGAGGATCGCCTGGGAGACGCCGCCGGAGGTCCCGGGCAGGCGGAAATCCTCCGGCTCGCCGCTGATCAGCTCCCGGTTGACGGTGCGCACCAGATCAGCCAACGAGTTCGCCTTGCCGATTACGCCGGCCTCCACCAAGTGCGCCTGCAGATCGGCGATCCAGCCCAGGTATTCCGGGTCCTGGAAGGCGCGGGTCTCGGTCCGCGCCGCCTCGACGGCGTCGAGCAGCGCCTCCCAGTGCTCGGCCTCGTCGCGATCCACTTCGAAGAGCCAATCATCGATCTCACTGGCCAGTGCCTCCATACGGTCGCCGATCGGGCCCTCGTCGGCGGTCTCGGTCTGGAGCCGCTCCCAGCGCTCCGCCAGGTCGTGTCCGTCGGCCTTGGCCGCCTCAACGATGGCCTGCGCCTCGGCATCGAGCCGCTCGGCGACCTCCTCGAGGCCGGTCTGGCGCAGCCGGATGTACGCCTCGTAAGTCCCGGCGAAGCGATCGTTGAGGACCTCATCGGCGATGCGGATGTCGTGGTTGGCCTTGAACCAGCGCGTCGGGTTGTCGTTGATCTGGATCTGGGTGATGCCGAAGACCGCGATGGCCACCAGGGCCACCAGTCCGCCCACGATCCAGGCGCGGCCGCGCACGGCCAGGCGGCCGGTGGCGTCGAGCACCGCGCACATGCGGGATCCTTCCGTGTCGTTTTGCTGGCGCCGGACCCGCTCGGCCATGCGATCGAGGTTCTTGCGCGAGAGGCTGCCGACATAGGCCGGGATGAAGGTCAGAGTCAGCACCAGGGCGAGCAGCACGCCGAAGCTGATAAAGCCGCCGAAGACCTGCACCGGCGGGATCGGCGTGAACATCAGCGAGGCGAAGCCGACGCCGGTGGTCAGGGCGGTGAACAGCACCGGCTTGTAGAGCCGCTCCATGACGCCGGCCATCACCGCACGCGGGTCGTCACCGGGTCGGTAGCGGTCGGCGAAGTTCGACAGTACGTGGATGGAGGCGACCACGGCGATGGGCATGAGGAAGATGGGGATCATCGAGCTCATGATGTGCACCGTGAAGCCGGTGCCGATGAGCAGTCCCATGGTGGCGATGACCGTGGTCAGGGCCAGGAGCATGGGGGCGATGACCAGCGGGATGTTGCGGAAGAAAAAGAGCATCACCAGGAAGATGATCAGCCCGGCCAGCGGCGCGGAGACGGCCATCTGCTGGAACATCTCCACGCCGAAGGTGTCCTGGGCGACGGGCTGCCCGGTGATGTGGAGCTCGTCCTCGACGCCGATCGCCTCGGCTGCGGCGCGGATCTCGGCGGCGATGCGGTGGCTATGATCCTTGCTCTCGATGGGTACGAAGATGCCCGCCGCGGTGCCGTCCTCGGAGGCGAGGGTGCCCTGGTACATGGGCAGCCGCTCCACGGCGGCCCGGATGCGCTCGGCCTCCTCCTGGCTCTGCGGCGGCGCCGGGATCAGCCAGTCGTAGTCGATGGTTCCCGGTGCCGCCTGCTCGACGTTGTCCACGGCGGCCATCGAGAGCAGATCGCGCCGCACGACGCCGTCGATCTGCTCGATGGCTCGGGTGAGCTGGTAGTGGGCGGCGAGGGAGTCCGGGTTGAAGACACCCTCGGGGTGGTCGTCGTTGACCTGGCCGACGACGATCATGTCGTGGAGGTTGAACTGCTCCTGGACCTGGTCGTGGAGCAGGCGATCGGCCTGATCCGCGGGCAGCATGTTCTCCGGATCGGTGTCGATCTGGATGCGCGGGATCAGGGCCCCGAGGGTGACCACCAAGAGCGCCATCGCTGCGAAGATCCACCGCCGGTGGTCCATGCACCAGTTCGCCAGCCGTTCACCCATCACCACCCCCCAGGTTTGAGATCGCATTCATCTCATGTGATATGAGAGTATATGCATATAAACCTCGGCGTATCAAACAACCGCCGGGCTGGTCCGGCGAATCGTGAGGAGGACGGCCTTGGGTAGGGAATCAAGGGAACCCGACGCGGAGACCCTGGCCTTTATCGCGGCGCAGTTCCGCGCCCTGGGTGAGCCGCTGCGCCTGCAGCTGTTGCACGCGCTGCGTGATGGCGAGAAAAGTGTGGGTGAGCTGGTGACGATCACCGGCTCGTCGCAGCCGAATGTCTCTAGGCACCTGGCGGTCCTGCGTCGGCACGGTCTGGTTCGTCGGCGGAGTTGCGGCACCCTGGCCTACTTCGCCATCGCCGCCCCGCACGTCTTCGACTTGTGTGATGCCGTCTGTGGCGTCGATGGCCCGGTGTCTTCAGCGCGGCAGAGCGACTCGCCCTGATCGTCGCGCGCCGCTCCGGTGCTTCAGGTGAAGCTGTTAGACTGGGCCGCCATCGACGGGTCGACAGAAGGCGAACAACATGGCCGCAGTAAAGGAGGGCGGGCCACGTTTCGAGCCCGCTCAGGCGGTACGCATCCTCGCCTGGATGCGCATCACCGCCACCACCGGGCAGATGATCACGGTCCTCTTCGTCCACTTCGGGCTGGGTCTGACGCTACCGCTGCTCCCGCTGCTTCTGACCATCACCGTCCTCGCGGCATGGAACGTTTTCGCCTTCTGGCGCCTGCGCAACACCCCGGAGCAGATCACTCAGCCCGAGGTGGTGTTCAACGTCCTCATCGACGTGGTCGCGTTGACAGTGCTCCTTGGGCTCACCGGTGGCCCCTCGAATCCGTTCGTCTCGCTGTACCTGGTGCCGGTGGCCCTGTCCGCCGTGGCCATGCCGGCCAATCTGGCGCTGGTGGTGGCGATCCTCTGCGTGGTCCTCTATGGCCTGCTGCTGGCGATCTATCTGCCCATGGAGGGACCTCATCCGATCATCGGCGGGGATTTCAACCTCCACATGATCGGTATGTGGGTGAACTTCGTGATCTCCGCATGGATGATCACCGTCTTCGTCCGGTTCATGTCTTCGGTCCTGCGCCGGCAGGACTGGCGCCTGTCCAAGGCGCGGGAGCACACCCTGCGCAACGAGCAGATCGTCGCCCTGGGCACGGTGGCGGCTGGGGCCGCCCATCAGCTGGGCACGCCGCTTTCGACCATGTCCATGGTCATTGATGAGCTGCGCCAGGAGCGCCGCGATGACAATGAACTGCAGCAGGATCTCGAGCTGCTGCATTCGCAGCTTGCGGTGTGCAAGGAAACGCTGGAAGATCTGAAGGATGCGGGTGCGGCCGGCAGCGATCAGGGGGGGCGGACCGTCTCGCTGCAGCGGCACGTGGCGCGGATCGTCGATACCTGGCGATTGATGCATCCGAAGATTGAGCCGAGCGTGGAGTACCAGCAGCCGTTCGTGGATGTCGAGATCAGTCAGGATCCGACGCTCATGCACGCGCTGCTCAACCTCCTGAATAATGCCGCCGAGGCTTCGCTGGAGAACCACGGCAGCGGGGTTGAGGTGTCGATCCGTAGCGACGGGGAGCACCTGACGCTGGTCATCGATGACGAAGGCACCGGTCTTGACTCCGAACGGGTGCGCCACGCCGGGCGCGTGGTGCAGACCACCAAGCCGTCGGGCATGGGGATCGGCCTGGTGCTGGCCAACGCTACGGTGGATCGCTTCGGCGGCAGCGTTACCCTTATGGATTCGCCGAAGGGCCATGGGGCGCGGACCAAGATCGAAGTCTCCCTCGAACTCCTGCGGGCGGACAAAAACCGCGGGCGCGAATGAGGGACGCAGCCGGTGAGGCTTGAGGAGGAGAGGAGGTAGACCATGTTGAACGGGCCATCGATCCTGATCATCGACGATGATACGACCTTCTCCCAGGTGCTGGGGCGCTCGCTCTCGCGCCGGGGCTGCCAGGTGGATTCGGCGGAGGAGCCGGAGACCGCCCTGCAGAAGGCGCGCAGCCAGCAGCCGCAATACGTGGTGCTGGATCTGAAGCTCGGCGAGCATTCCGGACTGAATCTGGTTGAGCCCCTGAAAGAGGCCCTGCCGCAGTCGCGGATCCTGGTGCTAACCGGGTACGCCAGCATCCCCACCGCCGTGGAGGCGATCAAGCGCGGGGCGTTCAACTACCTGCCCAAGCCCACGGACGCCGATACCGTGCTCGCCACCCTGGAAGGCAAGCCCACGGCCGAGCCGGAGAAGCCCCCGCAGAGGCCGATGTCACTGCGCCGCCTGGAGTGGGAGCAGATCCAGCGGGTGCTCAATGAGCACGACGGCAATATCTCGGCGGCGGCCCGGGCGCTGGGGATCCATCGGCGCACGCTGCAGCGCAAGCTGAGTAAGCGGCCAGTGAAGCAGTAGTCGGCTTCGTTTGCATGGGCGTGAATGCTTCGCTATGTTCCGGGGTGGGGCCATTGCCTGGCCCTTCCCCATGAACGCAAGGAGCGATGCCCAGATGCGAACTCTCAACAAGTCAGTGGCGGCGGCCGTGGTGGCCGCGGCCGGAATCGGTCTGGCCCAGGCGGATGGCCACGGTCCCGATAAGCTGTTCGTTAGTGTGACCTCTGACGATGTGCAGACCCAAGGCATGTCCATGATCCTCGCCACCCAGGGCATGCAACAGGGCCAGGAGCCGCGAATCCTGCTCTGCGGGCCGGGCGCTGAGATGGCCACGGAGGACTACACCGCCGATGCCCTGGAGCCAGCCGGTGCCAATCCGCAGCAGATGATGAGCGACCTGATCGATGAAGGCGTTCAGGTGGATGTCTGCGCCGTCTTCCTGCCCAACACCGACTACACCGAGGACGACCTGATCGAGGGCGTCGGTGTGGCGGAGGCGCCGGAAGTGGCCGAATACATGGCTGACCCGAGTGTCCGCTACTTCTCCAACTGACGAGCGCGCTGCCGACCGGGGGGACACCGCTGGTCGGCAGCCGCTGGGTGGTTCCCGGGGCCAGCAGCGCGCCGAGGTCCCGAAGGGCGTCGAGCTGATCCGGCTCGCTGGGGTGCATAAGGGCTACGCCGAGGGCCAGGGCTTGCGTACCGTGCTGGATGACCTGGAACTCGTCCTGCACCGCGGCGAATCCCTGGCCGTGATGGGCCCGAGTGGTTCGGGCAAGTCGACGCTGCTGAACCTGATCGGCGCCATGGAAACGCCGGATCGAGGCACGGTCTGTTTCGATGGTGAGGATCTGACCCGTCTCGACGAGACGGCGCGGACGCTCTTCCGGCGCCGCCACCTGGGCTTTATCTTCCAGCAGCTCAATCTCGTCCCCACCCTGACGGTGTTTGAGAACCTGCTCCTGCCGTTGGAGCTCAACGGCGCCCTCAATCGGGAGGGGCGTGCCTATGCCCGGACCCTGTTGGAGCGTGTCGGCTTGCAGGGCCGGGAGGCGACGTTCCCGGAGTACCTCTCCGGCGGCGAGCGTCAGCGGGTGGCTGTAGCGCGGGCGCTGGTCCACGGTCCCGAACTCCTGCTCGCCGATGAACCCACCGGAAGCCTGGACGGCGAGACGGCGCGCATCGTGCTCGAGCTTTTCAATGAACTGCGCCGCGAGCGCGGCATGACGGCGCTGGTGGCCACCCACGCCGCCGAGGTGGCGGCCGCCGCCGATCGCGTGGTGAGGCTTCAGGGCGGGCGGTTGCAGGAGGTGGCTGCGGCGTGATCCTCGCCCGTGCCGGATGGCGACATCACCGGCGCCACCCCTGGCAGGCGGCGCTGGCCATCCTCGGGGTTGCTCTCGGTGTGGCGGTGGTGGTCGCCGTCGAGCTGGCCAATGCCTCCTCGGAGCGGGCCTTCACACGCTCTGCCGAGGCCCTTTCCGGCGAGGCCACGCACCGGATCACTGCGGGTACCTCCGGGGTGGAGGAGGCCCTCTACAGCCGGTTGCGCGAGGCCGGTATTCGGCCGTCCACCCCGGTGGTAGAGGGCCATGTTCGCGGTCCGGACGGTCCATTGCGGGTGCTGGGGATCGATCCCTGGGCGGAGTCGGGGGTTCGAGAGGCGGTGGCCGGGGCTGCGCGCGGGGTGGACGCCGCCGAGTGGCTGCGGCGGGATGATCTCGTGGTGCTCTTCCGCGAGGATGCCCAGCGGCTCGGTCTCCTCGAGGGGGATACCCTGACCGTGGAGGTGGCAGGCCAGGCCCACCCGCTCCGGGTGGCGGCGGTGGCTGAAGCCCCGGATCGGCTGACCGCAGAGGGGTTGCGGGATACCGTGATTACCGATGTGGCGACGGCCCAGGAGCTGCTCGGCCGCCTCGGGCGGCTGGACCGCATCGACCTGGTGATCCCCGCCGACGAGATCGGCCAGGCCCGCCTGGACCGCGTCGAGGCGTTGTTGCCGGAAGGGGCCGTGATCCGGGAGGCCCAGGAGGGGGCGGCCGCGCTCGACGAGATGACGGCGGCCTTCCGGCTCAACCTCACCGCCTTCAGCCTGCTCGCCCTGCTGGTCGGGGCGCTGCTGATCTACAACGCCATCTCCTTCTCGGTGGTCCAGCGCCGGGCGCTGATCGGTCGACTGCGTGCGCTCGGGGTCGGCCGGGGGCAGTTGTTCCGCGCGGTGGTCGCCGAGGGGGTGGTGCTCGGAGGTATCGGCACGCTGCTGGGGCTGCCGCTGGGCTACCTGCTTGCCGACGGCCTGCTGGAGTTGGTCACGCGGACCATCACTGACCTCTACTTCGTGCTCAGCGTCCGCGAGGTGGCCCTGGCGCCAACCGCGGTGCTCATGGCCGTGGTCCTGGGGCTGGTGGCGGCGGCCGTGGCGGCGGCGGCGCCGGCGTGGGAGGCCGCTTCGGTGGCGCCGCGCACCGCGCTGGACCGGGCCTCGCTGGAAGGGCGGGCCCGGCGCTGGGTCCGGCCCCTGGCCGGGGGCGGGCTGCTGCTCGGAGCGCTAGGGATCGGTCTGCTGTGGGGTGGCGACGGCGGTCTGGTCGTGGGATTCGGTGGCGTCTTCGCCCTGCTGGTCGGTGCGGCCCTCATCGTGCCCTGGGCGGTGGGCGGTCTGGCCGGTGCGCTGGCCCGCCCCGCCGGTTGGCTGCTCGGTGCCCCGGGGCGTATGGCGGCCCGGGGGGTGGCCGCCGGGCTGTCGCGCAGCGGCGTGGCCGCCGTGGCCCTGGTGGTTGCGGTGACCGCGGTCATCGGGGTGAGCGTGATGATCGACAGCTTCCGGGGCAGCCTGGCCACCTGGCTCGACAGCACCCTGTCTGCCGATGTCTATGTCAGTGCGCCGTCCCAGGCCGGCGAGTCCCCGCCCGCCCTGCCGCCGGGGCTCCGTGAACGGCTGGCTGCGGTGGACGGCGTGGAGGCCGTGGCCACGTCGCGGCAGATGCGGGTGCCCTCCGAATTCGGTGAGATCCAGCTGCGTGCTTTCGATCATGGCCCCGTTGGTGATGCCGGCATGGTCTATAAGGAGCGGGGTGAGGCGGCCTGGGCGCTCTTCGAGCGGGGCAAGGGCGCCTATATCACCGAGCCCTTCGCGGCCCATCATGGCCTTGAGGTCGGCGATCAGGTGGCATTGAGGACCCCGGCCGGCGAGCGGCAGCTGCCGGTCGTGGCGGTGGTCCACGACTACACCACCAGTCAGGGCGCGCTCTTCGTGGCCCGGACCTTCCATGATGAGAACTGGCAGGAGGATGCGGTGGACGGCCTGGCTGTCCACGCCGAGGCAGGAACGGATCCGCAGGCCCTGATCGCCGCCCTGCGTGAGGCGGCCGGGGATGAGGCTGGTGTGCTCACCTTCCGCTCCGACGCCGAGATCCGTCGGCTGTCGCTGGATGTCTTCGACCGCACCTTCGCCGTCACCCGGGTCCTGCAGCTGTTGGCCACTATCGTGGCTGCCGCCGGTGTCTTCGGCGCCCTGCTGGCGCTGGCGCTGGAGCGTAGCAAGGAGGTGGCGGTCCTGCGTGCCCTGGGGCTGACACCAGCGCAGGTCTGGGCCCTGGAATTGTCCCGCACCGGTTTGTTGGGTGCCTTCGCCGGGGTGTTGGCCATCGGACCCGGGCTCGCCCTGGCGCTGGCGCTTACCGATGTGATCAACCAGCGCGCTTTCGGCTGGACGCTGCAGCTGCAGGTGGATCCAGCGGTGCTGGTGCAGGCGGTGGCCCTCGCCACCGTGGCCGCCTTGTTGGCCGGGCTCTACCCGGCCTACCGTGCAGCCCGGGTTGCGCCGGGGGAGGCGATGCGTGAGGACGGCTGAATGGATGGGCAGGCTCAGGTGGGCGCCGCTGCTGCTCGCAGTCGCCCTGCTGGCTGGGTGTGCGGATGGGCCGCAGGATGATGGCGCCACGCAGGAGCAGGGGATCACCGTGGCCGGGGCCCTCTCCGGTGAACAGGATGCCAGCGGGTTTGCGCGGGCGCTGGGGCCCCGTCCGTTGGTCTTCCCTCAGGATCACGGTCCACACCCGGACTATCGCCACGAGTGGTGGTATATCACGGGCAACCTCTTCGACGAGGGCGGTCGCCACTTCGGGGTTCAGGTCACCTTCTTCCGGTTCGCCCTGTACCCAGAGCCGGAGGCGCGCCCCTCGGCCTGGGGAACCAATCAGCTGTGGATGGCCCACTTCGCCGTGACCGACACCGAGGGCGAGACCTTCCACCACTTCGAGCGGCTGGCCCGCGGAGCGGTGGGCCTGGCCGGGGCGCAAGCGGACCCATTCCGGGTCTGGCTTGAGGACTGGGAGGTGGTCGGTGCGCCGGGTGCGGGGCTGGACCGGCTGCAGGCCCGACTGCAGGCCGATGGTGTTGAGCTGGCCCTGGAGCTGCGCGCCGCCAAGCCGATCGTCTTCCAGGGCGAAGATGGCTACAGCCAGAAGGGCGACGACCCCGGGAACGCCTCCTACTACTACACCGTCCCCCGGCTGGAGGCGACGGGCCGCGTGGGGGTCCCCGAGGGCGAGCACCGGGTATCGGGGACCGCCTGGATCGACCGCGAGTGGGGCAGCAGCACGCTGAGCGAGGAGCAGACCGGCTGGGACTGGTTCTCGGTTCAGCTCGATGATGGTCGAGAGCTGATGTTCTACCACCTGCGCCGGGAGGACGGCAGCATCGACCCGCGGAGCAAAGGCGGCTGGGTGGACGAGGACGGCCGTCACCGCGTGGTGACCCGCGATGACGTCGACCTGGAGGTCCTGGATCACTGGACCAGCCCGGATGGCCAGGCCACCTATCCGGCACGCTGGCGGCTAGACTTTCCCGATGAGGAGCTGACCCTGGAACTCGAGCCGGTGCTGGCGGATCAGGAGCTGCGCGACGGCTTCCGGTACTGGGAGGGGGCGTTACGGGGGCGGGGCGAGGCGTCCGGGCGCCCGGTTACTGCGGTCGGCTACGCGGAATTGACCGGCTACGTCGATTAGGAGGGCACCGTGGACAAGATCCTGTATGCCACCGATCTCAGTGAGCGAACGGAGGCGGCGGCGCGGCGCAGTGTGGAACTGGCCCGTGCCCATGGTGCCTCGCTGCGGGCCGTACACGTCATCGAGGCCGACCTTGAGGAGGAGACCCTCCGGCTGCTGTTTCGCGGGCAGGGGGGGCGGAGCGCAGGAGGCGACCCGCGAGTTGGAGCGGGCCAGTGAGGCGCGCATGACCGAGCAGCTGAGCACGATCGCCGGCGGGCAGCCGGCGCCACAGTGGTCCGCGGCTTGTCGCTGGGGGCGGGGTGCCGCCGAGATCGCGGCCGAGGCGCGTGACTGGGGCGCGGATCTGGTGGTGATCGGTGCCCACGGACGGCGTGTGGTCCGGGACCTCTTCCTCGGGGCGACTGCCGAGCGCCTCGTTCACGAGCGCTCCGGCCCGGTGCTGGTGGTCAAGCGTCCGCCCGCGGATGGATACCGCCGCATCCTGGTGGCCGTCGACGGCTCCCCGCGCTCGCGGCATGCACTCGAGGTGGCGGCCGCTCTGGCGCCGCAGGCCGAGCTCCAACTGCTCGGCGTTCACGACACCACCCCGCTGGAACGGATCTACGGCGCCGGTGAGGGGGCTGCCGAAGAGCTTCAGGCGGCCCTGCAGTCCGGCCGGCAGCAGACCGCCGGGGAACTGGAGCGGCTGGTGGCCGACTTGCCGGAGCGCGAGCGCATCAGCCACTTCGAGGCGCGCAGCGGCGACCCGGCCACGGTGATCAGTCAGTACGCGGAGCAGGCCGGTGTCGACCTGATTGCACTGGGCTCCCGCGGGTTGTCCCGTTGGCAGGGCGCACTGCTTGGCAGCGTCGCCCGTCGGGTCGCACACCAGAGCGAGCAGGATGTCCTGTTGACCAGCGGGGAGGTCTGAGCGCCGGCGGTTCTCAGCCGCCCAGCGCTGTCCGGAAGGCGTCCGGAGTGCGACGCGGCCGCCGGGTCGTATAGTCGAAGAAGGCGAGGGTGGTGCGTGCGCGGGCGATCTCCCGGGCGTCGGCCGGCCGCATCACTTGATAGTAGAGGTCTGCCCGGCCGCGGCCGATCGAGCCGGCGCCGACGGCGATCTCCAGGCAATCGCCCTGGAACGCCTCGGCCCGGTAGGCGACCTCCAGCTCGCTGATGACAATGCCCGCCCCGCCGCAATCGGCCTCGGTGAAACCGTGTTGGGCCAGGAAGCCCACCCGTGCCTCGTGGAGCAGGGAGACCAGGGCGTCGTTGCCCAAGTGACCGCCGTAGTTGACGTCGGTGATGCGCACGACCAGGTGGGCGGCGTAGGGCAGCTGTCCAGGGAGCTCGATCTTCATCGGCGGTCATGGTACGGCCAGCGCGCCGGCACTTGCCAGGGCCTGCCGCGGGGTCACAGGGCGGTGCGCAACTCCACGCGGCGGTTGCCCGCCAGTTCGTGGATGTCCTGCTCCATCTCGTCTTCGTCGATCAGACGAGCTTCGATCTCGATCCGATCCTCGGGAAGGCCCAGGTGGACGAGTTCATCGCGCACGGCGGTGGCGCGTGCCTCGGCCAGCTGTTCGTTGACCTCGGGGCTGCCGCGGGTGTCCGCATAGCCGATCGAGAGCACCACGCCCCAATGGGGGTTGTCCTCCACGGCGCGGACGAATCGCCGGATCTCGTCCAAGGCGTTGCGCGTCAGATCGTCGCTGCCGGTGGCGAAGTAGACCTCGGTGCGCGGGCCCCGGGGCAGCCGGGGCAGCTCCCCTTCCCAGGTGGGTCCGTCGCTGTCGGCCATCGGCTCGCCGGTTCTTCCCGGGATGACCTGGCCCCGGGTCGCGGTGCCCGCATCGACCCGCTCATGTCGAGCGATGCATTCCCGGTAGTGGCCCAGAGCACGCTGGAACGCCGCCGGAGTCAGCCCGATTTCCACCAGATCGCCGCTGTAGGCGGCCTCATAGCGAATCTGTGGCTCGCGGCCGTCGCGCAGGGCGTCGAGCAGTCGCTGGGTGGTCTGCCGGCTGAAGCGCAGGGTCCGCTCCTCAGGGTGGAGTCTTACGGATTCGACATGGCGTCGCCGATCCCCGCCCCAGGCCGGCTGGCCAATATAGAGATCGCCCTCGATTTCTTCCCGCGGCGGCCGATTGGTGAAGAAACTCAGATATTGTCGGCTGTCGTGTCGGTAACTGATCAGGGCCACCCCTTTCCCGGGGATTTCGTGGGCCATATGGCACCCGGAGCGCCCCTCAAAGGCGTGCCATTGCGCGCCGTGCGGGTCCATGCGGTGTGTCTGCTGGCCGCTGGCCACGCCGACACTTACGCAAATTGCCGCAGCAAAGGCGAAAACGATTGCAAGGGTCCGGGTGCGATGTTTCATCATGTCCGACATATCGGCATTCGCGCAGGAAACTGAAGTGATCGGAAAACGATTCAACAAGGGGGAACAGGGGTGCGGTTATACGCCACCACACAAGGCCCCCATTCCTGCGTTAGTGTTTAGGTCATCGTGGAGGTCGAGCGCTGGACCGGGGAGGGAAAGCCTCGACACACGAACGAACCTCGAAGACTGGGCGGGCGCAGCGTGCCGACCCAGCGCTTTGAGGAAGGCCGGCGCAGGTTGCCGGTCGAACGGTAAGTCCCACGTTAGCGTGGGCGACCACCCCCTACCGCGCGGGGGTAGTGCGCGGTACCGGCTGAAACGCTGAACGGAGGACGAAACGTATGGCCGATAACATGTCGCTGACGGGCCTTAGCGATGAGGAAGCTAAGGAGTTCCACAGCATCTTCATGCAGAGCTTCCTGATCTTCACGGCGGTGGCCGTCGTGGCCCACTTCCTCGCTTGGGCCTGGCGTCCGTGGATCCCCGGTGCCGAGGGCTACGGCTCCGTCATCGAGGGTGCTCACAACGTGACCGCCGCTGTGTCCCAAATCGCGCCGCTTGCTGGTTAAGGAGATAGAACCATGTGGAGACTCTGGAAGCTTTACGATCCGCGCCGCGTCCTGATCGGCATCTTCTCCTGGCTGGCCGTGCTGGCCCTGGTGATTCACTTCATCCTGCTCAGCACCGACCGGTTCAACTGGCTCGAGGGTGCTGCGGCTAGCTCGGTGAGCGAGTCCGCTGAGGAGGTGTCCGCCCTGCCCGCACGGCAGGTCTGACACCGGCTCCCGGGTGATTCAGGAGGCTCTCCCGCTCGTCCGGAGCGGGAGAGGTTCTTACCCGGGGCTCCTGCCTGAGACGCGGCAGGGTATGAAGAAAAACGGGGCCTGCGCCCCGTTTTTCTTGTTTGGGCTCCAGGCATCAGGTCTCCCGTGGGGCGTCCGCCCCGCAGCCACGGACACGCGGCCGCGCCGGGGGTTGCGCGCCCCCTCCGGATGCGCAGGTCAGGGTGAGGGGGCGGGGCGGCGGCCAAGCAGCCGTCCAGCGGTCCGGCCCAGGCGCTGCCAGAGGGAAAACCGATCGATGAACAGGGTGCCGTCCAGGTGATCCACCTCGTGATGGAGGCAGACGGCATCCAGGTCCTCCAGCTTGTCGTGGAATCGGACACCTTCGGCGTCGTGGGCGCGGACGCTGACACGCGTCGGTCGCATGACCAGCCCCTTTTCGCCGGGCACCGACAGGCATTGCTCTTCGATGTATGCGGGCCGGCTGCTGCCCGTGATCTCCGGGTTGATGAATACGCGTGGTTCGCGGGCCGGGTCTGTGCGGCAGACCACGATACGGCGACGCACATCCACCTGGGGGGCCGCTAGGCCGATCGCTGAGGTGGCGCGCAGGGTCTCGATCATGTCATCCAGCAAAGTGCGTAGCGCCTGATCGAAGGTCTCCACCGGTGCCGAGGGTTCCCGCAGACGGGGGTCGGGGTGCTCAAGGATGTTTAGCTTGGCCATGGGGGGTCCTAAGGAGAAAAAAAGGGGCGAGATCCGCAGACCCCGCCCCAGTGTCGAGCCGTCAATGGGCTGCTATCCGCGCAGGCGGATTTACACCATCGACTCGCGCGTTGCCAGCGCGTCGCTCTCGGCAATCTCCGAGGCCGGGATCTCGGCCGCGGCGTTGCCCTGGAAGTAGCTGGGATACCAGTCGGTGTTCGTCAGGATCGCGCCGTGCACCAGCAGGGCGATCAGCAGGACCACACCCAGCAGCAGCGGGAGACCGACGCTGGGCTTGACTACGAGCCAAATGCGAGCCTGGTTCATGTGTTAACCCTCCCTTAACCGAGCCACGGCGAGTAGGCGAAAGCCAGCACGTGCGCGACCACGGCGATGCCGAAGAAGATGCGCGCGCCGTCCAGCACATAGCTGTGCAGCTCTTCCGCCTCCGGCAGGGTCAGCCCGGACGGCCAGACCCTGTTCGGGTCGTCGAAGTCCACGAAATCGTCGCGATCTCTCATAGTAGCTACTCCTTTTATGAAAGGCGTTAGCCTCCGAACCACCCGCCCAATCAACCGGACCGGAGATGGAGCGGGCACCATCCAAATGTTGCAGGGTTAGATAAACAAGAAGCGTGGGGGGTGGTCAACGCTCGGGGGCGCGGTGCCGCACCGGGTGCGCTGCCTTGCCGCGGCGTGCGTTCCCCGGGCCGTCAAGTTTTTCAGTACTAGGCGCCAACTATCGGTTTGTGAAGGGTGTGCGGCGATTTGCCCAACCTCATCCCGGGGCGCTCGACGGGCGGAATACAGGGTGTCCGGGGCAGATTGGAATAATTCTTCGATTTGAATTGAAGATTCACCGGGAAAATCTCGGATCAGCATCGCTGACCGGGCCAAGCAATATCCTCGGTAATATCGCTTCTCTACGAATTGAGGAGGGGGCGGGAAACCTCGAGATTCAGTTTTCGAGGCCCTCGGTCGGAGTACGAAGGCAGAGTGATGGAGGGCCGGCACAGAGGCTGTGTCCGTTGCGCCAGCCAGGGACGGCGGGGGGGGG
>LKMJ01003461.1_pt1 | contig 14680 bp, 20 predicted proteins | sample 643391 | NCBI WGS metagenome assembly LKMJ01 (sample SAMN04112250, study PRJNA286221) | soda lake metagenome | biome: soda lake; feature: Kulunda Steppe; material: water; isolation source: sample PL-Br10 brine of Picturesque Lake | place: Russia: Kulunda steppe | collected 2010-07
GCCCTGGCACGTCATGCTGTATGTGCCTGGGTGCCTGCCCTGGCACATCATGCTGTATGTGCCTGGGTGCCTGCCCTGGCACATCATGCTGTATGTGCCTGGGTGCCTGCCCTGGCACATCATGCTGCATATGCCTGGGTGCCTGCCCTGGCACGTCATGCTGTGTATGCCTGGGTGCCTGCCCTGGCACGTCATGCTGCATGTGCCATGAACTCCATGACCTTGAGGTGCTCAGGAGCGCTGGATCGCCTTCCAGCCTGCTCACCAAGCAGGGCCGGGCGGCGCTGGAGGCATCCAGCGCCGCAGCATCATGTGATGCTTGATGCCTCACTTGACTGCCTGCTGGATGGCTGGCTGACTTGACTTGGCTGGCTAGCTCACTTGACTTGGCCGGCTGGCTCACTTGACTTGGCCGGCTCACTTGACTTGGCTGGCTAGCCAGTCACTTGACTTGGCCGGCTCACTTGACTTGGCTGGCTAGCTCACTTGACTTGGCCGGCTCACTTGACTGCCAGCAGGACCGACTGCCCACTGGATGGCTGGCTCACTTAACTGCCCGTGTGCCTGCCTGCTCTCAGGACCAGGAGGTGAAGGAGGCCTCCATCACTGGCACGGCCACGGCAGTGGCGCAGCTAGCGGATCTGCTCGCGCCGGAGGTGCGCAGCGTGCCTGGTCCCTGCGTGCATGCGCAGCTGCAAGGCCATGCACCGCTCCATTGCACCGCAGCATCGTACCGCTACATCACACTGCTGCATGGCCATTGCACTGCTGCAAGGCCATGCACCGCTGCAGTCTTGGTGGGCTAAGGCGCATCAGACAGGCGCTGAGAGACAGATGCACTTGGGGTATTTTTAAATTCTCCCGCAGTCTCTCCCCAACTCTTTTATGTTCAAGCCTATACGGCCAGGCTGGCGCGGGCATGACCCGGCGCAGATGCAAACTGGTGTGCGTCAAGAAGCTTGTATGCGTCTGCCACGGGCGCAGCAGGCGCGGTAGAGTGCCCCTGCCCCTGCCTGAGACACAGTGCAGGCCTGCAGGCCACAGCAGCGCCCAGGCTGGCTCGCCGGCTCGTGCGCAGCCCCCTGTGCAGCTTGCGCACACAGGCACAGCTGTGCGCTGCGCACAGTAGGTAAGGGCATGTGGTGCTTGGGCGGGGTGTCGCGCTGCGTTCTGGCTTGATTCCCACGACATGCATGTGCGCAGCGGATGCCTTATGCTCTGGCGTGCCTGCGCCCGGCGCCCCACGTGCACGCACCAGCCCTGGCCCGCCGCCCCCCGGCCCTCCACCACACCCTGCATGCGCTGCCACCCTGCAGCTGCCGGCGGTCATGCAAGTACTGCTGGACCGCCTGCGCAACGAGATCACCCGCCTGACGGCCGTGCGCGCGTTTGGCGCCATGGCAGCCTCACCGCTGCCGGTGGACATGGCAAGTGGCGGCGTGCTGGAGGCAGTGGCGGCAGAGCTGACCGGCTTCCTGCGCAAGGCACTGCGCCCGCTGCGGCAGGCGGCGCTGGCCACCATGCAGGTGCGCAGAGTCCTTGAGTGTGCCTTGTGTGCCTCGCGTGCGGTGCACTGCATGTGTGCGAGTGCCTTTTCTTGCCATAACCTTCATCTATATGGTCTGTATGTTTGTTTTTTCTTGGGGGTAGGTGCTGGTGCGCACGCCTGGGTGTGCGCGCGACTGTGTGCGCAAGTGCATCTGTGCGTGCTTTTGGCATGCCATCCGTTTGTGTGGACTCAAACTCCTGTGCTGGCCCATCCACCTCTCCCCCATACATTTGTGGCATCCACCCTTCATGCCAATTGGAGCCCCGTCCGCTCCCCCCAGAGACACGCGCGCACCCCCATGCATAATCTCATGCCCTCGCCTCAAGTCCCGTGCACTCAGCCGCCCCCCCTGTGATGCAACTCGCAGGCGCTGGCCATCAAATTTGGGCCACAGCTGCGTGCGCCCGCGCTGGCTGCGTTCGTGGAGGAGGCGTCACCCCTCATCAATGACGCCGACCTTACGTTAGCCAGCGCTGCACTGTCCAGCCTGGAGAGCGTCGTGCTTGTGCAGGTGAGGGCGTGTGCTGTTTGTGTGCGGGTGGGGGCGTGTGCTGTGTGTGCGGGTGAGGGCGTGTGCTGTTTGTGTGCGGGTGAGGGTGTGTGCTGTTTGTGTGCAGGTGAGTAAGAAGAGATTGCGCGTGTGGCGGTGAGAGTGGGACGTGCGTGCGCACGTGCTAGAGGACTGCGCAGTCGCAAGGGGCGAGGCGTGGCGGCGGTTGAGCAAGCAACCGCAGCTGCCGCTGTGTGGCCCGTATGCCTGGTCCGTGCTGCTGCCTCAGTGCCTCAGTGCCTGCATCTGCTCTTCGCACCGCTGCTGCTCATGTAATTGCTCCGCAGTTGTGTCCCTTGTGCGCGCCTTCCCCTTGATGTGCCTGCTTGAGCCTGCCTCAAGTCGCCACAGCTCGTGCTGGCCCGTAGATGCCGCCGCTGGCACGCTCCTTGCGCATGCTTTGCCGATTGCGCAGGCCTTGCCACTCGCCACTTGCGCGGACCGTGCTACTTGCGTGGTGCTTGCCACAGCGCCAGCCCATGCTTCCGCATTAACGAGCTTGTTCGTTCATGTGTGCCCTTGTGTGCTTTGTGCCTGGCCTTCTGTGCGCCGCAGCCGAGCACATCGTCGGTCATGGCCGAGAAGACGGTGCCGCACGCCATGGCCCTCGTGCGCTCCCCGCTGCTGCAAGGCGCCGCGCTGGGCCACCTGCAGGACTTCCTCAAGGTACGCACGCGCGCGCAGGGGCGCGCAGCCCACCAGTCACTGTGCACCAGCTGGGCTGCGGAAGGTGCCTGCCACACATACGTGTCCATAACAGGCCAACCCCTGGTCCCATAGTTGCTGCGTTCCTGTGTCCATAATTGCTTGGTACACACCTGCTCCCCTGCTTGCTGCGTCCCTGTGCCCATAATTGCTGCACCCCTGCGGCCCTTGGCCGTGCTGCGCCTCCATGGCACTTCATGCCGTGTGTTGTGGCTGTTCCTGCGATGTGTGGGTGGCTGGAGGCGCCAGACTGTTGAGCAGGTGGCAGGCGTACGATGCAGGGGGTGGGGCACAGGGGTCGGCTGTGCAGCTTGTTATCAGATGTGCGTGCATGCGTGCTCTCCTGCTCTGCCTGTGCGTTTTTGGCATATGCTCTTGCGCACTGCCTCTGCCCTCTGTTTGCTCTCATCTGCCATCTGCAAGCCCTCCTGTGCATTCTGGCAAGCTCAGGTGCTGGCAAAGCAATCGTGCTGGGTGTTGCTCGGAATGTACAGCAAGGTTGGCACGCCCAAGCGGTTCCATGCAGCCCACGTCATACCCAAGTTTGCTTGCTCAATGCTGTGTGTGACACACTGTGGCTTCTGACAGACCTGCACCGTACGTGCATGCGCGTGACACGCATACTCTGTGTACATGTGCGGCACGCATGCTGTGTGTGACACTGTGGCTTCTGACAGACCTGCACCATATGTGCATGCGCGTGACACGCATACTCTGTGTGCATGTGCGGCACACATGCTGTGTGTGTGTGACGTGTGACGCCTCATTGGCCCCACAAGCTCACACACTGACAGCATTGCCTCAGGAAACGTGTGCCAGGAGGGCAGGGCAGGAGCGCATGTCTCAGTCAGCAACGACCGGCCCTGACGTCGTCCATCAGCAGTCTTGCGCGCGCCCAATCAGTGCAGAGTGCAAGCTGGCGGAGCGTGGCACCAACAATGCGCCCACTTGACCCAGTCCACGCACATATATGTGTGCATGCACGAGTGCGCGCGCTTGCGTCCCCCTCGCAGGCCTTGGTGAAGGCGGCAGAGGCTGCGGCAGGGGCGGAGGGCGGCGCCACATCCTTCCAGTCCCTCCTCAGCGAGCTGCTGGCCTCGGGGCGCGCCGCGGGCTCAGCCACGGGGGGCAAGACCGCACAGCAGTCCGTGGCAGTGTGCGTGGCGGTGCTGTGCAGGTGCGCGTGACGCTGTGTGCGGGAGCTGTGCCGGTGTGCGCGCACTTGTCTGTGCATGTGTGTGCACAGGCCTGTGTGGGTGCACGAACAGGAATTTGTGCGCATGTGTGCCTGCTGTGATCTCTCAGCAGCCACTCCAAAAGGCCCTGGCCTGAAGGGCTGTGCGCACAGGGTTGCTTGCCTGCTGGTGCAGTTCCGCCATATGATTTACTGAAGGCTAGGCTGCGCAAGCAGCCATCTGTTGTGTGCAGCCTCTGCTGCCTCCAGCTCTGCTGCCTGTGTGTGCTGCCTGCCGCGCCGCTGCCCCTGCTGCTTGCAGCACTGCGCACACCGCACCTGCTCCCTGCTGCCTGTGTGTCCTGCCTGTAGCGCCGCTGCCCCTGCTGCCCGCAGCACTGCGCACACTGCACCTGCTCCCTGCTGCCTGTGTGCCCTGCCTGCAGCGCCGCTGGAGCCCAGCAAGTGGAGAGCACTAGCAGTCTGCTGGTCCAGGAGGTTAAGGCGAAGACCAAGGCCCAGGTGCGCCCATGCCCTGCTGCAAGGCCGTGTGCAGCGCGTCCATATGCCCAGCTGCAGGGCGCGTTTAGTGCACCCATGCGCTGCTGAGAGGCGCGTGCAGTGTGCCCATGTGCAGCTGTGTGTGGAGCGTGGAGCGCATGCCACGCGCTCGCGCTCATGCTGAATTGGAACAGCCCCGCTGCAGGGTTCGTAGGGGCGCACTGTTCAGATGCTGAGTTTGCCTGCGCTGCAAATCCTCTGCTTGCTCATTCTGTGGAGCGTGGCCGTCAAGCGCCGCAGCTGGAACACCCTGCTGTAGGGTGATATAATCAGGGCCCTGCAGCAGGGCACAGTGTGCTGCAGGTAAGGAGTCGTTGGCTGCGCTGGACCCCGGAGATAGCACCGTCAGTATGTGCAGCTGCAAGGGCAGTCGCACGCTTTTATCAGGCCAGTTGTGCGCTGTTTGCTGCCTTTTGAAGGCATGCATCTACAACAGCATGCGCGTGCCTTCTGGATTACCCGCTTCCCCCTCCATCCTCGAGTGCAAGGCCCTCCCTCTCCCCCCCCAACGTGTCTCGCGTGCTGCCCACCAGTACTCTTTGCAGGCATTGTAACCTCACCTGACCTACACGCATCTGCGCAAGGATGACAGCACGCCCCCATCCCTCTGTGCGCAGCAAAGCAGCATGGCCCCACTGCACCCCCTGCCACCCCCCACCAGCACTGCAGCTCACCCTGCCCCCCTCGCCCTCCGCAGGACACCATCGCGCAGAGGCTGGCTTTGTTGTGCCTGGGCGAGATTGGGCGGCGCGCAGACCTGTCCAGCATCCCACAGGTGTGATTTCAGGCGCCATTCCCATGCCTACTCCCCATGTGTCAAGCAGAGTGCGCTGAGGGGTACACAGACAGAGTCTGCATATGCCGCAGGGGCACACAGACAGAGTCTGCATATGCTGCAGGGGTACACAGACAGAGTCTGCATATGCTGCAGGGGTACACAGACGCTGAGGGGTATACAGACAGAGTCTGCATATGCTGCAGGGCACACAATGCCTCTGCAGGCTGCGGAGCACACAGGGCCTGCACGCTGCTGGGCCCTTGCAGCCTCTTTAATATGGTGTTGCCCTGCACTCGACTCAAAAAGGTTCGTTCCACCAACACAGGCAAGAGCTCTCTTGGTTGGTTGGATTGATCTTGATAAGGCAGTAAGGAAGCCGGCACCACCTCACTGCGCTGGGTGTCGTGCCCCAGGTGGAGGCGACTGTGTCAGAGAGCCTGGGCGCTGAAAGCGAGGAGATCAAGGGCGCTGCCAGCCTGGCCCTGGGCGGCGTGGCCTGCGGCAATCTCCCCAAGTGAGTGCAGTGGAGGAACCTGAGGGGCACAGAGCGCCTTTAGACACAAAAACGCACAAGGTTGCTGCAAGTTGAGCGGCTCTCCGCTCACCAAGACAATGCCTCGCTCACTTGCAGCAGCAGGGGCCGCAGCACCGGCATGCTGCAGCGCTTGCGTGCACTGCACCAGCACCCACAGCGCTAAAGCAGTCCGCCAGCAGCCCACACTCTTGTCTGCCTTCTCTGCCCCCTTTCTCCATCCCCCTTTCCCCAGGTACATGCCCAGCCTCATCCGCCAGATCAGCAGCGCCGCCAAGAGCTCGCCCAAGCAGCAGTACCTGCTTCTCACTGCCCTGTCCGAGGTCATCACCACCTGCTCCGAGGAGACCTGCTTGGTCCTGTCTCAAGGTGGGAGGCTGTGCGTGAAGCGCACGTGCGTGTGCGTGTGTGCTAGCGTGTATGAGTTTGTGTCCGCGCAGGGTGTGCATGCTTGTTTGCTTGCGCACGGGCTTTGTGTGCACTCGACGCTGATGGTGGTGCCTACAGGATATATTGCTTATCAGCAACCACGCCTATCTTCCGGCACAGAGCTGTGATGGGAGTGGTTGTCACACCACTTGCAATCATGCAGCATGCAACAGCTCGTAGCTCGGCCCTCATCATCACTGGCAGCGCAAATGCAAAGACAGGGAACCGTGATACACTGGTGCTGAAGATGCTCGGGGCTATGCTGCCTCCAGATATGCGCCCTAGCCATTGCTGCACCTGGAGCCAGGGGTGAACAGACCTGACTACCATAGTTAGAATGAAAGGTAGACGGGCTTACCATGCAGACTATCCACTGTGTGAATCAAAAATGGAAGAATGGATGGCATGGCCCGATCTGAGGAAGAGGCTCTGCAACGCTCAGCAGTGAGTCTCACCCTCGAAAGCTCTTGGCGACGCTCCTGCCTGACTTTTTTGCAGCACCCCCCCCCTCTGATGTCTGCCTGTGGCGCAGGTGACCAGGAGCAGGTGCTGGTGCTGCTGCTGAGCAGCGCGGAGGGCGAGGAGGAGTGCCGCAATGTGGTGGCCGAGTGCCTGGGGCGCCTGGCGCTGCTGGCGCCTGAAAAGGTGGGTCCCTGCATGACCTCCATGGCCTCCACCCCCCACCCCCATCCCCACTTTGCAAAGTGCACACGCCGGGTGTGGTGGTAGCTGCCTTCCTCCTGTGCTGGCCGCGGATGTGCTAAGCACAATGCGCAGGCGTTGAGCCACGGAGTCGTCCAGCTTGCGCGCCTGTACTGCGCCCTTATCTCATGTGCCTCTGGGTCTGTGGGCTGTCCTTGGGCCACACAGACTCTGGGGCTGCACCACATGCCCTGTGCTGCCCTACACCAGGCGCAGGGCTTGGGGGGCCAAAACACATACTTTAGTGCACCTTCCTGTACACAGCAGGGGTCCTGGTGCTGTGTAGGCATCGCACCTTGCGCCCTGTCCCTGCCACTGGGACGATGCCAAAGAGGCCCGGCATATACGTGCACACACACCCTGGGGTTTGATTGTGTCGGTTTGACACAGATCCCATCCCAGAGCCCTTATGCGACGAGGCCTGCCCCGCTGACGTAGCAACTTAGGCCCTGGCGCGTGCTCGGTGCCAAGTGGCCAGTGAGACAAGGGGCACACTAACGCGTGCTTGCTCCCGTCGTCCACAAGTGTGCCGGGCATTCGTTGAGCTCCTGTGCTTTTGCGCAACCAGACATGTCAGTGTCGCACTCTGCATGTCCGTGCGCAGGTGCTGGCTGAGCTGCGCCAACGAATCAGCCATGCAGCGCCCAACATGCGAGCTGTGGTGAGCGCCCTAGCTTTGCACGCATGCGTCCTTGGTACAGATGTCTATGGCAGCGAAGACCCTGAAGTCCAACAAACTTGTCGTCACACTGGGAGCCTTGCTTGGGCATGGCTCCAGTCTGCGCTGCCATGGGATGACTGCCGGAGCGGCAGTGGTGCAATGGTCAGACAACAGGAGCACCAGTGCTGCAATGGAATGACATGTGCGCGCGCAGGCGGTGTCTGCCGTCAAGTCTATGGTGGTCGAGCGGCCACATAAGGTGGACGCGCCCCTGGCGGGCTGCGTGGTGGAGCTGCTGACGTCGGCGCTGGCTGACGTGGACCGCCACGTGCGCAAGGCAGCGGTTGTGTCCCTCAGCGCGGTATGTCCCCCTTTGAGTACATATGAAGCATCTGCAGCGCAATCGCTTGCTCTACCTGGTTGTATAGCATCAAGGCCATGCCTGAGTGCGTGAGCCTGACAAACTCAGCAGCATGGGCATGTCCAGCCCTTACAGATGCTCTGGGTGCTGACGCCTGATACACACCTTGGCTGAGGGGGCTGATTGTGCTGCGATTTGTGTCTGTGTGTTGCATCTGCCCTGTGGCTAAGCTTGCTTGCCAGCCCATTTGTGCCATTTGTGAGATCCCTCTCTCTCTCAGGGGCAACATTGCAGTAGCATGTGCCTTTATGCTGTTTCTGGGATTCGGTGGATGTATTGTTGGTATGTATATTGATGCAATAGTTGGTATGTATATTGATGCAATAATGGTTGGTTGGTAGCAGGACACTGTACCGGATTGTGCAATGTGTGGTCGAAGGACTCAGGGGGGTGGGTGGGTGGGTGTGGAATCACTGTGAGGTCAAGGCAAGCTGGTTTGCAAAATCTGTGCCTGTTCTGCCCTCGTGCCTTGGGCCCGAGAGTAGGCCAGGGGACAAGGACACAGACACAGCTTATGCAAATTGTGATCAAGGTGTGTGTCCAATGTTGTGGCTGCAGCGCATGGCAGCCTATTGGCATCAGCGTGAGGCAGGCCCAAAGGTCTCCATGAGCCAACTCCTGCTTTCAGCGCAACATCTCTGCGCACCCTTTGTTACTCCGAACGCTGATACACGAGTGTTACTGCCAGTGCCAATGGAGAGAACGATTTGCAACCAGCGACTGCTAACCTACGTGAGCACACTTCAAATGCAAGCATCACTCACTGATGCTTTTGTATCTTACACGCGCACTTTGTATGGCATGCACATGCGCTGGCGCAGGTGGTCATCCCCTGCAGCAAGCCCTGCGTGTGTGATGTGTGCACATTTTGTATTTCCTGCACGCGCGGGCGCAGGTGGTCCATGGCAAGCCTGGCCTGGTGGCCTCCGGAGGCGCGCTGGGCCGCCTGCTGCCGCTGGTGTACGCGCAGACGGTGATCCGGGCGGACATGATCCGGACCGTGGACTTGGGACCCTTCAAGCACAAGGTGGGATCTTTGCAAGCACAAGGTGGTATCCTTGCCAGCACGAGGTGGGATGCTTGCCAGCACAAGGTGGGATCCGGCCGGCAGCTGTTTTTGGCACGAGAGTGTACGTGCATGGGCAGCAGATGGGTGCCTTGCAAGCACCGCTGCTGGGCTCGGCAAGCACACGTTTTGCGCGTGCTCATGTAGATCGACGATGGTCTGGAGCTGCGCAAGGCCTCCTTTGAGTGCCTGGACATCCTGCTGGATTCGCCCGAGTGCCGCAGCCAGCTGGAAGTGCCCACCTTCATCTCCCACTTGAAATCAGGCCTTGGGTGAGCGTGTGGCAGAGGATGATGGGTGGGCGCGCACGCTAAGTTAGTGCTGCTAGCCCCTGAACATGGCCGGCCAATGAGCGGGTGCATGCTCTTGCTGGACGAGCAGGTGCATGGGCAAGAGCATTCAACGCGCGTTTCACCCCTCGCACGAGAGAGGCCGGCTTCAGGCTGCAGCTGTGCCCTGTGCTGACTGTGCAACACGTTTCCTTAAGCTGGTACACCTTGCTTGCCAGCTTGTTGACCCGAGTGCAGTGTCCCCCTCAGAGGGACCACGCGGACGTCAAGGCGCCCTGCCACTCATGGTTGCAGAATTGTGCGCGGTGTGCGCCTCAGCGCTCTCATGGTCAGAGCACCTCACGTCTGCCTGCCTGCCAATCGTGCCCCTGTGCCCCTCAGGGACCACGCGGACGTTAAGGCGCCCTGCCACCTCATGGTCGTCAAGCTGTGTGCACTGGACCCTGGCGCGGTGCTGGCGGGCGTTGAGGTGAGCGTGTGGGTGCGTGCTTGTGCCAGCGGGTGCAGGTTTGCTGGGTGCGTGCTTGTGCCAGTGGGTGCAGGTTTGCTGGGTGCGTGCTTGTGCCAGCAGGTGCAAGTTTGGGTGCGTGCTTGTGCCGGCGGGTGCAAGTTTGGGTGCGTGCTTGTCCCAGCGGGTGCGGGTGCGAGTTTGGGTGCGCAAGCGTGTGCGTGTAGATTCAGGTGGTACTGGCGAGGCGTGAAAGGAAGGTGCAGGGGGGCCGCACCAGCACTGGGTGTTGATGGTGGTGTGTGCCGTGGATGGTGAGACGGAGCCCCAGAGACCCGGTGCGCTTCTGTGTGCCTCTGTGATGTAGAAAGCGTGCCTTCTTCTGCCGTGTAGCATGTGTCAGGCAATGTGCCCAAACGCGCCCTTGAAGTACAAGGCATCCCTCTGGTGCTTCCCTGACCTGCTGCCCCTGCTGCTCCTGCTGCTTGCTGTGTGGGCTTGCCCCTGGCCTACTGCCGCCGCTGCTGTTGGTGCTCCTTGCTGTGGGGGCAGGGCCTGATGGAGCAGCCACAAAATAAATTGTACTGATGACCAGGCTGGCGGTCAACCCTGCCTTTCTAACTTTGCTGTGGGTGTAGGGCCTGGTGGAGCCCCTAGAGAAGACGCTGCTCACCCGACTCAAGAGCGATGCCGTAAAGCAGGAGGTGAGGCAGGGAGGGCGTCGGGCGCGAGAAGAGGAGAGGCAACTCAGGGCCTGATCATGCAAAGCATGGCCCAGAACAGGAACGTGTGGGCGCCACAGAGAGGCGCCACAGAGGGGTGTGGCATGCTGTTGGCACAGCGAGTCACCTGGTCAATTCACTGGCGCTAGATTCGTGCGCTCCACACTGGGCACATAGGGGCGGAGCATCTTCCTCGTGGCCAAGCCCCATGCAGCACCCCTGTCCCTATCTAGGGCATGCCAGTCCATCCAGGATGCTTGCATCGGTCGATGTGCCCTGTGCTCACCCTGGCGCAGGTTGACCGGCATGAGGACATGCTGCGTAGCTGCCTGCGAGCGGTGGACGCCCTGGCACACCTGCCTGGTATCCAAGCGTGCGGGCCGTTCCAAGCCTTCATGCGGCGAGTCGTGCTCATTTCACCAATCCTTGAGCGTTACAAGCAGGTGGGATCTTGCATGCTTCAGCGCTTTCACTCTAGAATATTGGCATGTTGGGCTTGTGCGCTGCTCCTCTTGCTTTGCATCCAGCAATGCTAGCTGGAGGCATTGAAAGGGGGCCGGGGAGGCCCTGTGTGTATGCAAGCATGATCTCGCCTGCATCAAAGTCTTAGTAAGCAGCAAAGTCTTAGTGGCCGCGTTGGATTGGCTCACATCTGCTTGGCTTCTCCCATCTAGCATGGGACATATTTTGACGTGATGGTGTCCTTGGCATGCGCAGGTCGAGAAGGAGCGCACTGAAGCAGAGGGGTCTGTTCGTGTTGATGCCATGGACACAAGTTAGAGGCAGGAGACATGCAGCTTGCTAGGTTGGTAGAGGCGGGGTTCTGAGTAAATGTAGCAATGTAGTTGCAAGGTAACCTTCAATGTGTGTTTCTGAATTTCGTATGCATAATTCCAATTAAATCTCATGCTGTCAATGTGATAAAACACCTCCTGAAAGGGTTCAAATGGTGGTCCGCCTATGACAGACTCTGATCGGATATTGTCTGCGTTCGAGAAAGTGTGGCCCCGCACTCCTTTATTCTGATGGTAGGATTGCCTCTGTTGTTCTCGAAGTTAGCAGCACTAACCTCAAGCTTGTAGGCACTTACCAGCCCTCCAATAGCTCTGGTGATGCCCTTACTTGCAGGAATAAGATGCAAGTACAGATTGAATTTCTCATAAGCTCACACAGCAGCTGAACCCCCCCCATTCTTGGTGATATAAATGCCTCAGCGTGCAATGATGACCATACTAATAGTGCCAATTACCCATCAGACAGGAATAATCGTAGTGTCCTCCGCTCTAATAACCTCTCCCCTTGCACAGAAATGAGCTTCAGACCCTGGACCCACTGCCAAGCAACTGTTAGAGACAGCAACGACAACACCATCTACACATTTAGCCGTTTTAATGACATCATCCAGCTTACTGACCTTGCCACACAATGTCCTCCCTGTCACACATGCGAGCTCGGATATCTCAGCAACTGCATTCTCTTGCTGCTGTCTCTCCCCATCAGCACCCTCATAGTTCACATTCCCATCCTCAAAAACATTCAACCCCCCAAGCCCTGCCCCTGCAAACTTTTGAGCCACCCTGTCACTGATTCTGATCGGCTGACTTGCATGCAATCTCTGCAAGACCCTGCTTATGGGGTTGTGCAGGAGAGAAGACATCCTCAACACTCTCAACCCAGCGAACAAGCAACTTAAATGATGAGTGTAAGTGTATGATCATTGCAACAGGAGGTTGCAATTGCTAACCGGTGCCAGCCGCGAGGGGCCAGAAGGGTTGGGGTGCAAGTCCCCCCGCTCCTTCAAAGGAGTAGGAAGGTGCCAAAGTGGCATCCACCACCGGAATTGGTCGGACCCTTTTGGCCAGGTCTGTCAGAACGTTACAATGAGAATGCAGGAAGCACTGTGAGACTCCACTCACTTTACAATAGACCTGCCACAGAAGCAGTAGACGACATGGCTAGTAGTTTGGCCACCATAATTCATTCCTCTTTTCAAGTTGCCTTGGAGACCTGCAGCACCAGAACGGTCTCCTTTGACCAAAACCTATGTCATCCACGTTCTGAAAGCCAGAAGTATTCTCTAACCCAAAAATTGGGCCTAACCGAATCCACACCGTGTGACAGGTTCAGCTCAAATCCTCCTCTGCCAGCCCAATGGATAGCATGGCCACTGTCCAAGCAGAATTTGGAAAATCAACCCCTATGCAGAAACCATTAACTTCATGGATGAAACGCGTTAAAAAAAGCAGCACCCTCTCTCATAAGAAACTACACAAACACAATGCCTAAGTAGCGCTAGCCCTATTTTAAGGGATATATCCAATAATCAGGGATATATCCCATAATCAGCGTAGTTCCAGCCCGAGCAAGTCCTGCACACGCCCAATGTGACACTTGTTTATCAGTTAAGTTATGCCGTCTTGTTGGAAGGTTGGCAGGCATGATTTGCCCCATCCGTGTAGGTTTCGGAACGGATACCATGCAGAATCCTAATTATAAATTATGATAAATGATTGCCCCATTTTTGGAGAAGTGAGGTGATACTGATGTGAAGATTAAAATTAAAATGTGCACAACTAACTCCTTATGATTTACCCCGGTACTCTCCACATTGCACGAACAAGGACAAAGTGGCGAAAGGATTGCAAAATGAAAGTTCTCCTCGTAAGTGAGAGAGGTTCCGATCACTCCTGATGAATTGTCTGGCGGTCCACCACGTGGCGGATCTGTAAATATCAAAGCGCTCAGTATGCCTGTGCCCAGAAGAACTAAAACACGATGGAAGTCTCGTCTAAGACCTCAGTTATAATAAGGCCTTAAATAGAATGAAATGTGCTTGAAATGTTCAAGCCGGTGCTGTGCAGCTGACCGAGAATTATATCAAGGCCATGACCTCCAAAATGGAGCATGATGGAAAATTAATCATACAGGTGAGATGAATCAACTCGCAGAACGGAAAACTTCTGTTGATGTGACCGCTTTTGCATGTCCAAAAGATATGCTGCGCAAATCGCACGTGCACATTTCATTTTTAGATGCTTAGTTCTCAAAATGTTTGCTCCACCATAGCCGATCAGACTGCAAATGCCTACTCAGCATTTAGCTGTCATTGATCTTACACAGGATGGGGATGATATGGATCAGGATGGGGATGAGGCTGATGAATCCCCATGCCAGCTGCCTGGGCAGAAGAAGAGCAGGCTGCGATCCGCAGGCCTTGCCCGCTCTGCTACTGGCCACGAAGCACACCCATTGGATGGCGAAGGCTCTGCACCAGTGAGCGCAAGAGTGCACCAGGAGCCTCAAGCAAGGAGTCCCATGAAGCGGCGACGCCTGATGCAAGCAGGATCCGCGAGCAAGCCGGCAGGGCTGAGCAGTGGGACGCTGCAACAGCAATGCACAGCAAGTATTGCAGACGACATGGGTTTGGAGGACGATTTCGGTGAATTCAGAGCACAGGAAGGGGCTTATGGTGCTTTCAATGTTCACCAGCATGACAAGCAGGGCAGAGCCCCGGCAGGTGGGGCACACAACAGGCACAGCATAGACAGCACACCCCAACATGGGCAGCCCCACCCATGCCATAAAGCAGTAAAAGAGAGGGATAAGTGGGGACATATTGAAGAGGGGCCTGGTCAAGGCAAGCAACAGGGGAAAAGGAAGCCCGGCAGTCAGAGCACACGCCACTCAGCTCGGTGGGTGAGGCACCTGTCATTGGATCGTGGTGCTTGCTCGTGTGGCGCCATATGCACTGGTGATGTTGATCTAGTATGTTATTGGATTGGTGTTTGGTTACGCTAGTGCGTGCATGTATGCTCTGCTCCTATGCACAGAAAGTCAAATTGCAAGTCAGTGTCTCCTCGGAGACTTGGGCACATGTATGCATCAGCCAGTCGTCAGCTGAGATGTTGCACAGCTTTGAGCTAGTTGTTGAGCCCTTTCCGCATTCTTTGTGGCTTAGGCTGAGCATAGTGTGCTCAGCAGAGGACCACCTGAGTTGGTCCATCTTTTATTGGACGTCCACACGTACACATGCACGTGCATGCAAGCGTGCACGCGCCCGCACATACACGCACACACACGCACACACACGCA